>Ga0325405_1000125_pt1 | contig 71668 bp, 36 predicted proteins | sample PopdelMetagenome_21_FD_205663 | JGI IMG/M metagenome (GOLD analysis project Ga0325405, IMG submission 205663) | Populus deltoides microbial communities from Bellville, Georgia, United States - Xylem-Control-R2 | ecosystem: Host-associated > Plants > Phyllosphere > Stem > Wood/Secondary xylem...
AGTTTACCTTCTTACGAAAAAAAGAATTGTATTGATAAATAGATGATAAATTAAACAAGTATATTATTGAAGAATAAGCTTCAAGGGGTAAAATGAAACTAACCATGTATATATACACCCATAAACAAATGCTTCTAATGAACCAAAAATCAAAGATTGCTTCTAATAAGATTTTGACTAAAAATTAATTATCATATGCTTCTAATAAACTGCTGCTGTGGAGCCTTGTTTGGACACCAACCTGATACCCATAAGCATCTCCAAATGCAAGGCTGATCCGATCACGTGTATACCGACTTGAAGAACAGCTTGTTCTTATTGTCACCGTGTAAGAACAGCTGCTTGCAGTATTCTAATAATCATGTACATTTACGCCATAAGAACAGATATATAGATAATTAACTAAAGAATTAATAATTAGAGTAAACAATTTCATCAGATCTTCTTAATTCATACATACATGTATAAGAAGAAGAATCTACTATACAATTTACAGGTTAAATCCTTTAAATTTTTTTTGCATATATTATATCAGTCATAAAACTAATTAACTTGTCTTGAAAGAGCAAATATATAAAAATCCTCTAATTATCTACAGACTACTTCATACCTGCAGTGTCGTGTTGATCTTGAAGGAAGTGAGGGGCTGTGGCTGTGTAATCTTTGACTTGGCTTGTGGCGGTGTGAATAAAACAGCCAAATACAGCCAAAAAGTCACCAGTGCTTTGCCGTCGATCATTTTTTCTTGAACTAGGTGGCCAGAAAGTGAGAGGGATGGGTAGCAACTGTGCTTTAATACAATTAATTTTGCCTCTGTATTTTAGGGGCACAAAATAGATGAAGGGCATTCCAGAAACAGAATAGGGGTACATCAGTCTTTTGCTTCTCTCATGTATTTTAGTGTTTGTTTTTTTTGTGACATCATCCGAAACCTTATTTTCTAGATGCTTCTTTATCTAATTGGTTGTGTTTTTTCAATTTTAATTTATTCGGACTACGTTGTTTATGAGTCAAGATTAAGCTATTTTTAAGTAATTTTAAAGACCGACTTTTAATTTTTAAATTTCTTAAATTTTAATTTAAAAATATAAAAAAATGAACAAATCTCGTTAATGATAAAACCGCTCTTGAGTTTCTTATCCGATTACATAATTTATTAATGTATTTCAGCGATACTTTTAAGATTATGAATTAAAAAATAAATTTAAAAAAATTATAAATTATATTTTTTTTATAATCAAGATTTTAAAAAGAAAATTTTAGTAAGATTCATAAAAAATTATAGTCAAACATTTTAAAATTATAGTTAAAATAAAATATAATTTTAATTATTTTTTATCACATTATAAAACAAACCGTTTATTATATTCGGGATCTCGTGACCAGTAATTTATAATACTCAGGCTATAATGACCTGGAATATATATGTCGTATTTGCTTTTGTAATTTTGTAAAATTAAAAAATTTTTCTTTAAATTAATGAATATTTTTATATTATTTTAATATATTAATATCAAAAATAAATTTTAAAAAAATATATATTATTTTATTATATTTTTAAATAAAAAATAATTATTATCAGCTATTTGTCTAACCTCTGTATACCGGAAACACAGCTAATACGGTATGCATTGATTAGAAATAAATGAGTGACACATGTGCCTAGACATATACCATCAATATCTACCAACAAATCTATACATAACATGGCCTCGACACATAAGCCGAGATCTAGTCAATAGCGCACAGTAAATCTGTAAGAGACTAGACCCAAAACTACTAAACAAAGTGTCGGTATTACATTAGTATTTCTACTGTAATAGTTGTTATTTTTTAAAAATATTTTTTATTTAAAAATATATTAAAATACTATTTTTATTTTAAAAAATTTATTTTTATTATTAATACATCAAAACAATCTTAAAACTTTAAAAAAATTAATTTAAAGCAAGTAAAAATAAAAAAATTTCATAAACACGATTTGATCGAAAAAACAAACACAACCTACATCTTCTCGTGTTACATTCATATTTGAATTTATTGTCAAAATTTGTATTTTAAATTTTATTTTTTTACTTAAAAATATATTAAATTAATATTTTTAAAAAATATTTTTTTGATAATTTTGATATATATAAAAAAATTAAAAATATATTATTTAGATATATTTTTAATTAAAAAAATATTTTAAAAAAATACTGCATTGCAAGATCGCAACAAAAGCATTCCATCAAAATCGATTAATTATTATACTATTCTTATACCTGTGTTATGATACAGTAGGATTCTATGTTAGTTTTTTACATAAAAGAAAGTATTTCTTATGTTTTAAATATGTTTTTGGATATCATAATTTTTAATTGAGAAGCAAAATGATGATCATCACGCTTAATAAAATAAATTAAAAAAATAAAATGATAAATTAAAAAAAATTGTTAATGCTAATTAAATAATAAAACATGAAGTCGTTATTCCTAGTAAATGTAAAAGATAAATACAAATATAAATATTTGACACCAATTATCCATTTTGTTTTACACATTTTCATTTATTTTATGTTAGAAGTTAATTCTCATTCCTAATAACAAATTATTTTTATATAAAATATAAGAGAAAAACATTACATATAAATTATAATAATATCTTTGAAGCTTTGTATATATATATAATTATTTTTGAAAAAATGAACTGAGTACTTAAAAAAAAAAGAAGATAGTATTAAGCAATATCTAAATAGAAAACATTTATGAAAAAAAATAAAGTTAGGTGCTACTAAACCTAGTAGACGAGCCCCAAGTGCTTGGCCAACCATAAAATATTACAGGGTCGCACGTCTACCAATATGTTTTTTAAATAAACAAATGACTTGTCATATACTTTATTTATTTTTTTCATAACCAAGTGATAGATCATCTTTCATAGAAGATGACCCGTCACATGTTAGATAGGAAGTGACCGAAAAATTAGGATTCGAGTTTTTTTAGCCATAAAAGCTATTGTTTTTACTTTTTTTTACTTAAAAATACTTAAAATCATCTAAAAAACCTATATAAATCTATTTTGAGCCCCGAAACACCATCTCCATTGATACAAAAATTGAATTTTTTATTGGATGGAATGTGACCATATAAGAACTTTATCTATCTTCAACATTTTCCATGGATTTTCTCTTTTCTCTCTCAACAATTAAGGTCTAAAACATGAAGAAAATCAAGTTCCATACCAAAACATGAATAGCTAAAATAACAAGGACAAAATGATAAAAAAATTACAACTTTAGGGACTAAACTAAAGTTTTTTGTGACAGATTAGTAATTGAGCTTTTTTTATTCTTTGTCAAATTTAATTCTCATTCTTTTAATCGTTATTTTTACTATAGTTAAAGCTTGATTTCACAAAATTGATTTTCAATCAATCTTTGAATATTGTTAATATCTTTATACATACAGGGTAATGCAAATTGAAAGAATGCAAACATAAAAAATTATATTAATGTAAAATGAGATAATAAAATTACAAAGAGGAAAAGTTTGATGACTAAAATGATTAAATAAAAGGATTGTATTGTCCATATAAACAATGCAATCCACTGTTACTTGTGTCTCGCTGAATAGTTCATGTCGCCATAATGATTTACCATTATGTTTTAGTTATATCTCTAATAGGTCTTCATACTCTTCTAAAAATATGAGACTTATCTATAAAAATATAGATATTATTAGCTAATTGGCCTGTAATTCGTTGCGATTCGTATCAAAAGTTTTTTTAACATAAAAAAAGAATGTCAAGGCATTGTCAATGTGTTTTCTAGCACCAGGAACAATTTTAATTGTGAACTAAAAATTGAGAATCATGTGCTAATAAATACTAAAGAGAGTGGTTAACAACAATTAAACCAAGTGAGAGGTACCTTGATATAACTCGATCGACCCAACAGGCTCAAACATGACCTGATCAAATCCTAAATTGACTTAAAAAAAATTCAAGATGACCCCATCTTAGCTTTTTAAAAAATATCGAGATAGTGATGTTTTGAATTGACCCGGGTCAACCAATATTAACATATCAAACCCACGTCCAATCTTGTACTCTGTTGAGTTTAATAACCTTATTTTATGGAATCTATATGTTTTTAATCTTATGAAAATAAAAATAGACATGCACATGCAAGCTAAAGAAAACATTTAAGAAAACAAATCATGAAGAGCAGTTCAAAATGAGCATTTTCTAATGTTATAAAAATAATGTAATAATCTTATTTGAAAGTAAAAACTTAATTATATTTAATAAAATAACATCCTTAATATATATATTTTTATTAATTAATGTTGACGATATTTAATTAAATAGAAGAAAAAATAAAAAAAATCTCATAAAAACCTTAACAAAAGAGGCTAGACGTCTAGGCCCAGGTAGGCCAGCATGCCTAGCCCATATTGAAGGAGGTTAATTGCACATGGGCCTATAAGGCCAAGCTTACATGTCTAGCTTTTTTTTTTTTTTCAAATGAGTGGATGATGGGTCATTCGTTTTTTTTTTTTAAACAAAGATGAAGATGACTTGTCTTCTACTAATATAATCTCTAGCCACTTTAGGTGGCTAAAAAGGTGAGCTATGCCTTATTAGACCCAAAATATCAATTTTAACCTTTCTTTTCTTTTAAAAACACTTAAGAAACACCTCTACAAACCTCAATAAAACCATATATAACCTAAAATCATTCTTTAATTGGTCAAAAAAACTAGGAAATCACCCAGATTTAAAAAGATGTTTGATCCACGATGTACCTTTTCCAACAAGTTAAACAGTAAAAAACATCTTAATAGAACTCCTTTCATTAAATGGAGAACTCATTGATCCCTTTTTTGTTGAATTTCGGCCAACCCACACCTTTCTCTCTTTCATTGTTTTTCAATGACTTTCTCTTTCCTCTCTCAAGCTTAAAGACTAAAATGAAATAAAATAAAGTTTTGGATTAAAAAATAAAATTCTAAAACTAAAATAACCAAAATGGAAAAACAAAAAAACTTTAGGGACTATATTTTTAAAACTCACACCTTATGTACAATTAAAAAAGGGGAAAATTACCCCTATCATCATATAGTTTAGTTGAAATTGCATTTTCCTATTGTGTTTTGAAAAATTATAATTTACATTCTAAACTTTAGTAAGCGCGTAACAATATGCATCCTGTATTTGACAAACCCAAAAAAAGTCAATAATCTTTTTAATTCACAACTTTGCCATTATTTTTCATTTAATGATTAAAGAGTCCTTGTTACGTTAAAATAATAAAAATGCCATAAATGGTCATACTTCAACTCCACCCCAAATCTGAATCTACATCGTCTATCTAGATCCACACATTAACATTTCATGATATAAAAATAAAAATAAAATCAACATCCTCTTTTATCTCTCTCTTTCTCACACACATGTATCATACATAGTTCAAGCTGTTGCTGACGCTTCTCAAGCTTTCTAAAGACATGGTTGCTTTTATTTATTTATTTTGTAATTGCTTCTCCCTCTTGCTAATATACAAGATGGAAGATATAATAAAAGATAATAACATATTAAACCAAATCAAAAGTAAACAGAAGATAAAACATCAATTACCATGCAAAAACAATTATTAAAATATAGCATGGTATATATATTAATTATTGACAAAAACAATTAAAGAAGTGGAGCACAACCATAACTACAACAAATAAAATGGGAGGACAAAGAAGAGGGCATGGATTAATCAATTACAATTCACATAATAGTCTTTTACTTCCAACCTAAAAAGGAGAACCCTGCTAGCCTTAAAAAAACATTCCTTTCCAAAGTGAATGGGCAGTAAGTGGAGAGCGAAAACTTCTCTTCTCCTCAACCACATAACCACAAAAGCTTTTAAATTTCTTTCACCTAAAATCCCCGAACCTATTTATCACTCACACCCTTTAAATTTAAGTCATTCTTTGCAATCCCTTATTAAGTTATAGTTTACAGTAATGAAATTGAATTTGAGTATCATGATTTAGCTATTAATTATTATTTGGGACCTAAAGAAGATGAAGAAACTAGAAAGACAAATTTGCACTTGGATCTTTAGTATTGTATACAAATATCATAATGGAAATCAAATATAGTACTAATTTATTTTGAATTCTTTTAAAAACCACCAAAAACGTTAAAATCATCACCAAAAATGCTAAATAGAGTTTCCTGATCATCCATAAACCTATTAATGGAATTGGAATTATAGGTTGATTTAGAAGAATATGAGGAAAGCTTCCTATTTAACAAAAGGAAATTTGAATAACTACCTGCATAAAAGATTCCACCACCCAATATAAATAATCACAATGAAACATGAATTCATGTGAGAAATCAATTTCAATAGTAATTTTATTGTTCAAATTGGGAGGAATCACAATTTCTTTATTGTTTGTCAGATGAAGAGAGAAAAAGAGAAATGATAAGTTTGGTGTCTTTGATTGTTATATATAAACGTATTGTGGTCATTTCATCATATTTGAAAATTTTCTTTGATCAAGTTGCAAAATGTATTTTTTTCAAAACTTAATAGGCAAGTGCAATTTTGAATAAACTATAGGATCTTATGAGTAATTTTCCTAAAAAATAAAAAGAGGTTGTTTTCATTTTAGTCATATTTGAAAATTTTCTTTGATCAAGTTGCAAAATGAATTTTTTTCAAAATTCAATAGATAAGTGCGATATTGAATAAACTATAGGATCTTATGAGTAATTTTTCTAAAAAATAAAAAAGAGGTTGTTTTCATTTTAGTGTTTAACTAGGCCCTCAAAGTTTTAATTATTTTTTAACAATAAAATTGCATTACATTATGCCAAATCAAACATTATTTTAATGTTGTAACATTCTTTCAAGACTAGAAGAACCTTACAGCAGGCTAATCAAAACAAATTAGTCCCAAAACTCAGTAAAAATGAAATTGAAAAAGAAATAGTGACCGAAATAGAAAATGATTCATGGAAAAAAAAAGTAAAAAAAAAAAAAAACACTTCTCTAATTCACATTCAAAGTGTTTTCTCTCACAATCTATAATGAAATTACTAGTTTTTTTTATAATTATAATTGTAATATTAATTAACATGAATATGACAGGGGGATACAATATGCTTAATAATTCCTTGTCAAAACAAAAAAAAATCTTTTGACATATACAAGTAATCATTAGCTCTTTCATAAATTCATCTTATGTAAAATTAAAAAGATAAATACAAAATTGTATTGTATCTTTTTAACTTTTAACTTTTTTCAAGTCTTCAAGATTTTCCTTTCACATTAGTATTTCAATCATATTGTAACACCCCGAGATTTCTTCATGATAAAAGTAATTTCATGAGTTTTGAACTTAAGAAAAATAAGAGTTTTTTTTTCAATATCTATAACGTTTTAGTTCCACACACAATGTACCACAATGAATAATAAATGGTTAAGGAAATAAATTAGCATTTGATGTAATAAAAATATAATGACTAAGAAATGAAAAAAATATAAATACTTTTCCGTTTTGTTACAACTCCCAGAAATTTAATAATATTTGAACTACTCTTAAAACAATCGTCTCGCAATAGAAAACTTCTTCTTGTCATTCATGGTAGGAGTCCTGCATAGAACTAATATTTATGTAAATTTGAACAACTATAATTACATAAAAGTAGAACCACTGATTCCCTACACTTTTATGATATTGTTAGGTTATAAGTTACAACATGCTCTTTGTCCGCAAGACCTCGACATGTTTTGTCCACAAGATCTCAGCTCATTGAAGTATACTGCACCTCTATATTTCCACAACTTCACTCACTTTTGCTCATGCTAGTTGGGTATACCACTCATCCTTTCTGAAATAGTTATCCCTTATCCTTACGCAGAATCACCCATTTATTTTACATTTTCTAGTAGTGAAATCGACCAATCACTTTAGTTCAGTCATCGTTATGCCAATGACCATCTCATTTACTCTGTTCGGCATCATCTCAAATATCTATCTTGAGATCTATGCATTCATCCATTCGATCACGTCATCCTGCTAACCAACATCCCAAACCTGTTTTACTATCCATCATATTTAATGAGAGTACTCCTCAATACTAATACCTCATATTATCACATCACATCTTCCATTCTAACAATTTCATTTCTAACACTAAATAAACACTAGTTCCTATGAAAGGAACTAGGTTCCCCTTCGATTTCATCAATTACAATTCCTTTTTTCCTGTCCAAGTCACTAATGCCTTACAACAACTTTATAGACTAAGACATCAACCCTTCAATCTAAACCTTCAATTAGAATTTGTGTTTAAAGCCTCGATCCTTAGTGTCCTTCCATTAACGTCTTCAGTAATTCCTGGACACTAATCAACAATATCACTCCAGTAAATAATACCATGTACTAATATTAACCAATTAATACCAAGTAATAACTCCTCGTTCAGGATCACCCTAACAAATCTATTCGGCACGTCCCAACTACTTAGGAACATTTTTTTTCTTAATCCAAGCCAAGAAATAATTTCTTAATTAGACAACCACTTTTATTCCTCCTCACTAAGCATTCGACTCTCACCAGGTAGTGATGCTCATCGCCTAGAACAGAGTATAATGTTGCAATAGTCAAAAAATAAGAATTATCATGACTTCCTAATCATTTTCACGTATTCAATCACAATACATGTTTTTTTTTTCTGATAAAATGTTTTTCCAAAAAATGTTAAGATTTCACATTAACATTATACAACATATACCAATTATCTACTCGATAATTGCTTCTATTAGTAACCCTTTAACTAGAACACTACTCCCAAACATCCGGACAACTAGTTCCTCTCATTATGCTTATTTACCAGGCATCTATAACATTTACCCAAACTCAGCACTGACCCCAGGTCCAGTCCATTACTTCTAACCGTCCAAAAATCCAACTAATCAACATCTGACGTTAACCCCGTTACCGGGTCATTAACCCATTCATCCAATTACCGGGCATCAACCTCATCACCAGGTCTCTTATTTATTCACCCAATTACCGAGCACCACCCATTTACCATGCAACTAATTCATTTTCCCAATCTACCGGCACCAACCCCCTTTACTGGGCCACCAATTCATATGCCCAATTTACCAGGCACTGACCCCTTTTACTAGGTCATTAATTCATCCGTCCAATTTATCCTGCGCTAACACCTTTACCGGGTCACTAATTCATCCACCCATTTTCCCGGGCATTGACCCCTTTACCTAGTCACTAATTCATCCACCTAATTTCTCTGGGCACTAACCTCTTTACCGGGTTACTAATTCATCTGCTCAATTTCCCGGGCACTGATTCAACGTATAAATTTGTTGCAATTAGCACAACCACAATATACATAATAATATCACAAAATTACTTTATTATCAGCTTTAAAAGCATAACACACTACAGTCTTCCAAAAATATACAATATTGTTCATATCAATTATTACAATCCTTCAATTAGTTCCATCACAACCAATTCCTCACTAAGCAACTATAACTTTTCAATTTTCTTAATAATAATATCACATCAATGTTTGTATTTACAATAGCATTATAAGAAAAATTACAATATCTTAACATTCATAAAATTTTCTAAATAGATTAGATGTCGAGCACCTACCTGCAATCTGGTCACGGAATGTATGACCCTGATGTTGTCCTCCCGTAGACAACTCTCCTGTAGCAATAGGAATTATTAAATCACTTATACAATTATTTCTTTCCAAAATAATTTAAATTTATTTTTCCATCATGAAATTAAATTTAAACTTCACATTCATAAATCACTAATAAACTACTTCTAATTTATATACCCATAATAAATTATTTTATTTATAAGACATTTATCGCCATGGTTTATCCAACTAATAAATTGGTTGTATTATCCATTCCATGACTTCAATTCCACCCTTTTCCCTAATCCTTATGTATTACAACAATGAGATTAAATAAGGATTTTGTCACAATTTAACAATCAACTTTAACAACCCAATTCATTTATTTTCATGAACTTGGCCAAACCTTTATAAGATGGAAATTAAGTTTTTTTTTTCATCCTATTTAATTTGCAATTCAATCCTTCTCGCCATGTTTCTTAATGTATTTCAACACTAATTTTATCATTACCTATATCCACATTCTATCCTTTTATTTCTTTCCTCACTTTGCTAAATTTCTTAGTTTAGTAAGGATGATATATTTTTTTTACATCCTACTTATTTATGCATTACTTAACCGCATTAAATATATTTCCATCCACACTAAAATCCTAACTTAGTCCAATTCAATTTTCTTCTTCTTCCATTTAGCCTTGCCGATTTTTATTTTTTTAACATCCAATGAGGGATTAATTTTTCTTTGATTCTAGTTTTCAAAACCTCATCTAAGGTTAATTTTATTAATTTAAGCATGGTAATTTTTCATTTCATCAATCATATACATTCCCTATATTTTTCTACCAATGCCAAAATTTAAAGTAAAGGGTAGCATGCAATTTCTTCAACTTTCTACTCAATTAAACACTAACCCATTCAATTCTCATGCCAACAAATAAAATTTCATCATCATATCACAAATTACTAAAACCAATATGCTAATCACAAAGTTCCATAATCAAGCACATCATCACCCAAGCATACATGTATGAAATTTCTACATGATACACAATAAAATCATACTTACTGCTAATATAAAAAGAAATTTAATTAGAAGAAACCTCAAGGTGAAACCACCCTTTATCTCCCTCCTTCTTCTTCCTTTCTCCACACTTTATTCTTCCTCCACAAGCTTTAAGGATCACTCAAATATTTAGTGTAGCTTCTTAATTATCTTAACTCTCCATAGTCATACATTATTTTCAAGAATTGATAAGAGAATTATAGAGAATATGTAAGAAAATCCCTAACTCCCCTTTCTCTCCCTGTAACCCATTGGACACCCCAAGCAAAATGGGATTTATATAGTAAAATTTTTATTATTTGCATTTAAGCCCTTGCCTTTTATGTTTAAATTTATCTAGTCCCTATGAGTCATTTTCTTTTTTCTTTTGGTCGGCTGGAAACAGCCCTTTAAAGGCTGACTTTTCAGCTAATTTATACCATCTTTCTTTTAATTATATCACCATGAGTCTCTGGTATTTTTTTTACCCGGTTACCAATACTTTTTCATGCAAATTTTAAAAATCACCAGACTTAATATTCTAAAAATTCTGAAACTTTACCCCATGGTAAAATAATATATTAGAATGATCCACGCAAAGTTTCAACTCAATTTGTGAATCATATTAAGAGTTATGCGTGATAGCGCAAAATTGGTCAAATTGCGATTTTTCTAAAAACTCTCAATTTTTCTAAAAATTCTGAAATTTTAACCAAAGCTAAGAAAATATATTATAAGTCTTCACGCAAAGTTTCAATTTTTCTGACAACCTGATCGAGAGTTATGAATTTTTAATGTAAAACTAATCGATTTATGATTTTTCACCCAAAAATCAAATCTCCTTATTTCATCCCTGCCCAATCATTTTACTGTCTTCTCGGAGTCACTTTACTTTATTTATTTTCCATTTTTAGTCATTTACAGCTTATTTCTCGTGCCACAACAACATTACCGATTTCTCGCTGGTGTTGATACCAACACTTTTCATACCATTCTTTTCTTTTTGACCAGGAGTTGACACTTATTAATTTTAAAATTAGTGGAATAAGTTCATGTGAGCTACAAATTTATATAAACTAATAATTCCTTAAACATGAGGAAACATAAAAAAAAAAAACATAAAACGATTTAACACCTTAATCTCACTTTAACCCAATACTACCATCCAATACAAAGACACTCAAATTTCAATGACTTTATGTTTTAACAAAGATATTATATAAATTATCTATTAGAACTTATTATTCTTTTAGTTGGTAAAATATCAAATGACTTGTAATTTTATGCTATTGATTATGAATAAATTCATGAAAAGAAAATCAACTTCATCACGAGTTTCTTCTTTTATTTAATAATAGGTGTTGATGTCGTGCAAACTTAAACCCTTAAAATTAATAATTTGTAGTATAGACAGTAAGAGTATCGTATCACAAAGATACTAGTATTAGAACTTAACTACTCAATCAAGACAAGCTATTTAAGTTCAGATTAAAGAAAACCAAGTAAAATGCATGAAATATGCTAATCTTATGAAATCAACTAGTATGCAATTTAAACGATAAGTAATTGAAAAGAGGATTTTATTTATAATCTAAACTAACTAAAACCAATTTAGAACGCTAAGAAAATGAAAGAAATCAATTCTGAAAATAAAAAGGCATATTCAGAAGAATATAAAATATATAGAGCAAAAGGCTTTAACATCAATTTTAAGAAAGTGTTTCTTAAGTATAATTAAACATCAATCATTGAATTAGATATGTTTTTTTAATCCGATTTGTGATCATAAATAAATCAACTTTTAAAAAACAAGTTTTTCTATATATCCTTACATTTTAGTTAATCTAACAATCCTAATAAGGGTTTTGATGGTTTGTTTATCTTCTTCTGTTTCACTTTTCCTTTCTTTCTTCTTCTACTGCACCAGTCGGCCCCTAGGTTACCTTTTCTTTCATGGTTTCAGTTGCCACCCTTCTACTTAACTCTCCTTCACTCAAGTACCCAAAGAAGACAATATGCAGCTGGGTTTGATGGTTGATTCTTTGAAAGAGAGGGAGGCTGTTTCAGTAGAGCTGCAGCTGATTTTGGGGGGAAAGATCTAGGCTCCTTTTTCTTTCCCAATTCACTACTCATTCTACACTCATGGGGCTTGGCATGCAGGCTGTCTGGTTCGGTTATCTTCTTGGAAAGGGTGGCTTATGCAGCTGCAATGACAGTTGCTATTTTTGGGAAGAGCAAAGGTCATTTTCTCTCCATTACTACATTTATACCTCCTTTAAAAGTGGAGGGGGTTTGGCAGGTTGATTACCCTTGTTCTTATCCCTATTTAGTTCATCCTAGGGCTGGTCATATCCTGCACAGTTCCCATTAGAGTAGGCTGGTTCTACTCCCTCATAATTCCCCTTAGAGCAAGCCAGTCCATACTCCTCAATTCTTCCTAACATGGGTCGACCCTAGACTAAATTTTCATCGAGGTTTTACAAAATGCATGGATTCGTCAGCGTATATAGCTGCTATGCGCTATTGACTCAAAAATCATTAATGAAAACTGTGTCGCTGCCGATTCAAAAATCGACAACAAAAACTATGTCACTACCGATTTAGAAATCAGTGACGTAAACTGTGTTGCTGCCGATTCAGAAATTGATAGTGACGATGGAGTCGTTTTTTGCTTTACTTCCTTTTTTTCTTGGGTGTTTACATGTTAACATTCAAAAATATACATGCAACTGGATGACAAGACGTGCTTATTTAAAATTATTATCGGCTATTACATTCATATCATGTTATTGCAGGCAATTGCGTGCAAGAAAAGAACTCCAAAAGCTTTAACAAGAGGATAAAGAATTTTTCATTAAACTTGTTGGTGATTCGAGGATGAATCATCTTGAATAAAGAGGGAATGATACAATCCAAGAAAGGTTAAATTCAGATTTTGTCGTAAAATTTCCTACTATCCAGTTTTATGCTTTTGAGCATAACTGGAAATCCAATCGTTGGATCAAGCTAAAATTTAACCTAAAGTTCTTAGAGGTATTGGTTTATATTGGGGTAAAGTTTAAGATGAATCAGTGTTCAGGAAGGACTTGCGATATAGGTCAGAACAGGTTATATGAATTTTGTTATTCACATTCTTTTGACCAGTGGACTTTCTATTTGGCAAGGATCCTTTTTCTAAAAGGATGTGGCAGCTTGTTTTGAGAATTTCCTAGTTCTACAAGAATGTGTAATGAGCTGAAACATAATTTTTGAGAGGCAATGATTCATTAATGTTCCAGAATCTTTTTGTTATAAAGGTTCCTTATTCATCCTAGCTACACAAGGAAAGAAGGGCTGGTGCTATTTAATGATAGATTAGTTATTTTTATTATTTTCTTTCATATTTGAGTTTAATTAATACTTTGTCTTCAGCTAGGATCCAAGACTTGTTTAGATCAGGTTATGAGCTTTTCAATTTAGGATTTTTGGGTCAGTTTTGAGAAGACCTCATATAAGTCCACACAAAGGGTCCATTAGGGTTAATTTTTCAAGAACTATTTAAACTCATGTAACCAAAATTTCAGCAACCATTGATGAATATTACTTCTGAATTTTTTAGTTTTAACGTGTGAGAATGATTCTTGCATTTTTCTCTCAGTTTTAACGTGTGAGAATGATTCTTCCATTTTTCAGTTCTTTAATTAACTGAATCTAACTTATCGAGGATTAGCTTCGTGGTGTCATTCTATTTCATTATATTAGTGTTAATGCCTTAGAGCAGGTTACCATTATGTCACACTCTTATCAAACCTATTTTAGCTTTCTGAGATAAGATCTCAATCTTGATTATGGGTTGCGTGATCACGAGGTTCGCATCAAACTACATGGATCAGACTTACCCACTTGCTATCTAAAATAGGGTAGATTACTCTAGAATCCAAAAGCGTTAAAATCTCAGTATTCACTACCTCTATCATATACCAATTTAGACTCTTTTGTATCTCTCTTATTGGCTTTGAGTTCTCTTCCAAAAGAATATGATACAAGTGGAAGGGCTAATTCCTTTAATGTTAGCCAAAGCCCATCCAATTATAGTTTTATGGCCACGAAGCATGTGCACAAGTCTCATATATTGCAGATATGTCAAGTTCTTTGCAATAATCACAAGTCTCATTGTTACCTTAAGAGATATACTTTAAGTGATCGGAAAAATGTTTCAATTCAAGTTCAGGTGCCTAAAAAACAAAAGGTAAAAGCCTCTTGTAAGAGATAAGTGAATCATAAAAAAACCTTGTTATACTTATGCAGCATGGTTTGCAAAACTACAATGCCATAACTAAATCAATCAAATCATTACCAACAGTTGACCTTCTTTTTGTACAAGTCGAATCCAAACTTTAGCTTATCGTCACTTTTAATTTATCATCACTACTCAAATCAAATATTTATTGCATAAAAAACTCTATAATATCTAAGCAAAAAACATAATTTACATCACTAGGAAATCACATGGCATTAAAAATATTGAATTTAACTATTTCACTATCAAACTCCATAGTTAATGTTCTCACATCCACATCAATATTAGTTTTAGTTGTCCTAAGGAGTGGTCTTCCTAAAAGAATGGGTGATGAATTAAGTGAGTTGCATCTTCCATATCAATAATGTAAAAATTAGTAGGAATTATCATACATCCAACTTGCACTAACACATCCTCAAGCACACCAATAGAATAAACATATGAATTATTAACAAGTTGAATAATAATACTAGTTTTGATTAAAGGACCAAGGTTAAGAGTTTCATAAATAGATCTTGGCATTACATTAATTAAAGTTCCTAAGTCTTACATAGCCTTTTAAAAACTTATATTACCAATTTGGAAAGGAATAAAAAATGAACCTTTATCCTTGTTTTTGAGTTAGAGTTTCTTTTGAATAATAGCAAATACATTCGCCCCTATATTTACGGTTTCATTACTTGTGAGTTTCTTATTCATTTTTATTGTACACAACTCTTTAACAAATTTTGCATATCGATGGATATGCTTAATTACGTCGAAAAGTGGAATATTGATTTCAACCTTCTTAAACATTTCTAAAATCTTTTTCTCTTGCTTCTTCTTTTTTCATGACCTAGAAGAACTTAAAGGAAAATGATTGATTTAGCTTAAAAGAGGTATTGCAAGGTTGAGAATCTAACTTGAAAGGCATGAAAATTGGTTTGATTATGTTTAGAGAAGTCTTATAAGGTTCAACTACAAGTGGGGAAGTTTTAGCCTCAATTTGCTTTTCATCCTTGAAGTCATCAATGTACTTTTCAAATCCTGCCAATGATTTTTCACTCCTCAATGTTATAATGTTTTCATTCTCCCTACTAGGCATAACTCGCAAATGCAACTTTCTAGAACCTTGTGATTCCAACTTACCAACATCATTAACAAGTTGTCCTACTTGTTTATACTTGTTTATCAAAGTTTTCCTACTTGTTTATCAAAGTTTTAGATACTTGACCTTATTTCTTGCTAAAATTGCATCTTATTTTATTGCATTATCAAGGTATTAAAAGCAAATGATTTTATCATCTCCTTCATATCACCCATTGGCGTGCCATTCTTGGATTGATTCATTTGGGATGGTGGAAATCTAGTTTGATATTGGATATGTCTTTGGTTATCATCTTAATTTTATGATGCAAAACTACCTCATTGATTCTCATATCTCAAGTTAAGATGATCCCTCTATCTAGGATTGTAAGTATTAAAATATGGATCATATTTGTGTTGTGGGTATGGGATTATTCCTATAACATTAACTTGATTTGTGGAGTCATCTTAAAGAGTTGGGCAAGAATCGGTAGCTTACCCTTACATCATGCAAACTTCATAATTTTTTAACTTGTTGTGAGTTATTTGTCACAAAAGAACACACAAAGGATGTAAGAGTATCTAATATTTGCTCAAAGTTGGAAGAATTTACCTCATTAACGCATTTAAATAGTGCATCAATCCTTGTGCTAAATTATTGAGTATTGGCAGTCATGTTGGATATCAATTATGCAACCTCAAGTGTTTTGTTCATTAAAAATCCTCTACTAGATGTGTCTATCGTGCTCTTATCTTATTGATTAAACCCCTCATAGAAATATTGAATGAGAAGTTTCTTAGAAATTTGATGTTAAGGGTAGCTAACATATAGTTTCTTAAATCTTTCATAATACTCGTGTAAGGATCTCTCATTCATTTGCCTTGTTCCTTAAATTTCTTTTCTTATACTAACTCTAGATGCAAGAAAGTATTTTTGAAAGAAATATCTTTACATCTCTTCCCATAAGGTCATGGGTCCAGAGGACATATAATACAACCAATCTTTTATCAATTCCTTCAAAGAGAAACCAAAGGCTTTCAACTTGATTTGTTCCTCTGTAACCTTAACAGGTTTTATACTTGAGCAAACAACATGAATTTTTTTCAGATTCTTATAGGGATCATCACTTGCAAAGCCATGGAAAGATGAAAGTAAACGAATAAAACTAGACTTGAGCTCAAAAGGAACATCAATTTGTGAAAAAATAATATAAAATGGTTGTTGGTTGAAGTTTGAAGTTTGAAGCAACGAGCTCCTTAAGAGTGTGAGGTTATTAGATGGTCATATTGGCATGTTCGTTTATGAAATTTGATTATGGTACTTGTTCAAGAATATATGGTATGAAGTCTTCTTATTGATTCACGTTCTCCTCTAACTCATTTGTCAAAGGATACGCATTTGTTGATGCATAAGTTATACGCATAACAAACCAAATGTAATCCCTTGTAACTCTTATCCTATCATCTTCTTGATCTTATTTGGTAAAATTTATTTAACTTTTTCTTTTTAGGTTGTCATTTTTCTTTGGAGTCGGAGTTGGATATATAACCTACAACTTGTAAGCTAAACTAAATAAAAACACAAGTTTGATTCAAGTAAACAATGATTAGTATCCTGACAATAGCGCTAAAAATTTGACAAATGTCAAAGTCATGCAAATTTAAACTTTTAAAATTAATTATTTGTAACATAAACAGTAAACATATCTTCTCACATACATACTAGTATTAAAACTTAATTATGCAATCAAAACAAGCTATTTAAGTTTAGATTAAAGCAAACTAGGTAAAAATACATGAAATATGCTAATCTAACAAAATCAACTAATATGCATTTAAATGATAAGTAATGAAAAAGGAGATTTTTTTTATGATCGAAACTAACTAAAAGCAACCTAGAACACTAAGAAAATAAAAGAAATCAATTCTAAAAATGAACAGGCAGATTCGGTATAATATAAAATATAGAGAGAAAAGGTTTTAACGTCAATTTTAAGAAAGTGTTCCTCAAGGATAATTAAAAGTCAATCATTTAATTAGATATATTCTCTAATTTGATTTATGATTATAAATAGATTAACCATGAAAAACAAGTTTTTCTACCTATCCTTACATTTTAGTTAATCAAGCATTTGTGCATCAATTAACCTTAATCACATAATAACCTTCATTAAGCAAGCAAGATTTAATTATGTGGTAGTATTGAGATCAAGATAGGTGCATGGATTCATGATAATTAAACATGCATGGGCGAACTAATTTAATCAAGACTTGTGTTTTCTAAGTAACAAATAATTAAACATGATTATGAAAATTAGATACTTCTGCTACTTAAGTTAATTAGTCAAGAATCCATCATAAACTAATCACTAACAATATATTTAAAACTAAAAACATATGTTGGGCATCGTATAAAGTTTCAGTCATTAATCATCAAATTTAATCATAGAAAAACACAAGTTATTCATATATCACAATCAAATTTAGAATAATTTTAAGCACAAATTCTTATGATAATTTAAAATTAAAGAGTACTAACCTTTTAAAATTAAAAATTAAGCTTGCATGAAATTCATGATTAACGTAACTTTGAATAAGGAAAAATAAAAATATTTTTTACAACCATAGAATTCCTCTCCCTCTCTTCTTCTATGTTCTGAATGTCTTACCTTTTTTTTTTTGTTTTTTTTTATTAGGGTCTATTATGTGTATATAAGGTAGTAAGAAGTGTCCTAGTTAAGAACTAATTCCTAATCAAACTAGTTTTAGGTTTGATTTCAAAGATGTAGTTCAATTTTATCTAAACAAGTTAATAGGTGTATCATAAATGAATGGAAATGGAACATTCCTAAATATTTGGATACAATTTCCACTTGATTTCTTTGGTGATAGTTGCAAAATAGTGTGTGTCTATATATATATATAACAACTCATTAATTCAAAGGATCATACAAATTCATTATTAATGAATCTATCAAAATTTCAGCAGAGTTTCATCTATAATTATATCGTATCAAGTTATCAACAATTTCAAAACAAATCATAATTCAACACCACAATCATGTCCAACCATCTTGGACCAATACCATAATGTTTCACACAAGAACAAATAACATCCATTCTCCAATAAACAACATCCATTCTCTCAATTCATTTTTGTGATATTGCACATTGATTATAAAATTATTTGATGCTTGGGAAATCATAAATAGAGAACATTTATAGAAATAATAAAATTATCAAGAAAACTAAAACTCCTCTTGGTTTTACTGTTCACTTAGACACGGATCACTGTGGATTAGAGCAGTGTAATGATATGGTTTTCCTTACCAAAGAAACTTGCTAGGCATGCAATTGGCAGTGAGGTTGTCTTTTGAATACATTTGGCATTGAAAAAATAGTTCAGGTTGGGGATAGAATGGTCCATTCAAGTTTTTTGGGTATGGCGCTAGGGAATGGTATGATTGCCAAACACCTGGCATTGGGATCAGGCATATCTGTCAGACCAGTGCGTCTAGATCTGGCATCACACAAAGTTGTCAGACCCAAGCAAACATATCTTCATTATTATAAACAAATCATAACAAAAATATAATTTAACATTTTAGATCTAAAAATTCAAATCATATCTTCAATTTAAAATAGTTCATGTTTTATGTTTATGAATTTGTTATTTATTCAATAGAAATTCTATCTTCTATTATTAGTATGATTATTATTATTGTTGTTATTGTTGTTACTGCTGCTGCTATTGTTATTACATCATGAAATAAATAATACTTTATATAAAATATTTTTTATTGTTCAATTAAACTATTTACAATTCCATTACGTATGAAATACATCCGACAAGGACTAAAATTTCATTGGTTTCTCACGCAACAACATCAGGTAAAATATAATCAGGAATAAAATTAGAATTGCTATCAAATTTCTGCAAATGTTACATCATCAATTAAAAATAAAAAAATTTAATTTAATTTTTTTATTGGGTTGGACCTGGTTCAATGCATTTAGCTTTAGACCGGACCGGGTCCGGTCTGACCGGAATCATGCACAAATGTTCACATGAACAGTGGAGGCATGTCTCCACTGTTCACCACAGTGGAGATCTGCGGAGCTCCACACTAAAAGCAGCACAATGCTGCTTTGAGTTACCTGCGTTTGTAATGCAAGAATGATTGGGGCCCACGCATGTAAATCAACTTTTCATTTGTTACCAAACGTTTGTTTTTCGTGGTTGGCTTCAAACGCAGAAGCAACCACAGAAACAAACGACCACTAAATCTTCAAATTCATAAAAAAAAAGCACTTACTCTTTTACAAACACATGTCAGCTAAACTTTTCCCCCCTTTAAAAAATGAATATATTTCTTTCAAAACTCTCATAGTTTAACACCTTAATTGTTTTCCAACACTTCAAGTAATACAATTTTTACATGATTCATCAACAAATAATTCAAATAAACTCAACTCCTAACTTCCATTATTTTGGCTAAAACTTCAAAAGTATTCACGGGTAGATTTTTTTCTTCTCTTTTCCCCATGGTTCAAATCAATCATATTCATTATCATTCATTCCAACCAGTACTATTTCTCACAATACACTTGATTATTATCACAATTATTTCCAAACACTATTCCTATATACCTTAGTTAAAACCCTAAACATGACAAGTATTAAATTTTATTTTTAGTTCACTCAATTGAACCTTTACCCATTAATTAGTTATGTATATTATAATTAATCATCCATAATTTCTACAATTCTAACAATTTAACATAGAAATCCTAACATAACATAACACTAACCCTTTTCAATATTACAACCTATATAAAACCACACAAGACAAGCAGTTTGGAAGAATTTATTACCTTCCAATCTATAAAACAAACAAGAGGGTAGAAGCTTAGGAGACTCTTATTTTTTCCACTTCTTTTCCTTCTCTCTTTTCTTCTTCAAATCATCCTCTCCCTAGAGAAAACTTTTGTGTTCTTCAATTTTTCCTTGTCTAAAATTTTCTATAATACCCCTTGATCACTTAATTTAGCTATATATATATATATATATATATATATATATATATATATATATATATGTTTTTAGGATGGATTTTTTCAAGAATTTTTTGCCAATTTTTTCTTTCTTCTCACCTCACATGGCTGGTCAAGAATGGCCTTAAAATTACTATTCTCCTATTTATAATGCCAATTTTTTTCACTTATTACACCATTGGCCCAAAGTTTTCTTTATTTTCATATTCAACCCCACATGTTTTCCTTTCATAATTTAAAGCCAAATTAATTAATTGAATTATTTTTTTACTTTTTTTTTTCATCGGGGTTTTATATGAAAGCTTGAGATGTCTAGTTTTCATCCCATCTCAAATCATAGTAAGATTTCATATGTAACTCTAGATATGATCAGGTCCAGTCTAGCCTATTTTCTCTAACCAATTCCAATCTCACTAGGATTTTTTTATTCAAGTTAATGCAATTATGATTTGCACTTCTTAGCTCCAATGACTTATCCCAGTGTGCTCTTTCTAATATTTTGCTTGAGAGTGCGCTAAAAATACCTCATTTATTTTATTTTTATATTTTGTGTCCTTATAGCACTGTTAAATACAAAACAAGTTAAGTGAGATATTGTTAGGATTTGAAAACCTTAGCTTTTATCCAAGTTGTACGCTGCATCACCTTGTTAATTCGTCTGTGTATATAGAATGTTTTGTTTTTAAATTAAAACAACTCTTTTATTTTTTTAAATTATGTAATTAAAAAATAAAGATGTGAAAATTAATTTATTTTAATTAATTAGGTTTGTTTAGTTATTTTAGTTTTCACCATACACGAAAAGAATTTAGAAATGGAAGGGTTATTGTGGAGAACAGGTATCAAGCATTTAGTTTAGCACCTTGATTGAAACGTGTCATGTAAGCATATAATATTGCTATAATATTATAACACTAAGACCATCTAGATAGCTTCTGAAAGAAGCTGTACTTCCATGGATATGCATGGGTGTCCCTAACTTCCTTCCAAAGCCAATAGAATCAGGAGAAAAACATTAGTAAAAGGATGTCTGAATTTCCTACATTAAATTATCCACCGAAAGAAAAGAAGGAAAAGCATTTGAAGAGTTGCCGAGAAGATGATCCCAATCCAATCCATTTGCAAGCAAGACTAGTGGGGTAAACGACAGGCGAGTTCCCGTTCTATATCCTCAAGTATTTTTTTTTTATTTCTATCCTCGTCATCATCCGCTGCTTTACTAGTAATTCTCGAGTTGATGGTTTCGTGCAATCGAGAGATTATTGGAACTAGAGGGATTAAATTGTTCTTGTTAAGAAAATATAGGGATGGAGTTGGAAACTGCCTCAATTATTATCACATACGTGTCTCAATCAATGGATGCTGACACACGTAACCTTATCTAAAATGACTTCAACTTTAATGACTCAAAAAGAAATATTTGGATCCCTTTCTTAACTCTTTATGGTACTCCAATGTCCACTCACATATCAGTATTATCCGTCAGCTTGGCCTTGTTTCTTGGATTTTTTTTTTCAAGTAACACAGCAACTTGTTTTTTTTTTTTATATATATATAACTAAATTTATTTATTTTTAAATAAATAGCATATATTAAAGAGTAGTCTATGTCATATTTGACTCTTAAATCACACATCTCATTTGGGACTTCTCTTAGAAGTAATTTTATTATTTTAAAAAAAATTAATTTAAATCTTGAATTAAAAAACAAATATCATCTCTACCACAACGGTCATAAAAATAATATATTAGTTTTAATCTCAAGTTTGCATATCTCATTTGCGATTTTAAAGAAAATTTTTATTAACTTTCTTTTTTCTAAAAATTTTATTTTAGACTTTGAATTAAAAAACAAATATTATTCTTTTTACAATTGTTAAAAAAATATTTATTTATTTTTAAAAGATAATATTTTAAAATAAATAAATATTAGTTTCAATCTGAAATTGTATGATAAAGATAATATTTATCTAAATATAAAAGTTATTTTAAAAGTTTTAATTTAAAAAATAAATAAATATTATTTTCATCATAATTGCGGTAATATATTAATTTCAGCCTCAAATTGTGATAAAAATAATATTTATTTATTCATTCAAATTAAAATTTTAAAATAGCTTTTAAATTTAAATAAATATTATCTTAATCATTTTTGAGATAAAGATAATAGTTATTTATTTTTAAAGATAATATTCTAAAAATAATAAAAATAAATATTGAAGGTAAGGTAATATTTATTTAAATTTAAAAATTATTTTTAATTTAAAAAATAAATCAATCTAGAAATGATTGCATGGTCATGATTTTTCCACCTCGAGAACCACTGGACATGGATTTTTTGTTGGGTGAAGAAGAATGGCTAAGACGCCGGTATTATTATAAGAGTTTTTATTACCACACCGCACCAAATCATGCCACGTGATGCTTTTTTTTTTTCATAATATATAAAATCTTGGGATTACGCTTATTTGATACCATGCACTATTATTACTTAATTCTCTTTCCTTTTTCTAAATATTTGTTGTTATCTTTGTGTTTAATAAATTTGGAATTGAAAACAAAAAATGAGTTTTTTTTTAAAATTTAAATTCATCAATTGTTGTGAAGAATAAATCTCAACTAATTGAAAAAATCCCAACGAATTATTTTAATTTATCTAAAATAAAAATTGATATAAGATTTTTTTTTTCTCTCGTCTTTTAAAACCCTATCAATAGAAAGACACAAGAACACTGGATTTGCAAATTAAAAATCATTAAAATTCTGTGTTTTGATGTGATTTTCAAGCATACCGATATAAAGTGGGAGATATAAGCAATCCAACAATTGATCTACTAACTATAACTTGTATATTTCTCTCTCTCTTCTTGTTGCTTATTGAAGGAGAAGGAATTTATTTCGATTGATTTAACCTAAAAAATAAAAAGAAACAAATATCTGAAAAATGAAAATAGAATTAAGCAACAATGATTTAAAACACAAAATCTCATATCCCATGGAAGTTTCATTTCTATTTTGGTTGATAACTGGAGAAAAGTTTGGAAATTTGAAGAGTTGTCTAGCGACATATGACCGGGGAGGAGAATGATGGAGTGGATTATTCTGATTCCAAATCCAAATACATGATAGATAATTTGGACAGTCCTTCCCTACCTTGCATATATATGCATATAAAACATTTCAGATAACAAGTAGCACAGTAGGAAGGAGTATATCATCATCGTCGTCATCATCACCCACCCATGATTACCATATTAGGGAGGGAGCCACAGGCTCAGACTCACTGCCCTCTACTTCCTTTGCTTCTTCCTTTTCTTTTTTAGATAGATCACGCCGCCGCCACCACCACCGCCGCCGCCGCCACCAATTAGACAATATCTTTAGCTAAGTAGCATGGATTTGTGCATTAACAACTACTCATCTTCTACTACTAATTCCCACATGTTTTTGTCTTTTGGAAGTGGAATGATAATAATTACTGAGCCCAACACCCCCACCATGGCATCATCATCGTCCTTCTATCCTTCCTCTTTCTTCTGTGCCATAACAATCACCGCTACACAAAATGCTTTGATATAATATTAATACACGTTACTTCTTCTTCTGTATATTTTCTTGGGTTTCTCTCCTTTTTACCTTTTTTTTTTCTTTGAACCAATTTCTCTCCTCAATCCAATAGTATTGGAAGCAAGCAAGAAAATGCTGTGTGATTCATTCATCACTGCCGTTACTTCATCAACAGCAACAACCATGCCAGCAGCAGCTTCTTCTCATGTTTTGCCCATCAGGTAATAAATAACATCCATCATTCTTCTTGATTTGTTACTTACGCTTCTTCTCTGCTGCTTGATTTATGATTATATTTGTTGGCTATAAGCCATGTATGCATGTATCTATTTATTTGAATTAGTAATATATTAGAGGTGAGGAAGAAGGATTTTTGTGGTATGCAAAACCCCAAATGTCCCTTTATTCTTTACACGATGATCATATCATATCAGGTATGATCATGATCAACATCGGCGGTGGAGGAGAAGAAATGGGACTTCTATTGTTTCAGTTTCAGCTTCAGCTTCAGCTTCCCCTCTTTCAATCAATCAGATGAACATGGACTCTTCTTCCCGTCGTCTCAAAAATTATCAGGAGGTTGATTTGTATACCATTTTTAACACCCTATCTTGCCTTTCTCATCATCATCATCATACCTTTTCTTCTATATGTTGTGTTTATGTTTTTGGTTGGGTTAATGTTCTTTCTTTACTCTTTCTAATCTTGCTACTTATTTGTCTATTTCTTGATCTTGAAACAATTGCCCCCAGGTTGTCAAGTCTGCGAGGGACAAGTTTACCCAGGAAATCTCTTTCCAATCCAAGGACAAAGACATTTCTCTTGCTAAGGTACATATGATTTTCTATAAATGATCTTGCCTTCTCCATTATTTTCCTTATTATAATTTGATATCTGCCGATTTACTCCCTTTTCTTTTCTGATCTTTTCTCTTGTGTGTATGTTATTTCCGGCACACCTTAACCAAGCTACTTGTTGCAGATCGAGTGCAAGTTGATCCATTATTTATATATCTTTACATATCATGAAATTCTTCTATTTCTTGAAATTAAATTGCCCAAGTTTGGGAGATTCTGAATTCCTGTGTGTTTTCTGCTGGTTGGTCTAGGCTTTGCTATACATTGCAGCAGAAGATGAGGCATTTATCTCTCTCAATCAAGAGATGGATGCTTGCTCACTCCTGAACGAAAGGAGAGATGTTTCAGCTGCATTGAATTCCCAGGAGTGGGATTGTGTGGAGCAGATGCCTTTAGCTGGAAAGACTACAAGTCAATGGGTCAGTGAGTTGGACAACATTACCAAGGATGTCGAAGCAGAGCTAGTTTCAAGAGACATAGGTTGCCATTTGGTTGAACTTTTGGATGCTGTGAATTTAGTTCTTTTTGAGTTGAGAGGCTTCAAAAGATCACCTGTTGTTGTAGATTCCAAGTATTCATACTTGCATACAGTATTAAGCACCAGATGTGGCAGTGGTAAAACTTCATCCTTTTTATTTAATACATTTGTAGCTAGTTGTTTTATTGCATTTGTTCTGGTTCACTTTGTACATTGGGGCTCTTGAATAACTTTCTTATCTGTGATAAATGCTTTATTGCCATCTTCTCTCATTCTGTGGGTATTCATGGCCATCTGATTATATTTTTGCTTTCTTGACAGCAATTTTGCTTAGTATAATTTACATTGAAGTTTGTAGAAGACTTGGTCTGACCATTGTGGGATCTCGAGTTGGGGAAGATTTTTTGATATGGCCCCAAATGGGGAACCCGGAGGTGCGTAAATTTTCTTGTGCATCTTTAAAATATAGCTTGGCAACTCATGGTTCTTGCTAAATTTTATTCTTTCTGATGCATTGCCAAAGCATTTCTTCACAATAAATGATTGATATCCTGTTGTAAAACCTTATTTTCAGACAAACTGCAATCTAGGCTATTGTAATTTGCCTTGTCCTTTCTGTAGGAGCTCTTCAAGGTAACTTCAGGACACAGCTTGTTTGCAATTGTCAACGGAAGGTGTGTTGAGGACCCTAGATCAAAGGCATCAGATTTGACTGGAAACTCTCTTTTGGGGCTCGAGATAGCTACGAAACGAGACATTATTGGCATTGCTCTGGCCAATTTGATTGTGAGTTCTAATTACTGGAATTTCATCCAAAATACTTTTTTGTCCTTTACATTTGCCAAGATAACCAATGCACTCATTTAGTTCCTTTTATAATTCTTCCATCGATAACTGTTATTCAGTCTAAATATACTTCATTATCCCTACTTAAGATGAACTAAATCTTAAATTTTGGCAGAGGCTTCACTGGAAACGTGCTTCGAGATCAAATCCTGGTTTGATGCTGACTTCACCTCTTAGGCGTGCTCCTAACACTGATGAAAAACTTAACAGGATCCATAATTCAAGTATTCCTTTGCTTCGGCCTCATGATCTTAGGTAGTTTTCTTATGCACCTATATAGCCAGTGTCTGTTATAGTGTTGTCTTCATTTTCTTCAGTTTTTGTGTGGTCTCCGCTTCATGTAGTCCTTATCTTCTAGCTGTTTATTTTCAGATTAACGTGAATAAGTTAAGCCATGTGGCATGATAGCAGTGCAACAGTTTAAATTATTGATTCTTATAATCTCCATAAATGCATTAGTTATGCAGCAACAAAAATAAAGTAATTATAATATATAAATAGAAAGGAACGCACTGTCTTTCTGAATCGTACCCAAGTAATTTGTGCCCTACAGCTACTTGGCACCAAGAGTGTAATCACTTTCTTGTCCTATAGATCATTGCCAGGATTTTTGCGAGTTTTGCAACATAAACACCTTAGGACCATTGCCAGGGTTTTTGAGATGGGATTTTCTGTCCGCCATTGTCATGTACACTGTTTCTTTTGAGGATTTCCTATTTGCATGTGGTTGTTTGAATTGGATGGCCTTCTTCTGTGAATTTGGATTTGTTAGTTCTGGTGTTGTTTCATACAAGAGTTTCTGCTGCCCATTTTCTTGTATTTGCTCCTGAGGTGGCTTGTCAAGTGGCCTTGACTGCCCTGTTTGGTTCATGTTATCTTCTCCAGTGATGGTTCCTTCCACCATCCTTTGCTGTGTTGTGCTCATGTTTTCTATCCTGTCTTCTTCTGAATCTCTGCTGGTGCTGTTTTGTGTCAGTTGTGGGTCTTGGTGACTAGTCTTGTTGTTGTCCTGGTCTTGGCGGTTTTCTTTCTATTCTTTGGGGTTGCTTCTGCTTCTCTATTGGTAGTCTTTCCAGTTGGCTTTGTGGCTGCAGATGAAGGGAGTCTTTTCTGCTTTTGCGTGGTTGTTAGGTTCCTTTTTGTTTTTTGTGGCTGCTTTCTTGTTTTGCTGTTCGCTGGGGCTCTTTTAGCCATTTTCTTATTTGCTAATTTGCCTTTTTATTTCAGTCTGTCTTTTTTAATCTCTTAATCCTTAATTAATAAATTTGAACCTGTTCATAAAATGAGAAACATAGATAGCGCAATGACATGGTCTTTAAACTTGTTATCTTTTTGTATTATTCAAGCCTCTTGCTCCTGAGTCATAACATGTAACTGCCCTTGTACCATGAAGAAATGCATGATTTCATGAACATGACTTTCACGGTTCACCCATTTTACTCGCCAATTTTTAGAACTAAAGAAACAGTATTAGATACTTAGTGTCTCAACCTTTGGTTCTAGAACAGTTATTATATTTCGTGTCTTCACCTTTGGTTCAGGCTAATTCTTTGTAGAATAGTTATTATATTCTATATAGGCACCATTTTTAGTTGGCACAACATGATTTTCTTTAACATATTCTTGCCTTCTATTTTTAAGTATGTTTCAAAGATGTGATGTGCATCTGCTTGTTTTGATTTGCACATTGCTTGTTTGTGAGTGTAGTCGAGATTTTTTTTTAAAGTGTTTTTAACTAGGAAATGCATCAATTTTTTTTTTATTTTAGCACATCAAAATAATACAAAAACAAAAAAATAATAATTTAAAGCCAAAAAAATATCAAGAATTTTCAAAATTACATTTGGATCGCAATGCCAAATATCAAATAATAATTTGGAAAATAGTCTGTTTGAGATTCGTTGTTGTTGTTATTGTAATTTGTAACCTGCACGTTTGTTTCACTGTGATTGGTACTGTTAATTTATGCTTCATCGTATTAATTATTTTATATTCCCGAGGTTAACTTGCTGCAACATTCAACTCTTTTGACTCTTTTTTTTTTTTTTTTAATGTTGTCCATGTCAAGTGAACAGGCAATGGCAATGACTTTCTATTTATATGTCTACCAGCTAGGTTCAGACTGTAAAAAGTTTCCACACAAGATGAAACTCTCTCTCTCTCTCTCTCTCTCTCTCTTTTTAGCATAAGTTGTGCGTGTAATTTTAGAGTTTAACTAGGAGCTGAGCTACCATCCGAGCATTTTAAATTGGAATATAAACTATCTAGCATTGTAATTGCTATGTTAGCTCTTGTAGATAAACTTCTTTTATGCATACCATGCTAAACTACAGAATTCTTTACAGGCTGGCTATCATGGCTTCAGAAAGATCGTTGATTCTGCAACCACATAATTGGGCTTTGAGGAGAGACCATGGCATGATGTTGTACTATAATAGGTATAAAATTGTGAACTTTACGCCTTAACAAAAATTGTAACGCAGATCATTATGGTGTGATTGAAGGTATTGATTGCAATTGCAGGAAATATGGTCAGGCGGTGCAAGAGCTTAGCATTTGCATGGCGTTTGCTCCAGAAGAAGAGGCCAAGGTCCTAGAAGCATTTGTAGAGAAATTGCACCTGTTGCGGCTTGAATCGTCGTGGAAGTCTTTGGGACACACAGGTCAACTAACAGTTCCTTGAGGTGTTTGTACATAACCCTCCCTCCCCTATTTCTCTACGTAACTTACATCGATAATCATACATGGGAATTGCTTGAATGCTCTTCATCAAGAATATTCAAGTTGCATGGTATCGAGCATAGTATTAAAATACAAATGTAAACATTTTTCATGCTATTGAATACAGAATGATCATTTAGCAAGGGTGCTTAATTGTCTTCTTCCTTTACTTTTGTTCTCTCATTTTCCGTTCCCCTGTACTGTACTGCTCGTGACAGACACGCCAAAATATTGATTCATTAATCGAGTGCTGCCAGTCAACATATTATGCCATGGCTTCTGTTTGTTACTTGGTGTTAGTAGACTAGCTGGAAGAATCACTTTTTGGTGTGTTTCAGGAACGTTCTCGTCCGTAGTTAATATTAAAATCCAAAATCCATAAAGATTTTGATTGTTATAGCTTCATATCAAGATTATAAAAATTGACAAATAAATGTCAAAATTGTTGTTCAATGATCAAGATAATTATAACATTCAAGGGGAGGGTGAATTAGGTATATCACTAATATTAATAAATAATACAAATTACTTCAAATAAATATAATAACCAATAATATAATTAAAGTGCTTAAAGTAAAGAGATAAGAGAGAATTTGTAAATTCGTTTTTAACATGATTCGGCAAGCCTTCATCTACACCTCAAGTACTAAACCATAGTTGAATATTGTATTTCTTCACTAATCCAAGTAGGTGGTGCGCACTCCATCCACAAAAAGAGACTGACGTTTTTTTACAATTGATAATGGAGAGGACTCTAAGGGTGGGAGGCGATGGCCCATCAACTGCCAATGACCTGAGTCGGTCACACTTCTAATTCCGTATTAAGCGGTTGTTTATCAAATTTCATACCAGAAAAAAAAGTACTCACATTCTTAACTACCTTTCTTGGTGCTTCATTCACTAGAAGTACTCCCTCGAATGAATGAGCTATAAGTGATAGCGTGCTTTCTTGTTAATTAACTATAAGGCCGTGGTTAGGTCTTTTTTTCTATACTGGATGACTATTAAAAAAGCTCTTTCCATTATCAGGTATTAAAGGCTTTCTTCTTCCAGTGGTAGTAGCCCTGTGCCGTGATTCTCATCCTCTTCTTTCTTTTAGAAGCTTGCTTACAATCATCCAGTGGTATCGCTTGCTTACAAAATCACTCACTCCCTGTCTTTCAGTGCTTGAATCTCGGATCAGAGGAACTACGTGCTAGTTTGTACACGAATGCGTGCATGAAATAGCATACTAGTCTCCGAGCTCCCTTTTTTATGCTACTAGGCTAGATCTGGTCTCCCTGGTTGCTTTGGTAAAGAGTTCGCTAGGGTTGGGTGGTGGCTGTGAAGTTATAGCTGGGTGCTTTCATTACGAGTACAATAGCCGCTTGATGAATCCACACCAAGATTTTTCACCATTTGAAGATATTTTTTCTTCAAGATTTTTTCACCACTTGATGAATCCATACCAAAATTTCTAGGTCTTTAAAACACTGTTTACTATAAAGAGTGAAAGGTTTAAATAATTGTGAGGTCTAATACATACAGATATATGTGAACCAATAACGATTTATGTCATAGTTGAATATATTTATTTCATTTCATTTATTAATGATAAGTTTAGATATGGTTATGTGTATTTAATGAAACGAAGTGTGAATCATTTGAAAGGTTCAAAGGATTTAGAAATCAAGTTGAAAAACAAATTGGAAAGAGTATCAAAATACTTTGATCTAATCGAGGTGGTGAATACTTGAGATAAATATTTCAAGATTATCTAAAAGATAATAGGATTATCTCACAATGGACACCTCCTAGAACACCACAACTTAATAGAGTTTTTGAAAGGAGAAATTGTATCCTATTGGATATTGTATGGTCTATGATGAGCTATGCAAACCTTTTACCTTCTTTCTAGGGCTATATCATGCAAACTATTGCTTACCTTTTAAATAGGGTTCTATCAAAATATATTGATAAGACTCCATATGAGATGTGGAATGGTAAGAGATTAAACCTATCATATTTAAAGATTTAGGAATATAACGCTTATGTGAAGCGTTAGGAGCTAAGTTAAATAACTACAATTTTGTAGGATATCCAAAAGAATCAATTAAATATTATTTCTACCCTCACATTAAGCAAAAGGTGTTTGTCTCAAAATATGTTACAATTCTAGAGAAAGAATTTGTTTTCGAAAGGAGTAGTGAAAGAAAAATAGAATTTAATGAAGTCAAAGAATCATAAACCGACATCCAAATAGAACCAGTACTTGAGGTTATAACATTTGATGTTCAATATGAAATACAAGAACTCTACAGATCCAGTAATACACGTCATACGTCATTGAGACGTCAACTTCTCATGGAAGCTGATGGTGGCGAGTTTCTCATATCTGATGAGCCTGCCAACTACATGAAAGCAATATCTATAGTTATGTTAAAACCCATGAGGATTTTGATTGTTATAGCTTCATACCAAGATTATAAGAATTGACAAATGGATGTCAAAATTGTTGTCCAATGATTAAGATAACTATAACATCCAAAGGGAGGTTGAATTATGTATATCACTAATATTAACAAATAATACAAATTACTTCAAATAGACACAATAACCAATAATATAATTAAAGTGCTTAAAGTAAAGAGATAAGAGAGAGAATTTGCAAACTCGTTTTTAACGTGGTTCGACAAGCCTTCATCCACACCTCAAGTACTAAACCGTAATTGAATATTGTATTTCTTCACTAATTCAAGTTTAAGAGTACAATAGCCGCTTTATGAATCCACACCAAGATTTTTACATCACTTGATGAATCCATATCAAGATTTTTCACCACTTGAAGATATTCTCTCTTCAAGATATTTTCACCACTTGATGAATCCATATCAAAATTTCTACACCACTTGAAGATATTACATCTTCAAGATTTTTTCCACATGAAGATATGCTCTCTTCAAGATTGGGAATAAAGATCTATGTAGATAGATCTAAAAGGTTGTTTGGATTGTTCCAATCCACGTACAAAAATAAGATGCTAAAATGGTTTAATACGAAAGAATCCAAGAGAGGATACTTACCTATTTCATAATAAATGAATCTCTTGAAAGATATGTGTTCTAAAACAAAAATTGATAGAGATAGGATGGAAAGGATTCCATATGCTTCGGCTATAGGATCCATTATATATGTGATGCTATGTACAAAACTAGATGTATCTTATGCTTTGAGTATAACAAATAGATACCAATCTATTCTAGTGAGAATCACTAGAAGATAGTGAAAAATATTCTTAAATACTTAATAATAACTAAAAATGTCTTTCTAATCTATGAAGAATATAAATTAGAAGTTCAAGGTTATTTAGATAGTTTTCAATCAGATATTGATGATAGCAAATCTCGATCAAGATATATTTTTAATCTAAATGGTGGTGGTGTGAATTGAAAAGGTTATAAACAAGAGACCATAACAAACTCTATAACTGAAGCTGAATACATCTCTATATTTGATGCAGAAAAAAAGGTTGTTTGGATAAAAAAGTTAATCACTAAACTAGGTGTGGTTTCTAATGTTATAACTCAATTTTTAACCCCTTGTTTTTTCTAAATATTTTCAATATACACAAAAATCAAAAATATATTCTTGATGTATTTACGTTATTTTCAGCGTTGTCTCAAAAGGGTTCAAATTTCTTTTCAACGTGTTCAGCTTTTAACATGTTATTTTTAAAATTATTGATTTTTATCATTTAGTTAGCGTTGATTTTGCCCTTTTCAAAAAAATAAAAAATATTTAGACTAAGGTAGCAAAATGAAAACGAAGAAGACAAGGGATTAAAATGAATTTAGGTTGCTTGTTGGACCAAGCAATTAGAAAAGAAGACAAAAATGTTCACCTATAAAAAAGTGTTTATTGTGCAGAGAGGGGGGAGGCTAGAAAAAAAAAGAATAAAATAGAATTTCCACACTCTCTGCCATATAAAAACACCCTAACCCTTTTTGTGGAAACCTAGCCACGACACATAAGAAAACCCTAGCCTCTATTTTTACAAGCCCAATTGCTAGCCAGACAAAACACATCTTTAATCACACAGGCCTAACAGTCCATCTTTCTCCTCCAGCCACCATTTGGCCACCACCATCAATCCAACACCATTTTCCTTCCAAAAAAGATGTATCAACACACAAAATCTCATTTTCATTTATTTTCCCTTGACATCATCATTGTCAAAGACAAAATAAAAAACAAAAATCATCCATCCTTGTTTCATTGTCCAACCAACCAAGGAATACCAACCCATACACCGTCCAAACTCATCTTCCTCTCCCATTTGTGAACTAAAATTGACACTAAGGATGAACAAAACTCTTCCTTTTCCTCCTCTCAGCAACATCATCAGCCCTCACAATAAGTGCAAAGTGGTCATTTGCTTCTTCTCCCTAAACTCATTATTGATCACCAGCACCAACCCATACATGGTTGAAACACAGCCCCTCTCTTCATTCAATCATCTCACTGCCATCGTGAACTCCCTGCGTAAACCGTATGCCACTAGTAGTGGAGAGAAGTAATAGTGCCATTGTCAACAATGACAACACGTGAGCTTCCCCTCGTTTTTCCCTTCCCCATGGCAGCGTCATCAGCCTCCCTCCACTCATAACAACTATCATTTGTAGTAAATAGAGAGGAGTAGATCTAAAAATAGAAGAACATAAATTACAGTAGAGAAAGAGAGAGGCAGATCTAAAAAAAAACAATAAAACCGATTGTTTATGGATTTTTCTTGGTTTTCCAAGTGGCGGTACCCCACACTATTGGCACATATATGAAGAAGAAAATGAGATCTACTTGATCCACCTATTTTTTATCTTTTTAGGTGACAGCGCGTGAACCTACGCTCTACTAGTGGCGGCGACACATGTATACCACGCGCCGCCACTATTCCTCCAGCCCTAGAGTCTTTCAATGTGCTTCCTTAGTTCCTAAGTCTCTTCAACCCATTTTTAACCATTGAAATGACCATTTTATAGATTTTAAATTTTTAGTGTGTGTTTGAATTTGCTTTTAAATTTTGGATTTTAAATGACGACACCACTAGGGATTTTTTGTGGACTAAGCTTTATTTTTTTATCTGATTGTTATGTTTTATTTTTAATTATTTGGTCTGTTTGTTTATTTTTAACATGCATTTCTTTTTATCATTTGCTTATACGCTTTAATGTTTGTACATATTGCTCATTCATTGTATAATATTGCCTCATGCATTATATGTTTAAATTTTTCAAGCACACACAAACTTCTAGGTTAGGTGGGGGATTAGCAATGTACCCTATGACTATCAGTCAGGATTCGGATGCATGAAACACCTAATTCATATCTGAGTGTTTGCTTGGTAATTGTACTACGTGCTTTAACCATTCCTTACAACACCCTTATATTGTTTTTATGAAGATAACCACTAGGCAAATCTGATACCCTTTTGAGACTAGTTAGAAAAATTATATATGCTCACTTAATGAATAGAACCTGTTCTTTGGTTGTATGTATCACATTCATTTTGCATCAAGGCAGACCTGATCAATAATCCTGAACTCCGTAGGATTTTCTAAGCTAAGACCATGACTTTTTCTGAATACGGGCAAGAATTTGAGATGATATAACCAGTTGGAGGAATTGCTTAAGGACCATGATTGGAAAATTACCACACATAAAAAATGTTGTCTTTTTTAAAAGGGGCTAAAACCCACCCTTTTGTTTTGTACTCTCTAATGTGTATAAGATTAACCAAGATTAGGACTTGGAAAAGATTTTTTCAAATTAATTAGACTATGAAATTTTACCTTAACTTACTTGAAAAGATGCTCAGGAATACCTCCGGTGAAAGCCCGTCCAATCGAGCTATCATTTTTACTCAAACTCAAGCACTAGCGCAGCCCGAGGAAAATATGGGCGAACAAGCTCAAGACCTATTGTGTAGCCCAACCTTTGTACAATCCACAATACATGCACCTACCCTAGCAGCCACTGAAGCATTTGCTAGTAAATCCAAAAAACAAAATCTCCTAAGGACATTGATTATGACAACATAACAACACTAGAAGCGAGAGTGAAGGCTATCGAGGGAGCAGACTTGTATGACCTTGTACAAGCTGTAGAAATGTGTTTAATCCCAAATGTGATTGTACTAAAGAATTTCTGTATACCTGAGTTCATAAAGTACATCGAAACTCAGTACCTTACCACTCACCTCAAGTCCTTTTGCAATAAAATGGTAAAAGTTGTGCATGATAAAAAATTATTAATGCACTTCTTTCAGGATAGCCTGAGTGAGGTAGCACTAAACTGGTACATGAGGTTAGATAACACCAAGATCCGAAGATAGAAAGACCATGTAGATTCCTTCATCAACTAGTATAAATACAATATAGATATGGCTTTAGACTGATCCAGTCTATTAGCATTATAGAAAAAAAAGCCATGAATCAGTGCATGAATATGCTCAATGGTGGAGAGAGAAAGCTGCTCAAGTTGATCCACCCCTATATGAGAATGAATGGTTAATTTATTCTCTAATATTGTCAAAGACCCTTATTTTGACCATTTGATTAGTGTCCAAGCTCAACTCTTCACTGACATAGTGGTAGTGGTTGAGAGAATCAAGCAAGCAATAAGAGTAGGTAGATTTTTTATTAAAAAAAAAAGACAAACTGGGGTTAAGCCAAAATCAACTAAGGAAGAAATGGAACAATAGGAGGATGTTAAGGCAGCCACATGAGCATCCACAATAAAACAAGAAGCCCTACCACCTCTTCCCTTGCCTTTGAGAGAGTTGTTTGAGAAAATGGTCATTATGGGACAAATCACTCTAATTTCACAAAAACCATTTTGCCTACCATACCCAAAGTGGTATGAGCCTAATCAAACATATGAGTATCATGATGGAGCAACAAAGCATAATATTGAAAATTGTCATTCTTTCAAGGACTAGTTTCTTCAACTTATTGAGGTCGAGTAGATTACATTTGAGGGTTAAAAAACCTACATGGGCCATGCAGAGGGATCAATGAGTTGACTGTGGAAGCTTCATGTGTTGAACAAAAGAAGAGAAGCTAGATTATTGTAGTCAATATGATTTGTCATTTTTAGCTTTGTAAACTCTTCAAGATCATGTTTTGTTTTTAGATATTTTGCAAAACACAATTGTATCTTTTAATGGATTGTGCCTCTTTATAGTCTAATTTTTTCATTGAAATAAAAAAATATTTCTCGATGATAATGGTTTTTAGCGCGTGATCGAACCCCAAGATGTGTCTTGCAAAACATTAGGAGGCAAACTTTTTGAGACTTATAAAATTGATTTTCATGAATAACTTCATGGCTCCATTCAAAATATTTAGGCCATATCAATTTTGAAAAAAACCTTTCTACCAAATTAATCCTGAAAAATTTAATTTGCTTTATGGTTTCAGAAATAGTTCGATGTTTGCTTTAAACAATGTTTAGACACCTTTTTTTATAAGGTGGCAAACGATTCATTCAAGCAATTCCCATTTTAAAGTGACCAAACAATTTTGAACCAAAACATGAAAATGAAAAATGCACAAAAGGTTCACACCCTATGTCTCTTTAGCCATATTTAGTTGTATGCATAATTGTATGTAGTTTGATTTGCTAGTCATTGTGATATGATCCAAGCACCATCAAATGATCCATTGGAGGTTCCAATTGGTTCAGTGATAGGCTTCTTCGAGATACATGTGCTAGGTGGACTTCAAAAGGGTAATAAATAATGAAGAGCAAGTCTTGATTAATCTGATTCATGTTCAGGAAGGGCTTGATAGTGGAACCATGGCCATTACACAAGGATTAAGATAAGAAGACTCAAATCAGACAGTTTAACATTTCGCTACTGTTTTGATCATATCTAGAGCTACAGGTTGACTTTTGATGCGATTTTAGTTGGGATGGAAACTAGACTTCCATACCTTTCTAATTATATATGGCACACACCATTTAATTTATTAAAACAAGAGATAACCATTCATTTGAAGTTGAGCTTTGATATTGCTAGCAAATTACAAGAAAAACTGACCTTGTCTTACTTTAATTAGTTAGGCTATTGATCTATCTTTGTTTTATGTGGCAACATTTATTTAAGTTTTAGACTTGTTTATGTTATTTATTTTAATTAGTTTGGGTTAGTTTTAGCTTAGTTTGGGTATTATTTAAATTGGGTTTATGTGTGACCCATTAGAAAAACAAGGGTTACTTTGCTTTCTAATATAAGTACTCTTTGTGGGGAATATTTGAAAAAAAATGAATATTGCAAAATACAAATATTGCCTCTCTTGGTTCTTGATTGAACTTCAACTCTTCAAAGAATTGACCAATTTTTTCTAGTGATTTTATACTTTTTTTACTTGTCTCTAGGTGTAGACATTGTGATTGGGTGATTTATAGTCTTATTGCGTTAGAGCAAGTCTTTCATTATGATAAGTCTATTTTATACTTCAACTTAGATTAGATAAATCTTGGGTTCACTTACTCCATTAAATTCCGCTAGGGTTCGCATCAGATTGATTCATAAAAACTTAAGTCTTTATGTAAAAGTTTCAAACAATTACACTGAATGAAGATAAAATTTATCGGTTCTAGCCGCTTATGCTTGAAATGATGAAATGTCATCTTTGCTATCCTTTCACATTCTAAAATATATCCCCCATGGTCCTCATTTAAGCTTGAATATGTTTTTTTTTATAAAACCCCGACTGAGATCACACTCCACACTGGGTGGCAAACAAAATTTAAAGATCAAAGACTAAGGTGCTGTTATGAAAAATCCAAAAAGCCTAAGAAATTCAGATGCCTGGAGGCATGCCTAAATGAAAAGCAAAAATAACCAATTCAAGGTAAAAACAAATAAGGATTCCCCACAAAAGAAAGCAAAAAGGGCAAATCAACTAAATATGAAAGAAAAAAAGATTGAAAGACATAATGGCAGTGATCCTAAGTCTTTAAAACGTTGAAATACTCTTTAAGATTACAAATCCTTTTCTTTCATAATTGAGAGTCATAGCAACATTACATGCTTGTAAAAGTCATTTCCAATCAAGCAAACTGAATCAATAAATGACATTCTTAAAATGCAAAGATTTTTTTCATAAGAATTACAACATTGCAAATAAAACTATTCGTCATTATTTATGTTGATAAAATAAACGCTGATTAAAAAAAAATTTCCTCAACAAAACCTCAAGTTTCTACTCGAGTCTCTTACTTTAAAACCCAAAAAACAAAAGGTCACCTTACCACGTACCTTCACCAATTCCAATCTTTCTTGCATAATGATTAGTACTTAAAAGTGCATTTTTATCAAGGTTTAATATCATCATTTTACACTTGAAGTATCAATAACTCTTTAACTAGAGCATGTTTTATAATAACATGTCTATTAATATAAAATATCTTTAATTTATGGTAAATGTTCATCTTAAATGCAGGCCTATCACATATATAAAAGGATTGATTGATGATTTTAACTACTGAAATTGAGAAGACAAAGAGAGGGTTAAGCTTAGAAAAGAGATGTTGGTTCAGTCCAAACTGGAACACCATTCGGTTATTGGATCATAACTGGAGCTGTAGAACTTGGATTTAGGTCTAGTCTATATGGATGGAAAGCCAAGACATAGGCCTAAAACTTTCATGAAGAGTCCAAGATTCAAAAAAGCCATTTTCAAGTTCAAATTGTAGCAATAATGGAGAAGTCGAAATCTATTTTGCAGCCAAGACACTATTCAGTGTTCAACCCATATCTCAAGTTTTAGAAGTCCAAATACGCTGATTGTTGTTTTGTTGGAAAGCTAAGACAATTTCCTAAAACTTTCATGAAGATTATCTGTTCAAATTCTGATGTTAGCAATAATGTTTTGTTTAGACAAGATTGTCACCAAGTCAAGATGTGGCCACCCACTCAACAATTAGTCATCAAATCAATAGTTTTGAATTTTGGCCTATAAAAGGAGGCATTTGTCATGCATTTAGGCATCTTGTTTTTCAGATCAAGATCATGTTCTTTCTCTCTCTTTTTATATTTTTGTAATGCTTAAGTTTTGTTTATATTAATCTCTTGTTTATACTTTTCATTTCCTTTCCTTTCCTTTACTTAGTTAACTTATATCTTATTTATGTTCTTATCTTGTTTATTTATGTTTCTCTCTTTCATTATGTTTAGTTAAGATTATTATGTCAAGGTGAAAAGGTTACACTAATGGTGTAAGAATAAGTATAGTATAAACTCAAGATGGACTTTAATGTTTGATACTAATATGTTTTGTATTTGTTATCTTGTTCACTTTTAATACTTTGCTTGTTAAATAGTTAATCTAGATTTATGTTGTATAACCCTTGGTATAATAAATACTTGGCACTTTCATAGCCCAACCATATGGTATAACCGACATCTGTGCTATGAAAGGAACTTGATTTGTTGTTAATATAAGTTATAATCATGAATACCTAACAACTTTTACAAGTATTAGCATTATTCGAATTAGATAACTAATGTAATCATGTTAACAATTTATAATCCAATTGAAATCTCCTTTGTGTGTGGTTTCCAGTTGAGTAATAAAAAGAGTTTATACTATACTTGTTTGAAATACCATTAGTAGATCCTCTAACCTTGACAATTATTTTATCCTTTTTTAATCCTTATATCAATATCACATCTCAAAGCTCTCTTCAACTCCTTTTCTGTTATTATATATTTCTTTATTTGTAGTTTATACAGTTAACCTCCTTGTGGTTCGACCCCGGTTTTGCTGGGTTATTTATTACTTCGACACTGCTACACTTAGGATAAGACATCAACTCTTTGGTCGTGACACATAAAAGATCAGATTATCCTTTTTTCTAAAAAAGATTAAATCCCTTAGGAATTGTGAGAAATTCAAAACAAAATTGTTTTAAGCTTGAACAGGATTTTTTTTTCAAAATGAAAAAAAAAAAAGAAATCATTTGAGTCATGGATAGCCCAACTTTGAGCTAACACTTCTTTCTCAACTATTACCCTGTCAATTCTAAGCCAAAATTGCACAAAAGATGCATCATAGTGAGGAATGATTTGTCTTAGGGTTATGATCAAAGAAACATTTTCAAAATAACACTTGGGGATTTCTTTGCAATAATTAGACTTGAATAAACTTAATCCTTGAAATTCATGAGTTGATTCTGAAACAAGAAAGACTTGACATTTCTTAAGTTGAGCATCTAGGAGGTAATGTAATGGACCCTAAGAGAAAAAACAAATATTATTCAGATCAACTGGGAGAAAAAGAAACACATAATCAAATGTGATTCGGTGAAATCTATTGAAGTTATGATTAACATCTGTTAATGACAAGTACCTCTTGATGATAGACAAAAGAACGAGCATGACCAGATTAGTTGAGGGCAATGTTTTTTAAAGATAATTAATGATTTAATGAACTCTAGCAATAATTGAGAGTAACGTTACACTTAAAGGGCATCTTAATGTCTAAAATTTTGGTTTACCCTCTGAAATAAGGTTATGACACCTGAAAGATGTTATCATATAGGTGTATTTTGATAAATTTTGAAAGGATGCACGCCACCTAGATTGACCATGGGATAATTTTCTTTGAAGCCCATCGATTTAAGGTGCATTTGATCATATAAATGTGGTTGATAAAAGAAACATCATTAATGATGACATTGCATTTCTTTTCACGATCTGATTAGACAGGTTGAGAGGAATTTATTGAGGAGAACATTAAGCATACAATGATGAGCCTTTATTACAAGCTATGAGATGCATATCTAGATGACTTAGCAATTCCATAAAGGTTAATGATAACATATCCTTGAAGAATATGGTTCAATTGGGGGCAATATCATGATTGATTGACAATCTAAGATAAGGTTGACAGTAGAAAACCTTTTGATGATTGTTGGCAAGATGCACATAGCTAATCAGAGGGCAGTTCTTAAAAGAATCCAAAAGGTGAATGATTTGTTAAACTCCTTCATAATAAAGCAAGTAATACCACACTTGGGTGTATGGTCAATTTTAATAAACAATGAGAGTAGTAATCATCGGGGACAACCCAGAATGGGCTCTATATTTACATTTGAGTGGAGGACTAGCATACAGTAAACTTGAATAAGTTGGTGAATCAAAAAAATTAAAAAAGCTTTAGATAGTAAGTAAAGGCACCCTACGATAATGAATCATCAAAGAGGGGGGGCTTATATTTCAAATAGGTAAGGATGCATGCATGTTATCTAACCCCAAAGCATTACATATATGTTTTTGAATTTTTCAAGAAGATCCTTAATGAAATCTAGCAAGATTTTGATGAATCTGAGTTGACAAAAAAGAATCCTTGAGCTATAATAGCAAGGAATCTTAATTTTTAAACCTTTTAATTATAAAGAAAAATGAGAAGAACCCTACAATTAAGAAAATCTCAAGAAAAGAAGAAGATCAACCCTATCATCAAGAAGAATCTCCAGGTCAACCGTGCAATTAGAAAGCACCAAGTTCAAACCCCGCAATCAAGAAGTTTTAGGTTAACCCCGTAATTAGAAAGCACCAAGTTTTCAAACCCTGTAATCAGGAAGTATCAGGTTAACCTTGCAATCAGGAAGCACCAAGTTTTAAAACCTCATAATCTGGAAGCATCAAGTCAACCCTATAATTAAAAAGAATCGAGCTCTCGAACCTTATAATTGGAAAGTATCAGGTCAACCCTGCAATCAGGAAACACTAATTCTTCAAACCCCTCGATCATGAAGTAACATAAATTTTAGTTTTGGTTAAAAGAAATTGCCAGATTAGGATTTTAGGTTAACCAAACTAAAGATAAATTTTAGTTCTGGTTAAAGAGAATCACCAGATTGGAATTTCAAGTTGATCGAGCTAAAGATAAAAAATTTGGTTCTGGTTAAAAGAAATCGCTAGATTGAGATTTTAGGTTAACCGAGCTAAAGACAAAAAAAATTATCTTTTTTATACATGACATTGAATATTTATTATGAAAATATTTAAAAAGTTAGGTTATTACAATTGGTAACAGAGCCTTGGTCTGGATTTAGAAATTGAAATGAAAACTTAATAAGTGTTAAATTGTTCCAGGATGGTTCGTACAAGAAAGAGTACGATGACAGAACCCTCTCCAGCTAGGGGAAAGATACAAGATACGAGACCTGAGGATAGACAAAGGAAGGGTCCTATGATGAGTATCACTTCTTATATGCCATCGATACCTTATCATTCGAGGTTAGGGAGTCATTAAGATTTTAATGTGATGCTGATTCTAGACAAACTAGGGTATACAATCATTAAGGTCAGTTCAGTAGAGATAAAAAGTTGCACCTCCACCAGTAGCACCAGTATTTACCCTTATACCCTATGGTGATCCTACATTCTTTGCATAAATAGTAAGGGTAGTGATTGAGGGCATGTCTAGTGCCTCAACACCAGCAACATCAATAGGCATAGTAGCATACCTATAGATAGTGTGATTGTTTTGCTTTAGTTATGATTGTCAAAAGTATGAGGGATATGAGTTATAAGCTCTATCTGATAGAATTGGATACAAAGATCGCAGTTAGATGGCTTTGTAAAGTGGGAAAGACTATGGATCAAGTTAGAGTATCTGATGAGCTACAGGTAGATTGTTCTACCCCGGTTACTGTTAGATAAAGCAAAATCTTGGTGGGACACTATATCTTCGATGAGAGCTATAGAGGCACCATCCTGAAATGATTTTAAAGTAGAGTTTAAGAACCACTTTTCCTCATATTATCATCATAGAGTTAAAGAACATGAGTTTTGGCCTTGAAATAGGGGGAGATGTTTGTGATAGATTATGAGTAGAAATGTCATGATCTCGCCATATGCTCTATAACATGTTCCCATCAAGCATTGTTTTATAGAGAAGTTACATGATGGTTCGTGATAGAAATTAAGGCAGGGATTGGTAGCTTTACAATTCAGGACTGCTAAAGAGTTGATTGAGGCAATATTGGCCTTGAACGCATGTGTAGGTAAGGGTCTATAAAGCCCCACTTAAATGTAGGACTGAAGGTAGTATGATCTTAATGAGTAATGGAGAGGGTAACATCCATAGATAAATATTAAAGGGGTATTGTTGAAGTTCAAATAAGGATTTCAGAATTTAGGTTAAAATTGTAAGGTAGGTGATACCAGTAATGAGTTTCAATGAATAGAAGAACTAGGAAAATTTAAAATAAATATGTTTTGAGAATGAGACAATAGTTTTGAGCAATGATAAGAGGAATAAAAAATAAAAGTTAAGGATATAATTGTATAGAAGTTAAGGGGCTAAATTCAGAGGCTTATATTAAAAAGGGGCAAATTTGCCCCATAGACTTTTGGCTACTATTCGGTCTATATCTTGAGATATAGAAGGAGTTTTGTTTTGTTCTACTTGGATTGGAAAGTATACTTCTGTATTTTGTATTTTTTCAACGATATATGGTAGGCTCTCTAATTCATCTGGACGAGAAAGAACAACGCATTTGAAGTTACGCCTAGAATTAGATTCAAACTGTAATTCCAGTACCATCCAATTTTATATTATCAAGCATAAATCTTAATCTAACTGTTGGATCGAGCTGAAATTTTATGAAGAGTCTCCTGACATATTATTTTATCTTGGTTAAAATTATAGGGAGATTAGAGTGCAAACCTCGGGTTAAAACTTTAAGTAAAGACATAAGTAGAACATATTATATTTATTATATATATAATAAATATAATAATGATGAAGATAGAACAAATCAAAATATATCCTTTTAGGAGTGGAAGGAATTGAAAATGAATAAAAAAGGACATTTGGGCAAATAGGAAACATAAAAGATTAAATAGGGGCCAAGTCATAATTATAGGAAGTTTAGGGCAAGAATGTAATAGGAAACAAAATGAGGGCATTTAAATTTGCTAAAGGCTTCTTCTGAAAGCTATTCTCTTCATTTATGGCTAGCTAAGAAGAACCAATGAGGGAAAGAGAGTTATGTGTGTGTGTTCTACATTATTTCAGCTAAAGACCACAAATTAAACATTAGATAAGAGAGAGTTAAGGTATTACAAAAGGGTTAGAAGGGATTTAGGTTTTTTAAAGGTTTTGGGACAACTAGTGGCGAGTAAAAAGGAAAGAAAAGATAGGAGAAGAAAAGTTTATCTTGCTTCCTATTTTCAATTTTCTTATGATTAAATGGTAAGCAACCTTGTTTTATGTTTAAATTTTAATTCATTATTATGGATTGATAGATTGTGTGGATGAACTCTAGGTAAAATTTTTGGTTAAATAAACTAGTGTATTAGTTGGAGATATTGTGTCTTAATCATGAAATTGATACGAGAAAAAATTGGGTAATGGGTCTAAGATAAGAACCTAGAAAAAAATCTACCCTGATTTATGCATGAAGGATTCAACAAAATAGGGTGATAAAAGCATGAAATTTGCTTGATTAAGCTTTTGAACCTTTATGAATAGAATTATATTAATTAGTGTTAGTAGTAATGTAAATGGATGGAATGAAGGTAGAATTAAGGAGAAATTTATAAAGGGTTGCATTGATCCCTATTAAGCCATTTTCGGCCAAATGAAGAATTGTAAGGGAGATTTAATCTTGCTAAAATTCTTATCTTAATTGAATTAGCAAAGACAAAATGAATAGAAGGTGGGGGGGATTAAGGGAAATTACACCTTTTTATACCTTTAGTGTGGGCCATTTTAAGTAAAGGATGAATATGATTAAGTTGATTTATTATGGGAATTATTTATTGATATTAAAGAATATATTGAATAAATATGGTTACCTTGAATGATGAAAAAAATCATAAAAATAATTAGTTATGCATTAAGCTAATAACTGGAATTTTACTGGACAATTTTATTAGTTGATTTGCAGCTGGATTTTGAACTAGTAAATCATAGAATTTGAAATATATTTCTTTGTGAAAACTGTAGTTAAGAATATTAAGTTTCATGTGGGATTGATCTTAATTAATTTGGAGTTGTAGAACTCCGGATATAGATTAAAAGCTGAAGAAAAGTCAAAGTGAGCCTTGCTAGACAAATTGTGTATGTCACTAAAAAAGGGTAGTTTTGAAGGTGTTAAGGGAGAATTGGGTTTTCTTCTCTTCATAGAAATTGTAGCCTTGTATCTTAACTTTCAGAAGAGACAAGCCACAACCAAAAATGAAAAATTAATTTTAATTATGATTAAAATAAAAACAGTGTTCTTGAAGTAAGACTTAAATTATAGAAGTTATAAGAACAAAACTTGAGTATACTAGAGTATACATTTGTGTATGAATTATAAGAAGTTTATCTTATTAATTAGATCGAGAATGTAGATTGAATGAGGAGTTGAAATAAAATTTCAATACAAGATAAATTGTAAATGATGATTGAGTTGAAAGAAATCAACTTAGATTATATTATGTGAAATGAGCATTGAATGAAAAATAATATGGTATACATGTTGATACAAGAGAGGTCATTAAAGTTATGCATTAGTAGAGACGTGCATCTAGAGCATAGACAACAAGTAGGTGCCCTGTACCTTATTCCATCTATAGAATTTTCTTGAATTCTTTTTAAACTGTATTTTTTAAAATGTGTTTGCCTATAAAAATATGAATGTGAATAACAAGAATGGTCATAATTGATTAGCTGCCTTGAAGAGAGCTAAAGGCTTCAGGGTAATTAATTGTCAGGTTGATAATGATTCAATAAAAGTGAAAAGTGATTATTGTCATCTAGAAATGTGATTATGCCTCTAATGTAGTAATTAAGTGTTGATTCTTGATTAATATAGTGCCTCTAATGTAGTATGTTTCTACTTCAATATTAATAGGGGTGAAACTAGTTACTCGATAATAGTGTTAGTGTCCGGTAATGGGTGGTGGAACTAGTTACCTGATAATGGGGTTGGTGCCTGATAATAGGGTTAGTGCACGGTAATGAACGGTGAAACTAGTTACCCAATAATAAGACTAGTGCCCAGTCATGGGTGATGGAACAAGATACCTGCTAATGGGACTAGTACCTAGTCATGGACAAGTGACATTAGTTTGATTGATGACTAGAACATATTACTTGGCAAGATGGTTTAATAAGACCATAAAATTGATTGAAAAGATGAATTAGCTATTCGAAATGAAGCTAATGGCATCAGTTGCACTAATAACTAGGATATAATTGATTTGGCTAGTGGCCCTGTGGGAAAAACAAATAATATTTATGTGTTACTGACTCATTGAATTAGCAATAAAATTTGGAAAAATTCAAATTGTCAATACAAAAACAATAATATTTCAAGGATTTAAATGATTCATGCCCAACGAGTTGTTTGAAACGTATTTTAAAAGTTAAGGTTGTTACATGAAGTTGCTTGTGTGATGATGATATTGGAATTCATAACAAGTTTTATGTCGAAAATGACAGGGTGAAATTTTGGATAGGGTTCGTATAAAAGAAGCTCAATTGAAATCTTAATAATCGAGAAGATGTACATTGGAAATCATAAATCAGAGTAAAATGTCAACTTTAAATCTTTTGAAAAAGAGGTCAAAATAGTGTGAAGGATAATAATATGGGTTACATGAAAAAAAGGAAATGAGACGATGAAACATGGTAATGATAAGTACATATTTCGGGAGATCAAACTAAGTAGTTAATCACGCAAGAAGTTAAAATGACAAATTACACATTAAGAGAACAAGTGTATTTGATCAGAATACATTGAATATTCAAAAAACCAAAAGGGCACAAATATGTTATGAAATGAAATGTGACACAAATTAAATGTATTACGAATTGAAACAATAATATAACCACATATGGTCATGAAATATGCATATATAATTGTACAAGTTAAAGGGGTTTTGAGGAAACGATTCGTAGTATGAATCAAACATGTTGTAAATAAAAATTTCCATGATGTAACCATGATAGTTAAATGAGTAAAATGATGAAATAAAAGTTCATTAAAAGATGGTTGTAACTGTATTAAATTGGAACGTGGTATAGATTGATGTTTTTGTATGTTTACATAAAAAGGTAGTAAAATTCGAGTTACTTACGTCATTGATATATATGTCTTTAACAAGTATCCTTTGCAATATGTTGTAATATTATAAAAATAAATTATTTTCAGGTTTATCATTGACTCGGACAGAACAAAAGATCTTACATAGCATTTCTTTTGTTTAGGTGATGATGATGTAATTTTGAATATGTTGGCTACCTTTTTGTATTGATATTTGGAGAATAACTTACATATAAATGAAACCAATACTAAGGATATTCAGAACTTAATTATTAATCCTCTTTTATTAGGTTTGTATATGACATTAAACTTACCCTAGGTTTATTAAATGAATATTGTATGTAACTAGTTCATAATGTTCTTATATTTTGTTCATATCACTTATTGTAAATAGTACATATTACAATTGAATGTAAATAATGAAATAAAAAATTAGGAAGGATAAATGAATTATATTCTTGATTGGAAGATTGAAACATGATACTAAAAAAAATCATCCTATTTTCCTTAGTTCAACGCTTAAGAAAGTTCAAAATGTTATTAAAATATCAGAATGTTACAAGGTTAGGACCCATTTGGCTCGTGAAAGAGAAGAGATATTGATTTCTCAAATAAACCACCCCTCCCAAAGAAGGGCAAAGAAAGCCAGTTTAGTTAGTTTATGAAAAGAGGGGGGAACTTTAGTTAGGAAGGATCATTAGCTGGGACTTTTCAACGTATAGTTGGGGGATCGCCTGGATGACAGTTGAGCCAGAGAGTTAGTTCTATTGAAGAGGTTTTGGAGTCAAAAACTATCATATACCCTCAATGTGTTTGTTATACACAAAGACAGCCTGAAGATTATTCAACATCACCGGGTTGATGTTATGTATATAGACATAAAAGACACTGAAGGAAGCAGTATTATCATCTGGGTCGTAGATGCCATTGTTGTAGAGAGAAAAGATATCTCAAGAGAGAATGCCCCAAGAGAATTGCTGATTATAATGAGGGATAGAGGCAGTAGAAAAAAGTCAACAATAGTTTGTCACTTTGTACAAACCTATCAGACTAGCCCAATATAGAGTTAATGGTAATAGGGGTAGACCTAGGACTCGAGGTCATAGGACACAAGACAGGGTATTCCATATGACTTAAGAGGATACTATAGTCAACCCAGATGTAGTAGCAAGCATGTTGCAGCTAAATTCACTTCTTGAGTATGCATTAATTGATACTGGTACCACACACTTCTTTAGTAAGGCATAAAAGTGATTTACAATAAGTACCCCTTTAGGTAAAACTGTAAATATTAACCATGTGTATGAAAGGGTAAGGGTTAATGTAAAAGGGGTAAAAATGAGAGTAGATTTAATATCTTTAGAGCTACATGATTTTGATGTGATATTAAGTATGGATTGGTTGAGTATGTATAGGGCTCAAATGGTAGAAATGTAGTACTTAGGGGAGAAATAAATGTCATACTGAATTATATAATTTTGGCTATGATTGCTAAGAAATTGATGAGAAAGAGATGTGTGGTTTATCTTCCCTATATGATAGATTCAAATAGGGATAATACCATAATTATCAGACCCAGCCTAGCCTGACGAGTCAACCCAAGACTCGGGTGACCCGAGGCCTTGGCTGAGTCTATTTTATTTAAAACTCGGGCCTGCAATTGGCACAGAGAAAACTGTTTATCCCGTCGAGTCAACCCGAAACCTAGGTGACCCGACAAAACTCGGTAGAGATTTTTTTTTCAAATGTGTTTTTTCTCATAGCCAGAGACTCATTTTTCAGTTGGATACTAACTCATTTCAAAGTTTACTATATAAATACTAGAAGAATATTTTATTTTTTCAATGTGGAATTTGAAACTCTTTAGTATATATATTATATGTTCATAATAAAAAAAATTATGTTTTTTCAATGTGGGATAAAAAAAATCCTTTTGGTCTGAATACTTCAACTTTAAAAAAAAGGATAATATCTTTTCAATGTAGAATGAAAAACCTTTTGAAACAATCTTTTAAACTTTATTATTTACAACATGTATAATCTATATCCACATAGATTGTTTCTTAATTTTTTCATGTGAAATATTAGAACCTCAAAAATATTTTTTTCTAGATTAAACTGGATTGACTTGAGTCACTCATGTAACCCGGGACCTTACCCCTTGGCCGGGTCAACCTCTAGACCGGGTTTGATAACTATGGATAATACCGAGTAATATATTGATAACAAAGCTGTCAAATCTTCCCATGGTAAGAGAATTTTCAGATGTGTTTTTTAAGGTTTTATCTGGAATACCTCCAAAAAGACAAGCAAAGGTTCCCATCGATATATTACTCGGTACCACTTATATAGCTCAGTCGCCATACAGAATGGCTCTTATGGATTAGCTGAATTGAAGATCTATCTACAAGAATTACTAGATACAAGGTTTATATGTTTGAGCAGTTCACCTTGGGGAGCCTCTATACTGTTTGTAAAGAAGAAGGACAACACCCTCAAACTCTGTATTGACTATAGGCAGTTGAAAAAGGTGACAGTGAAAAACAAGTAATCACTACTAAGGATAGATGACTTGTTTGATCAATTAAAGGGAACATGAGTATTTCCAAAAAAAGACTTAAGGTTAGGGTATTATCGGTTAATATTAAGGAGTAAGTTATTGAGAAGACCACAGTTAGAACTCATTATAAACATTATGAGTTTCTTATGACGCCTATATGGGTTGACAAATGTTCCTACAATGTTCATGGATTTGATGAACCAGGTTTTTTAACCCTATCTAAACAAGTTTGTTGTGGTGTTTATTGATGAAATTTTAGTATATTTTAGTTCATATTTGGAATATGAACAATATTTAAGGCATGTATTGTAGATACTAAGGGACCATCAATTGTATGCTAAGCTAAGTAAGTGTGAATTTTGATTAAAAATGATCTTTTTGCGACATGTTATCTTAAGGAATGGATATTTGTGGATCCAAAAAAGGTAGAAGTTGTCCTGAAATGGGAAAAATCTACGAATGTGATAGAAATTCATAGTTTTCTTGAAATTGCAGTGTATTACAGGAGATTTACTAAGGGGTTTTCTATAATAGAGATGCCTTTGACTCAGTTAACTTGTAAATGGAAATAGTCAAATGAGTGTGAGAAAAGCTTTTAAGAGCTGAAAATGAGACTTACTACCGCTCTAGTATTAACACTTTTCTCGGGATCTGATAGGTATATAGTTTATAGTAACGCATTAAAAAAGAAATTGGATGTGTTTTGATGCAATATGGAAAGGTGATAGCTTAAGCATCAAGAATGTGATAGAAATTCATAGTTTTTTTGAAATTGCAGTGTATTACAAGAGATTTACTTAGGGGTTTTCTACAATAGAGACCCATTTGACTCGGTTAACTCGTAAATAGAAATGGTCAAATGAGTGTGAGGCAAGCTTTTAAGAGTTGAAAATGAGACTTACTACCGCTCTAGTATTAACACTTTTCTTGGGATCTGATAGGTATATAGTTTATAGTAACGCATTGAAAAAGGGATTGGATGTGTTTTGATGCAATATGAAAAGGTGATAACTTACGCATCAGGGCAATTGAAACCGCATAAGGTGAGTTATCCAATTCATGATCTAGAATTGGCTATTGTGGTGTTTGAATTGCGGGTATGGAGACATTATTTATATGGATCTCAAGTTTAGATTTACATAGATCATAAGATCTTGAGGTACCTGATGAATCGAAACTTAATATATGGTAGAGAAGATAGATAGAGTTGATTAAAGATTATGATTGTGTTATAGATTACCATTTGGGAAGAGTAAATATGGTTGATGATGCTCTTAGCCGAAAATGAAAGGTTACAATGGGAGAACTGGGAGAATGGAATAAAAAAACTTTGATGGAGTTAAAGAACATTGATGCTCAATTAGAAGTAGGATTGAAGGGTCTACATTGGCATAGGTAAGACAACGGTATGTGCTTCAAGACAAGGTATTGAAAGCTCAATAAAAAAGACATTGAAACAGATAAGGTTAGGAACAAGATGAAGTCGGGAGTTGAGACTCTATTTCAGATTTTATATGACGGGATAAGTGATATGAAAGCGGATGTATCTGTTTAGAAATAAAATTTTGAAGGATGAAGTATTAAAGGGAGCTCACGAGTCAAGGTTTATTGTGTATCCTATATGTACTAAAATGTACAAAGATTTTAAAAAATTCTTTTCTTGGCCAAATATTAAAAGGAAAATAGCTGAGTATATGACTAAGTGTGGTCTATGTCAACAAGTGAAAGTAAAGCATCAAAAGCCAACAGGGCCCATACAACCATTATTAATACTTTAGTGGAAGTGAAAAGATATCATTATGGATTTTATATCAGGTCTACCTTGGGAAAAGCAGGGCAATGATACCATTTAGGTTATTATAGATTGATTGAAAAAATTTATACTCTTTATACAGATGAAAATAATAGATCTAGTGGATAAATTGGTCATGTTATATATGAATAAAGTAGTGAGACTTCATAGGATTCCAATAATGATTGTTTCAAATCGAGACCACTAATTTACTTCTCATCTTTGGCCTAGTGTAAAGCATGCTCTAGGTACAAAACTGAATTTAAGTATTACTTTTCATCCTTAGATGAATGGACAATCTAAAAGGACATGATAAAGGTTTACTAAGAGCATATGTATTAGAGCTTAGATGAAATTGGAAAGATCATCTACCTCTTATGGATTTCACATATAATAATAGTTATCAAACTATTATAGGCATGACACCGTATGAATATGGTAGAAAATATCGAAGTCCGATATGTTGGAAAGAAATGGGTGATAGAAAATTAACGGGACTAGAGATTGTGCAAATTATCTCGGAAAAGGTAAAGATTATAAGGAATAGCTCAAGATAGATAAGAGAGTTATGCAAATGTCATGGAGGAGACCTCTCAAGTTTAATATTGGCGATAGAGTATTCCTGAAGGTTGCTCAATGGAAGCGTATGTTAAGATTTGGAATGAAGGAAAAGTTACCTCTATGGTATATTAGACCTTTTGAAGTTATGGAAAGAATTGAACCTATAGCGTATAGATTAGCACTGCCCCCGTATTTAGCCAAGATTCATGATGTTTTTCATGTCTCATTACTAGTAAAACCAAGATAGATCCCTCATGAGTGCTTCCACAGATTCCTATTGAAATCAAGAAGGACTTGACCTTGGAAGTGAAACTTGTAAGGGTGTTGAATCATAGTGAGAAAGAACTCAAAAATAAAAAGATTCCTATGATTAAAATATTATGGAGGTGTGCTCAAATTGAAAAGGGAAATCCAAATTTCGATGATGAAATTTATTTTTAGAACGGGAGAATGTAAACCCGGGGTTAAAAAAAAGGACTAACAACAATTGAAACACGATTTGAGAAAAAAAATTGTTTTTTTTTATACATGGCATTAAATGTTTATTGTGAAAATGTTTAAGACATAGGGTTGTTACATGCTTGTCATATAACATGTATACTAAATTAGCGCACAAGAGAATTTTATATGGAGAGATCATCAATGTTTATGAAAAGGCTTACATGATAGTTGTATAAGTCATTCTTATACTTGAGATCACAAAGTTATCTTATACAGAGAGTGTTATGTTTCAATCCTAACCACACGTTATCCTAATCAAGGGTAACAAATGAGCATATATCGAGTATAACATAAACTATATAAAGTTATTTTAGTAATCAAAAGATGATTCATCATCTTAGATGAATTAGAAAAAATAATTCATTTATTCTTAAATAGTATTGATTGTGAAATATTTGGTCAATGTGAAATGAGATTTAAAAAGAGTTTCAAATCTCATTTAAAGAATCAATGACTATAGTGTTGAGAACTAAAATGATTTAACAAAGCAGATATATTTCATGTTATAATGTTTAAATCGAAATATTTTTTTATAAAGGGATAATAATTACACTGAGAAACTGAAAGGTTAAGTTATCACTTATGACCTTCCTAACATTTGAAGGATCATGAGTTGTTCTTAGATATTGTACTTTCAAATATAAATCAATCAATTGTTGAATCCATAATAAATTATTTTAAAAAAAAATTGTAATTCTATTTTATTTAGGATTATGATTTATATTTGGATTAACTTATTAGAAAACTTAATGAGTCATATATATAAGAACCATTTGTTAAAAATTAAAATGAGATGATTAATCAAATGTGGCTTAATTGTAAATAAATTTTAAGAATTAAATATTGTAATGTAATTAAAATATTGAAGTAACCTACCAATGTGATCTTATTTTATTATTTTTACAAGTGGATTTGAGAAGGGTTAAGAATCTGTTTGTTTTTGCGTTTCAAAAATATTTTTGAAAAAAAATTGTTCTTTTTATTCTTTTCTTTACTTCAAATTAAATTTTTTGTGTTTTTAAATTATTTTGATATGCTGATGTCAAAAATAAATTTTAAAAAAATATTATTTTAATGCATTTTCAAATAAAAAACACTTTAAAAACACAATCACTACCACAACCACGATATTAAACTGTCTGTAAGATTTTAGAGAGATTGCAATTGAAGTCTTAGGGGATGTTTAGCAGTATAACAGTTTTTATTTTTTAAAGTATTTTTTCTTAAAAATACATCAAAATAATTTTTTTTTTATTTTTTAAAAATTATTTTTAATTTCACTACATAAAAATAATATAAAAATACTAAAACATTTTAATTTAATATAAAAAAATTATTTTTTAAAAAATATTTTTAAAACACCAAAATAAACGGGTTATTAATTTGCTTAGTGCTACTAATGTGAAATAAGGCTTTAGTCGAGGGAATGTTTTGTCAGAGCACACCTAATTTCAAGTTCAGACCTTCAAACAACACTTTACAATTTCTATGGATTGCGCTTGCAGACCCTTTTTCCTCTGGGGAACATGGATGTCCACCACCCCTAGAACCACTTCTCCTCCCAACACCATCAGCCTGCCACTTATTAACAGCATAAGCTCTACTCCGCCATCGCCACCTCGTCTCAAGGCTACCACTTCTCCTTTCAATTTTTCCGTGGACTTGCCAAGTGGCGGAAACAACAATCACGGTGGCCGGAACAGCAATAATAACAATAAAGGGTGGTGGTGGCGGCGGTGGTGGAATGATGGCAGTGACTCTTCCAATACCTTTTCCCTCATGTTCTTATTAAGCTCATCCATTGTGCTGCAATTAGCTTCTTCTGCGGCTGCAAGAACTCAACAAGAAGAGGGAGAGGAGGTTTGGGAAGTTAAAGGGAGCAACCGGGCTAGACTTGTTCCTGATTTCTCCAAGGATGAGTTTGTAGTGTCTCCAACATCATCATCGTCACTGTTTTCTGTTAATGATTTATGGTCGCAATGCACAACCTTGTTCGTGCGCCTAATGCTTCCCCAAGGATTTCCTCAAAGTGTTACCTCTGATTACTTGGATTACTCTCTTTGGCGAGCCGTCCAAGGCATCGCCAGCCAAATTAGCGGCGTTCTTGCCACCCAGGTATCTATCTATCATTATATGAATGGTTTGCTTTTGTTTCTTTTGATTAATATTTGTTGTGATAGGCATTGCTTTATGCTGTTGGGTTGGGGAAAGGAGCTATCCCAACTGCTGCTGCCATCAATTGGGTGCTAAAGGATGGAATTGGGTATCTCAGTAAAATCGTATTGTCCAAATATGGACGACATTTTGATGTTCATCCTAAAGGGTGGAGACTGTTTGCTGACCTTTTGGAAAATGCTGCCTTTGGTTTGGAGATGTTAACGCCTGCGTTTCCTCATCTCTTTGTTTTCATTGGTGCCACTGCTGGAGCTGGACGCTCTGCTGCTGCTCTTATCCAGGCAATTTCCTGCTTCTGAATTATGTGCTGTTGCATTGCGATAACCATTTCCTAATATCGTTTTTTGGTAGGGAGGGAGGAGGAATTTTGGTGCCAAACTGATTTTATGATGCTCATACAAATTGTTATTTATTTACTTAGAGTTGCTTAAAGTGGATGCTCATAATTTGCAGGCTGCTACAAGAAGCTGTTTTTATGCTGGTTTTGCTGCTCAAAGAAACTTTGCTGAGGTAAAACACTGTTTCTTTTGGTTTTTATTTATTCTCAAATTGTGAATTGCTTTTATGGAAGCTTGGACATGTCTCATTTTTATCAGCTGGTAAAGATTTGTATTTGTGCAACGTATCTTTTATTTCTGACCTTAGTGAGTCCCAAGTTAATTTGATTTGTTTCTGAAAGAAATTGTTAATTGTAGGTAATTGCCAAGGGTGAAGCTCAAGGAATGGTGAGCAAGTTTATTGGTATAATGCTTGGTATAGCAGTGGCTAATTGCATAGGCTCCTCAACACCCCTTGCCCTTGCTTCTTTCAGTGTGGTGACATGGATCCACATGTTCTGCAATCTGAAATCGTATCAATCCATTCAATTAAGGACTTTAAATCCATATCGTGCAAGTAATCAATCTCTTCTCCTTTTCCTTTTTCCCCTGATGGGACTGCTTACTAATGTCTTTGTAACTGCATCGGTCGAAATGAGTTGATACAAATAAACAAATAATAATAATAATAATAAAGAAGCTTGAAATGCAAAACACGTAGAATTTCTGTTACTTTATATAATCATAATTTAAGAATGATACTGAGGAAATAGATTTGCATCAGCTCGGATAGTTGGAAGACATAGAACATTGTAAACTGTAGATAGGTATTGCTGGGTATGTTCACATGCAATCTCTTTGGTCTTCTCTATTGAACAGGTTGATAAAACAGAATTTCTACTTGCTAACACAACTATCTGCTGCCACTTCAAGCAGCCTCCATGGAAATCTTCAAAATGGCTGTCTAATGCCATTAATCACCCTTGAGTCTTGATATTGTTCCATAATCATCTCCACAGTATTCCAAAGCTGTATGATAGAAACCCCTTTTTTTCATTGCTCTAACAGGTTTAGTTTTTAGCGAGTATCTCCTCAGCGGCCAAGCACCTCCAGTCAAAGAGATCAATGATGAAGAACCACTTTTTCCAGCTGTACCATTTCTTAATATCTACTCTAAGGGCAATGTGAGTTGCTCTCTATTTTTTTTCCTCTGTGGTTAATGGAAAAGGAAAAGTTAAGAAAGTAAATCTCATTGTTTTTTCTTAATTAATTTCAGGTACAATCAATCGTTCTATCTTCAGAAGCGAGGAATGCAGCTGCTGAAATTGAGCAGAGGCTGCAGCTGGGGTCTAAGCTCAGTGATGTTGTCAACAACAAGGACGATGTGCTTGCATTGTTCAATTTGTATAGAGATGAAGGCTATATTTTGACTGAGCACAAGGGAAGATTCTGTGTAAGTATACTAGCGGCTTTATTTTGAATCTGAAATCCTCCCCCCCCCCCCATCCAGTTTTTCACTTTTTTTTATGTCTGTGCGCGTGTATCTTCTGCTTTTCTTCTTTCCATGCTTATTGATTTTCAGTTATATGTGTGCGTGTGCATGCATGTATGACCTATTCTTGATTTACATCTATTTTCACATAAAAAAAACCATCATGAAATTACTGGCAGTCCTTACTTGAAAGGGCTGCTGTCTATACTTCCTCATTGTTTTCTTGTCCAAAATATGATGTAATCCTGCAATTCAAGATCAAATCTTGATGCTAACTTCTCTGTGTTGTTAGTTGTCAATTCCTTGTATTGGAAGAGTTCTTTTGGTCATTTTAATCCATGCTGTCTCTGATGATTGAAGTCACTAAATTGTAACAAAAAGTATAACTGAAAGAATCTAGCAAATAACCTATGTTTTTTTATGTGTGTGGAATATCTTTCACGAAATAATGACAATGGTAATAATCGTGTTCCTCTGAAACTCTTTTCATTGTCGAAGAAAAAGAAAGGACTAGTTTTTTTAACTTCTTTTGGAGCAAATTATTTATGGGAGGAAGTGAGCTTACTAATAGTTATTATATGTTGTATCTGAATTACTTGCCACAATCAGGTAGTGCTTAAAGAAAGTTCTTCACCACATGACATGCTCAAGTCACTGTTCCAAGTTAATTATTTATACTGGTTGGAGAGAAATGCTGGAATTGAAGCAAGAAGTATCTCTGCTGACTGCAGACCTGAGGGGAGGCTACAAATCTCTCTGGAATATGCCCGACGGGAATTCAACCATGTGAAAAATGATAGTGTATCCATGGGTTGGGTCGCTGATGGACTAATTGCCAGGCCTTCACCAATTAGAGTTTGTCCTGGAAACATAGCCTCTTCAATTGCAAGCTGATGCAACATCAAGTTGGATTCCCCTGGACCACAGAGGTGGTTTTCCATGAGGGAAAGAATTGCTTTTGAGGGGGGGGTGGGGGGGTGGGGTTCTTGCCAGCTATATGGCCATTGGGGAACCATGCTCCTGGACATAAATCTATACTCCAATGGTTCTCAGACAGGTCTGTAGTTTAATGTTTCTCAAACAAGTTCAGACGCCCAAACATTGGTCGCTTGACATCGTTAGAAGGAAAGGCAGACTAGGCACTTCTTCGAGCCATCACTGCATGGTCTGAAACTCAATAGGGATGATCAAAATCGAGGCAAAAGCATTTGCCCCGAGGTGCACAAATTTGTTCTTTTTAAGAAAAGATACATCTCAAGTTATTGATATTAATCCACCTGCTGTACTTCTCCCTATATAAAAAATATGAAGCTTGTAGCAAAGAAACTAAAACTAAAAATGATTATGACGGGTTGTAAAAAAAAATAAACCTAGGTGACTCAAAAGCTTAGGTCTTTAAAATAAACCCCAACAAGTGAGCTTAACAGCTCAAGTACATGAGAATTAAACTGAAAAAAACAAAAAAAAAATATTGAAGAATAAAAAAAAAAAACACTATTGTAGTGAATCATGCAACGGGAACGGAGCGACAAATCTTGTAGATTTTTTAATATATTATTGAAAATGCTGGCTAGTAAAATGTTCAAATCATAATTTGCTAGACAAGATATATATAACTAGTGATCGACATAATTTCTGAAGAATTTTCATTAACCTTTTTTCTAATATAGACAAATATGATTTAAATGACAATTATTAGAAAAAAGGTTCTTCCTCAGGTTCATCTTCATGCGTCAAAGAGCAGTGTTAGGAATCATCCACATGTACTGATAATTATCCCTGCAGATGGGAGGGAATATCATGATTCAAGCCCACAACTACAAAGCAGGAATTTCCTACTCGGTAAAAGAGCTGGGTAGCTATAATTAGCTGTGCAGGCATCGCAGCTTCTTGGAGCATATTTTTCTATTCTGAGACAGGAAAAGCAAAAAAAGAAGTTTCAAGCATGGTAATATTAGATCATTGTCCACGTTGCATTGTGGTTTCACACCACAAAAAAAAATCAAGCATTTCTAATAATGTGTTTCTTAAGCGGAAAAAAAAAATCTAAATCATGAATTTAAAATCTATTTTTTATTGAATGACATATTTTTTTATATCATGATAAATTAAATGATGTTTTTTTAAAAATATTGAGATGGCAGCATATTGAATCAGTTCGTGTGAGCCTAAACCAACCTGTCAAACTAATGACCTGAGTTATGAGACAGTGATAATTATATAAAAATCAAATTGAAATAATATGAAAGTCAATTCCTAACAAACATAATTTTAAAGAATAAAATTGAAAAAAAATTATTAAATTAAGGAAAATGACAAAAAAAGAATCGAATAACTTGGATTAACCTATCAAACCCGCAATTTAGATTATGCACCCCCAATGGGTTTAACATTTTCTTTTGTAAAATTATTTTTATTTAATTATATAACAACAAAAATAAATGATTGAAAAACTGAGCACTAATAAAATATCAGGATGTTTGTCTACAACAGTTATAATCTCACAAAAACCAAATTGAAACATATCATGAAGACTAATTAAAAATCAACCAAATATCGAAGGATGACATTAAAAAAAAATCTACAAAAAAAAACAAAAAAAACTCACAACAAAATTAAAAAGAAAAAAAAAAGGTCAAGCTCATGCATTAGGCCCTCTATTTTTTAAAATAACTAATGGTATGTATAAAATAAATTTATGAGAAAACATATAACTAAAATAGTATTTCTCGAAAATGATACAGTAAAGGTGATGTATCTCTTCTTTTAAGCATACTCAACCCTTTTATTTAAATCTTTAGAACCAATATGTATTTTAGAATTTTTAATTTCTTTAAAAACTAATTTGCGACTCCATTTTCCATAATTCTCATTTAATTTCTAAGGTCCCATCTATTATCGGGTAGTGACACTAGGAACAAAACTTATTGGCATATCTGATGAATTGATATTGTTTTATTCTCATTACATTGAGAAAATTCTTGATAATTTTTTTTAAGTTGACAATAGCACTATTAAAAAACTAATTGATATAAATGTAAATCTATCTAAAATAAATGTAAAGGAATAAACCAATTGAGATATTTTTTAATAATTGAAAGTTTGATGTATGTTATGAACTGCACAAAATCAGATATCGCATGTTGAGCTAGTAAACTAAGTAAATCTAAGTATGGATCACTGCAAAGTAATAAATAGGATACTCAAATATTTGAGATACGTCTTAGACTATAGATTGCACTATACCAGATACACGTCAATATTAGAAAGTTATGGTGATTCAAAATGAATATTTGACGTAAAAGATTTCAAATTCACTAGTGGATATGTCTTTATACTCGGTGGAGCAGTTGTATCATAGAAATCCTCTAAGAAAACATATATTGGTAATATCCACGATGAAATAAAAGTTTATTATTCTTAATAAATTTAAAAAGAAGGCCAGGTGGCTTTGAAATTTCTTAGATAAAAATTTTATGTTGACCAAAGCCAATGTTAGCAATTTATGTCCATTGTGATAATTAATCAGCAATTAAAAGGGTACAAAATAGTATATGTAATAGTAAGTATAAAGAAAAATATGTTATGATTAATCAAAAATTTTAAACACTTACTCTTGAATATAATTATTTTCCTTTATTATGTGAAGTCAAAGAAAAATATCATATGCTCGCAAACTAAGACTTTATCGAAAGAACTTGTATATAATTCATCAAGGAAAATAGGCTATTTAGTTGATTCAAGATCTCAAGATATAGATTTAAATAAAAAAAACTAAGTTATGAAACATTCTTAATAGCACTTAAAAATTATTATTTCTTGCCTATTCATATGATAAAAAAGGTGTTAGTTGAAAATTGATAAATGGTGAGTTATATTCTTAGTGATTTCATATCTAGAAATACTTGTATAATAGAATATTTTTAATAAAAAAAACCATGAGTGAGAAATGTGATTGTTTATTTAATAATTTAGAAAATATTGAATTATTTAAAGCACTTGTGAATTTAAGAGTTGTTTAGACCAAAATGAACACAATCACGAGAACCAAAGGAAATCTCTAGATAAAGAAGTGTGTGAATATTATTTTATTGGTTTATATAAAAGGTATATTAGTTCAAGATATTGTGTTTATATTTAACCAAATAAATCTAATATTATTTTACTATGAAATGTTTAAAGCCAAAAGTTACCTATCTTGATGTACTCATCCACTATATCATTATTTATATACAAATCTTTGAGTCTTTATATATTGATTAAATAATTTTCATTCATATAGGGAAACTTTTAGAAATTTGTTTTAAAAATATAATTAATGGGCACATTCAAACCAAATTAAAAGTGGGGTCTACTCACTTTTAAGATTAAAATTTTATTAAAAATTATTCTCGAACAAAAATTCTTTAATATGAAACATTAACATGACTAAAAAAAATATGGGTAAATGAGAAATTAATCTCAAAAAACTTATGATTTGTATGTTTTTGTGAAACTCAAAAAAAAATTTATCCTTTATTGAAAGAATACAAGATTTCCTTATAGTTTATATAATGAGAAGTTAAAGAGTTAAAAATGGACTCATAGAGCACCAAAATTTTTAGAGGGGAGAGGATCCAAGCAAAGTGGGTTTTGGTCTTAAGCCACACGCGTGCTTACTTAGCTTGGCTTAACTTGGCTCGGCTCAGGCTTAGGTCGTGGGTTTTTAGGTTTGGGCCTGGGTATAGGTTTGATGTAAAATAATTTTTTAGATTATAAAAAAAAAAATTTGTCAGTCTATTTTGAGCTTGGGTTTACATTTGTTATAAAATAATTCTTTGACTTATAAAGAATTATTTTTTACCAGTCCATATAGCTTAGCCAACCTATTAATAAATATTCTTAATAGTTACCTTCCATCTCCTAAAGAATTTTATTTTCAAATTAAAAATATCTAGTTTTTAAAGTACAAATTGTTAGGTTTTTTACCTGGGTAATTAAAGCAAAATGATAAGAATTAATTTCAATAATTACCATTATTAATTCTAAATTAATTTTGGTTTCAAAAATTAATATAAAAAAGGGTTGAAAGGTAGATGTTCTACACACTTTCAATAGTTTATTTGTCTTCTTCTTAACAGTTTTTCAGCTTATTTTATCTTTTATTTTGCCTTACCTTTGGCTCTTTTTTCCATCCATTCTATAGATTATGTTATAGTCCTTCGTAAAGAGATTTTGAGTTCATTGTTCTTTTGGTTCTTAGACTTTCAAAAAAAGTGCATCCTTTAAAAGTTTAGTTATTGGAATTCTAGGATGCTATTTGTAAGAAGATCGTTTGTATCAAGTGATGAGTATTTTAATCTTAAAAATAAATGGTTTAATCCTTAAAAACTTTTTTTTACATCATCCAGAATCAATGATTAAATATTTAATATCTTCATTGTTTTTAGTTCAAATATAATATCTATTTTTTATATATGTTAGATATTTATTGATTCAAATGCAACTTTTAAATATTCTATTATTTGCTTAGTACACACTAGTTTACCTCTAGTGTTTTTGTTGTAGGTTAGACCTAAGTTTTTTGAACAGTAAAAAAAACATATCTAGACCATTAGAAGTTTTTCATTATTGTTATTAAATTCAGTAAAACAGTTCAAACTTGAAAAATCTTAACCTGAATCTTTGATTAATATTTAGTCAACCCACCAAATCCATAATCTAAGTTAAGGAATCCACTTGGTCGAATTTATTTTTTTTATTTTTTTAAATGATAAAAATACAACAAGTGATTTATCACCAACCCAATACTAAAGGATGAAACTCAATAAATAAAAAAACTCACATTAAATAATAGAATTGAAAAACAAAAAAAGAAGCCAAAGATATATATAAAAAAAGGGCCAAGAAATCTTTGCCCGACTCTTTGATTAATATTTAATCAACTCATCGGACCCACGATTCAAGTTATGGACTTCAATGAATTGAATTTATTTTTTTATGAGATAAAAAATACAAAAATTGATTTATTGTCAACTCAAAACTGAAGGATAACATTCAATAAAAATCTCACACTAAATGATAAAATTAGAAAAGAAATCTAAAAAAAGGTTAAAAAAATCTCAACTCGGCTCTTTAATTAATATTTAATCAACATGTTAAATTCCGGTTATAGTATTGGTTATTTTATTATACAATAAAAATACAAAAATTGATAATAAAAAAAGGATGGGGAAATAAAAATAGACGCGTTGGTGCATTAATTTTTTATTCCCTTATTTTTTTATTTTTTTTTTATGTGTGTTTGTTTTAAATCAAATAGTGCTCCGCAACCTTGTGTAGTTTAACCCGTGAGCTAATTAAGACACTATTTTACTTTAAAACACTTGAATAATACATCAACTAGATCCATTGTTAATATGAAGAGTTAAGCAAACTCCGCCTGTTTTAGTTATATTTATTTATTTATAATACTTGGATTTTGTTTAAACTCTTTTACAAGTTTATATTGTCTTGATTTATTACAAAATCACATGCAATCTAATTAATGGAAATATCACCAACAAATATCAGATGTCAAGAAAATATAACTGATACGGGGTTTGATCAGAAGGAACATACGTGTAAAGAACACAAGATTTTTCTTGACCATGAGAATGGAAGAATCCCATTTTATGTCTTAGGCTGAGCACACCTTTGATTGGTTGAATGTATGATGTATCTTTGGATTGTCGAAGTCTTCTTCTTCTTCTTCTTCTTCTTCTTAGAAAATATTAAGAAGAAGAAAAGCTTTTATAGTATGTTGTGACAAGCCATAGCTATTGATTTAACTTTCAAGAATAAAAATCAAATCCATCCTTGAGGAGGGAGGAGAAAGGCAACTACAGGATAAAAGTTTTACACAACTTAAATTTTATCAATTTCATGTAGCCTCCAAGAAAATACAAAATATAGTGAAACATATTACAAACCGCTGGCTAAGAAGTCTTCCCTCGTTGTTGAAATGAGCATGGCTGGTGTTATTCATGCTTATATAATATAGGCTATGAATGTTGGAATAGTGTCCTCAAGGTTGTTTTGAAAGAAAGAGGCCATCCAGCATTGTTTCACACTGCCTCATGAGTTCGTAAAGCAAATCAGTGGAGAAGAATGGTCGTTGCATAACCCTAGGCATGGAGGAAAAATGAAAGGAAGTGCCTGTCCTCTTGTTGTGCTTCTTCACTATCTTGACCAGCCCTGCATGTATAGAATTCAAAATCATTAAGTGGGAATTAAAACTTGGCAATTTGATGCGCCTGTACTTGGTCAATAAAGCTACCTGTCAAGTTCATATTCAGAGGTGGAGAGAAACGAAACGAAAGCGGTGTGTACCTGTGAAGTTAAGGACACTGTAATGCAGCAGCAAAACCATCTCTGCGTGAAGATTTAATATGTCCCTCTGCACCTGCAACTTCTCTTCATTACGGTCCAAATTTCCAGCCCTAAGTTGCATCTCCTGCTCCATGCAAATCATTATCCAAGTAGCAACGATGAACTAACCATGCATGTTGGCAAAAGATAATCTAAAAAGCAACTCTTTTTTATCGCAGAGAAAAGATGCAAGATAGTTAAATACCTTCAATCGGATGACATAATCTTCCTCTTTATCAAAATAAAACGCATTAACCTTGTTGAGTTCACTATGTAATAATCGGGTGAAACCAATTCTCTCCCTGATATTCACGTCCAAGAATCTGCCTGTGGCAAATCCTGACCGATCATCACCCATCCTTCTGTCCCTTGACGACCGAGGATTAATCAGCTTCAACTGCTTCTTCAGCCCCTTGTAACATATGAACTGACGTTTCCATTCAGGAAGGACTCTCTCAACCTCGTCGCGGAGCCTCTTTTGATACTTCATTTCTGGTGATGAACAGAGCGAGGGGGGTGAGACTCATGCAACAACAATCATGCTAGTACATCCTTTGATGCTAGGCCAAATATATTTGTTGTTTTTTAACCAGTTTCCTCAAAATAATCGAGACATCGGATATGTATATACGTACATGTTTAATTTAATACAACAAGTCACAGAAAGCGACTGCAGATATTGTCTCTAGTCAGCCTTCCATGTTGCATCTTCCTCGAAACAATCGAGAAATAATTCTCATTACTTTAGTTCGTGTTGCTTACAGAGAATCCGGATATGTTCATGGAGAAGTAATAACGTTTAATCCAACAATCCCTCTGCGTTTTATTTGAGGAATATGAGAACATAGATGATTCCAAACAATCAAGTTTCTAAAGAGAACCATTATTAAGACTTTTGTACCATCAGGCACATTCTGTCGTTTCTGCTGCCTATTCTATTATGGAGCCATGTATGATGTATCCAACAGACAACACACAACCTTGAGACTCAGGACAAGGCCATTGCAAATATGTCCCCCAATCTATTAATTTCAATCACACTGCAGAGTGCAGAGTAAACTATGAAACTACTGTAATGGTTTGCTAGATCATCAAAATAGATTCGAAATCCAGAGTTATTTGTTTCTACTCTGGCTGGAATGCTAATTTCTACAATGTAGAACAGCCTCCTAAGCCCCTCCACTTTCTCAATCAGATAAACATGCCTCACACTTGTCCAAGCATGCAGAAAAGAAGATTGTGCTAAACAATCACTGCGATCAACCAAAAATACAACTAGTCTCCCAGAATTCTTTTCAATTCATTTAATACATTGTACAATAGGTATTCAGATGTCTTAGAACAACAAGTCAACAACCATCCTAGTTTCAATCTCTTTAGACAGTTTTGTGGCATTCCCAGATGTCCAATGAAACATTGATCCTGAAAATTTTAATAGTCACATCATAAAAAGGAATCTAACACTCAGGATCCAGATCATACAATTGCCTTTCAATGGTTCAAAAGAAACATAGCAGGAATCAATAAGATGTTACCAATTTGTTACAAGCAAAAGTTTGAAGAGCGTTCCATGGGACAGACACAAACAACCAAGACTTTTACAATCTCCATTTAGCTGGTTGATTTTACGAGCTTTCAGACTCAGAACTCTGTTGGAGGTTTTAATCTTGTTAGCCTTCTAACTCTTTCTTTGTCTGTGTTCTCCAGCAGTCCCTTCAAAGAATGGGAATGAAAATAAGTGTAAGGATAACAGGCAGCAAAGTCTATATTTATTCATCTTACATGAATACCACTTGCATTCTGACTTCAAATGGATTGCATGTAAGTTTAATTTTGTTGAACTTAACTCTTCATTCATCACGCATTAATGGAAAACACATATTGCATTCATATCAGACTATTAACACGGCTGCTATGCCATGTCAAATAAATAAACAGTGTTGGGAATCTACTAAAACATAAGGTTCCTTTTTGCACTTTTCTCATATCAAACTTAGCAGTATAGCAGGCTTTTAACCAAACAGAGACTATTAAATATTGTACCGTGATTGCAACAACAAACATGCTCTTGATCAAGATTTTATGAATCAATTTATTAAACTTCTTGTTTAGGATGAACAAACCCCTGAAATATACCTTAGAACATTTCAAGTTTCTCAAAAGTTTTAAGGATAAGAAAGGGCCTGATTTAGAAGCTTACCTTCCAAACAATTTCATCCAGGCACAAGCATATCTTTCCGTACTTGTCGAGGAAGAGGCGCTCCGTAGGGGGCTTCCCACATACATCCTTTAAAGCTGATGTTATGGCGAAGATGACTTCTGTCACTAGTAAGAAAGCATCCAGGGATGAGAAACGGAGCATAACATGTCAGCCATACCATCAATCACATAAGAGGCTCAACACATTCCCAATCAATTGCTATTTCATCAACCACTTATAACACAAATTACATCCACAACCAAAAGAGATGCCACCGTAAACAGGGGAAACCAAGGTTTCATTTATATTATTTTAATTAGTTTTCAGTGAAAGAATGGAACCAAACATTTCATTTTACTGATTTGCCAAAAAAAATAATACAATCTCAGACACTGTCAGAAATTTTATGTCAAGAGAGAAGAAACTGACACACATAGCAAGTCTTAAACTAAAAGGTGTAGCCAAGGGCTCACAAGCTGGATAGTATTCAACCTCAAAATGATCTCAGTATCAAGAAGAACCTCGATCCTTGCACAAACAAGTATAGAATACTTGAAAGATAAAGATTTAACTTACACGCAAGTTCATCATACTCATCTTTGCCAACAATGAAAATGCTGACATCCCCAAGCACTGTGTAAACAATATAAACTGACCTGGCAAGAAAAATATAACAGTGATTCGAGTATAATTCACTAAAAGGGAGAAAAATCCTTGGTCAAATTATCCAAAAATTTAGAAACTGGTGTTATACAACTTTAAAGACATTACAATTCTATACTATCACAGAAAAAGTAGAAGAGCAAGGAATAGTCCATGGCATTGTAGCAACACTGCAACTTAACTTTCTGGGATCTACTTTTCTCCATCAAGTAATACAACCATACAAAGGAAGGTTTCTGATACAACTGCCACGCTGTCTGAATAGTGACAAAAGACTTTTGTTTGGCAAGTAACATCATTATTTTGGCATTTTAATTAGTTCTGCTTTCCTTGGTGAAACTTTTGAACTGCCTATTAGTACCCTAACCAAGATACTGGAAACAATTTGGCGAAGCTGACTCATCTTTGATATATTATGGATTGAATACTATAAGAAATATGGTATACCCAACAGGCAACCAAGAAATGGATTGTTGAAGAATTAACATTAAGTGATCCATGAGTCATAATTTGCAAGAGCAACCGTTGCCTATACTATCCTGCAGAACTGCCTTTTCATATTATTACAGGTACACAATTTGCGTTAAAGCAGACACAACTAGAATAAAATTTATGAACTGAATTGCAACAAGGTTCCCCCATAGCAAACTGAGAGTAGATGCTATAAGATGAACAAATCCAGGATTCATAATTTGCAAAAACAAAAGTTTCATATATACATATATGCTGCACCACCATTTTAAGTGTACAGTTAACATATATTATTCATTACACAGAAACCACCTCGAATAAATGTGAAATGCATGATCAAACAAACCATGAAAATGATAAGGAAGAAAGAAAGAAAACATGTTTCATTGAGTTCCATCTTTTAAGATGATTTTTTATTGAAAGATACAAATGCAAGTACTCATTTTCAACATAAATAAATCAAATTGGGAAAGCTCAATTTTTATAGCATTTCAATTTTCAACTCCCAATTGACATAATTAGCAAGCAAACAATTTTGTTGATAGCACATAGGTAACAAAATCTGGCCGCAGAGAGCTCAAACATATGATACTCAGCAAAACCAACATTTGTGGAAGCATCATCTTCTCAAACTGTACTTAACTAGCATTTTGAAGATAATGCAGAGATCCAGCTCTTGTAATACAATTTGCTAGACTTTTAAGCAAATGAGAAAAGGGGGCACCAAGACATGGGAAATGAAGATCAATCAACCAGACAGTAAACAATATATGCAATCTATATTCAATGTACAAGTAACACATGTCATGCATATTAAATCTACAACTCCATTTAAACATCGGAAAGGGTATAAAAAAAATTTCTAGAAACAAAAAAGTGTTATATATTTTGGGTACTTCTTGAATAAGAGAAAGATTTTACATACTTGTGAGAAGCAACAAGGAGCTCCTCGTTTCTAACACCTTTTAGATTATCTGCCCCCAGCTTAACCAAGAAAGATCTCCAATGCAGCCGTTCCTCAGCTGGAACTCCACTAAACCTGCAACAATGTTAGAGTTCAACACATAAAAAAAACTTAAATTAACACTAACCAAATTATCTTATGATGAAAGTCCTATATAACTAGACCTATTATCTTGTTGATTGAAATTTGAAATCCACAAGAGCAGCTGAAAACACTCTTCTTTTTTCTCTTTAAAATGGTCTGATGTTATCTGAAAATGCAAAACAAGTGGGGTCCTTGTGCCCAAAACACTTTCAGAACAGAAGGTAGTGACTTCTCCCGTCTATGCATGAAGACAGACGTCTCTTATTTACTGTTGGCCACTATGGTTAGAGGACCTGATTAAATTGGATACTACTTTCAAAATGCAAAACAACAGTTGCTGGCCTTGTTTGACTCAAAACTCATGTTTATTGTAGTTTTGTGCCCTAATGTCATCAAACAATGTATCACATCATCTAGCAGCCACAATTCGTATAAGCAAACGAGGATCTTCTATGGGATCATCTAGAAATGATCTTGAGCTTTCAAATTTCCACTTGAAATAGACTCTCTCAATACTCAAACCTGAGTAGTGTTACTTGGAAACCTACGAATACATTAGCATTATGGGCTCATATGATTTACCATGTTTATTTTCCTTAAACAATCATGGATTTAGTCTACATTCAAATCAATTGCCTCACTCTCGCCACAAGCAACACAAATATTCTCCAAGAACTAAATGGTCCCAATCATTTACAATTTCCCACTTCACAACAACACAAAAAAGCGCACATAAAAATAGACAAAGAAAATCACACCATCTACTGAAAAAAAAAATGTAAACCCTTGTACGAAAATTAAATAAATAAGACATAAATCCATTCAAATTCCACCTAATCAAATATATATATATATACACACACACACACACATACATACATACATATATATATATATATATATATATATAAAAGCCCAGAGAAGAAGATCGATTAAAGAAAACAATGAAACAGAAGTTCAAAAGTATTGATCTAGCGAGAACGATTCCGATTTTTAACGCGTACCGTTCGATTAAGATGTTGCCTTCAACATTTGCGAACAATACTGCAAGGATCATCTTTTTTTTCAGTAATATAAATTTTTGGGTCTCTTTTTATTCTCTCTTCTTTTCTTTTGTTTTTCTTTTCTTTTCCTTTCTTTCGGTTGCGAATTGTGTTTTGACGAGAACCAAGCTGCTGCGTAGTTTAGCATTATGCCCCCTGTATTTTAAATTGATTCACAAATTACGTTTTTTTTTTGTTATTTTTTGTTTTATTGCCGTGTTTTCACAGCAGGTTGAATATAAAAGTTTTTTGTATTTTTATATTTTTATTAAACTCGTTATAATAATGCAAACTTATAAACTTGAGAAATTCTAACATGAATCTTTAATTAATATTTAGTTAATCTTCCAAACTTACAATTTAAATTATAAATTTTATTAAATCAAATTAATTTTTTTATTTTATTATATAATAAAAAATACAAAAATTAATTTATTATCAACTCAATATTAAAGAATAAAAGTCAATACAAAAAACTAACTCTTTTATTAATATTTAGCCAACTCACGACTTGAGTTATGGATTTCAATGTGTCGATATTTTTATTAATTTATTATATTATAAAATATATAAAAATTAATTTACTATTAACCAAATACATAATTGAGTTCATAGTTTATTGACTGTGTTTTCACTGAGAGTGGGATCCAAAGTTTTTGAAATGTAAAAAAATAATAACTAGATCATTGAAAACCTTTTGGCATTATCATGAAACTTGGTACAACGGTTTAAATTTGAAAAATCTTGACATAACTATTTACTTAACTCAAGTTTTAAATTAAATTATGTGAGAGTTGTTCTAATATGATCTAGTTCACTAGATAGATCTAAAAAAAATCAATTCATTACTGAAAAATAAAATTAAATAAAAAACTCATATTAAATAATAGAATTGAAAAACAAATCACAGAAAAAGTGATCCAAAAACTCAAAGGAATTAAAAACCTCATAGTAAATGATGAAATTAAAAAAAATAAAAAAATAAAGGGCCAAAAAACTTTTATTAAATAATATAAAATATAAAAATTGATTAACCATCAACACAATACTAAATAAAAAAAATTCAATGAAAACTTAATGTTAAAAAAATGAAAAAAAAATTAAAAAAACAAAAGGCCAATTAAAAAAATTCATGGGCATGTCATTAAAAAATGGCAAAAAATATTAACAAATAAAATTCAATAAAAAACTCATATTAAAAGATGAAATTGAAAAAAAAAATCAAAACAAATAGAGCAAAAGATATATATTCCCAATAAAAAAATCAATTATTATAACAACAAATGAATAAATCTTATGTTATAAAATCTATAATTATATATATTGAATATCCATTAGAATTTTTTGGACTTCATAACTCTTGAGTTTAGTCTCTTGATTTTTCATGACACTTAAGTTTCCTAGTATTCTTTGATGTTTTCATTTCTTCTCCATATATATAGACTACTTGTCATGTATTTTAAGTATTGAAAAATATATAATAAAATATGTGAATTTTTATTTTAAATTTTATTCTAGAAATATATGTTCTTACTTGTTTTTTTATTTTTTTAACACATTATCACTACAATCACTCTAATTTATATTGAAATCTTAGCACCCATGAACTCTTATGTTACATAGCTTATATCAATTTCAATATTTTTTTCCTTTTAATTATTGTTCATAATTTATGAAATATATTTGGTTCTGTAACTTATTTTGGAAAATTTTCTTTCCTTTTTTTCATCAAGATTTAAAGTTCTTAAAGAACTAGTATTGTAATTTCCTGAAGAATTAAAT
>Ga0325405_1000126_pt1 | contig 71418 bp, 35 predicted proteins | sample PopdelMetagenome_21_FD_205663 | JGI IMG/M metagenome (GOLD analysis project Ga0325405, IMG submission 205663) | Populus deltoides microbial communities from Bellville, Georgia, United States - Xylem-Control-R2 | ecosystem: Host-associated > Plants > Phyllosphere > Stem > Wood/Secondary xylem...
GACTGCGCTCTTTTAGGGGGAGAGGTATTCTTTCTTTATATTTTACTGGTGGATGTCTACCTTTCAGTGCATCGTGTAATGCTGCATCTGAAGATTGGCGTTGTAGTCACCGTAGCTTTTATTTTTGCAGTAACAAGGTTATTGCAGTCATTTTACACAATAGTGGCAATTACCAATATGGTGTTGCTGAATCTTTGTATATGAAAGATGGGTTCGCATTGAACTATCCTATTAAGTACATTTGGCCTGTCTTGACCCATCACAAGTTTCTGCCTCGTGTGAAATGGTCGTACTCTAGAGAGTTCTTGAAATATTCATCTAAAATAGCAAGTGCCCAGTTATCTTTTCATGAACAGTCGTCAGCAACAAAGAAATCGTCTACAGTTGAAGGGATAATTTTTGTTTGACAAAAAAAGATGCTGTATGGAAGAGATTGTCTGTTAGGCTAGGGATGGTCAGAGGCTAGATGTATGTGTGTTGCATCATGTAAGAGGGATATGGCATGGTAACTTATATAAGTAGATAATTATGGAAATTCTCTATTCATTTGCTTTATTTTGTCCTAATATGGTCGTACTATCTGAGGAATAGACCTACCTAATGCATGCTACGAGGTCAAATTTGCTGACACTAAAAGTCTTGGTGGACTCGTATTCCTCCCTCTACATGTGATAATTTCACCAAAACTTACAACTCTCCTTCGACCTCAATGGTTTTGTTAAATTCCTTCCAGACTGCAGAGATGCCAGGTTTCTATGCAGAAGGTGAGTATGACCTTAGCGGGTTTGCTGTTGGCATTGTAAAAAAGGAATTAGTGATTGATGGGAAAAACATTGCGGCCGGGGATGTTCTCATCGGTTTACCATCGAGTGGAGTCCATTCCAATGGTTTCTCTCTTGTCAGAAGGTTGGTGTTGGTTTGAGGAATTCTTATTTGTTTCTCTATGCATTAAAACATCATTGATGCCTGTTTACAGCGGTATGATTCTTTTTAGTTCCTTGCATTGAATATTCTTATTAATTGATGAATGCTTGTCTATTTTTGTAGGGTTCTAGCTCAGAGTGGCTTGTCTTTGAATGACCAACTTCCTGGTGGAAGTGTTACTTTGGGTGAAGCTCTTATGGCTCCAACTTCTATCTATGTCAAGCAGGTTTCATTCAAGTTTTGTTTCCCTTTCAAGTTGTTATGATTAACATCGTTGAATTGACTACATTTTTATGCTAAAAGAAAAACTGTTCCTCTTCAAAAAGGTGCTTGATTTGATTAGCAAGGGCGGTGTAAAGGGCATAGCTCACATCACTGGAGGCGGTTTTACAGATAACATACCAAGAGTTTTCCCGAAAGGCCTTGGAGCTTTTATATACAAGGATTCATGGGAAGTCCCAACCCTTTTCAAATGGATCCAAGAGGTAAATTGTGTTTTACATATAAATGCTGGATTATGATGTTAGATTGACCCAATAACTTGTGAGTATTTAATTTGATTAACTGGTAGATCCTGGAGGTTATGTTTGTTGTAAATAGAAATAGAGACGCGATGGTATTTATTTCCTTTTCTATTGTTTTCTTATTTCAGGCTGGAAGAATAGAAGATGCTGAGATGAGTAGGACTTTTAACATGGGCATTGGGATGGTTCTGGTCATGACCGAGGAAGCATCTCGCAGAATTCTTGAGGAGGGACATCATAAGGCATATCGCATTGGTGAGGTTGTACATGGTGAAGGAGTGAGCTATCACTAAATTACTACCACATGTTTAAACATGTACGTGCATGCGGAGATGAGAGATATAGAGATTAACGGCTTTTCTTTATTCCTGTCACATGAGCTGCCAAAAATCTTAGTGCCAAGACAGATGGTGGGACAAAAAATCTTACATTTGTAGACTCAATGTAATCCATGGCTGATGACCGATCCTCACTTGACAATGACTTTATCATTTGTGCTATTTTATTTTCCGAAAAGTTGCTGGGTATTCTAAAAAAAGGAGAATTTCCAGGTTACCTTTTCAAAATCTTAAAATTTAGGTGAGTAATCGAGCCCAAATCAATGGTGGTTTGTAATGCTCTGCTAATAATACAATTGAAGTGCTTTTTTTATTGGGACGATTGATTTATTACTGAAAGCAAACACTGAATAATCGAGATTTCCCCTGCTTTTTTCATACCCTTTCTCACAGCTAGTTTCATGTGTTCCTCACTTTGTTCCCCCGCCTTTTTCTTACCTGCACCATCACATTGAATTTTGTTCCGCTTGATCTCTTAGCAACGGATCTTTCCACGCCATTCTTCTGTTTGATGTTTGTACCTCCAGGACAAGAGGATTTTGTCAAATTCTGCCTCACCCCCTGCCTAACTGCATCATTTCCTTGAAGGTTTTTGCCAGGTTTCTCAGTAGCCGAATCTGAATCTTGCTGTAATCTACTAGCTGCTGGTTTCCTCAAGTTCTTGCCAACACCATCCGATTGCCACAGTCTGAAACTTATTTTATCCTCCATCTGGCTCCTTTGCTCAGCTTGCAATATTTGTCGATGATAGTGAGGGTGAGTGTGGCTTCCCTGATTCAAGTTCTGAAAGCAGCGATCCCTCTGTGGCACTTGCTGATGAAATGTATTCTCTTTCCCAGGCTTTAGGGGCAGCTTGCTTTGAAAACCTTGCTGCCCTTTGTCTAATTCCTGTAGATAATAATGAAAGCCAGACTCGGACAAACTAGGAATGACATTTTTAGGTGGATATCTTAGAGGAGGTACGAATATTGCAGGAATCTGGCTCTCTGTGGCCAAAGGAACCCGCAACTTTTCGCTTCTTTTCAGCTCCGAATTTGCATCTTCCAGTTCAGTTTTTAGGCTCTTGCTTGGGGTAACTGAAGGTATCCTGTCGATGCCTGGAGCAGCAAAGGCAGGGATGTTTTCCTTGCATTGCTTCCCATAAGGAGGATCCAGCTGCCTGTATAATAATTATGATTACACTGAATGGTTATCAAGCTACGGGCATTGAAACAGAACTCAAATATTTTAGCCATTAAAAACCACATATGCAAATCTTACAGATGTCAAAACTAATCGGATCGGTACTAATCTCCAAATAAGAGAAGAGAAAACAAGAAAAGGTTAAGAGTTTATTTTCCTCCAATCTTTCAAGTCTTTACTTTTGAGTACCGGTAAACAGGAAGAAATTAGTACCTTTTGTGAGAAGGTTGTTGAAGATGGATGTCGAGTTTTCTCCAATCAATTCCCTTTTCCAGGAGAACAACTTCTCTGGGCCTGGCAGAGCCAAAAGGGTCTGGCTTCTGCTTCTGGTGCTCCTGAAATCGAGCTTGTTCTTCCTCTTCTCTCTCTACCTCATCTGCCCACGAAAATGCTGCAGAGACATTTTTTATCCTGCTACCCACCATTCTCTCTACGTGTGTTTCTCAACTCCAACGGCTCTTTGCTGTTTCAAATTCAAAAGTTGGAGGCTTTGGAGCTTTCCGATTCAATCGCGCAACCGTAAGGTGCCATTTATGTAAAACCACAAGGGTAATTTATTCGAAATTTCCAGCCAATGCATAATTGTTTTGTTATGTCAACCACAAGGGTAACCTTGTAATTTTATAATTTTCTCTATTATGATTGTCAAATGTCAAAATCTTCTCATTTGTTTTTAAATCCATGATTACTTCAAAGCTTATATTTAACAAATATAATCAACCACGAAAAAAGGAATAAGAGAGAATCATAGGGAGTTTATAGTAATATAGAATGTTTTTTATTTTTCAATTTCAGTTTCCCACTTCTTTTTTTAGTTTTTATTTTCCATTAATGTTTTTTTAAACTTGTTAATTCCTCGAAGTTTAAAAATATTTTTTCCAACTCAAAAAAATGAGAAATGTATTTATCCTTTATTTTTTTTTCTATTTGATGAAAACTAACAAAACATAAATTATGTTCAGATTAAACCTATTTCGGTTGAAATTGTTTACTTCTACATCTATATTTTTAGCTTTTTTTCTGCTTGATGAACTCAAGTAACACAGACTACCATGGCAGGAAATCTTATGGTCTCGAAAGGCCGATTCCAGTAAGTTTAAAAAAGTGGTTGTCTGTCGCTGCGCACTGTCTGTACTTGATCTCCATATCTCACGATGTATATATTTTCTCCTGCTCAGCATATATATGTTTTCGAATTTGGGAGTCAATGGAACATCGATCTTCATCTTTTTTTCTTCTTGAAATATCTATTCAAAAATAAAATGCAAGCACGATGATACAAGCATAATTATTCAAAAATCAATGGAAGTTTCCGGTATTTACACAATGCAGCAACGCCTCTTTCACAAAAAAGAAAAAAGTCCTGAAACTGCTAAATCCGCTAACAACAAAGGCAACCAAAAACGTTGTAGAGAATTATTCAGAAGACAGTGGATGTCCGAGATCATCCACTTGTTCCTTTTTTGGGTGTTTCATGGTACTGTAGATACGAGATCTGTCTTTGAAGCCTCATTTGCTGGCGGAACTTAGCTATGAACTCCTCCGCTCTCATATCAATCCCTTCTTCCTCTGCTGGAATTTTCTCTTCACAAGTTTCGTATTCTTCTTCATCTCCACCTTTTAATAAGAAACTCCTCCTCATTCCATCATAGCACTCATATCCATCTTGCTGAATATCATCTTCGCAAACTTCACCATCAAAATCGTAATCAAAGTCAACCTGTGGGGTTATGCAAGGGATGTTGAATCGCATGGAGGCTGGACGATGCATCTTGACGTGGAAAATGGGGGTCTTGTCGAAAGAGAGTTCGTGCTCTCCATAATATAGCTGGCGCCTGCGAGAAGTATGTTGTCCCAGGCTTTTAAGAAACTTACGCACAACTCGTAGATGATCCATTACCAAACGCCTCTTGAAAACACCACCTTTTCTTGCCCACAACAATGCTAGGCGCAGGATGTTCCATGCTCTATGAGCAACATCATTGCCGTTTTTCATCGGCATTTTCAGATCTAGTTCAGTAGCAAAAAGTAGCTATATATTGTGCGTGAAAAGAGACTGAGGTCGAGATTGAAGGTTCTGTTGGTAGTGAAAGCTTTCTAATGCAAAAAACTGTTTCTTTTTGATATTTTCTTTTGCTGAATGAAAATGGCGACGATGGCTCATTTATATGCGTGGGTTTTCTTATACGCGGTGTGCTGAGAGATAGAGAGAGAGAGAGAGAGAGTTGTTTATCTTTTTCCTTGGAAAGCCGAAGGCAGCTGGCGTTGAAATGTGAGCTGTGGGCAGTGAAGACATGTGGGAATAGGTTGTCCGCGGGGGATTCAAGCTGGAGTTTTAGTTAATTCCAAATCTAACCCATGCCATTGTCCCAACACTCAACAACCGTTTTGGGAATTTGGAATTTGAAACATTGCTGGTAAGAAATCTTGAACTTTCTTTAGACGAATTTTCTCTCTTTTTTTTCCTCAACAAACATGGTGTTTTTCTCTTGCATCATGATTTGTTTTAAGTAGTAAATACAATTATGATAAATTATTTTTACAGTTTTTCTAAAGAATTCTTGAAATTCTAAATAATATGTGAAGTACTGTCAGTATTGTAATGAATGTTACAACTAATGTTTTATTTTCTGGTAAAATTAAGTTAATTAGTGTCTTTCCAAGTAACTTCGTAGCAGTGGTTAGACTTCACTATGAAAGGGTAAAATGAAGCGGGCGATGGCTGAGTGTTAAAGGGTCCCACGTAACGTGAAATCAGCACATTTTCTGGCTGGCATGTTTTTGTCTTGCTTCTGTAGTAAGAAAGCAGAAATCTCTCACAAAAGGTTAACGACTTCGTACAAGTAAACGTTTTGCTTAATTTTTTGTTTTAAAAATCCTTAACAAGCGAGAGAGAGAGAGAGAGAGAGAGAGAGAGAGATGTTGATTTGTATTTATAAATAATTAATTTCCTTTTCTTCATGGGAACTGCAGCTGAGTACTGCGGCTAAACCGTGTTTTTCTAGCTGTGCTAATCATTTGATATCGTTTTCTAGCGTGTAAATATTGATTAATCACTACCGAACCCGCAAATGATGAGGTTGAAAATGCCAAGTATTTTCTGAAGCACATAACGACAAAGACAGTACATTTTTATATGAAAAAAATCTTGTAATAATAAACAGGAATTAATTCCAAGTTCCAAGTTATAAACAACTTGATCGGGTCAATGAAACTAAGGAACTACTTATGCAGACAGAATATATGTGTGTTTATATATATATATATATATATATATATAATTAATGTGAATGAACTTGTGTATACCTCGATTAATCCTATGGTCTTGAAATTAATAACCATGAAAGTTTTCAATGACTTTAAGATTTGTGAAACTCAAACTAATAACTTTTAAAAAATAAATTTAAAACTTGACTAGTTAGCTATATTCCCTCAAAGTTGCTTCATGTTATTCTTGCTTTGTTGGGGCGCGAGTTAATTAGGTCTGATTCAATCAAATTTAAGCTTAAGAGTTGTAATCATGAAATTAATGCTGTACAACCCATTTCATTCATTGTTCGATCAAATATACAAAATAGTGCAATCCAATTACTTGTGTAGGTATGCTTTGTCAGGACATAGCTGATCAGTAACCTCTTATAGGTTAGTATTATTTGACAATTTGAACTCAATACCGCTGGCTAATTACTAATTAGCGAGGTTCATGGGCAAGATAACAATCATTTTTAAACTGTTACATTCAACAATTTTTGAAAATATTGTTTTTAGTGTCCGAAAGCTCAACAAGCTAACATTCAAGCCATCTAAGTGGTTGAGAATTTGGCAACAAGCTAACATTCAAGCCAAGCAAGTTTATGCCATCAAGCTCATCTAAGTGATTCACAAAAATCATTTAACAAACACACTCCCACAGTTTTTCATTATATATATATATATATATATATATATATATATATTTAATAATTTAAACAGTGAAGGATTATAATCTATTAGGATACGAGACTTGTTTTTACAAGAACAACCAAGACCAAAGACAAAACCTACGTCCAAGGATATACTCGTACCTTAACTCAATACAACTAAGAAAAGCCGAATCCAATCCTAAAATTTTTATAATTTCACTAGTGACACTATTTGTGGAAAATTGAATAAAACATAGTCCATTCCCTTTTTACACCTTTTTTTTCAAAAATTCCTTTCCATGACTGATGACTTAGAAACTATAGGTTATAGGAGAGTGACTGACCTCCCTACTACATGCACTTCAGCTCCTCTAAATATCCAACAAATCACTTTTCCAGTGAAAGTTCTTAATGATGCTATCGTAGCCATACAAAAATAACTTCACACTTTTTGTCTCACGTGTGTGGCGTCTCAACCATCGTTCTCTAGGAGCGAGATCAGTGTGGTGATGGATGGAAAAAACAATAAAATATTTTTGTTTCTTATCAATAAAAAAAAGATAGAGTCGTCACTTAGTATTTTGATAACTAGGAACCCTAACTGGTCTTAGAGTTTGGATAAGGAGACTAATTGTTTATAGGGACGACGTATCACTTTTAGTACACCTTATCTAAAGGAAGCTGCATTATTTGTTTGTCTGATATAAACTAAGGTATTGTTGTATTTTCTAACCGTTAGTCTATGTAAGATTTAAGAAAAATTCTTTTTGGTAAGGAGATCCTATCTTATCAAGTTAAACCTAACAATTCTAATGTTAAAAATATATTTTTTGCATTTTTCTTTTAATATTAGAAATACCTCTTATGTATAAGTTTGTAATCCTTGATATTCAAACAAACAAGATAATATTTTTTGTTATTTTTAAAATATAGGCCAAGTTCTCATGGATTTCATAAACTGGTTATTAAATAAAAAAAAACATGCAAATATATCAAAGAAGTATTTTTCTTGAATTTTTGATTTAAAGATGCTAAATCATGCCTTGTATGTATTGTTTATTTTTATTATTTATGCTAATTTTTTTTTGAGAGACGTGGCCATATGCAATTTAAAATGAAGTTGTATTTGTGAAAGAGATTTTTTTGTTGTTTTTGTGGAAGGAAACTAATTTATTTAATACTAAAAAAACACCTTACGTGTAGGTTACAATTTCAAATATTATATATGATGGGGGTAAGGAAAAATATGAGGAACTCGAAATTAACTGTAAGATGATCTTCCAAAAACTTGATTTTTTTTAAAATTAAACTAAGGTCATGTTCGGCAAATACAAATAACATGCTTTTATCAAATCTATTTTAACCACGATTTCAACTCAAGACGAATTATCGTTCATCAACTCAAAACTGAACAATGCAAAAAATCAAAATAAATCTTATTAATTTCATGAAATTATATTCAAATTTCATGCCAATTCAAATAAATCAACATCAATCCAAACACAAACCATGAATCAAGACTTAATGTTCAAATCAACATAAACTCAACCCTAAATCATGAACCAATATTTAATATTCAATTAGCAATCACAACCTTAAAATAAACTCACAATTCAACATAAATTAGAAAAAACACATATCAATCCAAATCAAATAGTGTTTAAATAGTCCTAAAATTATACACAACAATAGGCATTTGTCCTAAATTTCACAACAATTTATTAATTTATCTAAAAAATATTTTGAGGTTATGAATTGACCTTCTAAGATGCTTAATGCATTTAAAAGCTACTGGAATCAAGTCGGAGGACTGCTGGAATAGTTGCCGCGCGTGGATCCACGTGCTATCACTAATTAAAGAACAGAAATTGATGGATCTAAAATGACTCCTTCACCTTTTCCTTTTCTTACCGATGGTAAGGAAAATAGAGTTCCAAGGAGAGAGATATGAACACTTCAAACTTTAGTTCTTACTTTTCTCTCTCTATTTTGTATCTCTTTTAATGACAGATATTGTCGTCACTGATGGATGAAGATGCAATGAGTTTGGTCGCTAGGTTGTTTTGCTGATTGGGAGATCCCTGATCACAAGCTGAAGCTTCTTGATAGAGCATGGTTGGGTTATTTTGGCCGATGGGAAGAGAGAGAGTCGTTACCGTGAGGGAGAACTCGCCGCCGCCGCTAGTGTTGAGGGTTTGAGAGAGGAAGCTGCTCACAATGATTGAGTTAGGTTATGGAGTAAGGGAAATGAGGTTATCGGTGTGTGGTGGCCGACGATTGGAGAGAAATGTTGAAGGGTTTTTTTTGTTCTTTTGAGCAGTGGCTGATTAGCTTGGGTGATTTTTATGCAACTAGTGTCAATGGGTAACAGTAGAGAAGGGAGATGGACATTGGCTTACAGGTGGATGGTTGGAGTGATTTAGTGAGGGAGGTTGGATTGGATTTGAGAGTTGTTCAAGGGTTATTGCTGTAGGTAGACGCTGCTGCTATGATGGCCATAGCTGGAGGAAACTATTTGGAAGAGAAAATAAGTGATGGGGTCACGAAGCTATGAAATTGGTGGGAGTAGTGGTGACTGGAAATAAAAAAGATGAAGAAACTATCGTGAGGTTGCTATGGAGAAAATGATGACGTGATGGTCAGCAGTGGTGCGAGGTGACCATTGATGGGAGAAAAAGAGGCTATAGGTGTTATGGTGGTTAGTGTGGGTTCTTATATGTGTTGTTTATAGTTGACATGAGGTGTTGCAGAGCTTGGTTATGGAAAGGTTCAAGGTGATGACAGTGAGGATAGCTCAGAGAGTCAGTAAAAATAGGCGTGTTGTAGCCAAAATCAATGAAAGGACAAGGTTTTTTTTGTTTTGTTTTTGGGTTCTGCAAGAAATCATGGTTATGGAACTTTACATGAGGCTTTCAATTGAGCTTTGTTATGAGGCTCTGTGGTTGATGTTTTTTTTCTTATTTTCTTATGTTTGTGCTGGATAGTGTGGGAAATAGTATTTTTTTTGTGTGTGATTTTTGCTTTGACTAATTCCCCTCCAACTATCTCTCTATTTTATGCACGGTACAACCACCTATTTATAGGTAAAACAAATTTGTCATTTTCCTTCCAAATGCTTGTTCTCCAAACAACTAAAACAAACTTTGGTCTTTTATCTTTTTCCTTTGGATATTGGTCCCCTTGTCCATATACTTTTTATATTTTGATTTTTTTTTGTATTTTGTTGACTTAATAAGAAAAAAATGATCAATAATTTTGAAATAAACGTGTTAAAAACCAAACATGTTAAAAGTAAATTTTTGAATTTTTAATTCTTTTGGAGAGACGTTGAAAATACCAAAAATAACACAAATATGTCAAAAATATATTTTTTAGATTTTTTTCCAAATTGTTTTTGAAAAAAAGGATAAAAAATCGGCTTTTGACACTCTTTCACTTTCTCAATAGAATATAAAACACGTAGCTCCATTGCACACACCTCTAAATACACAAAGACAACTTCAGTTTCTTAAGGAAACATGACAAAATGATATGAAAAGTAGGCATGAAAAAACTCGTTCTCTAATTCTTTGAAGAAGCAACTCCTATATTAAAAGCATTCCTCAACAAGTTCTAGTTACATGAGTGGTTATTGCCATCAATCTTCCTCTATATCTCGCTCATATGCCTCTTATAAAAAAAGATCCAAATGCAAGACGAGATCAATAATAGCATAAGCTTCTAAGAATGAACACCATCTTCACCAAGTGAGACATTCTTATTTTTTCATGGAGTGTTACACTCATTTATTAAAAAATTATGTCTTTTTGAAGTTTAAGTAAGACAATTATGATCCAATAATACAGATCCAATAATGCATATATAAAATATGAGAAACATCATATAGCTTATAACATAAAAGATTAATACCATGTGCAAAATCCTCCTGAAAACATTTTGTGGATATGCTTGAGTATGGTATTATAGCTTTGAGCATGACTCCATCCTTAACTTTCATAACCTCTTTGTTAAGATCATCTCCTGCTTCAACACTAGTAACATTTCTACTAAAAAGAGAATTAATGAGCTATTCATCATCATACAATGAGAAAATGAGAGTAACATAATATATCTCTAGAGGTTTAACAAGGAAATTCTTAACGTGGAGAACCTACTCGAACCATTACCACTAAAGCCTTGATCAGTGGAGTCTATAACTACTTTTTATAGGAACAACTGTATATTCTCCCTAACATAACTCTCATCAACATGAAATAGACCATGAAAAACCATATTCGAGTAGAGAAAACTAGCGTGACCAAATAAGAACGCCCTTATTTCTAGCCACGAAGAGTAGAATCTCTCCAATACTATCAATCACCTACTTGGGCATCCAATAAAAATACCAAATGATCCATTCATTATTACCTAAAACTCTCTAAGCTCATGACCACATCTCAAATCACCACACATGCTGGGTATTGGCTGTCATTAAGGAAAAGAAAATTCATATGATACCCACTTTCTATAAAGAATGACATAAATACAAGAAACTCTAACAAGTTTTGTCATTTTCACTACGACCATGGTCATGATACTGAGGAATGTCATGCCTTAAGAAAAAGATAGAAGGGTTAATCGTCAATGATTACCTATAATAATTTGTAAGGAAGGAAGTCCAACCCAAACAAACAAGAAAAGATCTTTACGATGCATTATTCGATATATGATAATTTCCAAAAACTACATCTCTACTTGCACGAGAAAATCTTTTAAACTTTTCAATAAAAGTAGTAGTGCTTCTCCATATCTTCAATAAAATCTCCATGTCTCCAAATGGATTATCCATATCTCTAAACAAGTTTCATGTCTTCAATAAAATCTTTACTGCAAGATCTTCAATTCTCCAAATCTCTAATAAAATTTACATGATAAGATCTCTATGTCTCTAAATAAATTGTTAATGTCTTCAATAAAATATCCAATATAAGATTTCTTTGTCTCCATTAAAATCTCCATATTTCAAACAAAAATATCTATATGCATTGTCTCCTTACACAATACTTTAACACAAATTCCATGATCACAAAGCAATCTTCATTTTCTAAATATTAATGTTCTCAACTTCAAGAGAATTAAGCACATTCATTGAACTCTCCTCTCTCTTGTAGGAACATTAACAAAACTCACAAGTATTCATATTAATAAAAACTATGAGAAGGTCATATGGCATGCATAAAATAATAAGTGTTTTTTTTCACCTACTTATGCTGGTTAAGTTTTTCAAACATGATCATTTAAAAGACTTAAGAGGCAAATAATAGTGCATAAAACTTAAAAATAAAAAGTTTGTCCATGTTTGGACAAAATTATATCCGTTCTTAGACACAATCATCCTAACCAGATTGGTCTCCTACCTTTTTCTTCTTTTGCTCAAGTATACATTTCAATGTATTTTTGAGTTTCCAAGAAGTCAAAGCAGCATCACGCACCACCCATAGGTGCACACTTAGACATTTCTATTCACACAAATTCTCTATGTAGAGTAAAAACACCAACCTTTCTACCAATGGTAGAACAAGAATCACAAATCAATGACAGACACTAATATCTCCACTAATGGTAATAGTTTTTGTCCACTAACTATAAGGTCGCTTTCCATCATTATTTCACTCACCATAAGAAACTCGTAACTTCATGCACCACGTGGTATCTACAACACCACCTTCCATGCTCCACGAAGTGAGTTGACGTGATCAAGGTCTATAAATACCTCTGGTCACTAGTTAAAATTTAAAGCCAAGCCAAGTAAGTTCAAGCCATTTGAGCTAGCTTATCCAAGGGTTTCACACTAATTCATTTAACAAACACGTACTCCCTGTATATTATTTTCTTCTGCTATATTTACTAGCTTAAACATCATAGGTTTTTTTGTTCTGACACGAGACTTATTTTTGTAGCGACAACCAAGGTCAAAGATAAAGTCTACATTTTAGCTCACACTTCAACCTAAGAAATAAATATTGAAAGCTTGATACAATCCTAAAATTTCAAAGAATTCATCAAATTTCTTTCTAGAGTTTCATATTTTAGGTTTATGTTTAATATGGTTTAACAATGATATCTTGAGCTAATAGATATAGGAGTAGCAGGTAACAAGCAACAATTTATTGTAGCTAGCCACAAGGGGAGTTTTTATTTTGTTTTTGTATCGAAATGAAAGGACGAGCCACAAGCGAAGTTGGGGTTTTAAATTTGCACTTCGTAGATAATGGCTACATTTTAGCTAGTTGAACTGTTATCATCAGGAAGCTTATATTCACAAATCACAGGGGCTCATGACAATCACCCAGGTGGATGGTTGGAGAGAACAGGCTGGCTGGACCATTGTTTCATAAGTTATGGGTGATGGGCCCTACAAATATTAACTTTCACTTAGAAAAAAAAGAAGAAAAGAGTAACATGTAAAATGAGAGTGATGACGACACCTTTCTCTCTCAATGTGTGGTTCCCATATTACAGTTTGTCATGCCAGAAGCAAACTAGGCATGTCCAAATGAATTCAAACTTCTAGCTTTTGTCCACACCATCTTAAGTTCAATCTCTCATCTTTGTGTGTGTGTGTGTGTGTGTCTATATATATATATGTATGTCTTCTTGCCACTGACACTTGATTTGTCTGTTTGTAGCACCAAGTAATATTTGTAGAAAAAGACCTAAAACAATAAGCCTAAAATAAAAGGACTCAAAATAGTTGAGTCGAAAAGATATGGGCTCTGAACAAATGAGCCTGGAATACTTTTTTTTAATGTTTCTTGATTGGTGGCAGAATGCCAAAGCAGTCATCTTCATTATCGTCTCTAAGGAAAATGGCAGGAGATGTCGAGTCAGATGAGCTGGATTGGGACAAGACTGTTTTTGGGTCTTGGCTTTGTATAATGTCTTGTACTATTTGGAGGTATTCTTCTTCAGTTCTAGCGGAGGCAAGGAGAGCTGCTGTTTAAGCCTTCCGGGCTAGAAATTTTGATTGAGGATGATAATCAATGATGGGAGCTGTTTGATGTTTTTGTAACCATTCTGTAATAGCTAATTTAGAACTTTTGGATTCGACTGCAAAGGAATCCCATCATTTGATTTTGAATTTGCGGAAAAGTATTGGATGTCTGTTTTACACACACACACACACCCATTAAAACTATCATGATTAGCCAATTTATTGTACATTATAATATGAGGTTTGGATTTTAAAAAACTGCAAAATAAAATAAAATAAATAAATATAAATAAAAGAAAAGGAAAGAAAAAGAAGCATTTGATAATCATTCTTTTCTTTTTTAACTAATCATTTGTATACTTGAGATTTACATTTCACCTTGCAAATTAGTTTGTATAAAAAATTAATATAAAATGTTTGTAAACACTATATTTTATAAAAATCTCTTTAAGTATATTGATAGGATATATCGAAATTCAAATCTAACTAGTGAGATATCTTAGAAGCACGATTATCATTAAAACCAAAAGTGTAAACATTGATATGAGTATTTGAAGATTAGATTATGAAAGTTTCAATGCCATAATAAGAAAGGGTTAAAGAAACTTCCAATAGAAAATGGTTTTGCCTTTTATGCATTTTCTTTGTTTTTCTTTTCTCTTTAAATTGAAACCCACCACCTTTTCTTTTATTTTCACCTTGCATTCAGAATTGAAAAACATACAGTAGGGAAACCTTAAATCTAAAAGGAAAAAAAAAAGAAAAGTGCAAGAAAAGACGATTCATTTTTTTCTTGAATTTAAGGACACTTTATATAGTATTATTCAGTTTTTTCATAACTATATTTAATTAATTTAAGTTAATGAGATCTACTAATTCTCATATTTTTTCTCTCTACAAAAACCTTAACACCACCCTTTTTACATCTTTTATTCCTTTAATTTTATCCAATTAATATTTTCATTCCCAATTTTCTTCTCATACCAAATCTAATAATTAGCTAAGTATATGTTAATATTTATCAATCAAAGTATACACCCTATTCATAACAATTCAAAATGTCATTAATTTGTCGAGGGAAACTGAAGAAACATCCCTTCAAATTACTTTTTCAAGACAGTTGTAATGCATGTTCAATGACAGTGAGCAACGGTCTTCTATTAGATGTTTTAAAATTATGCCAACTATGCATTTTAATATTTTTAAATAAGATCGAGTAATTACGATACTGGTGACATTTTAGTTGGTGTGCTTAGAAATTCAAACTTCACCTTAAGTTGTTACGGCTAGCTCTATTTAACGAGTATGCATGGCGTTGATCATTACATTATAATCCAATGATTATGAGGCTAGCTAGCTAGCTACCTCTCTCAAGTATTGTTGCTACATGTATATTTGAGACTTATGCAAAAACAACCATGACAGGGCTTGCAATGACATTGTATTCAACGATTTTGCTGCATCATTCATGGTGTCTCTTGCTTGTGTGTTAATTAAATCCTAGAAAGGGACTTCCTATACAAACATTTTGTGTACATTGACAACCAATCGAGCCCATACCTTTATATAGAAATCATATGCTAGATGTATAATGAGTAACAACATTTATGACTAGCTTTATGTTTTTTTTTTCTTTTTACAAATAAACTAGCCAAAATAATCATAAATATATACAAATAACTATTGATGATGTCTTAAAATCTAAAATATGTAAATAAGGGGTTATTTAATATTTGAGATAGTGGTTAATTAATATGTTCAAGTGCTTGAATTTCTTCTTCTTAATCTAAGAAATTCCAAATTTATAATGGAAGCTGAGTACCTACAAAAATAGTCTTAATCGGGGGACTTAAAGACCCTCCAATGATAAAGTTAGTATATTTATGAGAAATGTATTAAATAACTTAAGATAATAAATGACTTAAAAGAGTATTAAATTTAAGGAACAATGATGTTTGTTCTTGAGTTTTTAAGTTGGTTAATGCTCTGAAATCTATTTATCTTTATCTTAAGAGATGAAAAGTTCTGATATTTTACCTGGATGATTTAGAGGGTATTTATACTCCCTGAACCTTGTTGTTTTCAGAGAAGGGATGGACTGAAAAGTCCTCTGCTTTTGGCTACATTAATGGGAGATAAATATCTCTTACATATCATTAATGAGATAGTAAGTATGATGAGTCTCTTAAGAGACACCGTATACACTTATGAGTATAGGCATGTTGGGCCTTTAAAACTTTTATTATAGAGAATCATCCACGATCAAACATATAGCCTTAGACATGGTATGTCCAAGTACTTTGGGTTTGACATGCTTGCCATCCTACGTTACCATGGGTTTGACAGCTTGCCAAGCCCAAACACTTTGCATATGTATGCTCACTAGACCCACGTTACCTTGGGCTTCGTTGATTGCTAAGCTCAAGTACTTTGGGTCTGTATGCTCACAAACCCACATTACCGTGAGTTTGGCTGATTGCTAAGTCCAAATTCCTTGGGTCTGGCATGCTTGGCAGACCCATGTTACCTTGAACTTGGCTGACTACCAAACCCAAGTTTTTGGGTTTGGCAGGTTCGCTAAACCAAAAAGTTAACTTATTAGTTTCCCCCTAAGCGTTTAATGTCTAATCTTTCATTAGAGGCATACGAGATTTTAAGGGAGACAATCGATCTAAAAAGATTTCTAGAGAAAAGAAAAAAGGTTTTTGGGAAGATCACCCGACAATGCGTAATAAATATTGCCAGCGTTTGGCCTTCTTAATGGCTATAGATGAGGTGCTATTTGTCTTGCATTCCTATCTTCCCCTCTTATTGTGCTTTTTTAAACCTTTTTTTCCAATATTTTCTGACTTAGAAATTTCCAATATTTTACAAAAAGATGACAATTTAACAACAGATAGGAATTCATTGGCTAAGTAAACCAAATCTTCTTTCCTTGTGCTTTTGTAAAACCCTCTCCAATCTTTTCTTCCTTTTATCATCATAATTTTTAGAAAGGGAAAAGGAAACATATCTCCTGTACATGATTTTATTTTCAAGCCTGAAACTGAAACCACTCATTGCAGATCTCTAGCCATAAGAATTGGCCCTAGATATGAGAGGGATGATGTCTAATCTTCTTCTGCTGGAAGAAAGGATGAGGATGTTCCTAGGAGGTTTCAAATCTGAGAGGACAACCAAGACCTTATAGTTTAGTGAATTGGGACCAAGTATCTTTAGCTAATGCTAGGCAACCAAAAGATTATATGATGGTCGTCCCTAAAGCTGGTGACCGTATCTTTCAGGTCACCAATAAATATGATGGGGGTAATATTATCATTACAATCCCTATAAGTCTATACGAGTTTGGATACTAATTTTATCTACAAGAATTTGTAAAAAATGTTCTAAGTTATTACAACCTCAGTCATGTTCATATTTATCCTAATGGATGAACCATTTTATCCTTATTTTGGAAATTATTGATGATTTTGAATGATAAGGTTTGGCTATTTAGGCACTGTTATACCTTGATCAGTGGCATTGAAAGGGAGCTTTCAATCCCTTGGTTTTTTTTTTTTTTCAGTAGGCACTGTTATACCTTGATTAGTAGCATTGAAAGGGAGCTTTCAATCCCTTGGTTTTTTATTTTTTCAGTAGATGAAATGGACCAATGAAGAATACTATGAGAGGAAGGTCTTTTTAGAAAAAAAAATAGAGGGAGCAGTGAGTAATAGTAAGGTATACTGACTTAGCTAAACCTCAAGATGAGTATAGCCCAATCTAAGGGTTGTACCCATTATTAGAAGACACCTCTAATGAGAGTAAATGAAAAGCCTTTCTTAGGCCTATAAGAGGAGAGAGTTTGCACCCGGTTGGACAACCTCTATACTGAATATGACATCAATTGTATGGCTAAAGAGCTATACAACATTTCAAGTAATTATGCTTTCATATGTTTTTTTGATTTCAATACCTTTCATTTCTTGATTGTTTCTTTGTGTAGGGTTTTTACCTATGACCGATAGATATGAATTTAGAGGGTTTATCTTGTTTATACCTAGTCACGTGTCTACGCCATCTCCTAGTGACGACTCTTTTTCTAAAGAAAATCAACCATTGAAGAGAAGATGAAGGGTTAGGTCTTTCATTCAAATGAACATTGAAAAGATTTCCACAGTCCAAGTCCAAGCTGAAGATGTTCCTGAAGACATCCCTATAACTAACCTTCCACTGATGAGGTTTGTTAAGAGGCAATAAGAGGTCTCGCTCTTCCCTATCAGAGGTCACGGGATGTCAACCCCAACCTCAGTCATTCTGGAGGCTGCTTTCCATCGGAAAAGAAGGTGAGTCTCTATCCTTTCGGATTCTGATGTAGATATCATTCCTCCTCTATGTAGTGGTCCTACTCTTACAAGTCCAGTTTATCTATTTCTTGGATCTTCCAGTCAAGCTCCTCCACCCTTTAGGGTGGAGGAAATCTTCTTTAATCTCAAGTTGGATCATGCCCCATTTCGTTTCCCCACTCCAAGTAAGGAAAAAAGAGGGATAATAGAGACTATACTCTAGGGGAGGTCCATACTAGGACTTGGTGGGTTGGACATGATAAAGACATTGGAAAAACTCCTCACCTTTTCTTCTGATGTAGAAGGACTGATCGACCCTAGCTTCCAACACAATCTGGCCATTACTGGACATATAGCTTTTCAGGTAAGATAACAAATTAAATTAATTTAATTTTTTATGCTATTTTGAAAGATAACTTATATTATCTCTTTTGTTGTTTAGACTTTCATGATGTATGCCCACTTCAAGAGTAAGTGGGCTAAAGAGAGAAGGGCTATGAAAGAGGCCATTGAGTAGTATCATGCTAGTAGGTCTGAAGTACATAAACTCAGAGAAGAAAATGCTGCTTAAGATATTGAAATGGACTCTCTTAGAATTGTGTATTCCAGGCTGCATAGAGGGATAAAAGCTTAAACCATATTGACCTCCTGGAGATAGGGATGAATGACTTGGAGAAGGAGGTAGATGAGTTTAAAGGGGCAGGAGAAACCCTAAGAGAAGGGCTGAAGTTAGCTAAAGAGGAGGTTCAAAACTCTCACGCAAGAATGGAAGACTTGAAGAATTCCTCCCAAGATTTTTGGTCTGAATATAGGTAGTCTATGTCTCTAACAAAGACAATAGGGGACAAGCTCTTTTTAGTCATGTCAAACTTGTATTTTTTAAAGCTATCCAGAGGGATACAAGCTGATTTTAACGAGAGTTTCCCAGATGGCCAAGTCCTGGACTTCGCTGATGTTTTCCCAGTTAGAGCTGCCTCAACCAGGAATGGAGTTTATCTGGCTCAAGAACCTGGCCTGGAGATGTGGGTTCCTTTAGTGTTTTTGTTTTTTTTTAATTGCAAATACTAGGGCTTTTCAAGCCTTGAATTTGGCCATAAGGCTTATGCTTTATATTTTGGATTTTAAAATTTATGATACATCACTTGCATATGATACATTACTTATATCATTATTGTATTTATACACGCTAACAAGTTGTGTTAAACGCCTAAACGAGTCCAAAGCCCACTGTTAAAAAAACATAATTCTCCAATACTTAGAAAAATTCTTATAAAAATGTTAACATTTACAAGAAAAGTTTAAACAACCAACATCCAACAAGGGCTATATCAAAATAACCAGCACCTAAAAATCTAAGTTTGGCCATGATGGAGATGAATTCTCTATGTTAGGTAGTAATCTACATGTTGTTGAGACCCACGACGTTAGATAATTGGGGTGTTTGTGATAGTTGAGAGTATTATCTCTATGGAGGTAGTTGAGATTATTATCCTTAGAGAGATCGTTGAACAATCCCTTGAAGATTGCCCTTGGGGAGAACACATACCATCCCTTAAGACTTTGTAAGGGCTACTGCCCTTAGAGAGACCAAGTCCATACCTTGAAGAGGGATGCATATAGCACTGAGAAAACCATATCCATCCCTTAGAGAGTAGTGCATATAATATTAAGGAGACTGAATCCATCATTTAAAGAGTAATGCATATAGAACCGGGAAGACCACATCCATCCATTGAAGATTTCTTATAAGAAGAATGCATACCATCCCTTAGAACTTTGTAAGGGCTACTACCCTTAAGGAGACCAACTCTATCATTTGGAGAGTGGTGCATATATCATTCAGGAGACCACGTCTATCTTTTTAAGATTACTCATGGGGAGAACACATTCCAACCTCTAGGACTTTGTAGGGGCTACTGCCCCGAGGAAGGCCTCATACCAATCCCCTGAAGATTGCCCATGGGGAAAACACATACCGTCCTTTAGGACTTTGAAGGGTATGCACAATGATAAAGAAATGAAAATATACATTTCTATTCATTATGATATATTTTTAGATTGTCTGAATGCCAGTCGTGGGGGAGATCTTTCCTTCCATATCTTACATATGGTGAGTATTGACTTTGATAACTCTTATAACTTTGAAGGGACCATCCCATTTGGAGCTAATTTACCCCTACTCTCTTTATTGCCTGTAACCTTTAGTTTTCTGAGTACATGGTCTCCAAACTTGAATCTTCTATTCTTGACCCAGACATTGTGATATTAAGTAGTTTACCTTTACTCTCTCTATTGTCTATAGCTTCTAGTTTTATGAGTATTAGGTCTCCAAACTAGAATCTTCTATTCATGACCCTAGTGTTGTGATATTGTGTAGTTCTAAGCCTATAAACGTCATTCTTAACTGCAGCTGTCAAACATAATTTTTTTAGGAAATTGAGGTTAGTCCTAAGACCTTGTTCATTGCCTTCTAAGGTATAGTGAACTACTCGGTGGCTTGAACATCCAATTTCAGCTAGGATTATGGCTTCCGTCCCATATATGAGAAGAAATGATGTTTCACAAATTGATTTTTTTGAGTCGTTTTGTAGGCTCATAAAATTTCATTCAACAATTCTACCCACTCTAACTTGGCTTCCTTTATCATTTTTTAAGTTTAATAAACAAAAATTTATTAGTCAACTTAGTTTGACCATTTGTCCGAGAGTGTGATACTAAAGAGAAACAATGATCTATATGAAGCCTCTGCAATGTTCTCTCATTTTATGATTGTCAAGTTGCACTCCATTATCAAAGATCAAAATTTTAGGGAGCCTATAAAACAACATGTTATATTCTCCCAAAAGAAAAAAAAACACGTTGTTGATGGTTATCTCTGTTAGAGCTTCTACTATAACCCACTTGGTAAAGTAATCCACGATTACTAAGACAAACTATCTCTTGCCTGTAGTTTTAGGGAATAAATCTAGAATGTCCATTCCTCATTGCGAAAATAGCCAAGGGGAAGTTATAACTGTCATTTCTATAGATGGTTGTCGAGGAACTGAAACAAATCTCTAACTTTTGTCACACCTTTTTAATAGACTTATGACATCCTATAGTATGGCTGGTCAATAAAATCTTGCCTGTATTGCTTGAGCTGCAAGAGCCCTAAACACTATAAATAAACCATATATGCCTTCATTTATTTCTTGTAAAACATAGGAGCTCCCGTGTGGGGACAATCATTTAAGTAAAGAGGCTAAGGTAGATCCTGTATAAGACATTGTTAATTATGCAATATCCTGATGCTTGTCATGTCAGGCAAATGAATTCATTTATGTTTTAGGGTAAGCTCTCTTGTTTGCAAATAGTCTCTAATAAGTATCCTCCAATCATATATTATTTGGCTGACTACTAAGTCAAAATGTTTTGTATATTGGACTTGGCTGATTGCCAAGTCCAAGTTCTTTAAGTTTGACATATTTGTCAAATCTATTTTATTTAAGTTAATTTTTATTTAAAAAAATCATAACAAAAAATTTAACTCATTAATTATAAATGCTCGAACTTCAAAATAATTGTTGGTAAATGTAATGACTGGCAACTCGAATCATCTTTAGAAACCAGTTTTTTTTTTAACATTGTGATAGCGATTGCTTTTCAAAATGTTTTTTCTCTTGAAAATGCATCAAAATAATATATATTTTAAAAAATTATTTTTTACATTATCATATCAAAATGATTTAAAAATACTAAACAAAGTTAATTTGAAATAAAATTCAATTTTTTATAAAAACATTTTACAACTGCAAAAACAAACAAGACCTTAATCAATTATATAATCTTAATTTTTCCATATAGCATGATAATTAAAGATTTGTTTGATGTAATCTACTTTTTTTTAACTAAAAATAAAAATATAACACTAGATTATTTTGAAATTTTTTATTGAAACAAAAACTCAACACAATTGTTTTTTGGAATCCATTTCATTTGGTTTTGAAATATTTTTACAAATGGTTTTTGGGAGTCATTATTGCTGCTGCACATAAGTAATAATGATGCTTTAATTATTCTTTGACTTTAATGAAATAACAAATAATTTTATTTTTTTTAAATGCCAAAATTATTCTTAGGTAAAATTTTAAGTTTAGTAGTGATACGTTACTATCTTGATATTTGAGATCTAAGATGCGAAGTAGTGTAGATATTTTTTTATATTTTTTATTTTATTTCTTGTTTATAAGTACTAAAACTCACTCTAAAACGAACACAGAAACAAATTTAAATTTAAATTTTATCTTTATCTTTTTAACTAAATATATTATTGTCTTTTCTATAGTTATCTTTTTATATAGGAACACTAACCAAACCCAAAACTTCCTACATTATTGAAACATAACATCAAATCCCTTTAAAAAAAAAAAACAAATACAACCCTACATTTTATTGTGATCTTGTGTCTACAACTTCATTGAGCAATGAAAAGGAATTCAACTTGAAAGATAATGCCAAAGAATTTGATAATAATCTTGATTTTAATGATTATAGAAAAAACCTAAAAATCACATATATTTTCTACAAGAATCCAAAGTGTTTTCTTTTCTTTTCTTAAAAAACTTTTGGTATTCAGACCTTTTTTTATTCTTTTGGAATTGATCCTTTTGTGGCCAAATTGGTAGCAAAATGCTTTTGGTTTTTTTTTTTTTTAAAGAAAAGGCCAAATTGAAAGATAGAGGACCAAAATGGAAAAAAAGGAAAATGGTTGGTAATTTTAAAGTTGGCATAAAATGTTCACTTTGGTTCTCTTCCTTTTAAATTTCTAATTTTTTTTTATCTCTTTTGTTTTTTTTAAAAACTTCAATTTGGTTCAAAACTTTATTTTTCTTATTTTTTAGTCCCTGATTTGAGAAAAGAGAGAGAGTGAGATTTGTTGAATTATGGTTGAAGAGAGAAAGTCTTAGTTGACATAAATCTTGTCTATAAAAATAATCGATCTTGGTATTGACGGGTTCCATTCGATGAGGGGAGTTCTATTGAGACTTTTTTTTTTCATTTTTAAATTGCTTGAGAGGGTAGAATTGATATCGAGAAGTTTTTGGGTTTCAGGTTGATATTTTATTTTGGACTATCTTTTAGTTTGAAGTTATAAATGACTTTATTTAGGTTTTTAGAAAGTGTTTTTGAATTAAAAAAATGTATTTATAGGTGTAAAACACCCATGCCCTGAGTTTTCAATGACCCTCTATTATTGAAATCGCGGCATAAAAAATGAGGCGTACCCTGCAATGTTTTCTAAAAGACATGTCATCAGCCCCTAAAAAAATAATGAAGGCCTAGATGCGAGCCTAGACATGCAGATTCGCATGTCTAGTCGCATGTCTAGGCTTTTTATTTTTTATTTTTATTATTATTAAGGCCTGCATGTTTGGGCCTTTTTTTAGGTGCTATGTTTTTATTTTTTAATTTCATACCTCAATGTTGGTTTTTTTAAAACAAAATTGATTTTTTTTTCAATTTCATCCTTCAACATTTGGTTTATTTTTAATTGGTCTTCATGTTTTGTTTTCTTTTGCATTATATGGAGTTATTGTGGTCCCAAATAAATATCCCATCATTTTATTGGTGATTGATTTTACAAACATTTATTTTTGTTATTATTTTTTCTGGTTGTCCAAATCTCCTTTAGATTCCCAAGTCAATCGAGTCACATTAAGTTAACCTTTGCATGTTTTTGGTTTTTTTTACTAGAAAACATGTTCGTAGTATAACTCCAAGCACTTATCATTTTTTTTTGTTTTTTAAAAAATGATCTAGCCACAACTTACCGTGCTCTAAAGATCTAGTATAACTCCAACAACAAAACTAAACAACTAGAAATTAAGATAATGAAATTATTTGTCGATCTTAACTTTCAAACTATTTTGTTCTTAGCAAGGCTCTAGCGAGTTTGCATTGAACCCTGTTATCACAAGACTTTCATGTTTGGGTTCTAAAGAGCTCTCGCAAAATTTTTCTATACCCATTTAGAAGTGTTATCTTGAGTCGTTGGATTTTAAACCAATATTAAGAAGTTTGAGTATGTGTAATTGGGATTCAACCAATACCAGAAGCATATATTGTATTAGGAGAAGGGAGGATGATATGTTTTTGAGAGAAGGGAAGAGACGTAAAACAAACCCTAGCCACTGTTAAGAGAAGGAAAAAAAATTAGAGAACAAAAGGACAAAAAAAAAACCTATCCAAGGTGCCTACAAAAAGAAACCCAAGCCATATGAAAAAAATTCTAGAGAGAAAAAAAGAGTGAGTGAAATAAACTCTAGCCACCGTTGATAGAGAGAAAGCGTGCATAAAAAATGAGAGTAAAATTTGAAGAGAAAATGGAGTAAAAATGAAAAAAGAAAAATAAAAGAAAAAAAATTCAAGTCTTCTTTCTTAAAACCGAGGCATTTATGTCGATCAAACGCACACAATTTTTTTTTTTTTTTTGTTTATCTTTGTTCTATGGTATTTGGTCCTTCGTACTAACTGGTTAGTCTTAATTTAAACTGAATATTCCAAATCATTTACGTGCATGATGACATCCAATATTCCAAATTAAGTAAAGCATAAATCATTGCTTCACGTAAACCATGGCTTCTTTCCAGTTATGTATGTCTTCAAGTAAAATATATTTTCAAAAGCAGAAACTTCAAATCAATACATAGAGGGATGGAAAAAATCATGGGAAACCACATAATTATATAATATTTGCCTTGCATAACGTGTTGGGATTATTTAAATATTATATTTACAGGAACAATAACAATATATAAATGGACTGGAACAACAGGAGAATATTCAAATATCTAAAAAAACCTAGCTATGTCAGAGATGAGTTGTATAGTTTCTCCTTCTATGACCATATATATATATATATATATACCCAATAACATAATACAAGTTGCACCGATTTTATCATGAACCCATGTTTCAGGGTCACTGATTTTCATGAAAAACGTTTATAGATAATTTTAGTGCATGCAAAGCAAAAGCAAATGCTTGTTGGGTATCAAGGATGGAGAAGACCAGTTCAACCACGGCGAGAAGCTCGCGGTGGCAAATGAATGTGAGCCGATGGATTGGCTTTTTAGGTTTGTTTTCTAGAAATAGAATCCTGACGACTTGTTTGCCTAAAGTAAAGCTTGCACGTCGCCTGCGCCATGACAGAAGAAGAAGTCGCGCATCTTCCTCTGCTCAGGCCTAATTGACTGAGTTACTGAGATGTGTCTGAGAGATTTAAAAAAAGAAAAGAGAGGCTACTGATCGAACAGGTAGTGATGTGTTTTTTCCTTACAAATTTCAGCTAACTACTCCAGTTTCTATGCTGGAACTGGACGGTAATAATGCAAGAGGATTTGAAATAAAAGAAAGAAATGTTCCTTTGATTTCCAAATTCAATATTAGCAAACAGGAGTCCTCCATGCATCACATACAAATTACATGACCGCGAGCACTGCGATTGGAAAAGTTTCTTCTTTTTTCTTTCTTTTTTGATATCTAGGATTCCACTTGGCAAGTTGGTTAGTGGTTAGAACCTCTGCCCTGTGTCGTTAACTGTAAACTAAAAGGAGAAGGAGGTTTTATTGTATTTATTTATTGGAATAGTATTTTATTTTTTCTTTTTAAATCAATGATTTTTTTAGTTTTTTTTTAATATTTTTTTATTGAATTATCATATTCTTATGACATGAATCGTGAGTTTTGTTTCTTTCTTTTTTAAATAGGTTAACCTGAGTTAATTCAGGTTATTTTTTTCTTTCTATGAGATTATTTTGGTCTGATAACCCGGGTCGCAATTGAGAATAATTAGGAGGCTTGATCTATTGGTTAGTCTCACACACACACACACACACACACACACACACACACACACACACACACACACACACACACACACACGTGTAGGACAATATATAATAGTAATGGTGGAGATTATAACATAGGAATATGCCTATAATATTTTCTATATAGGTACATTCTATAACAGTCACGGGTTTATCGGATTGACTCGAATCTTTTTTATGTTCTTTTTTTAATTAATTTTTTTTATAATCAATTTTCTTTTCATGAGGTTATCTTGGTCCTATGACCCGGGTCACGTGTTTTGGTTAATTCGGGTCGCTTTTTTTTTTTTAATTTTATGCTTCAAAATTTATTTGATTGAGAATTAGACTTCATAATTTATTTTGATTTGTTTTCTATTGAGTTATCATAGTCTTATAACCAGGATCATGGATTTGACATGAAAACCCGGGTTAACCCAAGTCAATGTAATATATTGTTATCTTAATATTAAAATAAATGTTATCTTAAATCTTTTTTAGTCAAACTATATTTTTAATGGATTTGCTTTTGAACTCACATATTCAACTGAGTTATATCAAATCAATTGTCAGACAATTTAAATTTTTTTTTTGTTAAAAAAAACATTAACAGTATCTGAATATTTCCTTTATATTCAAGAAAAATATAATCCAACCCGTAAGATATCACAAATAAATTACTTAGTAGTATTCTATTTCTCCACTGTATTCCATTTGGTCAAATACAATGTTAAATGATTGCTCAAATTGAGTAAGATCAGCATGAATAGCGCACTAGCTTCACTAATAGGAACATTCCTCCCTTAATGCATGGGAAGGTTGTGGGCTGATCATTTCCTCAAAACGGAGTGAACCTAAATTCATATTTTAAAAAAAAAAAAATTGGTTAAGATCAACAAGTATGTACCATCTTTCTTTTTGCCCTTATATAGTGAAGAGTCTGAGGAATTAATTACAGCAATCGTATTCTACTACACTAAGCAACTGTTAGATTATGGAAGATAGTATCCATGTAGTAACTATACGAGGTCAGTTTCATTTTCTGAAGATTACTCAAAATTAATTCAATCACTTTAAATTATAATCTTTAAATCTACAAAACAAAACCCCATCTCTCTCTCTCTCTCCCCCTCTCTTCATCTCTCTCTCTCTCTCTCAAAAAAGAAAGAAAGAAAGAAAGAAGAAGAAGAAGAAGAAGCAAGTACGTACTTGCAGACCACAAACTCCAACATGCACGCCATTGGTAATTATTAAAAGAGATGGGAGATGGGCGTAGAAAGTAGGGAAATTTAATTTATTCTCCGCAGCTAAATTTCAAGATGGAGTTTTTGTAACGGGCAAACTATACAGATTAATGCATCACGAGGGGTATCTGTGAGTTGTATACAACCCATCACACTAATTTTTGTGCATGCGTATTATATAATTGTAGAATTCAAACAAGCATTAGGGAGTATTCCGCGCTTAACCTCCCTAAATTCTTGGTTAAATGGCTACCTCCCTAAATTAGTGGCTATATTTAATTATAAATAAATGACCACCTCAGGGTCATAAGAGCACATATAAATGCATGCGTTCCATATTTGCTTTCTTTCTTAAGAGTCACCATTTCTCCCCCTGCTCTTTGCAGGGAAGAGCCCTAGAGATTGGCAGTTACTTTTCGCTTCCTCTAATTAATTAATGGAACATAAATCAGACGCCGTCATTGATATTGTCAGTGCTGTCAACAACCATCGAGATGGCGTCCCAAAGACCAAGAAGAAAAAGCGACGCAGTGCAATGCACATCCTTAGGGTGGCCATGTACATGCTGTCTCTAAGATCTGGCAAATCAAAATCTGTCCAGACAGATGTTGCTTCAAAGTGGAAGAAGTACTTGTCTTTCATGCGTCCTTTGCACGTTCACAGCAACCCACAACGCATCGAGGCCACACCGGCACCTGCAACATCCACGGCGGTTGATGAAGAATCAAAAGTTACACCTCCGGCGGCTACCGTGGATGTTGTTGAGCAATATTTAGAGGTGTTTACCCCATCTTATTCACCAGCCCCAAAAAGCATAGCGTCATCCTCGTCGGGCCAAACTAGCCAATACGCATCGGCGCAAAATCTTCTAGATCTTCTAATTGATATGAGTGATGAAGATGAGGATGGGGATGAGGATAGTTATTATGATGATAAATATGGGGACGAAACGATAGACATGAAGGCTGAGCAGTTCATTGCTAAATTTTATGACCAAATGAAGCTTCAACACAAGAGTTACTGAGGTCATTAAACTGAAACTACAATTTGTTTGCTTCCATGTATGCTCGTTTCATCTCAGATTCTCAGGTAAAGGGCGAAACAACTGGGTTGTTTAATATTTGAAAACCATTATCTGGTTTTTATGATTTTTCCTTTAGTGTATTTTAGATTTTTATTCAATGAAGACAAACAATATTTGTCATGTGTCCTTTTTTTTTTTTTACATTTTATTATTTTTTCCGTTTTCCTGTAATTTGGGTATAAGTTAATTATGAATTGGAAGAAGAGGGGATATGTAACTGTTGAAATTTTGTTTGAAGCTTAGGCAAGGATCCAGACTTTTCTTTAATGAATAAACATAGTTTTGTTCTAGAGATTCAAATTACTCAAGAACATGATTTCTTGTCTTACACACACGCGTCTTGTTCAATATTCGTTTTATTCTTTTTTGGGCGTGAAACATCAGAGTTTGATACTGAAAACTTTTGCTCACAAGAAGGTTTATGCCCGCGATATCAGATCATAGAGCTAAAAGCTTAAAAATGCGTACGGCAGCTCCAGAGTTTTCTTAAACCATGTTATTTCAACAATCTTGAAAAACAATATCATTCGGTAAACCTTCTAGGTAAAATAACTAAATAGAAAGAAGATCTAGAAGAAATGTGATTACTCTGGAATCTTGGAAATATGGATTAGGCACCTAGGTTCCTTAATTGGCCCAGATTACTCTGGCGAGAACTAGAGAAAAATGTCAGTTCTTTCGCACCCTGAGCGAGGGCGTTCTTGGTGTATATATTAAGGCTCTAAAACCATAAAAATCAGAGAATACTTTGATGGTTGAACTCCTGGTTTACAAAATTCACTCTAGGTAAAATAAATAAATAGAAAGAAGATCAAGAAGAAATGTGATTTTCCGATCAGAATTGGTTTACAAAATTCACTCTAGGTAAAAATAAATAGAAAGAAAGAAGATCAAGAAGAATTGTGATTTTCCTATCAGAATTCTAAGTGCTTCTGATTGAGAAGAGAAAACTATTAATAATATATAAAAAAAAACCATTTTGCTTCCATTTTATGAAACCCTCTTTGGATTTAGAGATGGTTTTTTTCAAGCAAAAAATCTATCACTACTAAAAAATTATCAAATACAAATACAAATATTAATGGAAAAAAACTCATTAGTAAATCTCAAAGATTTTTACTGACAAAATATATCCTTACTATTTCTCTAGATATACACCAACAAAATTTTTTTGTCAGTGACTACTATGAAAAATACAATTGGAAACGAAGGAATAATAATAATAAAAATAACATGTCATTATTACAGACTGAATTGCCGAGAAAATATACTCGTTGCTAATACTTATCAGTGAATCTCTCACTAATATTTAAGTTATAACCTGACAAACAACCCCTCCTCTTACCCCCCCATTTCTTCTTCTTCTTCTTCTTCTTCTTCTTATTCTTTTCTTTTCCTCTGCTGCTACTACTGAAAACAGCACACAACACCCTCATATTTTATCAAAATTCAAGCTCCCATCATTACAAATCCAGCAACCCGAATACTCAGTCTATCAGCATTCCTATTCTGACTCAATTTTTTTGAAGATTCGCCACATCAAGCAAGCAAAATTACCTTTTTTTTTGTTGTAACCATTTTAAAATGTTAAGTTTTTGGTATTTTGATCTAGTATATGTAGTTTGTTTGTGTATTTACTTGTTTTATAGCTTTTTTTCATATAAATTTATTGTATGAATGTATGATTTGTACATGTTAGGGTTTGTTTGAGATTTTAAAAAATTATATTTGTTTGTCATTTGATGAAATTGAGTTTGATTTTGTAACTTACGTATTTTATAATGAAACAAATAATGTCTTATTTAATGGGTATGTTTCACATTTTATCAATTTTATTATTAAGTTGAAAATTTCAATAAATTTTGAGGAATTTGAATTTTTATAGAAAATTGATAATGATTTAAGGGTAATATTAAAATAGATTGAATAAGTTTTAGTTAAACCAATGATAACTAATTAGTTGGGTACCGATAATTTGTTTTATTAACATTATTAATTAATACATGTTGTCATCAATATTCTATATAGGTTTTATATAAGTAATGGATAATCGTTTTTATATGATAGTTTCACCCAAAAGGTAGCGCAAAATGGGTTATTGTAATGGAGTTGAGGGTTTTATTAAATACACACTATCTAATTTGAGAAATATTAGTGGAGATAATATTAGATGTTCAAATAAGAGGTGTAAAAATAAAAATGTTTCTCAATCTAGATATTGTTACAATGCATCTCTAAAAAAAAAAGGTTTATGGAGAAATACTTGTGTCGGTTTACACATAGAGAACCATATGTTCCTTATAAAATCATGGTAGAATTGATGGTTGGGTCAACTTTTAGTTATAGTTAACGTGCATGAAGTTATAGATGATAATAATAATCATTATAGGAGTATGGTTATGGATGTAATGAAAATGAATTGTGTTGATGTAGAATCATAGATGAAGAACCAAATGCAGATGCAACCAGATTTTTTGATGTTTTGAAAGATTCTGACGAGTCATTATAGGATGGGTTCACAAATTACAGTAAATTATTGACCGGTGCATAGGTGTTCACCATCAAGTCAGATCATGGGTTGAGCGAGGCTTATGATAAAATCTTTGAATGGGCGTGAAGAATTTTACATGAAGAACTTTTATGCTGCTAAATCTATGATAAAACCCCTTGACCTAAGATACCAGAAAATTATCATGTGTCCAAACTTGTGCATGTTGTAGTGCCTAGAATATACAGATTTAACCAATTACAGAGCATGTGGGCATGCTTAGTATAAACCCAGAACTGGCAGGGAAATGACTCTTGTCGCACATAGAAAACTTAGATACTTCACAATCATTTCTGGACTGTAAAGGTTTTTCATGTCTTCAAATACCGCTAAGCACATGACATCATTCATATGATACTGTAGATGGAGTTATGGTGCACCCTTTCGATGGTGAAACCTGAAAACAGTTTAATATGGTGAATCTTTAGTTTTCAATATAACCACAAAACATATGTGTTGGGTTATGTATAAACAAATTCAATCCATTTGGGTCATTTTTTGCACCATATTCTTGTCAGCCGGTAATACTCACGATATACAACTTGCCACTGGGAATATGTATCAGGCTAAAGTTCATGTTCTTATCTATGATCATACCTGGTCCTAATAGCCCGAGTATAAATATAGATGTTTGTTATCGACCATTGATTGATGAGTGAAGACAGTTGTGGTCATTCGAGACTTTAACATTTGATGTCTTGAGGAAACAAAATTTCCAGATAAAGGTAGCTTTAATGTGGACTATTAATGATTTTCCTGCATATGAGATAGTTTCTGGTTAGAGCACATATAAAAAATTAGCATGTCCATATTGTATGAAAAATAATAAGGCCTTAACCTAAATAAATAGTGATAAAAACATCTTTTTTTGATTGCCACTAAAGGTTCTTGCCTATTGATCACAAGTACAGAAAGAACATCAATGACTTCTTTATAGGTAGAGTTGAAAGGGATGTTGCACTGCCAATACTGTCTGATGAAGAATTGTATAACATGGTCTGGTTGTATAAAGACATTGTGTTTAGTTTTCAATTTGATAAGCAGAAGTTTCATGTTTTCGTGTGACCCATAACTGGGTTAAACAAAGTATTTTTTGGAAGCTTCTTTAATGGAAGACTAATCTCCTCCGTCATAATCTGAATGTCAAACATATAAAAAAGAACATGTTTGAAAACATTTTTAATATGGTGATGGACATGAAAGTGAAAACAAAGGAAAACATGAAGGCTAGAATGGATTTATCTTTGTTTTGTCAATATGGAGTCGGTTTATGATGGATTATAGATCGCAAAGTCCAAAGCTAGCTTTATCCTGGACAAGAATGCATAATTACTTGTCTACCAATAACTTAAGAGTTTGTATTTTTTTAATGGATATGTTTCGAACATATTTAGATTGGTGAATTTGGAGAACGACATATTATATGGAATAAATAGTCATGACTACCAAGTGCTTATGCAAACACTCATTCCATTTGTTTACCGGGATTTATTGCCAAAAACAAGCAAACATAAATTAAAACACATATTGATATAACAACATCATCAAACAACAATTTAATTGTATACAACATCGCAAACACAATCACGAAAACATGGAAAAATATATTCATTATATCGAGACCAAACAGTTACATCTCATATATGTCATTTTATTCCCATCCTCCCAAACCTATCACATGGTATTGTTTTGAACCTAATTTCTTCTCTAAAAATAAATCATTAACGGCTTCATACCCTTGAGGTTTCCATGTAATGACATGGGTCTCATCACTTTAAATATTACAATATGTATAAATTTATTAAAATAGTACTCAAAATAGGGTATAATTCATATTAGTGATAAAAAAACACTCATGTGTGTCAAAAAACCAGCTCAACTTAATAGTTTAAGTTGTGAGGTGAGGTTCCAAGATATAATTTATATTATTCTCTAACACATCCCCTCAAGTGAAAGCTCTTTGAGCTTGAAACTTGCACAGATCCATATTACATTGTGCTTAATTTTTATCAAATAAATGGAGATGTTGTGATTCGAACTTGTGACCGCTTGATCATGAAAATTTAACTTAATAACTTAAGTTGCTAAATAAAATTTTAAGATATGATATATATTATTCTTTTAACACTGCAAAGAGTGGGATACAATTATAGCAAATAGTGGGATCATGTGTTGGAACTATTACCAAGAAGTGGGCTCACGGCATGTCATGCATTGGATTGACAACATCCTGACATGTTTTACGCATTGATACATGCAATGTTGTTCATTGCCAACCAACGAAGGAGATGAAGCTAACTTTAGCTTTGGATTCTTTTTTTTCTTTCTATATTGTTGGGGTTGTTAATGTTTTTGTTTGTTGTTGGAGTTTTAGCTGGATTATTGGTGTTGTGTTGCTGTTAATTATATGGGTTTTGGATTTGTGGTGGTAAACATAGCGGTGAGGGTTTCGAGTAACTGTGTCTAACGTGTGATGTGAGTTGTTGTTTTGTTGCTTGGTTTAGTGTTGATTAAGTGACAAGTGGAGTTAGGTTTGGTTTTGGAATGGTTATAAATGCTTTCTTGGTGGTGTTTGTTTGGATGTGAAAGGTGGCTGATGTGGCTGATCGGTGGAGGACGCAACTGCTAAAGGTACTAGCATGGTACATTGTCAGTGGTTTTGCTGAATAGAAAAGGAGAAAATAAAGATTTTATGGTGGTTGATGAAGGGAAGGTTGTTGGTGAAGATGATGATATACAGAGATTATTACGATGGTTAATGATGGTATAAAAGATGAGGATGGACGATGATGATGTGAAGGTTCAATTATGGTGGTGGTGTGTGAATGTAATGGAGGTTCACGGGGGATTTGTTGGTGGCGATGGTTGAATGGAGATGAGGCTATGCATGTTGGTTTTTAGTATTGGTGGACAGCTAATCAGAGAGGTGGGCAACTAGTATAGTGAGAAAAGGTTGATAGCAATGGAGGGAGAGAAAAATTATTTGATTTTTCATTTTCTTTCTTTATCCAATCTTATTTCTTTTTCTTTGATTTTGTTTTTTCCCTTTTTTTTCCCTTCTTATCTTGTTTCCTTTTACAAAAAAAATACATGGGTTAAATGTTGGCATTTTTCTGACCCACTTTCACCCCTTTTATTTTCTTTGTTAGCAGGAACACTATTTCCTTTTTTTTTTGTTTGGTATCTCTTTTTCGATCCATGATTCTTCTTTCTTTTTTCTCTCATATTTTTCTTTGCTCGTTAGCTCTTAAAATTTATGAAAGCTCAACATTAAATAGAATATATAAAATTAAGCACTGAAATCATGAAACGATGGTGATTTTTGAAAAAATTATCAAATTGCATCAAAAATATATTTTTTGATTTTTTTAAAGAAAAATTGGAAAAATAAAGGTAAAAGAACTTTATGACAATAACCAATACTAAAAATATATATAATAGAAAATAAGAAATCGAGTTTTAGTGAGTCAGGCTTAGGTTATGAGTTCAAAAAGTCGACTAAGGTCACCTTACCTTTTTATTTTAAAAAAAACTTAAAATAATATTGTTTTTTATATGTATTAAAAAAAAAACCTCTAATCCAAGTTAATCAACAAATCACCGAAACCTCGTGGATTTGAATAATTTAAGTGTTGAAATTAAGCTTCTAGGGCATTAGAATCAGATCACGTTCATAAAAAAAGAAATAAATCCTACTGAAATTAAGTGTTGAAATAAATCCTTTAATTCATCAAAAAAAGAAAAGGAAAAGGAAAAGGAAAAGGAAAAGGACGTTTTTCTCCTACTGAAGCATTTTTTTCTGGCTCAGAGGCTTAGCAGCAGACATAAATTAACTAGCTTCATTGTTGATCTGTTACGGTGGCAGCTAGGCAAAAATGACTCTTGGCATGAATGATTAGCAGCAACTAATTAAAATGGAGCAAAATGGATCATGCACGTATAGCGGCATTGAGCTTTTGCACCAAAGATCAAACTCACAAACATAAAAAATATTTCCATGGAAAGACGAAATTTCAATATTCCACATACAATTAAACACTCAATCGATCTGATCTAACCAGAGGGAGTAAGTTTGAGACAGAGATCAACCCCTACATCGTCATCTTTGGAACATAATTTACCAGGAAGTGCTTGAATAAACGATGGCGCTGAAGCTGCAGCATGTAATGGTTGTGAGATGTAAATTCGAGAAGGAAAGTGATGGTCAGGAGAAGATGGTAGAAACAACAAGGGCTGCGATGGGTAATCACTAGCTAATTGGGGCCTAAATTTAGCAGCCGCAGCCGTAATATTGTTGCTAATAATTAATCTGGAGGGTGGTAATTTGACAGCATGTGAGCAAACAACTGGTGCAGCTGCCATGAAGCGTCGGTCACGAAGGTAGTGGTTACGTCTTGCTCTTTGTCGCTCTCTTTTGTGAGCATTTTGATGGCCTCCCAGTGCTTGTGAGTTGGCGAAAGCTCGGTGGCAAAAATGGCACTCGAATTTCCTGTTTTCTAAACTATTTTCAGTTTTTGATAGGATTTCATCTTGCTCAGTCAACGGAAAACCAAAAAGCTTCAGTTTTGAGGTGGTCTTCTGGTCGGATTGTTGGAATGGGGTTGAACACTCTGCCATGTGTCTAGAGTACTGGAATTTCATGTGCATTAATGAAAGTATATACGCACCCTATTTATAGGAAAATAGTGATTCTAATTCTCGAAATTATAAGAATATAATTGTTATGAATAACATAGTCAGGATATTTTAGAGAAAATTGTTATGAATAATATGGAGTTTCAGCCGACAATTAGCGAAGGTGATCTTATACATTGATTGTTGGCTCCGATGGTTTTCACTGTGTGACAGAAAGTTGATCGTTAGATTTTTTTTTTCTTTTAAGGATTCCAATGCTAGTTTAAAGAGGTACCGTTTTAATTACATTTCAAACACCTTAAAAAGTAATATCAAATTTAATTAAATATTTTAAATTTTAGCATTGAGATAGATTTTAACATGATATTAAAATTTTAACAATGAAAAATTTTTTAATTTCATTATTTTTATTTTTTGTAATTAAATTAATAAAATTAAAGATATAATAATTATATACATGTTCAAGTTTCAAGTGATTTACTTTGTTGGACGGTGGTATAGAATTATATATTAAACTTTATCTAATAATTTGAATTTTTAGATTAAAATAATTATTTAACAAAAACAAACTCTAAAAATATATATATATTTCTTTTTTTTTTTATAGTCATATACGTTATTCTAGTATATGATGCAAGTACTAGAAATACAACAAAATATCTGCAAGTATAGAAAGACATAAAATACACCAAATTAGGGTTAAAATCAAAGAACTCTAAATCTTTATTTTATTTATGAAATATTAATCGGACAAAGTTTGTGGTCTAAAGAGGTTTATAATACCTTTTATAAGCCAGAATAATCGATCTAAACTAGAAAAAAAATAAGAATCCTAAAATATAAAGGAAAATAACATATAATCCAAAATAATACAAGAAATATGAGAAAATCAAGAAAAAATAATAAAATTAGCTCAAATAAAATCTTTTGAACCTCATTTTAAAAGACCCAGACGTCAGATTAACAATGTAGTAGTTCTTCTATAAAATTAGGCCTCTGGAAACTCATGTAAAAAATTTGAGCCCAACCCATCAATCAAATATTTTGATATGACCTCTTTTAACCACTACCCTGATCTAGTGCAACCATATCTTCTCTTGGGCTTAGTACTATTTGACTAGTCTATGAAAACATCTGTTAGACCATTCACATAGTTCGTTTGAGGTATATCTTTATATAAGTTCTTAGAACCCACAATCTTTACAAATTTTACTACAATATTCTTCTCGGATTGGAAAGAACTTGTTCTTGAGTTTTGGTAATTTTGATGTCGTTGTCATCGACTAGTTTTGGGCCTCTAACATGCAATCGACTAGAGATAAAGTAGGCTAAAAATTAATTCTCGAAACACCTTTGATCTTGACAGAACCACTATTGATCGTCAATGATTTGTTCAACATTAAACCCATACTCCCCTTATTCAGGCTCTCCACCTCATTCTTCTTTTCTCCATTTTTTTTTCTCTTCATTCATGAATCTGAATAAAAATAACTTTTTTTTATCCTTTCCTTCAACAGTTTTCTCCTCCCTTCTAATCTTCAATACTATAAATTTTCTTTTTATACTGAAGGTATATATATTATGTCTTCCATCATGCTTGACATTAATTTTATATTGTCATGATTTGCCCAATAGTATATAATATGCATCCATAACCATCACATGACACTAAAAATTATCAAAATTTTTCTTGCCTATAGAAAACAAAATAAAAGCGTTTGTCCATGATTACTTTGTTGTCTTCATTTAATCATTTCAGTTTGTAAGGTGTAGAGTGTTTTTCTATTTTAATCTGCAACTTCTCTAGAACTTTTGCTGACACTATATTCTTGCAATTACTAGTATTGATAATCAGTTGAGATGAATTGAGGTTTTTATGATGGGATCTACAAAAATAAAATAAAAAATTCAAAAAGCTTGTATTTTATAGCTTTTAGTGAGATGTGTGTAGTGTCTAAATAAGTTATACCTCTAAAAAAACTCAAACTCACATCATCTCACTTCGACACACATTGTTAGCTTTCATGCATCTAAGGGCATCTAAGTCGGCAAAACTATAATTCAAGTTAAAAAGCATAAAAAATAATATTTTTTAATTTAAAACACAAGAAAAACATGTAGATAAACTAAACTTAGAACAAGAAAAGGTTGGGATTCTTATAGAGAAGACAAGTAGCTCGCATGCAAGGTAAAAAATTGTAAGCCGAGCTAGAATGACGGTAAGAGTATTAACCGAAACAAATACTAATTAATTTCCCAGGTTCTGAGGTAGTTATTTTTTACCATTAATTTTTATAATATACCATAAGAGGACAAGTGTCTAACACATATTAGACCCATATCAATAATTAACATTAAATTGTTCAAAAACTAGATGAAGGGATCATATCCATATATTTTTCTTCAATACATGCACAAATTAATTAAGACTAACGGTTAATTGTTAGAGTAATTATTGTTTTAGTAATTTTTAACGGTGCAATTATATATATATATATATATATATATATATATATATATATATTCCGGTATAGAGTTAAAAAATCATATGCCCTAAAAGGAAAATTAATATCAAAGTTTTTTCTCCTTGAGGATGTTTAATTAGATGTTATTTTTAATAGTTTCTTTTAATGATAATGATGCGTTGTAATATGATTATTATATGATTTTAGGTTTGCTATCTTTTGTTTTTTTTTAAAGGTCCAGAGCATTTTCTTATACCATTGTTAATTAAATTTTAATCCAAAAATATATACATCTAAAAAAAATCAAAAAACACTATAATATATTTAATTTTAAAATTGATGGTGATGGTGAGTGGAGATTCATATTACTTTCCTTATTTACCAAGGTAGGGTTCACTTTTGGTAATAAACAAGATAGATTGCGTGCGTTTTGTCGCGGGTTAGATCAATTTTTTTGTAACTTAAAAAAATGGTGTTCAAATGTTGTTATTGTATTTTAAAGAATGAAAAAAAAATCCATGACCCGACATCATAGAAAGAGAACTAAAAAAATTAATGATCGTCAATTCTCAGGAATCAAAATGCAGAAGGATGAAATCGAGAAAAAAATCAATAAAAAAAAACTAAAAAACAAAGCACCAGCAAAACCAAGTGAGGTTGTCAAAACCTCTGAGTAGGATTATGCACACATGATTATCTAATAGAAGGCAAAACAGAAAAAAAAAGGTTTAATTTTAAAAAGAATCGAATTTTGAAGGAAAAAATAAAAAAGGATAAAAAAAGCAACATAAAAAAATCTGGGTCACCCAAATAAACCTCTCACCTAAATCATGAGATAGCGATAACCTAATTGACAAAAAAAAACCAAAGAAAATAAAAAAGCTCCTTTTTTCAAATGAACAACTTCAAAGGATGTAATCAGGAAAGAAAACAACATCAACTCGTGTAAACTTTTCATACCCAAGACCCTAGGTACTGACTAAACTAGAAGCATCGTTTCTGAAAAATGACTACTTTAAAACTTGGCTCAACCTAACAGGTTGACCCGTGACCCTTATCTTAGCTCGGGCCGAGTTTCAAAATAAATCGGAAGAGAATTGATTAAGTGTAATTAAGAAGATCAAAAACCCGGGTTGATCCATGTTTTGGTTAACCCAAGAAAAATCTAGTCAAAAAAGGGTCAAAACTTGTTGACTATTTTCCTTTCTTTTTATTTTCAAAATGGTATCATTTTGATTTTTTTTAATAAAATAAAAGGATTTGGTTTACTTAGGTTACTCGAGTTAACTCACTTGACTTGTGACCCGATAATTGTTCCAAATTGACTTCTAAGTGGGGCCTATAAACAATGGGAAAAACCTAGAAGACCAAATCCTAATAAATGAAATGTCGAATGATGAAATAAAAAAAAATTGAAGGGTAAATAAATAGCAATTAAGAAAATAAGGACCTCATTTGAAAAACAAATTGAGAGGACAAACAAAAAATTTGAATTGAAGGGAAAAATAAAAAAAATCAAATTAACAAATAAATACAAAACAAATAAAAGAAACAATGAATATCAATTTCCAATGAACTCAATGATGATAAATGAGATTTTTTAAAAAATAATTGAAGCTAACCCGGCCTAACCTTCAGAACTTGTGATATGGATTATGAGGCCATGTAACAACATAAAAGTCAAACCTGAAAAATAATAATATAAAATTCCTAACCAGCTAAAATAATTAGGGATAAACTTAAAAAAAATAATTAAAAAAGTGATTTAAAAAATGTAGATTTAAAAATAAAGAGAATCAAATTTGAAACAAAAATAAAACAAAACCAAATCATAAAGAATGAAATTGAAAAACAATTTTAATCAAGAAAAGGATAACAACAACTACAAATAACAATCAAAAGAATGAGGACCATATTTGATATTAAAATAAATTTCAAGGAATGAAATTTTTAAAAAAATTAATTCAATAAAGGACTCAAGACCAAATACATCACAATTAAAAGAACAAGTACCAAATCTAATATAAAAATCAAATGTAAAGGGATGAATTTGAAAGAAAAAAAACTTTATAAATGATTCAAGACCAAATACATTGTAATTAAAGAATAAGGATAAAATTTGATATAAAAATAAAGTGTGAAGGGATAAAATTGAAAAAACAAATTAACTCAATAAATGATTCGAGACCAAATAAATTGCAATAAAAAAAGGAGGACCTAATTTGACTTAACAAACAAACAGACAAACTTATTTTATTTTTTTTGCAATGGCCAGCACAGTTTTCTAAAAGGAGATAGGATAATGAGGGAGGGAGGGAAAACCCCTAACTGGAGCTCCTTTTGCGTGCCATCTCAGCGCACGCGCCTCGCCATCGTAATGAGGGTGGTGAGACGCATTGAACACTGCCTCGGAAGGTGGCTTTCGGTGTTGTTTGGATGCTACACACACCATCTGAAAGACACACGAATATATATATATATATATATATAGACACATACACACGCACACACCTAATTACCATTGACCCCATTTGAGATTTACAACAAAATCATATGAAAAAGATGAAAACACCATTGCTTTCACGATTGTGAAGCTTTCTCCACTTTCTAAATAATAATGTTATCTATATGCAAACTCATCGAACTCTCATATCTTTTAAAGACACATTAACAAATTCCACGAGAAGGCACGTTAACAAAAACCACAAGAAAGTAAAATGACATGTATAAAATAGTAAGTGTTTTTTCCTCCTACTTTTGCTAACTAAGTCTTTAAAACATTATTATTTAAAATACCTGGGAGAGAAAATGATGAGGCATAATTATTAAAAAAAAAATCCTAGCTATTTGAGCGAAGCTCAAATAGTCTCACCCACACTGATTCTCATAGGTTATCCAACATCCTTGCCTTGGGTACACACCTCAATGTGTTTTTTTTTTTTAGTTTTGAGAAGTTAGAGTTGTATTACATACCGTTCATAAGCACACTTATTTTAAGTAACGTATCTCCAAACCACCCATTAGTACTCATGTCATACACCAAATTATTTGGGCAGAGTAGAAGCACTAACATCTTTATCAAAGACAAAACGAGTCACCATAACCAATGATGAACACCAATCTTCTCCAAGAATGGCACAACAAATATAACAACTAATGAATTAACTTTTCAAGTATTATTCATCATTATACCACTCTCCAAGAACTGAATTGGCATAGGACAAGGTATATAAATACCTTAGGTCACCAAGTAAATATTCAGATAATTCAGGTTCATTCAAGAACTACACACACCAATTCATTCAACTATCACACACTCCTTATGATCTTCATTTTATTTTCCTTTCATGTATAATATTTTTTTCTTCTATATTTATTGACTTGAGTATTTGAGGGTCTATTATTCTGATAGGAAACTTGTTTTGTAGGAACAACTAAGCTTAGAAATGGAGTCTATATTCAAGCCCACACACTTCAGCTAAAAACACAACTATGGAAAACCCAATCCAATCCTAAAGTTTTTATGACTTCATAGAGAGTATATACAATTGTGTTTTTGTATTATAATGCCAATTGTGTAAGTTTACATAGTATATTTAAGTTTTTATATCTACAAATACAAAATTAATTAACATAATCTCAAGCATCAATTGGTGATTTTGAAGTATTAATAAGATACTTCTAAAGATCAATTAGTAATTTTAAATATTATATATAAACTTATATCAAGTTACTAATGTTACAATATACTTTACATTAGTATAATCTATTTTTGACATGATAAGAGGTTATATTTAAATTGTGATTAAAAATTAAAATTTGAGTATTAAGGATGTGAGAAAGATATTGAAGCGTAAAATATTATAATGTTTGATATGTACGTAAAAATTATATGCATTGATGAGATTTAATTTATGTTAAATTAAAACTAACATTAAAAATAAAATAACAAATAATATATTATGGCTGGATTCGTTCATTCATTGGATATGTGTAAAACTAAGGAAAGATGAAAGTTGGATTCCAAGTATTAATGGCATAAACTTCATTTTTTTTCTTTTTTAAAAGATTTTGTTTCACTTCTTTCCTAATTTTTTTTAGATTAACATATTTAATAAAAATGGAAAGACAACATATGTGAAATTGTTTTTTGAAAAATAACATAGTTTGATACAAATCTCACTCAGATGTGGTATTTTAAAATATCATACTTGGAAAGTGCGGTATCTTAGTTTTAGGAGAGAGGAGAGATAAAAGAGTAGAGAAAATAAAAGAAAAAAAAATTAAATCTCAAAAACATATCGAAACTGTGATGATGACATCCTTAATACTCTTGGAAAAATCTCGATAAGATGAATCTAACAACATTAAAGAAGGTTACCAATGGTGACCAGAGTTGTCACATTTGCTATACAAAGGCAAGTGAGCAACTCACTATCTTTTATCACCATTAGTAACTTTTATTGGTATCGTTGGATTCGTCTAATCAAGATATTTTTTTTTATGATATTGGAGGTGTCATTATCAAAGCTTTAATATGACTCCAGGTCTCATTTATTTTTTCTTCTTTTTTTCTCTCTCTTTTCTAAAATTAAAATGCCACACTTTCTAAATATGGTATTTTAAATATTACACTTGATTTTTATGAAATTATGTTATTTTTTATTTATTTTTTCTCTGATGCTAATTTGCCATTACTTTTTTTAGAACCATGTTGAAAAGGAAAAATACCCCCCACTCTCACATTTTAACTAATGACCTCTATTTAGAGGTTAACTGCCAGGTAAATGTCGACCTCTTAACTTTTCTCATTTCTAAAAAGTTATCAAATAAAATCAATAAGGGGTTAAATATTTTCTTTAAATTAAATCCAAAAACAACTCAAGGAATTCTCAATAGTATGTACAAATTCTGAAGTTGCTGAGGTGGACCAAAAGAGGTTGAAATAGTGGCAATAATGGCGGTGCATGCAAGCCACATACTGGAGAGGGCTGTCATAGTTGGCGCAGCGTTTCACCTGTCATGTAAGGCTGGGAGGCACGTGGACTAGCCCGTTAGGTGCGCCTCTTCCCCCTTTTCATTCCTATATTGGTGGTGTTACCCACCACCACTTATGGAGGGAAATTAAAGTAGCTAAAGTTTTGGTCTTTGTGTTTCTCTCTCTACTATTTTTTTTTTCCATATCTGCTCATACAAAGGTCATTAGTTACATTGCTTATATGATTATGTAGTACTCATCAAGAAGAGAAAAATAATGGTGGCGGTGCCTTGTTTAGAGGTCAAAAGAGAGATACATAAAGGAGAGAAGTTTCAGTGGCAGTTTTTCTCTCTCCTTGATTTCTAATGATGCAAAAAACTTCAATTGATGGAGGGGTTTTGTATGAGGTTTAGAGACAAAGAGAATGGTGGTTGTCTTTTCAAAAATAGAGGTTGAAAGAGAAATCAATGAGAAAATTTTTGATGGAGAGAGGTTGTTTGGTTGTCGACAATGCTACTGTTTTGTTGTGGGCTTCAACAATGGTGGTTGCGGATGGTGCTAGTGTGGAGGGAGGATATGATGGCTAGGGTTTACTTGGCTCTTCTTCTTCTTCTTTTTGAAGAAAGGTGAGAAAAGATGAATAATGTTCTTTCTCCCTCTCCCTCTCTCTTTCTAGTTTTTATGCACAAACCATCTCTCCCTCTTCGGGGGTTAATTTTTTTTTCAATGATGGCTAAGGTTTCTCTTCTTTTTCCCTTCTCATTTTCTCCCAATTACTTGTTGAGCAAGTAATCAAATCACTTTAGTCCCTCTTTTCTTGTTTTGTGTTTTAGTCATCGCTTCTTTTTTAATTTAATTTTTAATTTTTTAATTTTTCTTTTTTTTTAGAAAATATGTCAATAAAAAAAATAAAGGGAGGGGGGGTAAATGGTTGAAATGCATCAAAAACACATTTTCTCATGATCTTTTATATATATAACCACACTGTAATTAAAAGATTCTCTGTGGATACTGAGAAAAAGGCTTTTACAACATATACATTTTTCTACTTCTAAAAATCTTAGAAACGAATTAAATTAAACTCACTATATAAGGCAGCTTCTAGTTTTAAATTAAACGGATTAAATCTTAGAAGTGGAAAGATGATTCGTCTCTATTATTAACCATTTAGAAGCAAAAGGTGTTGTCAATTTTATAGTTTTTGATGAAAAATTAAAATATTGTCACTTGAAATCTTATATATGTGATCATTTGAGAACCTAAATCGTATATTTAATTGAACTTAACGAACTAAAAAATCAAATATAAAATTAAAACAAAGTTAATGATTGAATTTGAAATATATTAATCCTACGTGTGTAATTGAAAAATAAAATTCCAAAATAAATTGATAGAAACTCGTATACTTTTATAAGGTAAAGGGAAATTTAATATTTTTTAAACTCTCAACTTACCCCTAAGTAGGGCACGACTTCATTTTTTATTTTTGGTACTGTAAGGGATCTGTTGCTCATGCTCCATGAATTACGAACAATTCGAGTCAATGTGACAATGGTTTTCGTCCTCTCGTTTTAACTGTAGGTTAGGCTTTCACTTTCTACTTGATTGTGAAGGTGATATCACTAAACAGATAGAAGTGGTGATCAAGAGTTAAAGACCACTTCTCATCGGCAGTTCAGCTCATCGAGAATTGAACATTGGTTGGAAAAGATGATACACCAGTGACAGCACACCTTAATTTTTGTGGGGACAAGAAAGTGTTACAAGATTATACGATGCAAGATTGCAGAATCCTTGTAAGACCCTACATGTATATAGCTAGTTCTTGTCAGAAGGAGCCTCTGCTATGCATTTTATGGGGCAGCACTATGACCCTTACGAATGCTTGTGAATCGATCTTTTTTATGGATGGTCAGCTTTACGCGTTCTATTAATTCGTTTCCAGCTAGTTCATTTCTATCATATCTCACCAAAAAATCCTTGCTTTGCGACTTGAGATGATATCTTAAGACTTCATTCCAGATTCTATCAAATTAGTGATCATGCTAACCCAAAACAAAAACAAGAAGATGATCATATGTTAACCAAGTAGTTGCATGCGAGTGACAGTACTGTACTTATATTTTTACTTAAGAGGGAGGCTCTCATTCATTGGCAATGCCTACTGGTGTAGGGAGATTCCAAAAATCAAACACATACCCAATTTACGTGGTTCGGCAACTTATCTACTTCATGAAGCTACTAGTTTGTATTAATCAATCAAAGAAACAATACAAACAAAGAGGAGGAGAAAAATCTTCTTAACTCAACTCTACTCACTCAAGCTCTCTCTATTCTTCTGCTTTCGTTCTCTGTATTCTCTACACAACTCCTCAATTCTTCAATATGTCTAATTATAGACAGAGCAGGGGGCAAGAAATCATGGCCATCATGAACTCCTACCTTGTGCTAGTGGGATGAGTTGTTCCCACCATGTGCTTCCACTTTATGCCAAGTGGGAGATGAATTGTTCCCACTAGCATAAAGTGGAGGTGGGGCATTGTTTGTCTCCACTTAACAATTTCTCACTTGGAGACAACAATGAAATTATCTTTCATCCTTGAAGACCAACTGAAGTTTTACACAACTTCAGTTTATCAAGCGTAACTCCTTTGGTTAACATGTCAGCTGGATTCTTGCTTCCACAGACCTTTTCTAGCATTAGTTGCTCATCGTCCAGTAATTGTCGGATGAAGTGATATTTGATCTGAATATGTTTAGTCCTGGAGTGAAATGCTGGATTCTTGGCAAGGAAGATTGCACTCTAACTGTTGATATACAAAATACCCTTTCCATTCATCTTGCCCAATTCTTTCAAGAAACTCTGCAACCATACGATCTCCTTTGCAGATTCTGAGACTGCAACATATTCAGCTTCTGTTGTTAAAAGAACGACGATTTTTTATAAGGTAGAACTCCAGGAAACAGCAGTACCTCCTGAGTATATACATATCTTGTAGTGTTCTTTTTGCTATCAACAACTCTTGCTAGATCAGCGTTTACAAAACCTTCAAGTTTCAAACCACCAGCTGTGAAGGTAAGACAAGTCTCTGAGGAACCTTTTAAGTACCTCATGATCCATTTTACCGCCTCCCAATGATGCTTTCCAGGATTGCTCATCTATCGGCTTACAACTCCCACTGCATGGGCAATGTCTAGTTTGGTACAGACCATAGCATACATCAAAGAACCGATAGCTGAGGCGTATGGAATCTTATCCATGTATCCACATTCTTACTCAGTTTTTAGTGACTGGTTTTTACTGAGCTTGAAATGATTCCCCAAAGGTGTACTTACTGGTTTAGCATTATCCATACTAAACCTGCTGAGAACCTTCTTGACATACTCTGTTTGTGAAAGCTTTAGTATGCCTTTGTCTTTATCTCTGATGATTCTCATGCCAAGTATTTGTTTAGCAGCTCCCAGATCCTTCATTTCAAACTGTTTTGACAATTGTTGTTTCAGCTTGTCAATCTCCTCAATGCTGGATCCTGCAATCAACATATCATCCACATATAATAGTAGAATGATGTAGGAGTTGTCAAAATGTTTGACATAGCAACAATGATCAGCCTGGCATCTTGTGTATCCCGAATTACACATGAAGTTGTCAAACTTCTTGTACCACTGTCTTGGAGCTTGCTTCAAACCGTATAGGCTTTTCTGTAGCTTGCAGACTTGATTCTCCTTTCCTTGCATTGCAAACCCCTCTGGCTGTTGCATGTAAATATCTTCCTCCAAGTTACCATGAAGGAATGCTGTTTTTACATCTAACTGTTCAAGATGTAAATTTTCTGCAGCTACTATCCCCAGAACAACTCTGATTGTTGTGAGCTTCACAACTGGAGAAAATATCTCAGAGTAGTCGATGCCTTTCTTTTGTTGAAACCCTTTTATAACAAGTCTTGCCTTGAACCGTTTGCTTCCGTCATGCTCAGTCTTCACTCTGTAAACCCACTTGTTTTGTAAAGCCTTCTTTCCTTCCGACAGTGTGGTTAGCTCCCAAGTCTTGTTCTTCAGCAACGAGCTCATCTCATCCTTCATGGCTAACTCCCACTTGCTTGAGTTTCCATCTTGTAAGGATTCTTCATAACTTAGCGGTTCACCACTATCTGTCAACAAAATGTAATTCAGTAAAAGTGTGAACCGTTGCGGGGGCTTTATCGTCCTCGAAGACCTGCGAGCAGCTGGTTCAATTGGCTCCGCATCTTCTTGTGTAGTAGCGGGTACAGATATGCTTGAATCTTCTTGTAAAGACTCTCGAGTTTTGTTTTGCTCAGTAACATCGGGAAGCTCTTCTAATCTGATGAATTCAGATTTTTGTGGACTTGTATCTGAATCAGTCATATCTGTTTCTGCACTTGATCTGTCTTTGTACAAAACTTTCTCATTGAAGATCACGTTCCTGCTTCTGATAATCTTTCTGTTCTGATCATCCCAGAACCGAAATCCAAATTCTTCATCTCCATAACCAATGAAGAAACATTTCTTGGATTTGGCATCTAGCTTGTTGCGTGCATCAGAATCTATATGCACATAGGAAACACACCCAAAGACCTTTAAATGAGAGAGTTGTACCTCTTTTCCTCTCCATACTTCCTCGGGCAATCTGAACTCCAAAGGAACTGATGGTCCACGGTTGATCAAGTAAACTGCAGTATGAACTGCATCGGCCCAAAATGTTTAAGGTAACCCAGAATGCAACCTCATGCTTCTGGCTCCTTCATTGATGGTCCTGTTCATCCGTTCAGCAGTGCCATTCTGTTGCGGTGTGCCTGGAACGATCTTTTCCATTTTGATACCATTAACAGCACAATACTCTTTGAAACCTCCATCAATGTATTCTCCTCCATTATCGGATCTCAAGCATTTCAACTTCAGACCTGATTCAGTCTCAACCATAGCCTTCCACTTCTTGAATGTTTCAAACACATCAGATTTATTTTTCAGAAAGTAGACCCATACCTTTCTGCTGAAATCATCAATGAAAGTCACATAATACCGAGAACCTCCAAGAGATGCTACTGGAGACGGTCCCCATAAATTTGTGTGCACCAATTCTAGCTTTCTTGGTCTTAAGGTCCTACCAACCTTTAAGAAACTGATCTTCTTCTGTTTTCCAAGAACACAGCTTTCACAAATGTTTAGATCAATATTTTTAAGCTCTGGCAACTTTCCCTTCGACTGAAGTATCTTCATCCTCTTTTGACTCATATGGCCGAGTCTACAGTGCCATAGCTATGCTTGATTTTCTGCTTCAGTAGAGGCAATAATGTCTGCAAATCTTGTGGTCATATACAGGGTGCCGGTTTTCTTTCCACGAGCCAAAACCATTGCTCCCTTTGATACCTTCCACATACCTCCAGAAAAAAGGATTGAATGACCACTATCATCAAGTTATCCGACTGAGATCAACTTCTTCTTTAGTCCAGGAACATGCCTTACATTTTGCAAGTTCCATATAGATCCATTCATTGTCTTGATTTGCACATCTTCTACACCCACAATATCCATTGGTTGTCCATCAACCAGATAGACTACACCGTGATCTCCAGCAACATAGTTTTGCATCATCTCAGGTGTGGTGTACAGTGGAATGAAGCACCAAAATCAAGAATCCAATCATCAATTGGACTTTGTACAGCAAGAATTAAAGCATCTTGTACCTTATCTGTAGTAACGTTTGCAGAGTCAGCTTTAGGTTTTTTCGGTTTTGTGCAATTCCTCATGAAATGACCAGGTTTGCCACAATTCCAACATTCAACCTGCTTTCTAGGTTCCAACTTGCTTTTACTTCTGTATCTTGATTTTGATCTGCCTCTGGATAAACCTCTATCCTGTCTCCTCCCTCGAGTGTTGATGTTGAGAGCTGATCCTGAACTTGAACTTTCACTTGAGTCTTTTCTTCGTACTTCTTCAACCAAAATCAAGTCTCGGATGTCATCATATTTCAGTTTGGATTTTCCAGCTGAGTTACTCACTGTTGTCCTCATACCTTCCCAACTGCTTGGAAGTGAAGCTAGCAAAATGAGTGCACAAATCTCATCATCAAACTCAATCTCAACAGATGACAATTGATTTATGATAGTATTAAAGTTATTGAGATGTTGTGTGACAGAGGTGCCTACTGTCATCTTCAAGTTGAACAACTTCTTCATCAAGTGCACTTTATTGTTTGCCGATGGCTTCTTATACATCCCAGACAAGGCTTCCATTAGTCTTGCAGTGGATCTTTCTTTTGTAACATTGTGAGCAACTCTTCTTGATAAGGATAACTGGATAATACCCAAAACTTGTCTACCAAGAAGTAGCCAATCTTCTTCTTGCATATTCTCTGGTTTGCTCCCCAGTAGAGAAAGATGAAGTTTCTTCCCATATAGATAGTCTTTAATTTGCATTTTTCAATTCCAGCAGCCTTTATTTCATCTGCCATTTTTAATACATCTCGGATTTGAATCTATCAAATCTGACTTTACAGATGTGTCCGGAATGGCCAAAAATATTGGAAACGACACTAAGATCACCTAAATCGGACTTCGGATGACTCAGATCTTATCAATCAAAGTTTTGGGTCAACAGACGGTGCAGATGAAGCCGCGTGTCAGGCCAAAATAATGTCTACGAAGCACTGAATCATAACCCAAAGTGATGATGTTTTTAGATAACGTGGCATCCGCGTAATCAATATGGGCCCACCTTTGATGACGTGGCAAATACACACGTAATTATTGTTGATGGGTCAGTGCTGACGTGTCTTGCTGACTGGACTGATGACTGTGCAGAATTGCTGGCGTGGCTGATAACTTGGCAGGTCAACCCGGTTCAGTTGCAGGAATTCGGGCGAAAAAGACGCGTGGGGCGCATGGTGCGCGTCGGGGCACGTAGGCAGTGCTGTCGTCGGCGCGTGTGGGCACGTGGGGGCATGCAGGACGTTCATTTTTCACCGGGTTTTCACCAGTGGATTTCGCTTGTCTTCCTCTACACGATGGTATGTTCAGAAACACGTTTGGAGAACTTTGATTTCTGGATTTGGATCAAACACCCTCTTTTTCAAGAACAAGCTCTGATACCAGTTGTAGGGAGATTCCAGAAATCAAATACACACACAATTTATGTGGTTCGGCAACTTGTCTACTCCACGAAGCCACTGGTTTGTATTAATCAATCAAAGAAACAATACAAACAAAGAAGAGGAGAAAACTCTTCTCAACTCAACTCTACTCACTCAAACTCTCTCTATTCTTCTGCTCTCATTCTCTATATTCTCTACACAACTCATCAGCTCTTCAATATGTCTAATTATAGACAAAGCAGGGGGCAAGAAATCATGGCCATCATAAACTCCTACCTTGTGCTAGTGGGATAAGTTGTTCCCACCATGTAATTCCACTTTATATCAAGTGAAAAATGAGTTGTTCCCACTAGTATAAAATAGAGATGGGGCATTGTTTGTCTCCACTTAACAACAACTGGCTATCAGTTTGTGATTATACAGGGGCATGTGTCTTGAACCAAATTCCGCAGTTCAAGTGATTTGTGTCCATACGTGAGCACAGGAAGTTCAATATTCCAGGGCCCTCTTCCCCCTGTCTTTTCAATGATGGCTAAAATGATTGTCTGTAAAGCGGATGATAATTGCTAACACCGTAAGGGTTCACGCGCGGGTGCGACCATAACAAGACAGGACTTGATTTCGTGAGCTTAGCGTATGGGCTCAGTTCAAAGGCATGCATGATCATCATCTGTAAAGACACCGATCACCATTTGATGTGAATTGCACAGGTTATCATAGCCCCCACCACCAATAATTCCGGTCTCCTAACCGCTTCTTGCAGAACCCACAAATAAAGCTGTGATAAGGTTGTCTTGTTCCTAGTTCTTGGTGGTGAAAAAGAACGAAAGGCAAACAATTTTGTTGCATCCGTACCTTCAGAAACCAAATTGGCATTGACATTATGTATTTAAAATACCGAGTATTGGATAAATAGAATGGTGAATGAGGAATTAGGCATTATCCTGTCTTCGTTGATTATATTTAAAATGAATCTAAAGAGCACAATCAATGGTGGATTTTGTAGGATCATGCTAACTTAACCCAGGTGTACTTACAAAGATACAGAAGAATGAATCTCGAAACCCAACAAAAAGTTTTAAGAAATGATAATTTATGAAAATAAAGTCATATGGATGAAAACAAGAACTATATATATATATTATTCTTTTATTATTCCAAGTAGCTAACATTCTTATGTTGAATTTGAGGATGTCGTTCTAACTTCGTTAACATTCAGCCACTAACCACTTCTCATCAAAGGTTGGAATTGTTCTGACTGGGATCCTATACTGCGTACTTTTTATGCCAATTGGATTCTTAAATATAATGTGGTTAGTTGACTATTAGTAAACCCCATCTTAGATTGGGTGAGGATTGCTTCCTCTGTTGTTTCAAAAACCTAAAAAAAAAAAAAATCTCCATCTTCTGGATACAGTAATGGAAATGGTGTGGTTTGTGGCTTTGAAACAAAAGGGAAATTATGGCTATCCAACTCCATTCTTACACCACCAAAACAACAGCTTTTCAACCAAATTTACAGTCGTTGCTTCAAATCTCTTTCAGGTATCTCCAATCCAACTATTTTTATTTTGCATTCAAATGTGTCTATTTGGGAGGGAGAGAGAGAGAGCTCGATGTGCGGTGGAGAGAATAGGGGTTGTGGGTTTTGACGGAGACAGATTGTGGTGGCAATGGCTGTTATGGGTTGACGCTACTAAAGTGAATATTAAATTCTACTCTCTAGGTTTCTATTGATGTGATGGTCTTGTACAAACGAATCAACGGAAGATCAGTGCAAAGGCTTTGGTGAGGAGGTGGATATTTTCAATTTTTTTTTTATATAATAAAGAGAAAATAAATTGTTGAGATATTTTTTATATCATATAAAAATTAGGTGATGATAATATTTTTTTCATTTCAAGTTGGGTGGAATTTTTTTATTAAAACATGTTTGTTTTAGCGTTTCAAAAATGCTTTAAAAAAATTGAAATTTTTTTAATTTTTTCTTGAATTCAGATTAATATTTTTTTTTATGTTTGTGTATTATTTTGATGTGATGATATAAAAAAATCAATGCTAAAAAATAAAAAAAATATTATCTCAATATATTTTTAAAACAATATTTAAAAAAATAGTACTGTAAATATAAACTCATTATACTGTGGACCACACTATAGATACAGAGTGCTTGCACTATGGACGACACTGTAACACCCGTTGGGCGTTCTCTTTTCTGTTAATTAGTCAAAAAGTATTGCTTCGAGCTAGATCCACTGATCTTAGGTCTGGCTTGGCAGCCAAACCAAACGTTATTCGATATGGTTTTGAGCCACACCCACCGATCTTGGGTTTTGCAGGGCAGCCAGATCCAACACTATTAGGTTCTGCTGGGCCACCAGATATTATAAATTTTATTTTTTGCCTTTTAGATTTTTTTTCTTTTCTTTTAATTAATTTTTTTTCATACGGTAAAGAGGGAATAAATTGATGTGACTTTTTTTTATATTATACAAAAGTTGGGTGATGATAATTTTTTTTATCATTTCAAGCTGGGTTGAATTTTCTTATTAAAGCATGTTTGTTTTTGCATTTCAAAAATACTTTTTAAAAAAGTTGAAAATTTTTTATTTTTTTCTTTACTTCAAATTAATATTTTTTTGATATTTTTGTTTTATTTTGATGTGATGATATAAAAAATAAATTTTAAAAATAAAAAAATATATATTATCTAAATATATTTTTAAAGAAAAATATTTTAAAAATAACCTTTACGTAAGAATATAATAGCTCAATAAATTTTTTTTTCTAATGTATAAATGCTTGAGTTAAGTTAAAAGCATGGAATGTATTGGCATTATCATCATTTTCAAATAAAATATTTTTTACAGTAGTACCATGAATAGCACATAACAAGGCAGCACTCAATACACCAGCAACTAATTTCTTTCCCTTTGATTTTTTTTCCTTTTAAGATATTTCCAATTTTATTTTTTTCCTCCTTAAATTTTTTTTCTTTTCTCTTATTGAATTTTTATTTCAAACTATAAAGAAAAAACAAATTGATATGATTTTTTTTTATATTGTACAAAAGTTGGATGATGATAATTTTTTGTCATTTGAGGTTGAGTGTAATTTGCTTATTAAAACATGTTTGTTTTTGTGTTTCAAAAATACTTTTAAATAAAATTAAATTATTTTTATTTTTTTCTTTACTTCAAATTAATATTTTTGATGTTTTTCTTTTATTTTGATGTGATGATATAAAAAATTAATTGTAAAAATAAAAAAAATATTATCTCAATATATTTTTTAAAGTAAAATATTTTAAAAAATAACATTTACGTAATAATATAATAGCTAGCATATTGGTCCGCGCTCCTCAGCGAGTCAATAATAATTTTTTTTTCTAATGTAAAAATGCTTGAGTTGGGTTAAAAATACAGAATGTTTTCACCATCTTCAAATAAAGTATTTTCTACAGTAGTACCATGAATAGCGTATAATAAAGTAGTGTCCAATACACTAATGACTAATTTCTTTCCCTTTAATTTTTTTCCATTTAAAATATTTTTAATTTTATTTTTTTCCTCCTTCAATTTTCTTTTCTTTTCTCTTATTGATTTTTTTTTCATTTTGTTAAGAGAAAATAAATTTATGTGACTTTTTTTATATTGTATAAAAGTTGGGCGATGATAAGTTTTTGTCATTTTCAGGTTTGGTTGAATTTTCTTATTAAAACATGTTTTTTTTTAGTTTCAAAAATGTGTTTAAAAATTTTGAATTTTATTTTATTTTATTTTTTCTTTACTTCCATTAATGTTTTTTTTATGTTTTTGTTTTATTTTGATGTGATGATATAAAAATTAAATTTTAGAAAATAAAAAAATATTATCTCAATATATTTTTAAAATAACTTTTACGTAATAATATAATAGCTAACATATTGGCCTGCGCTTTTTAGCGGATCAATAACAATTTTTTTTCTAATATAAAAATGCTTGAGTTGAGTTAAAAACATGAAATGTATATTCACGATTACCATCTTCAAATAAAGTATTTTCTATAGCAGTACCATGAATAACGCATAACATAGCAGCGCCCAATACACCGACAACTGATCTCTTTCTTTGTAAATTTTTTTTCCTTTAAAGATATTTCCAAAAAAAAATTCCTCTTTAAATTTTTTTTCTTCTCTTATTAATTTTTTTCATGCTCTAAAGAGGAAATAAATTGATGTGACTTTTTTTATATTATACAAAAGTTGGGTGATAATATTTTTTTTCATTAGGTTGCGTTGATTTTTCTTATTAAAGCATGTTTATTTTTGCGTTTCAAAAATACTTTTAAAAAAATTAAATTTTTTTTTTAATTTTTTCTTTACTTCAAATTAATATTTTTGATGTTTTTTTATTATTTTGAAGTGATGATATAAAAAATCAATTTTAAAAAATAACATTTACGTAAGAATATAATAGCTAGCATATTGGCTCGCGCTTCTCAGCAGGTCAATAACAATTTTTTTTTCTAATGTAAAAATGATTGAGTTGGATTAAAAACATGGAATGTATTTGCACCATCACCATCTTCATATAAAATATTTTCTACAGTAGCACCATTAATAATGCTTAACAGAGCAGCGCCCAATACACCGATAACTAATCTTTTTCCCTTTAAAATTTTTTCCTTTTAAAATATTTTGAATTTTTATTTTTTTCTCTTAAAATTTGTTTTTCTCTCTTATCGAATTTTTTTTTGTACTATAAAGAGAAAATAAATTAACGTGATTTTTTTTATTGTGCAAAAGTTGGGTGATGATATTTTTTTTTGTCTTTTCAGGTTGGGTTGAATTTCCTTATTAAAGCATGTTTGTTTTGGAGCTTCAAAAATGCTTTGAAAAAAAATTAAATTTTTTTATTTTCTTTACTTCAAATTAATATTTTTTTATATTTTTGTTTTATTTTGATGTGATGATATAAAAAAATTAATTTTAAAAAATAAAAAATATTATCTCAATATATTTTTAAAGAAAATATTTTAAAAATAACATTTACGTAATAATATAATAGCTAGCATACTAACCCGCGCTCTTTAACAGGTTAATAACAATTTTTTTCTAATGTAAAAATGCTTGTGTTGGGTTAAAAGCAATATATTTGCACCATAACTATCTTCAAATAATGTATTTTTTTTACAATAGCACTATGAATAATGCATAACAGAGCAGCACCCAATATACTTTTAATTAATTTTTTTTTTAATTTTTTTCTTTGAAGATATTTCTAATTTTATTTGTTTTCTTTTAATTTTTTTTCTTATTGAATTTTTTTATACAGTACAGAAAAAATAAATTGATATAACGTTTTTTATATTATATAAAAATTAATTTTTGATAACATAAAAAAATAATACTAAGGTAATGATATAGTTTTTAAAAAAGCAAGAAAATTTTGGAACCTCGGATATTCGTTCGAATAAGTTAAATAAACTTGATTAATTTTTAAAAAATTAAAAACATTAAAAAATAAATGCTTTCTCAATTTTATAAAACAATACCATGTAAAAAAATATTATTATATTGTACAGCAATTCATCATGAGTCTCGGTGCAGTACAATGTACTGATGCCTATGAGTTGTCTTTATAATTATAATTCGTGTGGTCAATTCAGAATCCCCTCTCCACACCGAACGAGCCGTCAACCAAACATAATTTTGCATGTGAAAGCCTTTTTATGCATGGTCCAATTATCTCTCAAAAGGCCCAGCCCATTTCCAGCTCTCACCTTCTGGCGCATCTTATCTGACTTAACTTCCTTTACATGCTAACAGTAACCATAACTTCCGCGCAAGTTAGCGCTACACAAATGAATGACTGGCTAACATACGCTGATTTGTTTTCGCGGCCCACTCCTCACTTTGGCCGTTGATTCAGGAACTGAAAATATCTGTCGGTCACAACGGATTGATCAGACCAAATTCCCAAGAACCATTAAAGGAATCCAATGGCTGAAAATCAACAAAGTGACTCGGTAACCGGTGCCTTTCACTGCGCACGATAGCTTGTGGATTCAATTTAACCTATCGTCTTCCAGGTGTGCGCATTAACTCTCTCCAGTTGAAGCTACCCGCCTGTTCAAAAGCAGGCACATCGTCTCTCCAGAACTCAAATATTTAATTCAATTCAATTTGATAGGTATGAAATCTTCTTTTTCTGTTTTCTCGAGATTTCAATTTCATGCATTTTATTAGTTTTGCGTGTGATCACTATGATTGTATTGTTTAACTTTGATGATTTTGTTCAAATTTGGATTGGATCATGCATGGGAATCGAAACCTGTGGTTAAAGTGGACGTGTGTAAAAGATTGGTAGAATTTTAGGGTTTTTTTAATGAGTAGTGGAGGTCTGCACTGTAGAATTTGGTGAAAAATTGTTTAGAAATGACATTTCCGTGTTGATGGCAATGAAAATGAGAATGTGTTTTGAAGTTTGCTGCACTATGAAATTTGCTTAAGCAGAAGCATAAAAAAAAATTATGTTGTTTGAGCTTGCCAATCAACTTGTAATGATGCATTTGCATTAACTTAATGCATGAGATGGAAGTGGTTGCATTTCATATATGCTGTTGGTCGCTCATTAAATTCTTCGACAAATCTAGGAGAACATGCATTTGTATTCTCGATGTAGCCCTCAGCTAATGTTGGAGATTCCTGCCTCGAAAAACTCATGATATTGGTTTATAACATCATGAGTATTAGTATTATTTCGTATAGAATAGTCGAAAAATATGTTGGGTTTAATGGTTCGAAAATGCACATTTTCTTAATGTAAAACAACCGATGAGAATAGCTCTTGTTAGGTAGGAACATTTTTCAGCGTCAAAAGTATTAAAAAAAGTTATTTTCATCTTTCCAAAATGAGGAAATAAGAGAAAAATATTGCAAACACTAAAAAAAAAAGGGTATAAAAATTCATTTCTATTAAATGTATGAAAAGAAAATGTTTTAATTCTTAAAGTTGTAAAAATTCTGTGCAGGTCTCTTGTATCGACGATATCATTTATCTACTATGGAAATAATGTCCGGATTAACAGATGTAGTGAAAGAAACTTCTGAAAGTGGCATGGATTCATGCCCAGATGATATTGGAACTGTGGAGGAAGTGCCAGAGGACACAATTTTGTCACGGCAAACTTCTGTTAACCTTGTCCCTTTTATTGGCCAGAGATTTGTTTCCCAAGATGCTGCATATGAATTTTATTGCAGTTTTGCAAAGCAATGTGGCTTTTCAATCAGACGCCACCGCACTCGAGGAAAAGATGGTGTAGGTAGGGGAATCACAAGAAGGGATTTCACATGCCATCGTGGTGGCTATCCTCAGATAAAAGCTTCGGATGATGGAAAGCTGCAAAGAAATCGAAAATCTTCTCGATGTGGATGCCAAGCATACATGCGAATAGTTAAAAGAGCTGATTTTGATGTTCCTGAATGGCGTATAACTGGTTTTAGCAACATCCACAACCATGAACTTCTGAAATCAAATGAAGTACAGTTACTTCCTGCTTATTGCACCATGTCTGCAGATGAAAAAAGTCGGATTTGCATGTATGCAAAAGCTGGCATGTCAGTTCGACAAATGTTGAGGTTAATGGAACTAGAGAAGGGTGTTAAACTTGGCTGTTTACCATTCACAGAAATAGATGTCAGAAACCTGTTACAATCTTTTAGGAATGTTAATCGAGATAATGATGCTATTGACCTTCTTGAAATGTGCAAATACAAGAAGGACAATGATCCCAACTTCAAGTACAACTTCCACATTGATGCAAATAAACGCTTGGAGCAAATTGCTTGGTCATATGCTTCATCTATTCAATCATATGAGGCCTTTGGAGATTCCATAATTTTTGACACAACACACCGTTTGGATACCTATGACATGATTCTAGGGATTTGGATTGGGGTGGACAATCATGGAACTAATTGTTTCTTTGGTTGTGTGCTTATGCGGGATGAAAATACAGAGTCTTTTTCCTGGGCATTGAAGGTAAGGAGCTGTGTAGCATTGCTTTAGGTGTGGGATCTTTTGCAATGTTGTTGTAACTTTCATGCATGGGACATCATTATAATCATTCAAACCAATCCAATCCTCTTTTTGTTCGACCATAGCTCTCATGCATTCAGCCTGAGGTCAAGTAAGCTACGTAGTGATGAAGGGTTGTGTGAAAGCTACAGGTACATGAATTTAGTAATAAATCTTGCCTAACAAGTAACACCTGCAAACACATTTTCCTTTAATCCTTTATGACCTCATTCAAAAAATTCAATTTATTTCGTTTCATAAATGAGTTAATTGCCATTCGTTTCCAATGTAATATGCATCTAGTACATTGTAAATCCCTGCTACATGAGCCGCACAAGACAGTTTTTTATTGCCCTTTCTCTCACTTCTTCAGGATTGTTTTCTTATGCTTTTTTTTTTCAATCTAAAAACCACTGTCTTGTTTCTTTTTCTCCTAAGTCTGGATATCATCTTTAGAATAATTGATAGCAAGTACATTTAATTTTTTTTCCACAACAGAGTTCAATTAGGATTTTCTTGCATTTATTTTCTTTGATCCATCCTCTTGAAGACAATACCATTGCCTCATGCATCCAACTTTTGTATGCCATCTTAAAGACCAACAGTTTCACTATACAACTCAAGAAAGCTTCAGTCCCAACTATTGAAATTTGGTTATGCATTTTTTCTTGAAGCATTTGAATATGTCTCATAACCATTTCTTAGCTTTTTCCTCCTTCAAATTTTTATGACAGACGTTCTTGGAGTTCATGGATGGAAAGGCCCCAGAAACTATATTAACTGATCAAAATATGTGGCTTAAAGAAGCCATTTCTGTTGAAATGCCAGGGACCAAGCATGCCTTTTGCATATGGCATATCATTGCAAAGTTCTCTGATTGGTTTTCTGTTCCTCTTGGATCACAATATGATAAATGGAAGGCTGAATTCCACCGGCTCTATGGTTTGCAGTCAGTGGAGGATTTTGAAATTGGATGGAGAAACATGGTTGATGCATATGGAATGCATGGAAATAAGCACATCATCAGTTTATTTGCATTGCGCACGTTTTGGGCACTGCCATACTTGAGGTGCTACTTTTTTGCTGGAATGACCAGTACATTTCAGTCAGAGTCCATAAATGCTTATATCCAGCGGGTTTTGAATGCTCAGTCTCTTGATAACTTTGTGGAGCAGGTAGGAGATGTACAACCTTTTCTCTTATACTCATGCTTAATGTTGTCATATTTTCTTATTTTAACCTTCTCTTTTCAGGTAGCTGCTGCTGTTGAATTCAAGGAACCAGGACCAAGACAAAAGATGCAAAGAAAGGTTCATAAAATCTCCCTTAAAATGGGATCTCCAATTGAATCTCATGCTGCAACTGTTCTAACACCTTATGCCTTTAATAAACTACAAGAAGAGCTTGTGTTGGCTCCACAATATGCATCACTAATGGTGGATGAGAGTTATTTCATCGTGAGAATCCATACTGATATGGATGGAGGGTGCAAAGTTATTTGGATTCCTCATGATGAATTCATTAGCTGTAGCTGCCATTTGTTTGAGTTTTCAGGAATTCTTTGTAGACATGTTCTCCGTGTTCTATCAACTAACAACTGCTTTCACATTCCGGATCGATATCTACCTGTTCGTTGGCGTGATGTCAGTACTTCTTTGACCAAGCCCTTCCAGACTTTTACTTCAGAAGAACATGCAGAAAAGGTTCAGTTATTACAGTCCATGGTTTCAACACTTCTTACAGAATCAATAGAGACAGAAGAACGTCTTGATGTTGCTTGTGATCAAGTTGCTGAGGTGTTATCTCGTATCAAGGAATTTCCTAGGCTAGGACATGGTTGTAATGATATTGGCTATAATAGTCCATCTGACTCGTTGATACTTCCAGAGGTTGAAGATTCTGATGGATTTGTCCATAGTTTTGCTGATGGAAATTCTCATGAACCTTTAACTTTGGGAAAGATGAAAGAGAGAAGACTAAGAGACGGCATTAATATCTTCAGGAAACGTAGGCGTTGCTCTGTGCCTTGCTGTGGACAGTATGGACATGATGCAACTGATTGTCCAATGATGGAAGGTGGTGATTTGAATGGAGATGGACTAGGATTTCTGTAGGAGTTTCTGGAGATTGATAGATGCGTGAAGTAATAGTAGTAGGCAGCCCTATGCTCTCAGATTAACACCAGCTGTTTATAATTTTTCCAGCAAATTTTGTTCCGCTTCTTCTGTATAGAGATCTAGTAAGCATTCTATCATATATTAGAAAAATCGAGAAGCTTATTATTGTCATATCATGCAAGCTGAATGATCATATTCCTAATCTCTGATAGAGTTGAGCACAGAATTACCCTCCTCTTTTGCATTAGATGCCAACCTGTTGTTGCATATGATGTCATTTGTGGAGAAAAAAAAATTTGGACTCCATATTTGGAGCAAACTAAATGTTTCAATTAGATTGATAGTTTTATATATATATATATATATATATATATATATATATATATATATATATATATATCCATTTCTAGTAGTTGTTGCTGATGGTTTTTTATGGTTGCCAAGCGTAGTTCCGTTTATTTGAGCTAGTAAAATAGTATTCATCCTACTCTGGAATGAGCTTGATAAATCACATCAGAAACTGGGCTGGTCAAATCAACAGTGATTTAGTTCTTTCTTAGGCTAGTTCTTGTCATGCATGGATCTTTCTTTGAAAGTAGCTGGAATTGAGGGGAAAAAGAAAGTAGTTGCATGTATCCAATAAAGAGGCTGGAATGGTCAGCGTGTGATATATTCCCTGCAATTGATTGGTTTTATAATCTGGAAAACCTGGTTTTATGGTTCTCCCTCATTGGATGGGAATGTTATTGAAGAATTTGTGTTTTCTTTATGTGCTAGTTAAACTACCCTACAGGTCAGAGTATGGTGACAGGACTTATGTCAAGGCTTGAACAACCGCAAATCCAGCAGTATAAGGTCTTGTCAGGTTTCCCATACTTTTTTGTGATCTGAATTGTGCGTTGCTGATCTGAGCTGCTTATTGATCGATATTGGTTCAGTAGTTTATTCTTTTATGGATCTGGCTGGTGGATGATCTACCTTGGGTGATTCTAAACACAAACCAGGTTATCAAGTAAATACAGCATGTATTCAAAGATGGGATTATTTTGTGTTATGCTCTCTCTACTTGTCATTTTCAAACTTCATGCACGATGGTTTCTTGAGGCACTTCACGGATGCTTGACCCTTGTACACTCCTGTGAGAAGTGGTGATAACATGACCACACTGATGTTTTGCAATAGCCAAATCATGGAATTCAAATGGATGATGATGTCGATTGCCATGCACTTGCCTTGTCAACCATTGGTGCTGAAAACCTGTTTGAACGCAGAGAGGGAACCGATATTGTCTTTCGGTGTTGTATGCATTTATGGATACTGCTGATACAGAGTACTGGTGGATTCTGGTTTTCAGTATTGCTTTCATGGAGGGGAAGAGAAGGGGCAACTGTGGCCACAAATAGTTTTTCCTTGCAAGGGATTTGGTGATCTCGGCCCCTTGACTGATGTTAGACTATGTGGCTGGTTATTAGAGAATAATAGAAACTAATATTTATCTACTGATATCTATTAAGCATCAGAGTTGTACATTGGTTCAGAATGTTACGAATTCTACAATATCCCATTACGCAGAGAAATTTAGCACAGGATCAGTACAGTAAAGCACTCATTCCCTATTTTCTGTGTCATCAGCTAGTGAGACCTTGCTTAGCCTACTCGGTAATGTTTTCACATCACTGGATCTGGCCTTTCGACTTCCACCATGGCGGCTGCTTGAACCATAGAGGGCTCTGTGTGCAAGCGCTTTTCCAAAGCGCGGGACAGCTGATGTCGGTGTCTCGCTGTTAACTGAGGTTTGCGTTGAGGTATTCTGGATGCCGTCGTTGTTGGTGTCAGAAACCTCAACATCTGCCTTTTCAGTTGCCATCTCTCTCTCTCTCTCTCTCTCTCTCGTCTAATCGCTTCCCTGAATAGTGGGAAGGAGTTTCGCGAGGCTGTAGGCTCTACAAGGTGTGTGGAATACAAGGCGAGTGATTATATACGACTTAGAAAAGAAAGGATTAGAAGTGAGCATAAAACTTTTTGTGATCTTGCCTGGTGGAATCTGAAGCTGGCAAAGTTTTTTATGGCCGAAAGATAACTCCATGGCAGAACTCTTTTAGCAAAGAAGAAGTGATACTTGTCTTGAAAAGGAAGAAACAAAACCGTCAATCTGTGATCTGCCCAATCAACCATTATGGCATTATTGTGGCTGCCTCTCGCTTGCCTTTTCGGCGAAGACAAGAAGGCACCTCGCAATAATATTTTTCATGACTAGGAACTCGAAATCCTCCTGCAGGTGGAGGTTGGATAAATATCAATACACGCTTGGCAATTTGCTATGATTAATCACTAGTCAAAACTAACAAGGCTGGTGACCCACAGAGATATAGAGGGAGGGGAGACTTGCGACGCGCAACTTTTGGGCTAATGTTGATTCTCTGCCGCCCCTTGTGAATACAGGAAAGCCACCGAACAGGGCTTGCCTTCGTATTTTACCTTATCTTTTTTTTCCAGCTCCAAGGAATGAGTAAGGTTGAAACAATCCAATGCCTTTTTCCCTATCCGGAACACCTTTGAGTGATGATCTTCTTTTTTTCCTTTTTCTTTAATTTTACGTCTTTATGTTCCAACTAGGAATTATTAAAGTGGAAAGATGACGCAAATAATCTCAAGACTAAATTGATCCTGACTCTTGATCATCGTTTAAAAGACACTGTTGCAGGAATAACAATGTATACTTTAGTCTTTCACAGGGAACAAGCAGTATCTACTATACTATGCAGTCTCCCATACATGCCCTTCAAAATAAAATCACCACTGGTACAAAAACTAAGGTGCTCCATTTCTTTGAATGGAACATGGCTTGCAACAGCGATTATGTGCCATCAACCTGCATGTCATATTTAGTTGTAAGCATCAAAACATTCAGAACACTGACTATAGGCTCAGCAAACTATAGATCTGAAGGGGAAGAATTAAATAGTGAGAAGCAATAGTAACTGTGGTATGTTTTAACAGTAACCTGCATGTCATATTTAGCTGTAAGCGGTAATTGTATATGAGGTATGACATTGTATCAGCCATTCGACTGAAGAAAATCAATGGTTGAAAGATTGTCTAATAATAATATTTTTAAACATGTAGGTGGATCATCCTCTATCAGTGTGTGCATGCGAGTATCCGCTTCTGCATGTGTTCACAGTGCAGAAACTTGCACCAATAAGCAGAACGCCAGCCATTACACTAACAAATATTTATTTTGGGGAGAGATTGGGTAGAGAAGGAATAACTCAGAACAGGACTGGCAGCCAAGTAGGAAACAGTCTTACCAAATTGTTTTCCGGTGAACCCCAATAGAAACCTTGAATGGCTGCTGTGAAAAGGTCACATGCAGCCAATGCATAAGTGATGAGTGCATTCATTCCCATCCACTGAAGTACCATTGTGGGCTTTCTAAAATGTTAGACATCAACCTGCATAAAATATGGTTGAATTGAAATGATTCTTTCATGCCAATCTCCTTCAGTCTCTTGTTCTTTTCAAAATCCCTCCACTGCACACAATACAGATTGCCCCAGCTGTGTCAAAAGTGGGAAAGAAAAGAAAAGGGGATGACAAAACAATGGGACTGAGAGTTGTATAGTTACAACATCTTCACGTGATGGGAAGCAAGCCATGTCAGTGTATCTAACAAGAGTATGGATATAAACAGATAAAAACTCTAATGTTGTCAACCACCCCAATAATAAATCCAAGTTAAGATCTAGCCAATCCCCTATAGATGGCAGGGAGATTTGCTACATCCTTGTAAAACTGTTTCTTCCCCAACCTCAAAAGCCATGATAATTCCTAAGCTCTACACGGGAACCTAATTTAACTAGTTCAATGAAATTTTAGGTAAAGAATATGCTCAGACATTATAACAAGATAAATCAAGCTCTGTAGACCTACTTATTTTGGCATGTTGGTGGTAAATCGATAACAAGTAAGCCATGTCAATGTATTGAAAGCAAGTATAGATCAGAACAGACAAAACCCCACTAAAACTAAGCTGAAGCTTTCAGTCCATAAACATGTCGAGAAGAAACCGCCTGTTTCTATATTATCATAATTTCCCTGATTTTAACCCAATTAAATTGTATGAATAGCTCAGGCTAAGTGATATGAGTCAATAAGATCTCATCGTTGAACACAAGAAAGCAAGCGCATCGTATATAAATTTAATATCATAAGTTTTTCTAAATAACCAGAGAACTACCAAGTGCAACGCTAGAATTTTTTTATTCATTATTTATCTATTTGTTTATTAGGTAGTAAGCGGATGATAAACTTACTATGGAAAAGATAATCATTAAAGCCAAGCCTGATGCTTCCGCTGTAATGCACACATAGCTCAACATATATAATGGTTCATAAAAAGGAACACCTGAAATATTCCCAAATATTACTTAACGGAAAAGGAGAGGATCCTGGTAGAAACCATTGATGTTAAATGAATATTTAAAATAGGAAATCTACCAAGAAGTTTTAACACATATCCAGTAATGTACAGTGAAAGAACACGCCGACCACAAATACAACCTCTGCATGTGGCCCCGCAGCAAACAAGAAAGATAAATATTGCTATCCGAGTCCATCAAACCATAATGTTGACACAAATTGGTGCACCATGCACATAGTAAAAGAACAAAAGGTACCCATAGAAGCACTATAGATTATAGAACAAGATGTGTCATACCTTAAAATGAACAAGTATATGACCAAACTGCAATCCAAGAAAACATGTTATAGAAGCCATCAAGAAACTGAAAAGATTGTTAAGAAAAGAAATCAACACTAAAGTTTGTCATTGACACAAAAGCTTCTTCTTTTTTTTGGTGTCAAAAGATTATGTAAATGAAACGCTATTTCAGCAGATAATTTTACTTCAATTTTTGCAATCAATTAGAATGACACCCTCAAGTTGCTATGGATATTTCTATATTTCAATATATTAGTATAATCTATTTGTCCTCCATGTGGTTGATAAACATCAGAGCATTTAATTTTCTTTCCTAACATAATAACTAATTCTTAAATTCATCTAAATCTATCTATTTATCAGTTTCATTTTTTGAGTGTCAACACATTTTTCAATTATCTTTCATCTATAAATGTCAAATTTTTATCAATCCAGTCTTGTTTTAGTGCATAAAATGATATAAAATATTAACCAAAGTTGATAACCGGACTCCATTGAAATATATGTGATACTTAAGGGACCTCATTGATAAATTATTAAATTTGGGAGACCTAAATGATAATTGGCAAAAAACAAGGAACCCATGTAAAGTTTTTCAAAACTGGGGAAAAAAAAAGGAGCTGATCATTTGCTGACATGCTAAGAGCTGTATCACTATACATCAGTACAGTCTGAAATAGGCACTTGGCTTTAATGTATGTTATTATAATGGAGAAAATAATCTGGTGATTCATAAGAATATGGAGCAAGAGAAAGCATTGCAGTTTATCTGACCTCAAGATGCCCTTGGAGTCAAATGGAGCAAGGAACCAACCAGGTGAATCTGGTACTAGAGTTCTATAGTCAGGAGAATTAACACTACATTGCTATGAAAACAATGCAATTGTTATGTGTTAGAGAGTACCTCAGAACATCACCATTGTTCTTCTATACACAGGGTGCTGATATAGAGGATGCTCACCAAGAAAAAATCGATCAATCAGGCCAACTGCATTACAAGGAGGTTCAAGACTTCCCTTCACTCCACAATTCACCTATAAAACAAGATACAGTGGTTTAAGTCAGTTCCATAAACCAGAGGGAGAATAATAGAATTAAAGCTTGACAGTAGCAAGAATTCCATTGGAAAAAAAATGGTAATAGCTGAAAAACCATAAGTATATTCTGATGAAAGAAAATCAAGTTTTATTTTGCTGTCTTTCGAAAATGGAGTTCAGGCAAATGCTAAACAGTCATCTGGTTGTTTAACGATGAAGAAAGGGCAGTCAACCGAATGCACTAGCTTAGCTGTCAGGTCTTGTTTGACAGTTTTCTGGATACCTTTGTTACTTGATTGCAGTTCAATATATTAAAAAGTTGTGACACTGTTCAGATAATTTCATTGGGCATGGTTTCAGCTGGTGGCAAAAACTGAATGAAAAGAAAGAGATCAAAGACAGTCGCACTGATGCCCAGAAATCAAACAAGAAGTCCATTATGTATTCCACAAAAACAGATTCAAAACTATTTTCTTGTAGTCTGGATTCTCTTGGCAAGAGAATTTTATATGACAAGTCAAAAAAAAAAACAAAGAAAAGAAAGCAAACAGCAATGGAGAAAAAGGACCTTGTTTGAGCAGAAAATGGTTGATAAATCAACAGAAAACATGCTTCCGGTGAAGAATGGCCCACTAACAAAGCTGAACCAAAGAAAGTCCAATCCCAGAGACGATAAAAACTAATCATTCATGTGACATGGCAGGTTGAGAAAAGAGAAAATAGTCACATCAGCATCTTTGCTGATATAACCAAACTTTTACATATGGATAATGCGATCTTTACATGGTAGATGAACTGGTAGAAATCGTAAAATTCAACTCACAGTTTTAGTACCAGATTTGCAACCAAACAGATGTGTGCTTGGAACTTCAAATTCCCAGTCTGGATCATAAAGGCCATGCAGCCAGAAAGTGACCATCCTGCAAAAGCACTCTCGGAAAATTAAAAGTGATGTACTATAAACTTTATCATCAAAATCATTAAATTAACGATCTTTCTAATTAAATTTACTTTGCCACCAATATGTATAAAACTTCTAATCCAGCATTCAGTTTATGGTTGAGCAATAAGCTAAACCTTTTTTTTTTCTGCCCTTGAGTTTTGATCCAATAGGGATGTACTTTGACACAATGGGAGTCACTTGTATTTCCTTTTGACTTATGCGAGCTAAAATGACAGGACCCGGTGATGGGAGCAAGCTTCAAAGTACAAAGCCCTTCCAGATTGCAAAATGGAAGAAGTAAAATTCTTATAACATCATGTTATTCTTGAATCTAACATCATGTTATTCTTGAATCCAACATCATGATTATAGTACAAGAAATCACCACAGAAAATGCTCCTCTATTCCAGTTTCTTCCTAGACTTCAAAATGGAGAAAGATGGCAGTCTGACGCAGACAGAAAAGCTTGTTAAATGAGTTTTGAACCTTCGGTCTAAATTTTGCTTGAGCCGTATTAGGACTTCGTATCTCCTCAACTGCCTTGAGTTAAAGAGACTTGAACTCATTGTCGTTTAATTATGACTCTGAAAAAAAAAATTAGCTCAAGAAAATGTTATTAAATTCAATTGTGCAGAAGAGCTACGTGAAAGGAAAGAAAGAAGCACCTGTTTAACCTGATAATGAAGAGAAATTTGTTACCTTAAAAACTAAACTGATAGAGACACCAACAACAAAGAGGAAAAAGGGCATCACAAAATCAGAAAGCGTCACGCCAAACCACGGAGAGTGATTGATGCAAGGAAAAGCTCCTCCAGCATCATCAACTAAAATCATGGGCTGTAAGGGGGAAAAAAAACTTGTGAAGAAATTGATCTTGATTACGGCGATGGCAAGGCCACGAAAAACTTCGAGAGAAAGGAGGCGTTGAGCTGGTGGTGGTGCGTTGGATGATGAGGTTGAAGGTGGTGCTGTCGTTTCTTCTTCTTCTTCTTCATTGGAAAGTGAAAAGAGATTGTGAAGAAGAAGGGGTTCGTTATCCTTCTCCTTTATATTCATTTTCCTTCCAGTAGCCTCGGAGCCAGTGTTTCCAAGTTGAAGACCAGGCAGGTGCTATGCTATTGCTACCTCACCTCAAATATTTGACTGGCCTGCTCCCCGGCTGCCCAACATAACCAAGCTGTTGGATTCAATTAACGGATCTAATCTATGCCGGATGGCATGATGATTCACACATAGATTTTGACTTTTTATCTCTTTAATGCTTAAAATGTGATAATCGAGAAATTATTTTATTTGTGCAGTCATCCAAAATATTTATAAATCTTGTTTATATTATTTTATTTTGAGAGTTGTATAAAAATTAATTGGTAAAAAAATTGGTGTCCATCATTAGAAATAGTGTATGGCACGTTATTGACAAAATATTCAGTGAATGTTATTAATATATTAGCTAGAAATAACTATCGGTTAAAATATAAGATGCTTGATTTATATTGAATGTAGTGTGTATTTGCATTATCCATCATTAAATATAAAAGATAGTTTCAATCATGTACAAAAATATGTACTTGCAAAGAATATATCAAAGAATAAGTTATTTTAAGAATATTGTGTATGATGAGTGGTGCGGTGCCGTATTTTGAATCCTCGAGTAAAAAAAATTAGGTGGGTGTGTAATGGTGAGAGAAAAGAGAAGAGGGAACGTGTGAGGGAAAAAAAAGAGGAGTGATAAAGAGAGGGAGAGTGTTGGAAAAGGTGAGTAGTTGTTTGAGCATAGGCTCAAACTCCAAAAAAAGATGAGAGGTCATTCGGGTGTTAGATCAAACAACCACGAAAGGTTGGTAGCTTTTGAGCTTTGGCCAAAATAGTCACACAAAAAGTGGGTGGTCATTTGGGCTAAATCCGAAATGATCATATATGTGTGTATGAGTGCACGAGCCATTCTAGTGGGTGCATCACTATTTTTAAGCGAGACATGAAGCCCACTCTTGGCACTTCTTGTGGTCTTTCAAATTGTTTTTGGAATTATATCGATGAGATCTTTTCAACGATACTAGTAGTGTTAAAATAAAGTTTTGATTTGTCCTTGATGATTTATTCTTTCTTTTCTTTTTTCTCTCTCCTCAGCAAATTAGGCTATATGATCTTTACTTGCGGCATGTATGCATAAAGTGAGGAGAAGTGCATGGAGTGACTTAATGTGCACAGGTGTGAAAGTGGGGTGGAATGCATTGGGTGAAAGTGGAGGAGTGTTTTTCATTTCACTCCATTTAGGCCTTTTATTTCAATTTTTTTAGGTCATGGCTTAAACATACTGATTTTTTTAACATCTAACATCATTTGCCTCGTAAGTCTTTTAAATAGACATGTTCGAAAGACTTTAACTAGTAGAAATAAGAGAAGAAAACTTACTCATTTTGAACATGTGATGTTACCTTTTGTTTTGTATTGTGACAGACTTCTTGTAATTTTTTGTCAATGTTTATGCAAGAGAGAGAATAATTTAATTGCCTTATTTTGTTAAAAGAAGTAATATAGTAATAAGAAATGAGTTTAAAAGTAAGTAATATGGTATGTGTAAGTGTTTAGAACATGAGGAAGTTTTTTTTTAGTAGTCATATAGAGTGGAGAAAGATCCTTGATCTTTTTCTAGACAAGTGGTTAAAAAGATGTGTAGAAAGATCCTTGATCCTTTTAGAGGCAAATGGTCATGGAGACCTAGAATAGGAATCCTAATCCTTTTAGAGATATTGGAGACACGTATCGAGATTCAATCGAGACATGTTTGGTGACATAGAGATCTCGCCTTAGAGATTTTAATGGAGACACGTTTAGAGATACAAAGATCTTGCCATGAAGATTTTCATAGTGACATGTTTAGAGATATGAAAATCTCATCGTGGAGACTTTTAGAGAAACATATTTAAAGATTTTAATGGAGATTTCTTATTAGAGACATTGGAAATATAAAAAAAAATACTATTTTTATTGAAAAACTAAAAAAATAGAGATATAATTCTTGGAGCTAATTCGAGGAGTATTTGATTTTAGGTAGAACATCAAGTGTCCAAATTTCCTTATTTTTATTCTCATGTTCTTTTTTTCATGAATTGATGAAGGTAATCTCTAGCGATCAATATTTTTATCTTATTTTTCAGGGTGTGACATTCTTTAGTGTCACACCAATGGTCATGATGAAAAAGACAAAACTTGTTAAGGTTTCTTGTGTTTGAACTATTTTTTCATAAAAGATGGATATTACATAAATTAGTTTCCTCTGATAGTAGCAAGAATCCCAGTCTGTGTGTTGGTCAGAGAGGTAGTAAGAGCTTGAGGAATGTGAGACAATTATGAATGTCCATCATTGGCTAAACAATATAGTGTCAACCTAGTATAAAAATATGTATTTGCAAATAAAATATCATAGAATATGTTAATTTAAAATATTAAATGCAATAGATAGTATGGCACTACGTTTTGACTCTTCGAAGACTAAAGAATTATAGGTGTATGTATAATGGTGAGAGAAAAGAGGAGAGAGATTGTGTGAGAGAAAAAGGTGAAAATGATAAGGAAAGAGAAAAAGATGGGTTGGTGCCATCTTTTCTAACTAGTGGTAAATAGTGCAAACACACATCACGTTAGATAGAAGTAAATATTGGAAGAGAAATAAGGTGTTTGATTTACATTGAATGTGGTGCATGTTATTGTCCACCATTAGCTAGTAAAGGTGATGTCAACCTTGTATAAAATTATGTACTTATATAAAATATATCGAAGAATATGTTAGTTTAAAAATATTATATACAATGGGCAATGTGACATCGGGTTCTCAATCCTTAGAGATGAAAAATATAGGTGTGTGCTTAATGGTGAAAGAAAAGAGAAGATAAAATATGTGAAAGAAAAAGATGGAAGTACGGATGAGAAAGAGAGAGAGGGAGAATATCGGAAAGGGTGAGTGGGTGTTTGGATGTTGGCCTAAACTACCATAAAAGGTGAGTGGTTATTGATTAGTACTTAAAAGTGTATTTTTATCAAGGTTTTATATCATCATTTTGCACTTGAAGTATCAATAACTCCTTAACTAGAGCATGTTTTATAATAACAGATCTGATAATAAAATATAGCTTTAATTTATGGTAAATGTTCATTTTAAATGCAGGCATATCTCACAATTCAAAGGATTGATTGATGTGATTAACTATTGAAAGTGAAAGGACAAAGAAACGGCTAAGCTTAGAAAGGAGATGCCGATTCAATTCAAATTGGAACACTGTTCAGTTATTGGGTCATATTTGGAGCTGTAGATCTTGGATTTTAGCTTAATTTATATGGATGGAAAGCTAAGAAATAGGCCTACAATGTTCATGAATAGTGTAAGACCCAAATCTGCCGTTTTCAAATTCAAAGTTTGGCCACAAAAGAGAAGTCAGAATCTGTCCTGTAATCCAGCCC
>Ga0325405_1000127_pt1 | contig 71230 bp, 26 predicted proteins | sample PopdelMetagenome_21_FD_205663 | JGI IMG/M metagenome (GOLD analysis project Ga0325405, IMG submission 205663) | Populus deltoides microbial communities from Bellville, Georgia, United States - Xylem-Control-R2 | ecosystem: Host-associated > Plants > Phyllosphere > Stem > Wood/Secondary xylem...
ACTATTTAAAAAAATAATTCTTCATATTGCCTTGCAAAAAATAATGATTAGGTACTAAATATTGTTTTTAAAATAATAGAGGTTGATGATTAATTAAAGTAAGATGCATAGTTTTTAAAAATCTAATGATAAATACATACTTTGTATAACACCATTTTTTTCCTTAAAACACACACACACACACATTGACTATAGATTAACATTCAGAATAAAAAGATATCTGAATAACAAGGATTTAATGGTTAATAATTTTTTATTTATTTATTTTATTTTTGGCTAATTGTGTCTCATTTTAGAATTGATCACGGTTCTTCCAACATGTATTAAAAATGTGAATCCTTATTCTTTTCAAGTAGTTGTTCAAAAAAATAAAAATAAAATAAAAATAAAATTTGGAGTAGCATTGACACATCAATTAACTTTCATTTTTTTAATATAAATTTATATTAGATTTAAAATAAAAAAATTAATGTTATAAATAAAAAATAACTACCAAGTAAATATATAATAATAGATCTTTTCAAGTGGTTATAAACTCATTTATCAAAATTAAGCATCCTTCCAATAAATCTAGCACCATTTCATAGTCTATTCTTACCTTCTTCCAATTATATATTTTTTAGTTATACTTCTAGATGATGTAGATAATTGATTGCTCGTTACCATTGTTCATTTATCAAAATTAAATATATTCATAAAATTTATTGAACTTTAAAAAAATTATACTAAACGTGATACTATATTTCACAATGTACAAATTAAATTATGAAATTTTATTCACCTATTTTTTCAAATTAATTAAGATATTAAAATAAATTTTATAAGTGTAGCAAAGAAGTTAAAACAAAATGGGATATATATAATGTTGCTCCTCTTTGTCATCACACGTGGATTCAACACCATTACACGTGTAGATTTCTTTCTTTATTTTCTTATTTTTTAATTATTAAGCACGCTTCCTTATAACAACAATTCGGTGTACGCTGCCTTTTGAGCTTGGCAAGCGGACTTCTGCTTGCCCAGGTGGGTTGCCAAGGATGGTAAGTCTTAAATTTATTTTATTTTGTCTATTTGATACCAATAATTTAAATTTTTAAAGTTTATTACATATTGTTGTTATTAACATAAACTAATTGAGAGGGGAATTCACTGTAGCTCTCTTAATAAAGCACTGTTCACTTCATCCATGTTTTGTTTTATTTGATTTTTTTTTTTAATTTCATTCTTTAATATTAGATTGATTGAGAATTGAGCTTTATAGTCTATTTTTTTTATGAGGTTATTCCAGCCACATGACCCGCGTTGAGGTTTTGATAGGTTGACTTAAGTTATTTATTTTTTGGTCTTTTTTTTAATTGATTTTTTTGTCCCAATTTCTTCTTTCAATGTTAGGTTGATTGAAAATTAAGTTTCATAATATTTTCTGATTTGCTTTCTATGGGGTTATCATAGTTTTATAATCCGAATCGTGAATTTGACAAGTTAACAATTATCTCAATCTTATGAACTGGTCGTGGATTTGACATATTAACTTAATTTGACCTAGGTGGATCCAATATATTTTCGTCTTAATATTTTTTTAAAATATTATCTTGAATTTTTTTTAGCTAAAATAAGTTTTTAATGGTCTTTCAAATTATCTTTGGACCTATTAAGTTGATCGGGTCAATCCCCACACAATTTAAATATTTTTTCTACTAGAAAACACGTTAGCAAAACATAAATATTTTTTTACATTAAAAAAATTGATCAAGTCGTAGCATAGTGCATGTCGATTATCTAGTTATTAACATTTACTAGAAGGCCTTAGCATTTCGCTATAACAATGTACAATGAAACACCAAGGCTTTTTTTACTTTGATCCTCAAATTTTTTGACATGTACTAAAAGGCCTTAGCTTTATACCCTGACATATTGTTGGTGGCTAAAAACTCAAAATGAGTGTCGTACTCAAAAAATTATCTGTGAGGGCTCATAAGCACTATCCCAATGCCACTGCCTTCAGAATTGAAGGATCCATCAATATATAATTTCCAAGGTGGGATCAATTACATAGTCTGAGAGGGTCGATTGCTTAGCTGTTGGGACAGGCTTATCCTGGTCCTTATTCCCAAAGGAACATTCAGCTATAAAGTCTTCAAGGCTTGGATGGTATAGAAGTCTATACTCTCCCAACTCAATCGTCCATTTCACCGGCCGTCTAGACATGTTTGGCTTGTGAAAGATTTGTTATAAATGTTGATTTGTTAGTACTATAATTTGGTGAGTTTGGAAATATGGTTTAAGTTTTCTAGAAGCACTCATCAAAACTAAAACCATCCTTTTCCACTTTCAATTATCCAGTCTTGGTATCCTGAAAGGTTCAGATAGAGTAGTGGACAAGATGTTATATGCCCCTTTTCTCTCTGACTAATACTGAACTGACTGTTTGATTAGAAACCCTAAGGTAAAGAAGTATGCCTTTATTTTCTCTTGGTTGTGACCAAATCTTGAGTCAGGATAGATGTATTTGAGCTTTTCAAAAGCTTTTTGGAATTCTGGTGTCCACTCAAAGTTTATAATATTCTTTAAGGTCTTGAAGAAAGGTAGATTGCTTTCCCCTGGCTTGGATATGAATCTGTTTAGGGAAACCAACCTTCCACTGAGACGTTAAACATTTTTGATCTTCTAAGGAGAAGTCATATGAAGGATTACTTAGATCTTCTCAAGGTTAGGTTCTATTCCTTTCCTACTTACTAGAAATTTAGAAATTTTCCTCCTTGATGATAAATACATATTTGGCTTGATTCAACTTCATCTGATAACTGCTCAGAACAGAAAAAATCTCTTTTGAGTCCCTCAAGTGTTGTTTAAAAGTCATGCTTTTTTACTAGCAAGTCATTCATATAGGTCTCAATATTCTTTCCAATTTGGTGCTTAAACACTTTGTTGACCATCCACTGGTAGGTAGCTCTTGTATTTTTCATACCGAAAGGCATTGCACGATAGCAAAAAAGTTCTTTCTTCTATGATGAAAGAAGTATTCTTCTCATCTTCTATATGCATAGGGATTCGATGGTACCCTGAATTAGCATTAAAAGAGATCAAGAATTTAAAACTAGTTGTGGGATCCATCAATTTGTCAATCTTTGAAAGATGAGAACTATCATTTAGACATGCCTTGTTCAGGTTGATGAAGTTTACATATATTCTCCACTTTTCAATGCTCTTTTTTATCACAACCACATTAACTATCCAATCCAGATACATGACTTCCTGGATGAACCCAACAATCAATAACTTATCCACTTCTACAGTTATTGTCTATTGTCTTTCCCCCTTAAAATTTCTATTTTTCTGGTGGATAAGAAGGTAAGTTGGGCTGACCTGGGTCTATAAGTAGCTAGTCCGGACTGATTTCGGGTATGTTTGAGATGTTGAAAGCAAAATCATTCTTATAGTTAAAGAGAAAATTAGTTAGTAATTGCTATTAAGGTGGCTCTAAGATAGAGCCTATATTGGTGATTGCCTTTTCTATTTATCCTATAAATACTTCTTTCAACGACCCTATAGCCTCAGTTTAGACTTCTATCCTTTCCTTCAGGGGCCCTTACCAGTCCAAAACTAAGGACTACTTGCCCTTTAAGCAAGTAGAGGTGCAATGCCTAGAAGTCCCTCGGTTTCTTTCCCCTCACAGTAGCCACCCTTTTTCGAGTAGGGAATTTCAAGACCAAGTACCATATGCTTATGACTGCATTTATCTAGTGTAGAAGAGGCCTTCCTATTATGGAATTGTAGGTTAAAGCCATATCTATAGAAGGTTAAGGCATCTTGGGTACATACCAATCATGATTGGGATCTCTAGGTCATTCTTTACGGGACTATTTACGAGACTTTTGATCCTTTAATTCCAATTAAATAGGTCTTCATAAGAGTCATCCTGATCCTTCAAAGCATTAATGTTGATAAGAATTACCTTTACATATCATTAGTGCTGATGGACAAATAATAGAGTTATAGAAAACTTTTATATCATATTTCATACACAACATTAATGTTGATAGGAATAACCCTTTCGTAGCATTAATGTCGATTGAAATATAAATGTCTCTTAGATAACTTTTATACACTCAAGAGTATAGGAAGATGGCTATCTTAAGCTTTTAACATGCCATGTTAAGGGTCATATAGATAGCCTTGCGACATAATATGAGACTAATAAAGACCATCAACTATATGTTTGGACTTGGAATGATTCTAAACCTAAGGATGTTGGGTTCAACATCTTTCCAGGCTCAAATGTTCTTAGGCTCCGCGCGTAACCGAGTTCATGAGAGTTGAGTCTGACACCTTGTCAAACCCATAAAAGCATGAACTCAATATATAACTAAACCTAAAAGAGTTGGGTGTGACATTTTACCAAGCCCACATACACCTGGGCTGAGTGTGTAGCTGAGCCCAAGGGAGTTGGGTCTATTATCTTGCTAGGCCTATATATGTTTGGATTTAGTGTGTAGTTAAGCCCAAGGGAGTTGGGTTTAAAATCTTGTTAGACCTACAAATATTTAAACTCAGTATATAGTTGAGCTAAAAAATATTGGGTTTAGCACCTTCCTAGACCCACATGCTTTTGATTTTAGTATGTAGTTAAATCCAATAATTAGTAGACTTGAAAATAAAATTAGACCCTAGACTTGATATTTATCAAGCTCATATATATTAAGTTATGGCATTGTCTTTTGTCCCTTCTATTCATATGTCTCTTTAAATAAATAAATTTAATATAAAACATAATGATCTATCATGAAACAACCTCTGCAACCTTCTCCTTACACACCTTGTTCTGTCTTCATACTCATCACTTCCTGTTCCTAAAATCCAAAAGCCTTAGATAATTTTATCCCGAATTTTGCTTTCACTGCCATACTAATAGTTCTCTTATCATGGCTTGCTCTCATGCTGTTTCTCCGCCATGTGTTTGAGACCTCATGACCCAATTAAACTCATCCTTTGCGGGGGTCATTTCAACAGTCCTCTCTTTGAAGCAGCTGTGGGGAAGGCACAATTGTTTAGGGTTAGTTTTTATCTTTTGTTTTATTTTTAAAATGGTACTGGTTTCACTTGTGTTAAATTGACTTTAGTTATGATTTGTTTAGAAATTGCTTCGTGTGGTTGTTTAAAATCAAGACAAACATGTTTTGGCTTTTTTTTTAGTGCTGCATTTGGTTGTGGCTGCAATTCCTAATTTTCCTTTTCTCTTTTTTTTTTTATTGAAACTGCATTGTTTATGGGGGAGCAAAGAGACTGGGGTGTGACATGTAAGGATTGTTTTCTAGGATTTTAGAGAGACAAAAAAAGAAGAGTGAGGTTTGTTTTTGAGGGACAATTTTATCGATTTATAACAATCAAAGGATGAGTGTGATGTAAAATAATTGTTTTATGTAAAAGCTTAGTAAGATTTTAAAATATAATTTATATTATTTTTTAAAATATAAACCTTTTAAATTTTAAATTAATATATATTTATATTATTTGTATTATTAATTAATTTTAATTAAAAAAATAAAATAAAAAAATTTAAACTCATAACTATTTAATCAACAAAACTTTAATATATATTAAAAAACACCAAACATTTAAAATATTAAATAAAAAATAAATATTTCAACATTTCACCGATTCGAGTGCCGTAAACCTCATGATTATTGGAGGCTTATATTATCGTTAATTTTAAGACCAGTTGGATTAATTGAGGTATGTACAAACTGCTCCAAACACCTACATTAATCTAAAAAAATATTAAATAAAATTATTAATGAAAACTATAATATATAATTTATATGGTGGTGATTGGATCCTTATCTATGAATAGAAGCCTCGGTCGGTGGTCATTGGATCCCCTATCTATAAATAGAAGCCTCTCGAGCCCGTCTTTTGCACTAGCACTAAACAATCATTACAAAAGATAATAATAATAAAAAAAACCATTACTTCTACCACCTGCTCTCCTGAGACTCCAAATAATCAAATGGCCGAAAAACCAATCCGGTTTGGAATAATCGGGTGCGCAGATATTGCCCGAAAATTGTCTCGCGCAATTACTTTAGCACCCAACGCTGAACTCTCTGCTGTCGCTAGCCGCTCCTTGGATAAAGCCTCCGCTTTTGCCAAAGCCAACAACTTTCCACCCAGCGCCAAGATTTATGGCTCTTATGAGGACCTCCTCGACGACCCAGAAATCGATGCCGTCTATGTCCCTTTGCCCACCAGCCTTCACGTCAAATGGGCATGCTTGGTTGCCCAGAAGAAGAAGCATATCCTGTTGGAGAAGCCTGTTGGGCTTAATGTTACGGAGCTTGATAAAATCGTGGAGGCTTGTGAGGCAAATGGAGTGCAAATTATGGATGGAACCATGTGGATACATAATCCTAGAACTCACAAGATGAAAGAGTTCTTGAACGATAAGGAGCGGTTTGGAGAGCTAAAAAATGTAAGTTTTAAATCTTTTCTTTTGTTATTATTAGTGTTTCTTTTGGGTGATTTTGTTATTTTCAGTCAATTATGGATTTTGTGCTGTTTATAGCTAAGTTTTTTGGATAGAATTACTTAGCGTACGTTTTATGCAGTATATCCAATATTTACATTTATGGCTGATTTCTTTTTTTGGATTTGTATTAGGGAGAGTTAACATTTTGCCAAAATAGGGTTTTATTTGATGTCTTAACTTGCATCATGTATCCATTTGTTATTTGATTGGACAAAAGAATCCTTTTGTTTCTAATTCTAGATGTATAAGATGAAGTAATTGTAAAAAAATGTCATTTTATATCGTATTCCCGGCCCCATCTATGATAGGGCGATGTGACTCGGGGAATTGTAGTCTATTTTGGATCTACTCCAATATCCAGACTGTAACATAATGCTTGAGAAACCCTGATTTTATATCTTTCGCTATACGTTGCATCACCATTTCCTCCATATATTTGACTTAATTACCAGAGGTTCCTCATCCTGTTTAGGGGGACTTGTTTTGTTGGTACACAGTTCATCTGCTCCACTCCTGATTTTCATCCCTCTAACCTACCTAGCCATGAGAAGGTTGGCCTCGTTATTTGAAGTTTCGCTACTTCATCATCATTGACACCATTCGCCAACCAAACTTAGCTCTTGTTGTCTTGGTTTGCATTAGTTAGAATGATAGGGTTATGCCATTGTGTAGTTAATTGGTGAAATAATGTGAGGCACAATAAAGCTACCATGTTTTTCTCGTAGCAGTACTGTGATTTTTATGCTATAGCTTATTTATGCTCAAACAAAACTTTAAATTTTGATTTTGATTTTTTTTTGTATCATGGGATTGGTTGAGGTCTTCTGTTCTTTAAAAGTGGTTTTAAACTCTCATTTGTAACGTGGTAGATATATTCTTTTTTGAAGTGCATTGATGCTGCTGCTTCATTCTTTGCTAACCTGTGAATTTAGCAGTTTGCTAATCTTCGTTTCTGGCTAGGTTTGCATTAATTATAACCCTATGCCTTTTGCCCATTGCTCTTGCTAGGAAACCAGAATTTACAATGATATCAAATTTTGTAAATGTTTTACAATCCTATTCCACTGAAACCAAAATGGATCATCCAACGTATATTGACTGGCATTGAAACTTTGAACTCGTGTTTTAATTTGGCAAAAGCTTTTCTGACACTGCCAGGTTATTTTGAAACCCAACGCATCCCAAATGTTCTGTTGATGACACCATCTTAGCCCCCGTTTCTATGCTTGTTTGGAATGTTTTGAGTGGGATGGTTAGCAGGGATTGGGCACAGGCCTCGCGAGAAGTCAAGAATTGGGTATTGATAACATTTCCATGCCCACTGGGAATTTGTGGATTGCTCTATCACTGAAAGCTTTTCCTTTAAAGGGAATTCTAAAATTATGGACTTGGAGAGTTGGGTTGGGTGCATGTGTGACTGAGTGTGTGTTTGAAATTGTGGTATATGATGTTTTGTAAAAGTGTTTTTATACTTGAAAATACATGAAAATGATTTTTTCATTATTTTTTACGTCATTACATCACAACTATAAGAAAATATTAAAAAATAATAATCAAATTGATGTTTTTTCAAGTGAAACACAAAAACAAATAGTGTGTGAATCTGTTTAATTTGCGTATCTTATACAAACAGATTAACTTGGAATCATTATGTGTTATATGGTTTCTTTCTACTCATTTTTATCAAATATATTATTATTCTTAACAAAATCTAAAACAAGAGGTGAATTCAGTGTTTAGATCCATTTGAACAATGTTTTTTTTTTTTTAATTTAGATTTTTTTTTCAAATTCATTCTTTAATATTGAATTTATTAGGAATTAAACTTTATAATTTGTTTCAATTTGCTTTTTATAAGATTATCATGGGTCCATGACTCAAATTGCAAGTTTGGAGGGTTAACCCAAATTGATTCGGGTTGTTTGTTTTCGTGTCATTTTTTTTAATTGAACTTTTTTTTTTCTAGTTCCATGCTTTAAAATTGGGTTGATTGAGAATTAAACTTTATAATTTGTTTTGATTTATTTTCTATGAGGTTATCACAGTTTCATGACTCGAGTTGTGGGTTTAACAAGTTAATCTGAGTTGACTCTAGTAATTGTTTGGGTAATTTTTTTAATTTCATCCTTTAACATTGAGTTTATCAGGAATTGTGCTTCATAATTTATTTCAATTTATTTTCTATGAGTTGCCGTCTTATTTTTTTTTCCAAAAAGATTTCTTGAATTTTTTTTTGTCAAATTATGTTTTTACTAGTCGTTCTGATTGTTTTTGGATTCACCAAGTCAACTGGATTATATCGAGTGAATTCCAACACAGTTTATATATTTTTTTATTTCTACTAGAAAACATGTTAAGAATGCCTAATTATTTTTTTACGTTGAATTTTTTTTGATGCAAATCAATGATCTATTCTTGTCATAAAATCCCATTTGGTAGAACACTTTGTGCTGACATCCATTTGGGATGATATGGAAACTAAGCATGAGTGAGTTAGGTTGGGTATATTTTAAATCCGAAGATCTAAACCAAGCACAATATGGACTTCTTTAAAGCCTTGAAAACGAAGGGTCTTTTAGGCTTCCTTGACCTGATTGTTTATGATTTTAGTGTTTGCTAAGTTAATTCTTCAGTGTAGCCATTAGGAAAAAAAATATTGACAAGTTTAAATATGAAATCAATGTACAAGGACTGGGGTACAGTATAAGACTGTTGTGGGAGAGTTGTGAAGATATTATGTGTATGCTTTCTTATGCAAAGCCAGCAGCAAATCAATTTCTACTATACACAAGTTTTTGGTGTCATAAGATTTCTTTGGAGTCTTGCAGATGCACAGCTGCTTTACATTTGCTGGTGATGAGGATTTTCTCAAAAATGACATTCGTGTGAAGTCAGATCTTGATGCTCTCGGTGCTCTCGGTGATGCGGGCTGGTATGGCATCAGGTCAATTCTCTGGGCCGTTGACTATGAACTGCCGAAAACTGTAACAGCGTTGCCTGGGCCTGTTTTAAATGAAGCAGGGGTTATTTTGTCTTGTGGTGCTGCTCTGCATTGGGAAGATGGGAAAGTGGCAACTTTCCATTGCTCTTTTCTGGCTCATTTGACAATGGATATTACTGCTATTGGAACAGCGGGGACTTTGCATCTCAATGATTTCATAATTCCTTTTGGAGAGAAGGAAGCGTCGTTCACAACAGTTTCAAAATCTGGGTTCACAGATCTGGTGACAGGTTGGGTGCCTGTGCCAAGCCAGCACACTGTTACCACAGATCTCCCCCAGGAAGCTTGCATGGTGACAGAATTTGCCCGCTTGGTTGGAAATATTAAAGCAAATGGCGCAAAACCCGATCCAAAGTGGCCGAGTATAAGCAGGAAGACACAGCTTATACTGGATGCTGTCACGACGTCAATTGCCCAAGGTTCAAAGCCTGTTGAGATTTAATCAAGACATATCTTGCTGGTGCTGCTTCGTTTCATTGGACTGGACTCTATCTATTGTCAAATAACACAATTGCCATTTTGTCCATTTCTTTGCAAATGAGATTTGTGGCATGGGAATGTCTGTAACAGTGTTTGATGATTGCTTGATGTGTCTTTTTTAAAAAAATGCGGCTTCAAGCTTTGATTGTGATTTCGAATGAAATCCACACAATGGATTTTCATTCCATGTAGTTTAGTTAAATGCAAAAAGGCTCTCACAAATAGTACTGATCTCCCAAAAATACTTATTCTTGAGAAAAAGTAAAAGGTGAGTGCGTAATATTACTTTACTTTTCTACATTAATTGGATTAAGCCCTTGAATTATCAAAAAAAATACACTTGACGTGCTTAGATGTATTTTTAGATAGTAATTATTTGTCAAAGAATTTCGCTCGGTAAAGGTCAAGGAATTTCGCTCGGTAAAGCTCAAGTTAAATGCCCAAATCATTTCTGCTTCCTTTCTCAAGATACAAAAGCACACTCACTAGATTCACCCTGACATTCCCCGTCCTGGTCTGCTTGGAAAGCCAAGACGAAGGAAATATTGTTGGCTTCGTCATCGAATCCTTGGATATTCCACATTCAGATGCACCACCACACCAAGGTATAGATGTTGCATTGTATAATCTTTGCTCTAAATTCATGAGTTGGTTGCACAATTACGGGTCGATGCGGACATGGCCTCTAGAAACCGGCTAGTTTCTACAAGATATTGGGTTTTTTTTTTTGTAAATGCTAAAAAAAGCACGTCAAGCATTTGGTTTTTTTGAGTAAGAGATCATGAAAGGATTTGCATGCGCCAGACACAGGTAAAGATAGATTCAAGTATTAATTTAGATCGCATAGAATTAAAAGAAATAGGAATCTGATCTTATTAAATTCCTCCATCGTGGGTTTCGATTTTTGTGTTACATATATGCGCTTTTCATGCATTTCGTAACTTGCTGGAGTTGATACTGCTACATTCCCTTATATAAGTTCTACTGCAGTACTCGTAACAATTGGGTTTGAATTTTTAATTTGCGTTCTTCATTAGATTTGTGATATGTAGTGGGAATTGTAGGGATGGTGGAGACCAAGCCCATGCCTGAGATGTTGAAAGCAAAATCAATCTTATAAATAAAGAGAAAATTGGTCAATAATCGCTTTTGAGGTGACTCCAAAATAGAGTCTGCATTGGTGATTGCCCCTTCCACTTATCCCACAAATACTTCTTTCAACTACTCTATATCCTCGGTCCAGACTTCTATCATTTCCTTCAAGGGTCTTTACTGGTCCAGAACAAAGGACTCCTTGCCCTTTAAGCAAGTAAAGGTGCAATGCCTACAAGTCCTTCGATTTCTCCTCGTGGTAACCACCCTTTTCTTAGTCGGGAATTTCAAGATCAAAGACCACGTACTTATAATTGTATTGATTGCAAAAGAGGCCTTCCTTATATTATGGAATTGTAGGCTAAAGCCATGTCTATTCAAGGGTGAGACATCTTGGTTACGTGCCGATCATTATTGGGATCTTCAAGGCATCCTTTATGAGACTTCTGATCTTTCAATTCTAATTAAAGAGGTCTTCACAGAAGTCATCCTGATCCTTCAAAGCATCAATGTTAACGAGAATTACCTGCACATCATTAATGCTGATGCCCAAATAATAGAGTTATATATATAAGAGTTTTATATTTTATTTCATATACAATATTAATGTCGATGATAATAATTATTTCATAACATTAATGTCGATTGAAATATAACTGATTCCTAAAGAACTTTTATACACATTAGGGTGTAGGGAGATGACTATTCTAAGCTTTTAACATGCCATGTTAAGAGTTATATAGATATCTTTGCGACCTATTGTGAGGCCAATGAAGACCATCAACTATATATTTAGACTTGGAATGATTTTAAACTCAAAAATATTTGATTCAACATCTTTCTAGGCCCACATATGTTTGCGATTCACGCGTAGCCGAGCCCAAAAAAGTTGGGTTTGACATCTTGCCAGATCCACAAAAACTTAGGCTCAGCATGTGGTGAAGTTCAATAAAGTTGGGTGTGCCATTTTGTCAAGCTAACATGCATTTAGGCTTAGAGTGTAGTCGAGCTAAGCGAGTTGAATGCGCATCTTGTCAGGCCTACATGCACTTGAGTTAAGCATGTAGCCAAGCCCAAATAAATTGAGTTTGACATCTTGCTAGATTCATATATGTTTGGATTTATTGTGTAGTCAAACCCCAAGAAAGTTGGGTCTGTCATTTTACAAGACCTGCATACTTTAGTGTATAGTTGAATCTAATAGTGGTATACCTGAAAATAAAATTAGACTCGATTATGCTTGATATTTGTCAAGCTCATACATGTTTAGTTATCACATTTCCTTTAACCCTTCTACTTATAGACCTCTTTAAATAAATAAATTTAATATAAAATATATTGATCCATCACGAATTTGCCTCTGCAACCATCTCTTTACACACCCTATTCTGTCTTCTTACTCATCATCGGTACCTAGAATCCAAAAGCCTTAAATAATCCTATCCTGAATTTTGCTTTCACTATTACAATAATAACTTATCATGGCTCGCTCTCATATTGTTTCTCCACTATGAGTTTGAGACCTGGTGACCCAAGTGGACTCATCCTTCGCTGGAGTCATTTGAATAGTCCTCTCTTTGAAGCAGTTGTGGGGGAGGTGCAATTGTTTAGGGGTTAGTTTTTATCTTTTATTTTATTTTTAAAATGGTGTTGGTCTCACTTGTGAAATTTTTGTTAAATTAACTCTTTGTTTAGAAATTGCTTCGTGTGGTTGTTTAAAATCAAGACAAACATGTTTTGGCTCTTTCTTTTAGTGTTTCATTTGGTTTTGACTGCAATTCATGATTTTCCTTTTCTTTTTTTTTTTTTGGTTAAAATTGCATTGTTTACGGGGAGTAAAGAGGCTGAGGTGTGACTTGCTAGGATTGTTTTTTAAGATTTTGGAGAGACAAACAAAACAAGTGAAGAGTGAGATTTGTTTTCGAGTGCCAATTTTATCAATTTATAACAATCAAAAGATAGGAAGTAGGAACCATATATATGTAAAATAATATTTTATTTTAAAATATAATTTATATTATTTTTTTAAATAAATATTTTTAAACAAAACTCGTATATGCTCACATTATTTTATTTTGTATTATTAATAATTTTAATTAAAAAAATAAAATAAAATAATTTAAATTCATAACTGTTTAATCAATAATGAAATTATATTAAAAACTATTTCATCAAAAAAAATTAAATTATTCAATTAAATTATTAGACAAATTATAATATATAATTTATATTATTTTTTAATTTCAATATTTTATCGTCATTAATGAGCGATCCATGTCGTGAGGTGGTCATTGGATCCAAGGTTGTAAATTCCGTTTCGGTAGGTGTTTTATTTTTTCAATTAGAATGGAATGTTTCAGTTTTGGAGTGTTTCGGCGTGCCGTTTCAGGATTGTACTGTTCATATATATATATTCAACAAACATAATTAAAATTCAAGATAAATTAATTATAAATTATACAATACAAACACAACGCCAAACAAACATAATTTTAAATTTTAAAATATTTCTAAATAGTCAAGATTAAATAGTCAAAATATTCTATCTATGTCAAATAACACAATTGCCATTTTGTCCATTTCTTTGCAAATGAGATTTGTGGCATGGGAATGTCTGTAACAGTGTTTGATGATTGCTTGATGTGTCTTTTTTCAAAAAAATGCGGCTTCAAGCTTTGATTGTGATTTCGAATGAAATCCACACAATGGATTTTCATTCGTTTTGAAGCTCATCTTGTCTAGTTAAATATTATATATTCAGGATTTCTGCTTTTATATATGGCCATGTGAATTTGTTTTTAGAATTGGGTTTTCTTTTAAAGAAATATTTTGTGCTAGTGAGTTGGAAATGCTAGGTGCACTGCGGTTCTGTTTCTGCAAAGACAAAGTGAGTTGGAAATATATGTGCTTGCGTGCGTGCTTATCCGAGGGAGAGGCTGGATGTCACCTAACCCTTTTCTTCGCTACAAGACAGCAGTGGCCCAAGTCTACAGCTCTTTCGATTTACTCCTCCACAGCTCTACCGACCAGCCTCTGTCGAATGAGCCTGCTTGGCAGCTGAGAAGAAGCATCTTTTGTTAGAGAAGGCTGTTGGGCTTCATGCCGGAGAGTGTGTTAAGATTTTGGAAGCTTGCCAGCTGGTTAATGAAGTGCAAATTTTGGATGGTATATACAAAATATCTTAATGCGATTTAAAAATTATGAGTTAAAATTCAATAAGATTTAACAAGCTTAGCCACTTTTTGTTAATTAATTTTCTTTCTTTTTTATTTTTATAGATAACATATACTTCTTCATTGATGCATATGGTATGAAAATTATTATTTTTATTGTATTATTTAAATTTCATCTAATATAACACAGATTATAATCAATAATATGGATATTTCTTAGCATTGAACTTAATATTATATTATAATTTTTATACATCTAAGATAAGATAACTGTGATGTTACTAAATTGATATGTATAGTTTTATTGATTTTTTTTCTGTAATTATTATAAAAACATTTTGATGTTATGATTGAATTATGGTATTCAGAAAGTAACCAGTGGAATCTTATAAAATATTTTCTGGGGCTTATTTTTTTTAATAAAAAAACACATACAAGTAGGAAAGAAATTTTAAATGTATATATTTCTATCATATTTTGGGTCATGAGTTCTATTTTTTCTCTTCTCTATGCGTTAGTCTTTTTTTTCAAAGTGAGCCCATTAAGTAACTTATTATTTGGTATCACCACAACTATACCACTTCAATCGTTTAAGTATCAATTAATTATATATGTATAATTGTTATTAATCTTTTAATATTCTATGTCAAATCTCTTGATCATATAGAATATTAAAGAGTTGAGCATTTTGTATATTGAATTTTACTAATCACATATCCATGTTAATTCTTTATATATCTTCCAGACCAAGCACTCATGAAAAACACATTCCTACTAGATGGTGACCTATGTTACCCCTTATCTAATTTTTTTTCATAAAAAATCCAAGAAAATGCATGTGTTATGAAAGAAAGAAAAAATCAAGACTCAGGTCATTGACTTGATCGAGTCAATCAGTCCGAGTCAATCAGTCCGTATAATTTTGATAATATAAATAAAAAAATAAGAAAAAAGTTTTGAAAAACTGACTTGATTCCATCCAGGTTAGCATGTAAATTTTGTGAGCTAGTCGGGACATTAGGAAAAACTTGTCGAAAACAAATTAAAATCTCAATTATCAAATAATCCAAAGTTAAAAAGGTGAAACTGGAAAAAAAACTACATAACAAAAAGAGCAATGAAAAAAATATCCTAGTCAAACTAAATCAATATGTTAACTCTAGAACAATGGACATAGAATTGAGTGTGTTTGAGATTGTGATAGTGGTGGCAGTTCAAAGTACTTTGCATTTAGAAATGCATCAAAATAAAGTTTTTTTATTTTTTTAAAATTATTTTTGAAATTAACACAACAAAACGATATGAAAACATAATTTCTTTTATTTTAAGAAAACAAAATTCAAAATTTGAGGGAACACCGTTTGCACCGTGTTTCCAAACACACCCATAATCCAACAGAAAGGAAAATGAAAAAAAAAAAAATGTAAAGACCAATTCCCAATAAATCAAACATTTAAGGATGTAATTTAAAAAAAAAATCAATAAATAACCTAAAAAAATCAAGGTCAATTTATGTTATTATTTAAAACGCATGGCCCTAGTCATTAGCTTATGATTAACCCATCAAAAATAAACCCAAAAAATAACAAAGTAAAATTTTCAATTACAAAACACCATGGGTTGAAATATGGATGAAAAGGAAATAAGAAAAGGAACCAAAACAAAACAAAGAGCAATAAAAAAAGGGATAAAATTTGACATAAAAATAAATCAAGATTAAATGTTGAGTATGAATGGACACGTGTCTCAGATTTCCTTATATTTATACCCTATTTGTTACCCACCGGGTAAGAAATTTAGATATTTATAAACCATCAATTGGATTTTGGGTATCCATATGGGTATTAAAAAAGAGAAAATGTTCAAGAAATATATCTATAAATTATAATTATACATTTCATGTTAAGTTTCGGTGGGTTTCAGATTGATTTTGATAATATCTATACTCTATCCATTATCTATTGGGTAAGATAACCATAAAAAAAATACTAACTGTTCAGGTCAGTATTCATTGAGTTCGGATTAAATTATTATCTCTAATGTTGATGAATGCAATTACTTATCCCTATGAATATCCATTATCAGATAAAAAATAAATTAACTAATATATAAATTTGAAGTGTCTATGTGTGTGTACATATCAAATTATTAAACTATATATATATATATATATATATATATATATATATATATATATATATATATATATTACATTGTATTAAAAAAATCTAAATGTTCTACAAATATATTTATATAATATATTTATATATTTTGGGTTAGGTTCAGGCGGTTTCGAGTATGATTTGATAATATTAACACCACATTCATTATTCATTGGACCAAAAATCACCAACCCATTCAGAGCGAGGCATGGTGGGCCGAGGTGACATCTATTAGGTTTAGATTAAATTGTAATCTCTAATTTTAAGGGATGAATTTGAAAACAAAATTGAATTAGAAAAAGGATAAAAATGAAATAAATAGCAATGAAAATAATATGGACCAAACTTGAAATAAAAACTAAATGAAATCAAATGATAGGGATTAAATCGGAAACAAAATTTAACCAACAAAAGTATATAAAAAAAACAAAATAGATGGAAATCAAAAGAATGAGGACTACATTGTATAAATAAAACAAATAAAAGGAAGCTTTTGTATTTTGCCTAAAAGATGAGAGACAAAAGGGGAAGGAGGAGAAAAAAATCCACCGGAGCCACATCGTAGGGGTGAGCAAAAAACCCAAAAAACCGAACCAAGAAAAAAAATTAAATTAACCAATTAGAAAACCCAAAATAATTTCTGGTTTGGTACGGTTTCAGTTTTAAATGCCTGAAACCGATTGAACCGGAATGAACTGAATCAATTCAACCATAACCCTGCAAAAATAAAAGAGACTATAAATAATCTGTAACCAAAACCAACGCCCGCACCCCCGCTCTTTCTCTTTACCTCTCATCTCTCCTCGTAGCCCCCTTCTTTTTCTCTCTATCTCTCATCTCTTAAAGTCCATCCCTGTATCTTATCTTCTCCATCATATTCTCGTCTTTTCCTGGCAACAAATTCATGAACTTCACCATTTACTTCAATCAAACTACATCACTATGGGCATATATGCTTTCCTTCCAATCTTAGAGCTCTCATTTAGATCCAACACATTCACTATGGGCAAATCTGTTTTCCTTCCAATCTTGATTAATCTCCACTTTTTATTTTCCTTGATATTTTATGGGTTTTTGCTTTTTTTTATTATGTTATAATTTGCAACTCTGGCTTTGCTTGTATTTTAACTAGAATTCAATCATGTCTTGGTTATGTAAATTGGAACAAGTTCTTGAACAACAGAAACAAGATTTGCTTCTTGGTTTTACCGATTTTTTAACAATAGAAACCAGACCGAACCAAACTGAAACCAGTCGGTTTGAACTGGTTTCAATTTTAAATTTTTAAAAATAATAATGTCTGTTTGGTTAATTTTTTCATGTGAAAACCAAACCGAAAATGATCACCCCTACCACATCATTTGTGTTTCGATGTCACATGGGCCAACACTAGAAAACTCTTTATGCGTCACTTCAAACGCCATCTTAAAAGACAATGTTTGACGGTCGAAGGAGCTTGCATAGGCCGCCTAAAGGGCTCAGGCTCCTCCTGCTCGCACGCGCCAACAACTTTATCTTTTTAAATATATTTTATATATATCCAAAGACCTAATTACTTCTAACTTTGATTGAAAATTATAGAAAAGCCAAAGTGAAATGACGAAAACGCTTATAGACCCAAGTTAAAGAAAAACAAGATTGTAAGGGTAGTTAAATAAATACACTATTCAAAAAAATAAAAAACCAAAAAAACCGTTTGCACTAAGGTTATAATTTTTGTTTTTAAAGGGTAAATTAGTAATTTTATTATGCAATAAAAAAATAAAAGACCAATCTACCCCTAAAAAATTGGTAATGCCAGTTGAACCCTGTGAAAAGACTATTTTGCCCCTCAAAACTTATCAATTTCCTTACAATTATGGAGGAAATAATTGTCAGTATACTATAGCAATTCACAATGCACTAAGTCTTTTTTCATAGTGAAAGGCTGATCAAACTTAGTTTTTATTTTATTTTTTGTAATTGATATTGATCTTAGCTCAAAAAGAAAATTAAAAACCTTTTAAAAGTAGTACATCAGTGAGAAGAATTCAAGATTGGGGAATTATGAAATATCAATCCATCATGGACAGTGATCCTATCTTTGGCGGGCCTAATGTAGTGTTTGGTTACTATCCTGAAATAAAAAAGACGCAGACAACAGAGACAATACATAAAATAATACGGAGAGAGAATTATGTTTGGTAGTGATGTATAAAATAAAATTATTTTCTTTGTATCCTGTTTGGTTATGGTGGACAAGAAATAATAATTATAAAAAAATCTATTTTACCCTTAATATGTATTGTTGTCAAACTTACATATTTAAAAAAATAATTAGATGTATTTTTTTTAGTTTATATTGAGTATTGAAATTAATAATATTATAATAACCTTTATTATAAAACCAGGATTGACTTGACAGGTTGACCATGAGCCTAAACTGATATGATTTTAAAAAAAAATAGAGAAAGAATTTGCTTGACTTAACCCAGTCAAAAACCTGTTTAATTTTTTGAATTTTTTTTTGTCAAAACAAGGTAGCTTTGATTATTTTTTAAAAAGATTTGGAGTCAGTCGGGTTGACCCTGCCGACCCGTAACTTGAACCTTGTCTTGAGTCGACTTCCGAGTCGAATTTTAAAACTATGATAATAACCACTTTTATCCATACATTGACTCGTTTAACCCATGTTGACCCTCCCGAATTGTGACCTGGACCTTGCCTCAGTCGACCTTCAAGTCAGGTTTTAAAACTATAATATTAACAACTTTTGTCCTTATATTTACTTGGGTTCAACCTGAGTTGACTGTCCTGATCCGTTAGGCCTTGCCTCGGGTTGATCCTCGAATCAAGTTTTTAAACAATAATACTAACCACTTTTATTTTATGTTAACTCGGGTCAACCAGGGTTGACCCTCCTGACATATGACTTGGACCTTATCTCAGGTCAACCATCGAGTCGAGTTTTAAAACTATGATAATAACTACTTTTTTTTTCTTATATTGACATGGATTAACGATCAACTCCATTTGTGACCTGGGACTTGCACTGGTTCTACTCTTGAATTGAGTTTTAAAACTATGATAATAACTACTTTTATTCATACGCTGACTTGGGTCAACTCGACCCGTTACCCAGGCCTCGATCATTGATCTGGGCTTTACTCCAAATTGACCCCCCGAATTGAGTTTTAAGACTATGTTAATAATTATTTTTTATCTTTACATGTCTTCGTTAAACAATTTTAGAATTGAAATTTTTTTACAATGATATTTTAGAAATAAAAAATAATAAATATTATCTCTAGAGACATATTTTTTTTACCTCATATTTTGAAAGTAGAGGAATTCACTTCAAAATTGTTATAGAGACAAATTTATTTTTATTTATCCGTCCTCAACTAAACACATTTTTATCTTTATTGTTTCTATCTTTTATGTCTCAGGATAATAACAAAAACACTTCCTAAAAAAAAATCTAAATTATCATTTCTCTTTTAATTGATTTTTTTTTATAAAATAAATTCCACAATCGTTTTCAATTATCAATCTAACACTTCAGCTAGCTGTTCCAGATCTAATTGAAAAGAAAGAAAAATATAATTTAAGACTATGACAATGAACCACCCGAAACACAAAACACAAATATACTCTTCGTTTTTACAGGTACCCGAATACACGCTTGAAGAGGCAATTATGACCAAATTAGCTTATTGAAATACAAAACATTTAGCGGTATAAGTCATATTGTAATGAATACAGAACAAACCACATAGCAATGTCATCTCACGCACACTTCAATTTTTACATAAACCCAATTTCGTAATTATACAGTCGTCACCTTCACATCACCCTTTAATTACCTTTATTCTTAATTTAACCACATATATGTTTCAGGATCCGTGGACACGAAAAAAAAAAAACACATTAAACCACTGAAAATTATAAATTCAAGTCCTCAGATCATTCTTTTGGAATAGCCACAGCAGAGAGAGGCTTCTTCATTTCACAAGAAAGTCTCAGCACTTCGCTTAGGTCAACTGGGTTATGCGTGTCCTGGACCCACTCAAAATGGTGCACCAACGTAGCCACCCATAGGCTCACTGTCACAAGTCCCATGTTCTTACCAGGACAAACCCTACGTCCAGCTCCAAATGGTGCAAGTCTGAGGTCACCTCCTCTTACATCCACATCAGCACCACCTTGCCTCTCCAAGAACCTCTCAGGCTTAAACACCAAGGCATCCTCCCATACTCTTGGGTCATGGGTTATGGCCCACATATTGACCATTGCAGTGGTGTTGGTGGGGACCACCATGCCATTACTGAGGTGGACGTCTGATGTGGACAACCGAGCCCAAGAGAGGAGGGGCCCGGGAGGGTGTACCCGTAAGGTTTCCTTGATCACAGCCTGTAGGTATGGCAATTTAGCCACGTCAGCATCCTTGACACTCCTGTTTCCGACGATAAAGTTCAGCTCGTTCCGCAGCTTGGCTTGAATCTCAGGGTTCAAAACCAACTCTGCCATGATCCACTCAGTCAAAAGAGCAGTGGTATCGGTGCCACGAAAGATCATCTCCTGCACACAACGAATTAAACCCATAGTAATCAGTACACCACTTGTATATAGAGAAACATTTAAGGCAGCAAAAAAAAAAAAAAAATTATTAAATACTCACCCATAAAACAGCAACCATGTCATCCTCATCAAGTTTCTCTTCACCCTCCAAAGAAAGCAAAACATGGACGAAATCAGCGTTTTCAAATTCATTTTTAGGCTTCGTAATTCTATGCTCGTCAATGATTTTCTTAACGAGTTTCTTGACTCGAGGAACAAGAAGACAACAACGTTGTTTGATGCGAGAAGGGTCATAAAAGTAGTTCAGCCACGGGAGATAATCAGACCAGTTAAAAGCACCCAAGAGCTCAAAACCTTCTCTAACAAGTTCTTGCAATTCTTTTGCCTCCTCATTATTGTGCATTAAGTCATATCTTTTTCCAAAAACAGTACCCATAATGTTATTAATAGAAGCATTTCGAAGATGTTTACGCAAACAAACAATTCCACGGAGGGATTGCTCATTATAAATGCCACTCAACATATTAGAACAATCAAGCTGGCGCCATGGCTCATAAGCAGCGATGCGCCTCGGTGCAAATAAATGAGTTGATGCAATTCTTCTAAGGAGGCGCCAATAAGCCCCGTTTGGTGCAAAACCAATGGCTCGGCTAAACATGATGCTTTTAGCCGATAGCTTGATGGGACGGTCAGCGAAGTGAGGAGATGTCAAGATTTCACGAGCGATTTGAGGGTCGGAGGTTACAATGGCAGGAGTGGAACCTAAGCTAAAAGCCATGAGCTGAGTTGCGGCTTGGCTTGACGCCATGCAAGCGAGGGTGCGATGGGCCAAGCCGCGGCTTAAGCTGAATAAGCTTCCAAATAAGGGCAGGCCTCGGGGACCTGGGATGGGGACATTACCCTTTTGGTTTCTGCCATTTTTCCAGGCTAGGCCACCAGTTGAGAAAGCCCAAGGTAGCACGGTAATGATTAAGAATGATGCCAAGACAAAGAGCAAGATTAGAGGGTTTGACAAGTTTTGGATTTGTAACATAGCAGGGAGTGCAAACATCCACCAGCTTGAGTCGACAGGAGTTGGAAACAAATCCATTTCTAGAGAGAGAGAGAGAGAGTCTGTGTGTGTGAGGGAGGGAGGGTATTGAAGAATGTGTGGATAAAGGCCAACGGGTTTTGGTTTAAATAGGTGTGTTTTGGTAGCTGCTTGTATGGATACGTGAAGTGAGAGCAAAATTGCTATCTAAGATTTAGATTATTAAGATTTTAGGATGCCCAAGTGTGAATGCTCGTGCATGCGATTTAATTTATTATTCAAGTCCCATTGTAGCAGGTTGAGTGGCAAGTTGCCCTGTATAGTTAGGTGCATGTTGTGAAGTCAACTTAAGGCACCATATCAGTTTCCAATTTCATATCACAAGATGCCCCATATCTCAAATGATTCTTGATATGTTAATGGCAGAACATCAAGCTTTCCTTTCTCTTAATTTGCTCTAAAAGTGCGATATTGGGTACATTGGCACAATTGTGATTTGGGAATTGTTACCTGATGCGATCAAATATATATGTGAATATTCGTTCCAACTGATCAAATTGTCATATCGTCCTTTGCATAGATGTAAGAGCAAGAAAAGACAAACACCACTGATCAACAGTTGGGTCTTATATATCATGGCAGCTAATGATTTGCGAAACCAGATTTAGATCGAGTCCTGAGATCACTTTGTTATAGTAAATGAAGGTTATCCACTGTTAAGAAGCAGTGAATAAAGAAAGAAAAAAATTGAAAGTTAATAAAAAAACCTTCCAGCAAGTCGGATATTTACTTCTGCTTTCTCGTCTGGAAAAGCACAAATTTTTTAACCAAGAACCTGAAGCTTTTTATTGAACCCATCGTAGGTAGAAGACTGTTGGGTGCTGGAAAGTGAAGAAAATATTAATCTAGCAGGTGTGGAATGGAATCGTGGGATGTTATTAAATTAATTTGTTAATGTTATGCTTAACTTAAATATTAACCTAGAATTAGTACCCGGCCCATCTCGAACAAATTAAATTTAACAGTATATTAAACAGTTTATACATTCATCTTGAAAACTCAAAGTCTGCGCTCTCCAAGACAAAAAAAAAAAAAACCTTTTTCGATCCACTTTCTATGGTCTTTTCTCTCAAGGGAAAATTGGTGGTGTCTTTTCAATCTTGTGAAGACTATAAAATAGACGTAACGAAGTAGAATTTATAAGATTTTGTTGGTATTCGCTGGTGCTTTTGGTCCTCCTCCGGTTCGATGGAGAATTGAAAGGGACACGTGTTTGGTTTCTCAATATATATACATACACACACGGGTAAATTTTGGATATAAATTTAGAGTTGTTTGAGGTTTATGTAAATATTATTTAAAAATTAGATATACTTTTTGATTTTAAATATTTATTTCAAAACTGATTTGTCACAAACCATATATCGTTCAGATATTTGGCTTCTAATAGTAATTCACATGAACCACCATTGAGAAATTTCCTAAACTCTTTTAGAAGAGAGAAAATGCTATACCTTAGAGTGCTAGTTTTTTTTTTTTTTTAATGTTTTAGGTGTTGACGTAATATACTTTTCTCACATTTTTCTTAGAAAATAACAGGCATAATATTCTATTTATAAAAAAACCTAAGAATTCTTTAAATGATAAAATACCAATTTGCCCTTAAAATAATATCACATATATTATTTTAGGATAATTTTATAAATTTATTTAATCAAATCCTTACTTGAGTTTTTCTAGGTTTAGAATTGTAATAACCTATATTACTTATATTTAAGTCCTTAATTTTTAAATTTTATTTGCAATCAAGTCACACTTGATTAACCATTATTTTTTTAATTTCTGATCAATAGTTCTTATATGTGTGACCTATTATATTTTCTAATAAGTTGGCCCAAATATAATATCATAATCCTAAATAAAATAAGATTAAATAAATTAATTTATTATTAATTCAATAATTGATTGATTTATATTTGAAGATCAAGTAATGTCTAACAACCTGCCATGATCCTTCAAATATTAGGAAAGTCATAAGTGAAGTGACTTAACCTTTCAGTTACTAGTTTCTCGGTGTAATTATTATTTCTTCATCAAAAATATTCTGATTTAGATATTATAGCATAGAGTATATTTGCTTTATCAAATCATGTTAGTTCTCAAGTCAACATTATAGTTATTAATTAATTGAAAAAGATTTTCAAACTCTTTTCAAAATTCATTCCATTTTGGCCAAAGATTTCACAATCAATACTATTTAAGAAAATATGAAATATTTTTCTTAATTCACCTAAGTTGATGAATCCTCTCTTGATTACTCAAATACTTGCATATAGTTTATGATATACTCAATATCTATATGTTTGTTACCCTTAATAAGGATAACATATGGTTAGGATCAAAGCATAACACTTCATTTATAAGATAATTTAATGATATCAATTCTAAGAATCATTTCTATAACTATCACGAGAACCTTGTCCATAGACATAAGTGATCTCTCTATATGAAATTATCTTGCGGGTCAGTTCAATGTACACGTTTGTGGGTCAGTTCAATATATATGTTATACGACAAACACCTGCATATTAATTCCATGTACCCTTCATATCTTAATTTATGAGAACAACTGCTTGCTTTCATAAAGAAATGAGCATAATATACACCGGTCTAAACAACTCTAATTAATTTTAAATATTAATAGAACATTGATCATGAACATTTAAGAACAATGTTTTGATGCAATAAGAATCTCATAATTATAATATCTTTATAATTTTCTTTACAAATTATTTTTGCCTCATAGATTTTATCTATACTTTAAATTTATTAATTAAACATTAGATTCATTAATAAAATGTAAATGAATATTAAAGATAAAGAAAGCTTTTATTAATAATAAATATGTTTTACATAAATAAAATTAGTGTTACATATAACCAATCGATTGTCTACATGAAATATTCATTAAAAACATATACAAGTTTCTTAAAGGAGGCTATATATAATTATAAAACTCGTCTAGAGTTATGTCAAAAATAAAACACACAAATATTTCATATTCCAAGCTTTAATTGATTCAACACTTTTAAATTTTGAATTTATTGACCTTTATATTTATAGGAAGATTACAACCTTTAACTATCATAATCTAATAAGGATTTAATTTAACTAGTTAAACAAGGTTTCTAGTTAACTAGTCTAATACAATTTTTTTTAATCAAGGATTCCTACTTATATTAGGATTTCAATTAATATCTCAACAATCCCTCCTTTAAATTGTTGTTTTTAAACATTCAATTTAGCAATGAGCAATTTTTTTATTATAGAAATTACATTGTATAAGAATATAATTATGTGTAGTGTGTTGTGTGTTTGTTGTTGTAGACAACCTTAGATATATAAATAAAAGAGGATGGTTGTTGTATCTTCATTGAGCTTTTTATTATACTCAGAAACTTTATCTTATATACTTTTTTCAAATTGGTATCAAAGTCTTATTTTGACAGAAATCTTCATGGATCCTAATCACAATCAAATTATGACCTCCTCTGATTTTTTCTAGCACATTGGTTGCCTCATCTGCACCTACTATGTTGATGCTTTATCCTTTAAGTTTCATTGCACTGATTGCTCCTCCATCATTTTTTTTGCGTTGCCAACCTCTATTCCAAATGCTATTCAATAAATTGAGGCGTGTTTTCCCTTGACTGTTGTTGCTGCTGTCATTTTCAGTCTTCATTAAGGTGGTGCTTTTATGATCCCTCTCTCTAATACTCATCAAGTTATCTTCTTGAAGGTGACCAATAATGAATGAGTTTAATGAGGTTGATGGGTTTAAGATTTATGTTAAATGATGATATATGAAGGTATTATATGTTATGATTGCTGAAAATGATGGGAAATTATACGGGGAAACAAGTAGAAACTTGTTAAACTTAGAAATAAAAAAATGAACAGTTGGTCTCTCAGTTTCTGTATTAAGATTAGGACCCTAAGATGATAGAATTTGTGATAATTTAATTATAAAAGTTGTATACATGGATGTTCCCTTTGAAACACAACTGACCTTGCTTAAATTAGAGTGACAAAATGCTATATATGAGATAAAAATCGAAGAAGGGTCTAAATCAAAATTAGCAAAACAATTTTATTTTTACTTCTGTAATTTGTGAATTTAGGCATGTAGATAACAAAATTGGGTTTAGTAATCTTGCTCAAAGTTGTAAAACTATGCTGTATCTTTCTAAAGAAAGAATCCACATATAAAATTGAGTTTTATAACTTCAGTTATAATCAAAATACTAAATAGTATTCCGAGTCAATTATGTTGAGCCACCTAAAATTTATAAACTGTTAACTCTTGTTTGGAGTTGTTCTGGATTGAAAATGTTGAATTATTGAAGGAATGGAAATGAAAAATGTTTGTATGCATGGATATAGTTTGAAATTAATAAAATGTACTTGATGTTACATGTGAGATCATGAGCATCAAATAGTAACGGGAGATGACTAGTAGAGTACATAATTCAGGTAAGTGCTTGACATTTTAGACAATTATTTTAAAAATCTCTTATAAATTTATTTTCAAGTTTCTTGTAAAATGCATGTCAAAATTTTTATTATGTAAGTTTATTATGTGAATATTGGTTGTACCTATAGTTTCCTGGTTATAAGATTGGTGCCTTGTGAATGGGTTATTGGTTGGACTAGTTTCCTAATAATTGGATTGATGCTCTAGGAATGGGTGATTGGTATAACCAGTTTCCTAGTTTGGAACTGGTGTCCTATTAAATAGGTAATTGTTAAAATTTGTTATCAGATTAATTGGAATTAGAAACCTAAATAGTTAGTTGTTTAAAAGAAGTTGATAGAGTGTTGCATAAATTATTAAATTGTTTAATTAATTTTATGGTGCTTTTGTAAATTAATGTGCAAATATATCTTAGCATCATAATTGCTAATTGATGTATTGGTGCTTCTTTTGTACATCTACTTAGTTTAATAAGTTAATAGAGAAATTTCTTTTTGGATTGTAATTAACATCAATTCTGACTTATATGTGTAAATTTATGTAATACTTTATTTTGTTAAATTCTTATGTAGCAGATTTATGTTTATCATCTAAATTATGTGATGCATGAATTCCAATTGTTATGAGTAATTAATTATATTGCATGTATTTTTCTGAGATTTTATTAAATGAAAATATGGAAAAACGTTTGTTAAATAATGATTGCTTAAGTCTAGGATGCCGAACTATACATTTAGTATTTTATTCATGAGAAACTAAACGATATTAACAATATTTTGGTATTCACTTATATAAGGAAAATGTTGTTGGATTTTCATTATAAAAAAATTTCATTATTTTGTTTCTTCTTATTATCCTGGAATCTATATGAACATTGTTTTAAAAGTCACGGTTGTTACATATGATCTTTGACTATTAGGTGTGTTTTGATACTGATTGTGATGATTTCTCCTTAAACTTCTTTTATTTCATTGTTATCACTATCTAAATGTACTATAATATTTTGATTAACACTATCACTGTTTTATGTCCAAAATTAAACTTTATAAGAAATAACATCTCGACTAATAATAAATTTATTGGTGTTAGAATTATATACTTTATAAGCTTTTGATTAATCACAAATACCAAGAAAAATATATTTTTCTCCTTTATCATCAAGTTTTTTCCTCTTTTGATTGGAATATAGGCATAAGCAATGCATCCAAATATTTTGAGATGATCTATTATCAATCTTCATCCACTCCAAGCTTTCTCTTGTATTTTATCTTTAACAATAAGTGTGAGAATTCTATTCAAAATATAAATGCTTCATTGTACTACTTGAAGCTAATAAGATTTTAGGAGACTACTTTTTGTTAAAAGACTTTAGACCATATCCATAATAATACAATTTTTTCTTTCGCAAACACCATTTTATTGAGGCGTATAAGTTGTGGAAAATTGCCTCTTGATTCTATAAGTCTTATAAAAATCATAAATTCATCTGAGTTATACTCTTCATCATGACCTGTTCAAAAACTTTTGTTGTTTTGTCTTCATTCTTAATAAGTGTTTTATATTTTTTAAAGGCTTTAAAAGCTTTATATTTTTCTTGCAAAAAATAAACTCAAAATTTCCGACTATAATCATCAATAAAGATGATTATATGTCTTTTATCTCTATATAAAAAAATAGAGTTATTAACCCATAAATATCAAAATAAATAAAATCCAATACAAATATCAAAATAAATAAACTCCAATAGCTTCCTTGGTCACCATGATTTTCCTCGTGAAAATTGATTTTGGTGTTGTTTGTTAACAATACATTCTTCACAAACTTGTGAAGGAGTTGTAATTCGAGGAAGACCCATTACCAAATTTTTTTGATATAAAATTGTTAATCCACTAAAATTAAGATGCCCATAATGAAAATATCATAGCCATGCTTCCTATTTTAATCTAATAGAAAAACATGAATGAGTAACATATTAAAGATATAAAGAAAACAATTGATTAGCCATCATGCTAACTTTAGAAATCAAGCCCAATTTGGCATCTTCAATTCTACATGCTTTATTTTTTTATATAAAATCCATTCATGTTTTCTTAAAGCTGACCAATGCTAAGTAAAATTGTTTTTAATTATGAAAAAATAATAATCAAAGATGGCATGTTATTGCTGCAATTCCTTTTCTCATAAAGAAAATTTTAGACTCGTCACTAAACTTTATAAAATCTTGATATAATTCATCTAAATCAAAGAAAATGATTTATTTCCACTCATGTGATTCCTACAGCTAGTGACTAAATACCATGAATTCCTACAACATCATATGACAAGCCATCAATAAAGTTGTTTCATCTTTCTTTTTTATAAAATTAGATTTTTTACCACCATTCTTATTCAAATTAGTTTGACATTTAGATTTGTAATCATTCAACTTTGGATTTGTCCATTAGATTTGATGTGTAAATAGTTCAATGATTCTTGTTATATCCTTTTCCTCTTCTTTAAAAATTAAAAGATTAATCATCTCTAAATTTTTTATATGAAAATATAACATTGCTATTGCTTGTGCTCCTTCCTCATCTTCCACCATCTCTTTTCGAGGTAGAAAAATATCGATTATTAGATAAAACTCATAAAACTTGCTGTTTTTACTTGTCTTTTCAATTAATTTTTCATTCATGAATTAGTAATAAACTTTGCAATTTATCAATAAAAAGTTCATAAATATCCTTAGATTTCTATATTGTCTTCCACAATTCATTTTTCATTAGACTAGGATATTTCAATTAATATCTTAACAAGTTCATTAACCATGGGTTAATGGAAACCTGCAGGGGGCAGCTTTCTATTACCTCCAAACTTTGAAAAGTGTCTAACTTTAATTAGCCATAAAGACTTGAGGTTTTTTTTTTTTTTTAATGTATATAAATATTTTGCCCCTCCATTTCTTTATTATTCCATGACTCATCCTTGTTTTATTATATTTTCAAATTCATCCTTTTATTCTCTGGTAATAGTCCTCCATTACTTCTAAATTTCTTCCATGATCTCTCTTCATGGAGATTTGAATGCAATAGCAGGTGGACCTAAACTTATGATGCTGTTAAGACTTAAGACAACATAAAGGACCTTAAGTTTCAGTAGTGCAAGAGAGCACGGTATTCTTAACACCATAAAACTAAACAAAGGTTAGGTTGTCGTGTCGGTTTATAATTCTCCAAGATTTATAGTAGAAGTCAATCAACCATATTAATTTTAATGATTTAATTGAAAAAGAAAATTGAGTTTATATTCCAGATTAATGTTTTTAACCACATTAATGTTTTTCTTTCTTTCTTTCTTTCTTCATATTTTGATGGTATTATTTTTATTTAATCAAGAACCGTGATCTGATATTCTGTCCCTCGCAAGGAGGGGTTGGGGTTCGGGAGCTGGGATTTCGAAATAACTTTCTTCTCGGAAGGAGATTATTTCTTTCTTCTTTGCTTGAAAGATCGCCGCGCGATACACATTATTCTATACCAATTCCACAACAGATTACAAGAAAAGTTTGATGGATAGCTTTCCATCATCAAATGACTTGAAATATAAGCTGCTTCATTTCAGTGAGAATTCATTGTACTTAACCTTGGAAGACTAAAATATGAAGGAGCTTTGACATATAGTTCGGTTCTCCGATTTTATCGAGTTGTTAATTTAGGAACAAAGTCCGGTCAGAAGAATGTAAGGTTTGGAAGACTAATTATATCAGTCTATATATAAATTAAAAAACTACACAAACAAATCCAGATGATTATTATAATTTTTTCTCATTTATTCCTTATTTTTTGTTTTATTTATTTATTTGTTTATGATATGGGAGTATCATGGCCAGATTTAGAGAGTGGACAATATTAAAGAAATAATTAAGATAAATATTCTTGATTATAATAAAGAAATCAAGGACTGAGCAACTCAAAATTGAGCAACTCAAAAACAATAAAGAAATTATTCCAATTATCTGGTCAAATTAGATAGTTAAGTATTTTATATAATTTGTTTTGTTTTCTTTTATTTTCTTATGCATTTTGTTAAGTACCTATATAAAATCTACATGGATTAAATATAATACATATATAATTAAATTATCATATAATAACATTTTCTTTTATTTTAATCTTTTACTGGCATTTGCCCACACTGTGTCATCAAAATCCATATATAGTAAGTTAAAGTTTGCCCCCACAAATTGTTTTTTGTTTACCTCTTTTCCCACAACACGTTCTTTTGGTTCATTTGCCTCCATATGGTTTAGTTAAATGCAAAAGTGCTCTCACAAATAGTACTAATCTCCCAAAAATACTTATTCTTGAGAAAAAGTAAAAGGTGAGTGCGTAATATTACTTTACTTTTCTACATTAATTGGATTAAGCCCTTGAATTATCAAAAAAAAAAAAAAAAAACATACACATGTATATGCCTTTTAGATAGTTCATAATAAAGTTGCCCCTGTTAAAAAATATTAGAACACTAAGCAAAAATATTTAATTTATCATTATAAAAACATGTTAAACAAAAGATGTCTAATAAAAACATAGAGTTTATACATGTTTAAAACTATAAGTATATAAAAGTATAAAAATTCAAGTTTTAAAATTCTTTTTTCACCTCTTTTTTATAGTGAATTTTAGAAGTTAAAAGATTGAAGAATTAATTCCCACCATTATAAATTAATAATTAGCCGATCATAAACTAATAATTAATTATAGAAAAACTAAGAGTTATTTGAGTAGGAAAACCAATAATTATTTAAGATTAATTTTTTATTTATCTATAATTTATTTAATTAAAATAATTTTCCAAGAATCATCTCAAAAGCAAGATATCCATGTCATTTTTACTCTCTTTTCATATCTTTATTTTTCTAAAATTTATCAAATTTTGAGGAATTCTAAAAAAATTATAATCGCTGCTTTGAAGAGAGTCTACAAGAATTATGAGTTTATGTATTTATTTATTTTTAAACAAAGTACGATTTTATACATTTAACTCTCCTCTACTTAAGATTTGCAGTTGCTAGATAAGAACGCAGAGAGCAAAGACACTCAATTAACCATCTTTTTTTCCCCCCGTTATACAAATATTGCTATAGAGACACCGGTACACCTCCATATATAATGGTATAACAAGGAGATTTTAGAGGGAGATGAGCTCTTTTTTCCATTATATGCTAGAGAGGGTGCAAGGAAAAATGACAAAATTTTCTGACTCCGCGAGCACGAACAGAAAGTAATTACTTGTCAAGGAATTTTACTCGGTAAAGGTCAAGGAATTTTGCTCGGTAAAGGTCAAGTTAAATGCCCGAATCATTTCTGCTTCCTTTCTCAATATACAAAAGCACGCTCACTAGATTCACCCTGACATTCCCCGTCCTGGTCTGCTTGTAAAGCCAAAACGAAGGAAATATTGTTGGCTTCGTCATCGAATCCTCGGATATTCCACATTCAGAATATGCACCACCAACAAGGTATAGATGTTGCATTGTGTAATATTCTTTGCTCTAAATTCATGAGTTGGTCGCACAATTACCGGTCGATGCGGACATGGCCTCTAGAGCCTGGCTAGTTTCTACAAGATATTGGTTTTTTTTATCAGCTGAAAAAAGCACGTCAAGTGTTTGGTTTTTTGAGGAAGAGATCATGAAAGGATTTGCATGCGCCAAACACAGGTAAAGATAGATTCAAGTATTAATTTAGATCGCATAGAATTAAAAGAAATAGGAATCTGATCTTATTAAATTCCTCCATCGTGGGTTTCGATTTTTGGGTTACATGCGCTTTTCATGCATTTCGTAACTTGCTGGATCGGAGTTGATGCTGCTACATTCCCTTAAAAGAAATAGGAATCTGATCTTATTAAAATTTGATAAAACGACTAAAAATCAAAATTAAAAATCAAAACATTAAAAGTTAAACTTAAAAAATTATAAAATAAAAGGACAAACTTAATTTTTTTTAATAACCAGCAAAAAAAAAAAAAAATTCAAGTATGGTAGTCAGCGAACGCATCACCCCATGGGAAAAGAGGCGCCGTGATGCTTCCAACACAATTATAAAAATTGGTGTTTCTCTACTAAAAAACATCTCACACATCACAAGAAAAGCGCGAAGGTGCTCCACGTGCTTCTATTATGTGTTGACTATTATTTATCTAATGAATTTAATAATGATATTTGAATTCTTCTATAAATAAACCGAATTACCCTCTAACTAAGCTAACTGGTTTTGTGTTGCCAAGGTAAAATAGTTAATTAAAATTGGAAATTGAGTGTGCAGAGTCAAAGTATAATGGTTTTTAGGGATTTATTTTTTTAATTTAATGTCAGATGGCTACTAAGTAAGTTGACTGTGAAGGGGGGGGAAAAGCAGCAAGAAAGAGTGTCAAGAAATCTAGAGTATGAAACTTGAGAATCACGGCAAAACAAACATGGGGCCGTGGGGAGTACACGTGAGTGTAAGAGTATAGAGCGTCGAGAATGCAAATCTTTGGAATCTGAGATATTGCAGTACAAACTTACGCGTAAAATGGCCCTTCCTTCCTTTCCAATCTTTAGAGTTCGGAGCCGATCGAGGATCCTGCATTCGTGGACCTCTTCTTGAGATTCGCAAGGTACAAAACTCTATCAAAAATTATTACTATTGAGTTTTTTTTTTTTCTTAATATCAGTCATCGAAAAAGTATTTTATATTGATGAAATTTTAAGATATAGTATAAAGTTATTGATTTTATTATTAAAATAACAAAATCAATAATTGTTTTTGTTAATTACACTATTCTTAGCCGTTTAAAATTAAAAAAGAAGAAATTACGATGATTTATAAACTCATTTTCTAAGAGGGATTCTTTCATTTTTATTTTATTTTAACAGTTGTGATCATATTAGTTTGAATAACTCACATTTTTCATTATATATATATATATATATATATATATATATATATATATATATATATATATGATCGTGCTAGCTATTCTCAAAAACGACTCCTATGATAGTCTATTATTATTTACAAACTGGATGTTTGGTGCGTTAATGCTCCAAGTGCATGTTTGAAGTTATTAACTTTAACATGTTTTTATGTTTTAAAAATATTTTTATAGAATATAAATGTTTTTTATTTTTTTATTTCAAATTAATTTTTTTATGTTTTCAATTATTTTGATATGTTGATATCAAAAATAAATTTTAAAAATTAAAAAAAATATTTAATATATTTTTAAATAAAAAATATTTTAAAAAGTATATATCCATTATTACATTATCAAAAATTATATTATTATACACAGCAGTATGCGCAAAGAACACACTGTTACGGGACAAATCAAAGGAATTCGCTTTGACTGAATCAGCAAAGGGTTAATTCAGTGGTCATGGTTCCAAAGAATTACTTGAAATTGATGGAATTAAAATTATATATAGGCTATTATTATAACATGGCAGGGAGAGTACTCCGCTCTGAATAACTTCAGTGTTTAATGTGTAAGAATAAGCGATTTTTGTTGATTGATTTTAATAATTAAGTATTTAATTTCTTACCCTTTATAAGTACATGCTCGGTTTTTAAATTTACAGTTGGATCTTTTAAAAGAATATTAAATTCCGAGCTTTATTTTATATTATAGTTTTATTATTCAGCATCCAATATGAGGCTATATTGATTAGATATCTCATATTTGGTGGTCGCTAGATTCAATATAAATATATATATATATATATATATATATATATATATATATATATATATATATATATCTTTTTATTGTGCATATACTTACATTTCACTATGATTTTTAACTATAAATTTTTAAGTGAAATGATCATATTATCTCTTTCAAACAAAATCCACTAACTTGTTTTAGAAGTAACACATTCATTTTCTTAAGGGTAATTAGTTATTATTAAATTAATCTAAGTTAAATTGATCTTCATAATTTTTTTACACAATAAAATAATTTATTTATACTTAAAAACAAAAAAATATATAAAATTATAATTCAAGAACTTTTTAATATTTTTGTTATTCCACGCTACTCAACAATAAATATAAAATATTATTTTTTAAAAACATGGTTAGCGTAAAGGTGTTGCCCATGCCTTTTGAGTAGTGCAAAAGACCTCATTCGGAGGTAAAAAATATCCAACTGTTATGTCATCCGAAGGGTTGAGTGACGATGCATCCAATGAGGTGACACATATGGCATTATAAACAACGGTTCGACAATGATGAAATTTTTTCGTTCCCCCTCTCCTTTTCTCTTTTCATTCCTTGTGATTTATGTTAGTCAAACCATTGCAGAAAACAAAAATCCTTAGCCTTTAGGGGGAGCCTCACACGCATTCGAAACGCGGTGGGCTTCCCCCACCTACTAGCATGTGCTAGCCAAATTTCTTTTTCTATTTACCTCAGTCATTATATTTGATTTGATTTGATTTTAGTATTGGCCCCTTAATATTTAATTGTTCTAAATCAGCCAAAAAATGCTTTATTTTGCAAATCCGAGTACTAAAAATTTTCTTTAATATTGTGAGATCCATTTATTAAGGCAACCAAAACAAACAGTCAAGTTAAATCTCAAATAAAACTAATGTGAAGAGGTTAAATTAAAAAAAAATAATTAAGGAATCAAAATTAAAAAAAAAAGAAAAAGAACATGAACTCCACCATGAACATGCAAATCAGTTCCTTATGTTGGCAAATAAATAGGATTAAATATTTTTTAAAGTTTTAAATTTAGTCATTGAAACTCTAATTATTTTAAATTAATAAAATTAAATCTTTTCTTGTACATCTAGCTAGAGACCAAAGAATAAAAAATCTTAGGGTCAAAAATAAAAGAAGAAAAGAACGATAAACAATGTTTCTCCTCACATATTTCAATGAAAGACTTTCATAAATTATATGTTATTAATAAAAATGTCCATTATATTTAATTTAATTTGTATTCAATAGGTGTAATTGAATAAAAAAAAATAATCAAACTTTGAATCATGATTCTGTTGAAGGTCATAAGCAATAAAACATTATTTCCCACGAATGAATCATTCAATGTACAAATTAATAATATAAAAATTATAGTAGAATGAACGCAACCTTATTTTGCTATGAACAACTAAAAAAAATACATTACAGTCAAAGAGTTTCCAATATTAAAAGATCCAACCATCTATTTAATTGTCGGTCCATCCTTCAATGGCCAGTTAATTAGATTAAAATTAGAAAACATTACTTTAAAATTAGATTAAAATTAAAAAGATAACCTAATTGGGCAATTAGAAGTTAGAGCAGGTGGTGAAAGATCACAGGAACCATCCTCTGGCAGTGGCCTGGTTGTTATCGACTGGTGTTCTTATATTTTTTGGTGAGTTGCCTTCATGTTCTTACATTAACCTAATTGGGCAAACTCATTGACTCTATGTTAGCAGCAAATTAATATTAAATATTCATTTTAATATGGGAGGGAGTTAACGTATTATACTAACACATAGTATATATGTTGATTTACCTCTAAGTTCATCGCCATTGACTAATCAAATATTCATTCTTAGCATGCGGTTTCTAAAACCTAGATGGTAGGATAACTGTTCTCTCATGTATAGGAGGCTAAGGCAAGTGAGAGTCATATTGTTTTTTAAATTAATTTTTATTAAAAATTTATTAAAATAATTTTTTTAAAATTTATTTTAAACATCAAAATAATCTGAAAATATAAAAAAATTATTTGAATTTTTTTAATATTTTAAAACATAAAAACAAATAAGCTCTTGATATTGTATGAAAATTAAATTATATAAAAAGAATGACTAATTAATGAATAAACCTAACTCGATGTTGTATTGTTCAATTGCATACTATACCATTCCTTTTGCCTTGGAATCGAGAAATAAGATTTAATAAAATAGAAAAGAAATTAATACACTTAATTGACCATTGCATAATCCTAAGTAATATAGATTATGGAGAATCCTTTTATCATATGCATTGCATGTGTATCAATAACGTCGTTATAAAAATAAAAAAAATATTATTTAAAAAAATAAAAAAAATCAATAAAATATTATATAGTAGTAAAATTTGAATAAGAACATTTATAAAAAAACATACATAGCATAAAAATGTGAATAATTTTTTTTAAAAGACTCCTCTAAAATTTAAAATTATTATATTATAATTACTGTGTTTACAAATCTTTTTTTTTTAAGACTTTCTTTTATATATATATATATATATATATAAGAGGTGAATTTTAAAAATATAGATACGTACGAATAAATTAGAAATTTATTCTATCTTTTAACTAAAGAGTTCTTTTGTATGTTCATATATAGAGTTTGTCAAAATGTATAGATATTTTCATCTAAAAGAGTAGAAGATGACATGAAAAAAAAACTAATAATTTCCTATAAAAATAACTATAAAGGTCTAATTTAATAACGAGTTAAGTTTCGATATGTAATTTTATTATTTTTAAATTGTAGTTATATGTGGTAGAGATAAAAAAAAATATATAGGAATGAACAAAAACTTTGTGAATATTTTATTTAAAGGAATCCTCATAACGTTTAGTATAGCAATGGAAAAAAAAAGAATAACAAAGATTTTATTAATTTTTTCATCTAAAGGAATAAAAAATAATATAAAACAACAACAAATGATCTCTCTCTATCTCTCTCACAATTTTCCAAAACCATAAAGATAAGGGCCACGAAAAAAAATCATATTTTTTAGGATATAAACCAGAGAATTTTTGTTTCAAGCGGTATTTGTTTTTTCACCAAAGTTCAAGGGGGTATTTTTCAATTTAGCCATGATTTTTTTTTTAATTTTAGTTTTTTTCATGTTAATATATAATAAATATTAAAATAAAAATAAAAATAAAAATAAAAATACTTGAATAAAATATATTTAATTTTATTTGATTTATTTTTTCACAGAATTAAATATCATGCAAGAGTTAGAAAAAAACGAAAGTAACTGAATTGTAGTTCTTGGTGATTCAGTTAAGACAAACAACGGGCTTGTGATGCTAACGAAAATACATGGACCCAACTACCTGTAGATTGGTTTTCAGCTTCTCTACTATATGGGCCTCGTTCTTCCTTATTAAACAGGTTTTTATATATATATATATATATATATATATATATATATATATATATATATATATATATATATATATATAAAACCCCTCTAGCACAGGCTGATATCCGAAGCATTGTGAACTTGACTGGAATGGACCCAATTAATAGTTAATATTTAGAAGAATGCCAGGCCTGCAAGGAAAAAAACAAAACATAGAAAAGAAAAATAAAGTGTTTTGTTTTTTTTAAAAATGTTTTAGATTCTTTTTTGAAATTATTTTCTTATGATTTTGAATTGTCTTGTGTTGGTGTCAAAAATAAATTTTAAAAAATAAAAAATATATTATTTTAATACATTAAAAAACAATCACTACCACAATCTCAAACACCATCAATTGAAAGAGACAATAAGAAGAAAAAGGAATGGCAGCTTCCAAAGTGGGGCTAAAATCTGGAAGATTCAAATAAAATACTGGATATTCAGCCATATAACCAATACTTTAAGTGAATTTTGACATTACTTGATATTATTATTATTTACCAAGGTTTAGTTCTAAGTTTTAAGGAATAATCCATAGCTATCAAACTCGGCCCGAGAATCAATCCGATCAAGGAGCTGGGTCCTGGGTTTTATGGGTCAACTCGGATCAACCTAGATCAACCCGGAAAATTTTTAAAAAATAAATTTTAAATTTTAATATTTCATAAAAAAAATTCATATGAATATAGGGCTATGTATATTGAAAATAAAATATTTTTCTAATATTTATATAATAAACTTTAAAAAATTAATAACCAACTAAAAAAATATATTAAAAATATAAAAAAATACCCACATTTAAAAAATAAAGAAAAAAGCAGCCCTGGAATCCGCTCCTATTTCATTAAAAATGTCGCGGGGTGACATCATCTGGCGATGGCGTAGGCTCTCTGTCGTGCCTCCTGTGTGAGGTGTTGTGTATTAGAAAGAGTTTTTGGATTTAATCATAAAATTATGATTAATTTTTAGAAGTTGCCACCTAGTATTATGGTCACTAGAAACCTATGGTCTGCGAGAGTCTTGGTAAGGGACTGGTTGTGTAAGGGGAAGACACATCACCCCCAGTGCACCTATTTAAGGTAAGCTGCATTGCTGTTTGATTGTTTTTTCTAAGTCAGATTTTAATTCGTTAGTCTTTTATAAGGCTCAAGACAGATTTCTCTTCATGAGAGAGTCTCTACCTTATCGGGTTAAATACTAACCGTTCTAAAGTCTGAATTTTAGCATCGCATTTTCACACCTTCTATCTTTAATACTTGAGGGTACACTTTATCATGTAATTTTACACCTCATAAATATTAAAGTCTACATCTGGATCCTAAAAAAAAGATTCGAAAAAGATTTTTGACATGTTGGCGAAATCCTAATGAATAATCATAAACTGGTTACGATATCCATTTTTAGATTTTTAAACATGAAAAAGATGCAATTTTTGTTTTTTTTATGAAAAATATGCTTGAATCAATTTTAGGATTTGGCCATATCCAGACAGAGATAAGAACTCAAATCTGCCATGGAGAGTCACTCGGGTCTTGCCCGGGTTTGCCCGGGTCATGGGTCGACCCGCCGGGTAGACCGGGTTTGGTCGGGTCGTTGCATAGGCCGGTCTTTTGACAAACCTGAACCGGTCCAGCCACCGGGTCGACCGGGTCCCCGGTCGACCCGCCGGGCCAGTCCGGGTTTATTAACTATGGAATAATCCCAGCTTTGGGAGTTGTCTTGGTTACTATTGGAAAAGCAGAAATTAAAACCATCTTTGCATTGATCAGTGATCAACCAAAATAAAACAAAGCAAAAAGATCTCCGACCTCCCTTCAAATATGAGGTTTCCTACAACCTGATCATCACTACAGTTTGGCTATTTAAAATTCTTCATGCTTTTTGTTGTTGCTCAATGTTGGACCCCAAGTGCTGGAGATGGTGTATACCCGTTTTGAACCGAGTGTAGGAGTGTAGCTCATGTTTGCTAGAAAATTGACAAAAAGCGGAGAAGAAAGAAATATTTTTTTTCGAACCCTGTTTGAGTTGTTTTCTGCTCTCTTTATCCTTCCCCTTTGCTGCCAAAATCATCAGGTTTTCTTAGATTAATCAGGAGTCTTCATAATGCTAAATTCGTTCCTTCTTTATCTGGTCTTTAAAGTTGGATAAATCCCTAAGAATTTGCACTAAAAAAAATGGTTCTGCTGTTGTTGCAATTTTTTTGTTCCAAATTAGGCTCTGATTGTGACTTGGTTTTGTACGATATCTGATCATCCTAGCTATGTTCTGTCACTTATGACATGTTGAAAAATTGACCTGCACCTTTATTGGGTCCTAGGGATCACTGATCTTAGGTTGTTCCAAATTAGGCTTTGATTGTGACTTGGTTTCGTACGATATCTGATTATCCTAGCTATGTTCTGTCACTCATGACATGTTGAAAAATTGACCTGCACCTTCATTGGGTCCTAGGGATCACTGATCTTAGGGTAGACTCTCAGTCAGATTTGGATGCTCGACATTATCAGATCAAGAACCTTTTTGACCAACTAGATTACTGCCAGATTCTGTTCTTTAAAACAATTTTATCTCAATTCGACTCCTTCATCAAAGTTGTAGTCCTGGATGCGTAGATAAATTTGGGCTTTTATATCGCTCGATTTCAATATCAGAAGCTCAAGATATTCTCGTTTGAATATCTAGTGTGAAAGCAGGGATTCCTGCCGCGAGAAGGATCCTGACCCGAGTTTTGCACTAAAAAACTCTATTTCCGTCACAAATTTTGATGATTTGTTCTTAGGTCATACTCTCAGTCATATCGGGATTCTCGGCATTGTCAGTTTCTGAATTAGATCAGAAGACTCTTTTTGATCAACCAGATTACTGTCGAATTCTGTTTTTTAAAACGATTTTATCTCAATTTAAATCCTTCATCAAAGTTATAGTCCGAGACACGTAGATGACTTTGGGCTTTTGAATTGCTTGATTTCAATATTAGAAGCTCAAAATATTCCCGTTTGAATATCTAGTGTGAAATCAGGGATTTCTGCCGCGAGAAGGATTTTTACCCAAGTTCGCGAGCTTGATTCGAAGGATTTTTTTTGGACCAAGGACTGAATCAAAAAGTACTAAAATGAGTGATTGAATTGAAGAAGGATATTACAGTTGGAGAGGGGGGTTAGATCATAATAAATGACATGATTTTTTACCATACTGAATAAGAAAAATAAGACTTTGCAGCATGCACCCTTACCCATCTGATTTCTTTCCTTTTTTTCCTCTGCAAATTTCCTGCTGGTTTCCATGTTTGTCTTGCTGATTGGAGAGTTGCAGTCCATGTTTTTATTGATTCATTTAAAAGGAAACAGCTGATGCCTCATGGTCCCAGCTATGGAAGGAAAGAAAGGAGCTGTACCACCCTTTGATCAATGAAAATTAAGTGCTGAAAATCAGAATAGGAATAAGAATATTGCAGCTTCCTTTTGGCCTTTTTTTTACTGCAAATCTGTAGGGATTTGCGTCCTAGGATTAACGCTTTGAATCCTTCCTAAATAGAGACATATTTAGACTATATATAAGCCCTTCTAATGACCTAACAAGGGAAAAGAAAAAAGGGCAGAAAAATAAGAGAAAAATGGAGAGAAAAAAGATAAAAACATAGCAGTTTTGAAGGAAAATGCAAGAGAGGTAGGCGACGGGGAAACCATTTATTTACCAGCTTTACAACAGAATAGCAGAACTATGGTGACAGTATTCTTGCAAATCATACAATAATAAATTAATAATGCGACCAAATAATTGGCATTACATATGCTCAACAAACAAGAAGCGTTTAACACGGTGGCATATAGGGAGGTGGTGGTAGCACATGGGCTTTCTTGCCTCGACCATTCTTGATTATGAATGCCATCTCCATACCCCATGACAAATGACGCTCCAGATGGCAGTGCACGAACCATACTCCTGTTACAAATAAAATGGACACATGATGTTAGATCTGCCTCGTAATCAAGGTAATTAAGAGAAATAATGCTCTTAATATTATACTTTGCTGGTTATTGTATATTTAATTGGTTATGCTACTTATATTTACCAGGATTGGTAGCCTTGAATCTTATGACAGACCACCCATTTTTGGGAACGGCAATGGTATTTTGAAGAGGAGGGTCAACAAGATTGTATCTCAAAGGGTCTTTATCCTTGTCGAAGTTGCCAAATCCCCAACCAACAACATAGAAGCTTGTTCCATGTATGTGCATGGGATGATCAGTGCCAGCAGCCACATTTGTCCCTTGAAAAACAATCTCCACCGTCGAGTTATACTCGAGCACTTTCACTTCTGTACCTTTTGATGGTGTCTCATAAATCAATGGGATAGAATCCGCAGTGAAATTGAAGAACAGGGGTGGTTTATCAGGAAAGTGATCACCGTAAACACCATTGATTTGATTATAATAAGCTCTTAGTATATCCATACGTGTAGGTGTCTGAAAGCTTATGTTGTTCACACTAGCAGCTAGTCTAGACTGGGTCGCCCCACAAGAAGTGTTTGCACACGTAAATCTGTTAACAGAAACAGTGAAAAATAATGGAGTGCTTATGCTCATGGGGACATGAATTGGATGGTTATTATCAGCTAAGCTTCTAAGACGGCCAGTGAAATTAACCGATGCAGTTGTGTCATTAAAATAAGGAAGGTATGGCAATGAGAGAGTGGAGGATGGAGTGTAGTTGCCATTGTACTGGACAATGGCTGTGGTTGTTGTGTTGTCATATTGCACACCATTGGCACTAGAGTAAACTTTTGCAGCCATGTAATAGTGGTCCGGTGGTTGGTTCGCTTCTAATAAAACATCAATGGTTTGGCCAGGTGATATTGCTACATAATCAACTTTCAGTGGTTTAGTGTAGCTGGCATCTGTGCCGACCACCGTGACTTGATGATCGGTGATGGAGAAAAAGAGAATGTCTTGAAGGGCAGCGTTAATTAGGCGAAGAAGGTAAGTCTTGCCATAGTCCACCGATAGCTTGAATGTACCTGCAGTTAGAAAGACTAGGTTTCGATTTAATAGCTTTAAAAAATACAAACGTTCCACTGAGCTGTAGATTCTTCCCTCTCTCAACAAATTTCAAGTCGAATCTCTCGTTTGAAATAATAATGATGATGATGATGATAACAAAACACAAATTAACATGTAATTTATTAAGGATGCAATGCAGTAACCGTTTGATTGTCTGGGCCGGGAGGAAAGAATAGGCTTCTAAGAAATCATGGGTAACTTTCATTTTGCCCCACAGGTTTATATACTGTCTCATTTTCATCTAAAACCTTTGATTTATTCCAATTAAATCCTAACTCTTTCATCTTCTTCCAATCAGCCCCCCCCCATCCTTTATTTTATTCCAACCAGCCCCCCATCTTTTACTTTTGTTCCAATTTCCGCCCTCCGTTCATTTTCAGTAGGTGTGTGTTTATAAAATATCTCAATATCATCTAAAAATAAAGAACAAAATATTAAAAAATTGAATTAACAAAAACAAAAAGAAAAATTAAGCTACAATAGAACTTTTTTTTTGAGTGTTTGAGATGGTGGATTTCATTGTATTTTTTACTTGAAAATGTATTAAAATAATTTTTTTTAAAAAAATTATTTTTAATATAAATACATCAAAATAATCCAAAAACAATAAAAAAATTAATTAAAAAAATTAATTTTTTTCAAAAGCGAACTGCAAAAATAAACACAGTTGCATGGTACTTTTCAAAAATGATTTTTGTTTGCAATATTTTTTTTTTTAATCTTTCACCCTATCATATTAAAACCATTAAAAATTACTAAAAAAAACATCAATATAATATTTTTAAAAATCTAAATACATTTTTGTAATGCATCTAAATACAGTTTTTTTCCTTAAAAAAAAACATAGCTGAATCAAAGGGGTAGTACTCTGGATTGTAAAGAAATATAAGGCAAAATGAAAAGAGAAAATCTAAGCAATGGTACAGTGGCATTGTACCCGATTTTGAGCAAGGATAAAGATCACCGGGTTGACCATTGATCGTGTAAGCATCAGAGACATTGGGGTCTGCTCCCGAGGCACGGAATTGATCAAAGATTTCAAATATGTCCTCCTTCCACCACTCTCCTGCATTTCATGAAATCAGTGGTCAATATTACATTCAAATCTTCCACGGCTTTAAGAAACCTGAGTTTTCTTTTAAAATTGATGCTAGAATACCTAGAATAATCGGCACGTCTGCATGAGGCGCGGGTAAAGGATATTCGGTTCCTTTCTTGGGATATATGACAATCGCACCATAAACAGTTGCTCGTGTCCAGTCACTGTGAGCATGCCACCATAATGTTCCTTCTTCGTCAGAGAATATGACCCTCTGACTGAATTTTCCTCCTGGTTGAATTGGACACTGTGTGATATATTCAGGACCATCTGACCATGGATATTTTGGTTGTTTCACTCCATGCCTAGGATTAACAGTGTTAATATTGTTATCTCTGCCGCCATGCATATCGTGGATTTGCATCGTAAACAGCCCAAATTTCCAGACAGAAGATCAGATATATATAGAGGGACTTACCAGTGAATGGTGATGTTATGAGGGCTCTTGTTAACAACATCCACGATGATGGTTTCTCCTTTAGTAACGTATAGTGTCGGGCCGGGAAACTGTCCATTGACGGTCATTATGTTCTTGGTGCTGCAGAGTCTTGTGTATGGAACATCTTTTACCTACAATGAATGTGCACATACGCAAAACCACAAATTATGAATGAGCTTATAAAGTAAAACATCTAATCTCCTAGTTATTACGTGTAGCAGTTTTTTTCTTTTTTTTGAAAAAAGTCGATATAATAAAAGACTAACAGAATATAGATAAAAATAAAATAGAACAAAGAATGTGACCAGTGCACCGATGATTCTAGAATCTAGAGCAGTTAAATCAATGTCCTAAAACGCTTAATTTGAAGTGTATCTACAACCTATTCCAAATGAAATGGTACTAAAGTATAGTATTTTAAATTTCTTCTTAATGTTAACATTTTTCCTTTTCATATCATAAAAAGAAAGTTGAACTTATGTTAGATCGCATGAAAAAATAAAAAATCAGCACGTAGTACATACCACAAAAGTATGACGAACTATAGCTTGGCAGCATAGGAAACCACCAAATAATAGAAACCTTAAAATTTGGAAGGCTAGAACTCTCATGATTGCCATCATATATTTTCTTAGCAACGAATATATTCTTGTTTCACTCTTGATCATGACCAACCGAGCTGTCTTATGCCGGTATTTATATGGGTAACAAGGAGCAAGACGGCAATTTAGCTGGAGAATTGTTCAAGATAATTTTGTATTTCTCAACACCCAATTAAATGCAAAGTGTTCATTAACTACTTCGAAAACTATGGGGTTTGAGTGAACGTCTCTCTCTCTCTCTCCACTCTCGATATAATCACTGTTACTCGATTGTTTGACTCTGCTTTAACATTGTCAAAGCTGAGTGTGACTCGTTAGCATTTGTTTTTGGCTTTAGTGAAAGCTAACAACATTAATTCCCGTACCAGAAAATGGAGTACGTGGAAAAACAATTCTACATAGGAGTCTGTGGGAGGAAAAAAAAAACACTGAGGAAGCTGATTTATAATCGAGATCAAACAAGAAAATCAAAGTCGGGACAAAAAATAACCCTAATGAAGAAATCTCTTCTTCAAAAATATGGCTTCCAACACAAAAAATGCTCTGACTGGAATCATCTACAGAGACTCCCTTATGGGAAGTTAATTTTTTAATCTTGTGTCTGTGGAGGAGGGACAAGTTGAAGATTACATATTCGATAAGGAGAAGGATGAAGAGGAAAATAAACTAGACTGTTCGTTAATCTGATTATCTACAAAGGAGAAATGTAGGATCAGGAAACCTTGGAGATCATGTTTAATCATCAAGGTTATGGAAAGAAAAGTAGGGTATACTTTTCTTCTAAAAAGACTCTAGATGCTTTGGAAGATAAGGAGATTTAGTGTTAGTTGATCTGGGGAACAATTTTTTTCTCGCTAAATTCACTAACCAGGATGACCGGGATCGAGTTTGCTAAAAACTCAGGCATGCTTGTGCTTTTTTTTATCAAGGCTAGTGCATGAGCCTAACCTGTTTTTGTTTTTTTTTTAATTTAAATTTTTAAAAAATTAATTTAAAATATTATAAATATATTAATTTATTAAATTCTTTAAATAATTAAGAATATATTGATGTAACCCCTCCGTTTTCTAGAGTATCTTTATGTCATTTCGTTCACGAATCATTTTAATAATTAGTAAATATCTGATAAGGTAGATTTCTTATATATATATATATATATATATATATATATATATATATATCCACTATCAAAATTTTAATAGAGTTTTCTTTTTACTAGTAACATACCAAGTCATGATAACTTCATTCATTTCACCAAATTCAATCTTAATCATGACTCATCCATCCTATTCTTTATTTCACGATATTCCTGCTCAAGAATAGTTTGCAATGATTTTCAACAAAGAGGAATAAATTGAGATACAAAGAGAGTAAGAACAACTTATTTAAAAATTACACATTAATCGGCGCAATTAAATGGTCGAATTAGGTAAACTATATAGTCTGAGTAATTTGTTTGCGTTTGATTTGTTAATTTCAAGTTTCGTCAAATTAAGAGTGATTACAGGTTAACATACTTGTCACGCGAAGGGCAAACTTGGATACGCCTGCTGTCACTGCCAGTCACAGTCATAATTAGTCTTGGTCTTGCCATTTTACTATTAATTAACTAATTGTCTAATTAATCAATGAAACTGTGCGTTTCTTAATTATGTGATTTTTCAAAGACGGCCATGAATGATTTCTTTGGATTCGCGTGAAATGTCGTGTTTTGAACAGATGAGGTGTTCATAGGATGCCAATACAGACCATTGAAATGGACCTTCCTCGGCTGATATATTAACTGATCTGGCTATCTAACAGGTTGTTGATTTTTTTTTTAAAAAAAAATTTAAATATACATGTTATTTTAATATGTTTGTTTACATAAAAAAATCACAAAATCAATGCAATCATCTAATTATATTTTAAAAGATATTAATAATAACAAAAAATAGAAAAAATTAAGAGATAAATCTAAATTAAGATATTCAATCACCAAAATTAAGACATTTAACTAATTATATTTACTAAAGTTATTTGTTTAAATCAATAAAAATTAATAGAAACACAAATGAAATTGATTGAATAAACTCATACTCTAAAATATTATGTAAGGCCCAACATATCAAAAATATTATTTAAAAATAAGTATTTTTTATTTTAAAAAATAAATTTCATTTGTATAAAAAAATTATAGATGAGTTAAAATAATAACTTAGAAATTAAACACAAAAAAAAACTTATATTCACAAAAAGTATGCAAAACTTATAATCTAAATAATGAGATCGAGATGTAATCATAGAAAAAAAAAATGAAAATAATCACAAAACTAATATTTAACAAAAAAAAACTAATATAAAACAATAAAATCATATGAAATTTTCACTATGAAAAAACTATAGATATCCATGAAGAGCTAGCAAAAAAGACAAAAATTTTGTTGACTTTTCCTTAGTTGAAGAAGTTTTGAATGTAGCTAACTACTACAAGATTTAACAGTTTTATCGACGGAATTTTTCCGTCGGTGCAAGACACATATTCCATCCGTAATTAATTTATCGACGAAATAACCGACGGAAATGCTCCGTCGGTGAATCTTTTGTCGGTAATTTGTTGTCCGTCGGCAAATCCGTTGGTAATAAAAAAATAAATTTATCCGCTCCATTTTGTCGGTATATCCCTCGATAATAATATTTTTTTTATTTCTGACGGAATTACCGATGGAATTTCCGTTGGTAATTATTTAAAAACATTTTAAAAAAATTTATTTTATAAAATTATAAAATAATTAAATTAGCATAAATTAACACTGTATAATATATACTAAAAAATGCTTGGAAAAAAAATAAGAAAATCAACTCAAACAAATTTGCAACAAAAAAATAAATTCAACTAAAAAAATTCATATGAAAAAAATAAAGTTGCAATTGCTAAAAATTTAAAAATCCTATAAATAAATCAACTAAAAATTGATCTCATATGAAAAACAAATCTCACAACAACATTTATACAATTATTAAGATCAAAAACAATTAAAAATGAAATAGAAAACAAATATAGTGAAAAAAAATCATGAAAAAAGAAGAAAAAATAAAAATCTTACTTTAATGTAGTTGCAAGTGAAGCTAAGGAGAAAGAAAAAATTTCGTTAAGTATATTAATTAAAAAAAAAACTAAGAGGATAAAAGAAGAAAGAAGAAGAAGAAAACATACCCAAGCATGGAGGAAAAGAGAAGGAGATGAGGAGAGAAAAGAAGAGAAAGAAATATATATTGATGTTTTTTACATATAGTGAAGAAGAAGAAGAAGAAGAAGAAGAAGAAGAAGAAGAAGAATAAGGAGAAGAAATGAGTCTGTCTCTTGTGAAATAAGGGGATTCAGGCTTTTTATTGGGGTGCGTTACCGACGGATAATTGAATATTAATATTTTTTAATTATTCCGTCGGTAATTCCATCGATAATATTTAATTTAAATTTTCAATTTCGTATTTTTTTCCAGAAACCGCCAACTATTACTGATGGTTTTTCAATCCGTTGGTGATTCCGTCTGTGATATTTAAATGAAAATTTTAAATTAATTGAATTTTTTCAGAAAATAGCCAAATAACACTCTCTGGAAAATACCGATGGAAAATTCCATCGGTGATTCTCTTTGTAATGGACATGATGAACAGTGTTCACAGTTTACCGAGGGATTTTACCGATGGAATTTTCCATCGGTATTTCTGTTGGTAAAAATGACACGTTATTTTTTAAAAAATATTTTTTTCACGGTAATTCCATCGATATATACTGAGGGAATATTTTCGTCGGTAAAATTCCCTTAAAAATTTACCAATAAAAATATTTTATCAATATTTTTATTTGTATTTATTAATTTTCCGACAGTAAATAGTTAAATGATAAAAGGATATTTCTCAAAATCTTGAAAGCGATGCAACTTTGTACGTGGAGTTTAATAATCTGCTGATTCCACTGGATTAACACGAAAGAATCTCTCTTTGGGCATTGTTGGTCAAGGAACAACACGATTTCTTGAAGAATGATGCACGATCGATTACTTCCACGAAATAAAAGTGACTAGATTTTGCTATTATTAAATTTTCTTCTAGATCTACTACAGAAAAAGATGACTTTGAAGTTTTAAAAATTATTTTTAACATTACCATATTAAAATAATAAAAAAATTTAATAAAAAAATTAATTTTACCGTTTTGCAACTCATCGTAGCTAGGCTGTAGCTAGCTAGCTCCTCTAATGTTAGCACTTAATTTATTTGACTCCTTAAATTCTAAGCAATGCACGCATGCACGTAATGATCTCATAGATTACTGTTAGAGCAGACTTGCTATATATTACGAAGTTTAATATATTTTTAAAATACAAAAATAAATAAACAAATAAATGATAGCACATGTATAGTATTTTTTAGTGGTTACATGCATGCATGTATCTAACTCCTAAGATCACATTGGAAATTAATTTATCACAAAAAACACGTGCTAGCTAATTGTTTTATGCTGCCGTATGAAAGGGGAAAATTAATGGAAATTAAGTTTTCAGTGAATATTAAATTTTTCTTCTGTGCTGTCGTTGCAGTGATTGGTAGTTTTTCCTCGATCTGCCCACTCCGAATACTCTCTTTCGATCTCGTTCCTGAGGCCAAAACCAGCAAGAAAAGGAAGTGACCTTTCACCGAACAATATTATTTCTTGGAGTCCAACAAAAACTAGTGTAAGAAATTACTTCGTCGCATGTAATTAGGTGGATGCTTGAAAAGCACGTAAACTAGTGCTGATATAAAATTTTTATATTTTTTTTTATTTTAAATTAATAATTTTTTTATATTTTTAAATCATTTTAATATATTGATATTAAAAAAAATTTTAAAAAATAATATTATTATAATATATTTTTAAATAAAACACAATTTGAAAACAACTATGTCACAATTCTAAATATTCCCTCGCAGCCCAGCAGTCAGCCACTTCGTTCACCTCACCAAAGAATTGAGGGTTTGTCCGACATACTTCGAGTGTGATGTGACCAATCAAATATACGTAGATATAATTAACTAGCCTGCAGTGGCCTGAAATGATACATAGCAAATTTCAAATATCAGCTTGGAGATTAATTTCAAGTAGGACTATTTGGGGTATATGGTTGTTGAGAAATAAAATTGTTTTTAAGGAGGGAATTATAAACTTATTTGATTGTTTTTCCATCATCCTTCATCGGGTTGCTATTTGGTTGCATTCTCAAGATTCAAACTTCAATTATACAGGAAATGACCTCTTAAAATCTCCTGATGGCATCAAATTATGGTGTAATAAGAAATCTTAGATAGTCTTCTTGTTGTTTGCTGTAGTAGATCAGTTTTTTTTTTTTTTATCTCTTGTATTTCTCTTTGGCTATTCGCTTTATGGCCTTTTCAATATACTATCGATGATTATCAAAAAAAAAAAAATTAACTAGCCAGTGGATTCCCTTGTTAGGCTTTTTCGAAATTTATTTTAATTTAAAGTGTAGCAATTAAAATACATAATCACCAAAAAAGGTATTTTTTAGCAAAAATATCTTTTTTATTCATTTTTTTAAAATTTGATAAAATAATTAATTCCCTTAAGAGGGGTGATCACCCATGAAAATATTTATTCACGCAAGTATGAGTTTTATTGCAGAGGCCGGGACTGCGCGGCTACGAAATAGAAATAACCAAAACCTACATGCACCTAGGATATTTCCCAGCTTTACAACAGAATAGCAGAACTAGGGTTATAGTATTCTTGCAAATCATACAATAATAAATTAATAATGCGACCAAATGATTGGCATAACATATGCTAAAAAAACAAGAAGCGTTTAACACGGTGGCATATAGGGAGGTGGTGGTAGCATTTGGGCTTTCTTGCCTCGACCGTTCTTGATTATGAATGCCATCTCCATACCCCATGATAGATGACGCTCCAGATGGCAGTGCACGAACCATACTCCTGTTACAAATAAAATGGACACATGATGTTAGATCTGCCTCGTAATCAAGGTAATTAATTAAGAGAAATAATACTCTTAATGCTATACTTTACTGGTTATTGTATATTTAATTGGTTATGCTACTTATATTTACCAGGATTGGTAGCCTTGAATCTTATGACAGACCACCCATTTTTGGGAACGGCAATGGTATTTTGAAGAGGAGGGTCAACAAGATTGTATCTCAAAGGGTCTTTATCCTTGTCGAAGTTGCCAAATCCCCAACCAACAACATAGAAGCTTGTTCCATGTATGTGCATGGGATGATCAGTGCCAGCAGCCACATTTGTCCCTTGAAAAACAATCTCCACCGTCGAGTTATACTCGAGCACTTTCACTTCTGTACCTTTTGATGGTGTCTCATAAATCAATGGGATAGAATCCGCAGTGAAATTGAAGAACAGGGGTGGTTTATCAGGAAAGTGATCACCGTAAACACCATTGATTTGATTATAATAAGCTCTTAGTATATCCATACGTGTAGGTGTCTGAAAGCTTATGTTGTTCACACTAGCAGCTAGTCTAGACTGGGTCGCCCCACAAGAAGTGTTTGCACACGTAAATCTGTTAACAGAAACAGTGAAAAATAATGGAGTGCTTATGCTCATGGGGACATGAATTGGATGGTTATTATCAGCTAAGCTTCTAAGACGGCCAGTGAAATTAACCGATGCAGTTGTGTCATTAAAATAAGGAAGGTATGGCAATGAGAGAGTGGAGGATGGAGTGTAGTTGCCATTGTACTGGACAATGGCTGTGGTTGTTGTGTTGTCATATTGCACACCATTGGCACTAGAGTAAACTTTTGCAGCCATGTAATAGTGGTCCGGTGGTTGGTTCGCTTCTAATAAAACATCAATGGTTTGGCCAGGTGATATTGCTACATAATCAACTTTCAGTGGTTTAGTGTAGCTGGCATCTGTGCCGACCACCGTGACTTGATGATCGGTGATGGAGAAAAAGAGAATGTCTTGAAGGGCAGCGTTAATTAGGCGAAGAAGGTAAGTCTTGCCATAGTCCACCGATAGCTTGAATGTACCTGCAGTTAGAAAGACAAGGTTTCGATTTAATAGCTTTAAAAAATACAAACGTTCCACTGAGCTGTAGATTCGTCCCTCTCTCAACAAATTTCAAGTCGAATCTCTCGTTTGAAATAATAATAATAATAATAATAAAACACAAGCATGTAATATATTAAGGATGCAATGGCAGTAACTATTTGATTGTCTGGGCCAGGAGGAAAGAATAGGCTTCTAAGAAATCATAGGTAACTTTCAATTTGCCCTACAGGTTTATATACTGTCTCATTTTCATCTAAAACCTTTGATTTATTCTAATTAAATCCTATCTTTTTCATCTTCTTCCAATCGATCCCCCCATCTTTTATTTTATTCCGACCAGCCCCCCATCTTGTACTTTTGTTCTAATTTCCCCCTCTATTCTTTTTCACTAAGTGTGTGTTTATGAAATATCTCAATATCATCTAAAAATAAAGAATAAAAATTAACGAAAACAAAAATAAAAATCAAGTTTGAATAGAACTCTTTGTATATGTTTGATATTGTGGTGCATAGCACGTTTGAAATTGTGGTAAAAATTATTTTTCAAAATATTTTTTTCTTGAAAATATATCAAAATAATCTTGTTTATTTTTATTTTTATTTGTGACATAAACATATCAAAATGATTCAAAAATACTAAAAAAAATTAATTTGAAGAAAAAAAATTCAAAACTTTTCAAAAACATCGGTGGACTGCAAAAACAAATACAACCGCATGATATTTTTCAAAAATAATTTTTATTTGAAAATGTATTTTTTAAATATTTTTAATTTTTCACATCAGTATATTAAAACCATTAAAAATCACTAAAAAAACGTGTTTTTAAACCAAATACATTCTGTAATACATCTAAACACAATTTGTTTCTTAAAAGAAAAAAAAAAAACAGAGATGGATCAAAGGGGTAGGATTGCTCTGGATATTAAAGAAATATAAGGCAAAAGGAAAAGAGAAAATCTAAGCACTTGTATAGTGGCATTGTACCCGATTTTGAGCAAGGATAAAGATCACCAGGTTGACCATTGATCGTGTAAGCATCAGAGACATTGGGGTCTGCTCCCGAGGCACGGAATTGATCAAAGATTTCAAATATGTCCTCCTTCCACCACTCTCCTGCATTTCATGAAATCAGTGGTCATTATTGCATTCAAATCTTCCACGGCTTTAAGAACAGAAGTTTTCTTTTAAAATTGATGCTAGAATACCTAGAATAATCGGCACGTCTGCATGAGGCGCAGGGAAAGGATATTCGGTTCCTTTCTTATGATATATGACAATCGCACCATAAACAGTTGCTCGTGTCCAGTCACTGTGAGCATGCCACCATAATGTTCCTTCTTCTTCAGAGAATATGACCCTCTGACTGAATTTTCCTCCAGGTTGAATTGGACACTGTGTGATATATTCAGGACCATCTGACCATGGATATTTTGGTTGTTTCACTCCATGCCTAGGATTAACAGTGTTAATATTGTTATCTCTGCCGCCATGCATATCGTAGATTTGCAGGGTAAACAACCCAAATTTCCAGACAGAAGATCAGATATATATAGAGAGACTTACCAGTGAATGGTGATGTTATGAGGACTCTTGTTAATAACATCCACGATGATGGTTTCTCCTTTAGTAACGTATAGTGTCGGGCCAGGAAACTGTCCATTGACGGTCATTATGTTCTTGGTGCTGCAGAGTCTTGTGTATGGAACATCTTTTACCTACAATGAATGTGCACATACGCAAAACTACAAATTATGAATGAGCTTATAAAGTAAAACATCTAATCTCCTAGTTATTACGCGTACCCGTTTTGTTTTTCTTTTTTTTTTTTTTTTGGGGGGGGGGGGTTTGGGGGGAAGAAGTTGATATATATAATAAAAGGGCTAACATAAAGTAGTAAAACACAAGATACAAGAAATAAAGAAGAAGAAGAAACAGAATAATATAAAAACAGAAAACAAATAATAAAAGATAAAAAATCAACAAATATAGATAAAAAACCATCAAAACATTTTTTTTCTTTTCTTTTTTAAAACAACACGCATAGCTAGCAGCGACGGACCAAAATGAAGGAATGAGGATAAATAAAACCAATTAATTTATTGCCGAGCCATTTTTGGCCTTCTGGCCATCAGGTGCCCTTGTCTAAATTTGGAAAAAGAAGTGGAAAAAAATGTGGCCGTGCACCGATGATCATTCTACAATCTAGCTAGAGCAGTTAAATCAATATCCTAAAACGTTCATTTTGAAGTGTATCTACAAGCTATTCCAAATGATGAAATATGAAGTACTAAATATAGTATTTTAAATTTCTTCTTAATGTCAACATTTTTCCTTATCATAAAAGGAAAGTTGAACTTATGTTGCGATGGTGATCGCATGAACAATAAATAAATAAAATCAGCACGTAGAACATACCACAAAAGTATGATGAACTATAGCTTGGCAGCATAGGAAACCACCAAATAATAGAAACCTTAAAATTTGGAAGGCTAGAACTCTCATGATTGCCATCATATATTTTCTTAGCTACGAATATATTCTTGTTTCACTCTGGATGACCAACCGAGCTGTCTTATGCCGGTATTTATATGGGTAATAAGGAGCAAGAGGACAATTTAGCTGGAGAAGTTCATCATAATTTTGTATTTCTCAACTGTGGGGTTTGAGTGGCCGTGTCTCTCTCTCTCTCCACTCTCCACTCTCCACTCTCCACTCACCATATCACTGTTACTCGATTGTTTGGCTCTGCTCTAACATTGTCAAAGCTGAGTGCATGCGACTCGTTATCATTTGTTTTTGGCTTTAGCGCAGCTAACAACGTCAATTCCCGTACCAGAAAATGGAGTAGGTGGAAAAACAATTCTACATAGGATTATGTGGGAAAAAAAACACTGAGGATGCTGATTTATTATCGAGATCAAACAAGAAAATCAAAGTCGGGACAAAAAAAAATAACCCTAGTTAATGAAGAAATCTCTTATTCAAAAATGGCTTCCAACAACAAAAATTCTTGGCGACTGGAATCATCTACAAAGACTCCCTTGTGGGAAGTTATTTTTTTAATCTTGTGTCTTTGGAGGAGGGACAAGTTGAAGATTACATATTCGAAGAATAGGAGATTGAAGAGGAAGATGAACTAGACTATTCGCTAATCTAATTGTCTACAAAGAAGAATTAATGTAGGATCAGGGACAAGTTGAAGATTACATATTCATAGATTCTCTTTCGCTAGCATGTGAGGATTTTTAAATTAAGAAAAATTTTATATATAATTAGCAAAATTCTAATTAAACTAAAGGTCATAAATATTTAAATAAGAAAAAAAATACAAAACAACAAGGAAAATTAAAATAAATCTTGAAATATATAGTAGCTTCCTAGTCTAATTTGGTTCTAAAAACAAAAACAACTAACAAGTCAGAAGAAAAAACTATACTCGTATTCTTCAAACTATATATTGAGCTAGTTTGTTGTCGAAAACTTCTTAAAACCTAAAAAAATCTTAAATAATACAATAAAAATAATTATACTAAAAATAATAAAGATCATAGTAACCCACTAAGAAATTATATAATATTCTCATTTTTTCATGGTCAGGATAAGAACCTAATCATTTAATTTTCTCATAGTGCAGCAAACAATATTCAATGTTTTGGTGTGTGACAACTTTATTAATGTATAGTCTCTATACGCTTCATTTTCGGGTATTAATGCTATGGCTGCCCATAAGTTAACATCATATATTTCTCATTCTGGTTTCGAAGGTGGACTTTCAAAAACTTCCTCGACAAAGACGTTCACAATATATATGTTTCGGGTATTTTTTTTAATTAAATCTGAAAGATTTTTCTCTTCATTTTGATGATGTTCATTTAATTAATTATTTCTGTATTAGTTAAACACTTAGATACAATTTCTATCTAATAATTACATAATATTCTTTCTTTCTTTATTTGAGAAAAGTATGTAATATTCTTATATCATTTAAAATGTCATACAAAAAATAAGTTTACAATAAAATATAAGAAAAAGGGTAAAGAATCGTTTGAATAAGTTTTGGGGATTTAAGCTCATTTACAGGTGATTTTCTACAGAAAAAAATAAATACATATTGGGAATTTCACATTAAATCATTTGCTTATTTTGCACAATTTTCTATCGTCTGTTTTTATTTTATTATGCACAATTTATTTATTTTTTTGTGTTAACCTATAGTTGCGTGTAATAATTCATTGCAGGTGTCCAATTTCGATTTGGTATATAGAAAGAGAGGATCGCTTTACACGGAACATTGAGAAAAACCTTGTACTTTTGAAATCGTTGTGGAAATCATCAACGTTTATTTACCAAACCAGTCCAAGACACGTAACAAACTAAAAATAAATGTTTGACAGCAGGTTGAAAGGTTCCCATCCCACCAAACCGGCGTTATGTTCTGCCTGCTGATCTAAAAGATTATACCTGGTTTAATTTATTTTTAAAAAATAAAAATATTATTTTAATATACTTTTAAATAAAAAATATTTTATAAAGTAATCGCAATCATATTTCTAACAAGTAAAACATTCAAAGACGTGGTGAAATTACCATATAAAGTGATACTTCACATTACATTATAGATATTTTTTTTATCCTAAAATTTTTTGTTTTCTCGATTAAATCTTCATGTGGCCAAATTGATGACGGATTACTTTTGATTTGTTAAAAAATAGTAGAATTAAAAGAAAAATAGTAGAATTACTAGAAAAGGCAAAGGAATTAGGTGACGGTTTAAAATTTTTCACCAAGATTTAGATTAGTCTTTAAATTTTTTAATTTCTAAATTTTTGATCCCTTTTGTTGTGGAAACATTAGATTCCCTTATTTCTTAAATTTCAATTCTAAAAATTAATTAAAATTAACTTCAAAACACCAAAAATCTTTTAAGTTGCATTACATAATGAAAATTATCTTAAGTTTAATGGCTCTTTTAGGTACTGAAGTACTTCAATATGAGCGATAAACTATGATCTCAACATATATCCAACATCATTCAAGTAAAATTTTAAGTAACATTTTGCATTTACATGTTTAAATGATGTTGTTATGCTTAAATTGGATTGATATGATGATGGTAGTGTGTTATACTTGATTGTGATTCATGCAGAACAAGTTGTTTGGATATTGGTTTATGTTGGTTAAATGTGAGAAAATAAAAGTATAGAAATTGGTGAAATTATGTAAATGTTTAGTATTTTTAATAATGTTGTTTATACTTCAAAAATTGATTGGGAGTTTGTAATCTAAATGGTTGTGTATTTAGGTCTTGCTTGAAAAGTTAGTAAAATAAGAAAATATATGTTGGATGCATAATTGTAGTAAGAAATGTGAAATGATATTTAAATGCGAGTTGAAAATATGGAGAAAATTTGAAATTATATTTGAGATACAAATTAATATTAATAGTATGAAAAAGGATGTTGATGTGTTTAAGTAATTATGGATAATAAGTTGAAATGGTTTGGGTGCTAATTTAGGAATGCCTTCTTGAAAAATTAGAAAGGGTATTTGAGGTTGGTCTAGTAATTAAAAATTTTAAAAAATGCATCCTACCAAAGTGTCAGGTAGATGTCGCTATCTAATTTATTTTATTTTAAAAAATTATTTTTATTAAAAAAATTTATACATGTACAATATTATAAGAAATTGTTTTAAAAGAAAGTCGATTGCATTGACAAAAACTAATTATATAAATTAAAGTTATATCATATTTTATCAAATTGACCTCAAATTCAATCCAAAAGCTGAAAGAATTTTGGTAGGTATACATTAGATGGTTAAATCATATCAAATCTTAGGCAACATCGATCATCCAGAAAGAACTTAGACAAGACCGTTCTTTCAATTCTAAAACAATGACTTTTACCTTTGACAATCTCAAAATAAAGAGCATACGCACAATGTAAAAATAAAATAAAAAGTCGAAAACACCATAGAAAAGCGCACATAACAACAACAAAGCAAATAAATGGATGAAAATATCGCAATCAAAAAATTAGAAGCATAATATTGGGAAATTAAGAATTCGACTTAGCAAATGAAAAATGCAATAGAGGCAGAGAGACAACTCGAAGAAGGAAGTGAGGTGCATGCATATATATATATATATATATATATATATATATATATATATTGAAAAGAAATATAAGAAAAGCCATAGCAGAAAAGTAAAAAATTCAAAAACAATGCACCAAAACAAATCAAAGAACTATGAGAATAAGCTAAAAAAATCTGGTACGGCAAAGGAAAAATGACGTCGGGCGACGGCTTCCACTTTTTTGTTTATTTAACAAAAATGATTTTTTTTTCTTTGATTAGGGGAAATAAAGATTTTATTGGAGTCGCCATCTAGTAATTTGAGGGAACTAGAAATCCCAAATTAGACAATGGTCCCAGAGATTTGGGTACGGGGTTAGTTATGATTAAGGGAAGGTAGACACCACCCTTAAAACATCCTTTCAAAAGAAAAGTTACCCTTACTTGTGTGTTTTTATTTGATTCAAATGCGATTATATTTTGGGCTTATTTGTAAATTTTTTTAATGATTAACGTCGGTCCCTAAAAATAGGAGACACGTTAAAAATGATATCAGTCCCTAAAAATTAGGAGACTCGTCTAAAATATTAACGTTTATCCCTAAAAAGGAGAGTTACGTCTGGGTTACCAACAGAAATAATGGATATAATCCATTATATTTTGGGTTTATTGGTAATTTATTTTTTTTAAAATAGTTAACGTCGGTCCCTAAAAATAGGAGGTGCGTTAAAAATGACATCAGTCCCTAAAAATTAGAAGACCTGTCTAAAATATGACGTTTTAACCCTAAAAAGGAGAGTTACGTCTGGGTTACCAAAAGAAATAATGGACATAATCCATATTTGGTATTTACATTTTTGACATCGGTCCTTTTAAAAAAAGAGACATGTCGACTTTGGTTTTTGTATTTTCTTACAACATGCAAGAAAATTTACAAGCATTTATATATGAAAAAAAAAATCAAAAATACCAGTAGAAACCCCAAAAATTACTTGAGTGTCACTGTATAGGTAAAATACTGAAATACCCTCGAAATTCTCTGAAAATTACGAAAATGCCACTGGCGGCGCCTGGTAGATCTGATGTCAAGGATTCTTGTGGTGGTGGTCTTGACGGTCGTTGATGGCTGATGAGCGAGAATCGACGACTTGAAGCTTCGGTGGCAGCCGACAATCGCGGCCCTTTTCCGGCTAAATGGGGCGGAGAAAACGCTGAAACCGACCTGGGTTTTGCTTTATATGAGTGTAGAGACCTTTCTGTGGTGGTTTGGAAGCTTTAGATGGCCGGAGATGGGAGATCGGAGGAGAGAGAGGGAGTCGCCGGCGAGAGGAGAGAGATGCTCTGGGTTATACTACGGTGAGAACGTTAGCACGGTACACCGGTGCCGCTGAGGCCTATGATCCGTTGGATGTCTGATGGAAAGATCGTGTGGCTGTGATTGGCCCGATCTGCAGGTTGATCGCACGGTCCGGATGAAAGGAGGTTTGATCAGATGTGACGCGGTGCACCTAAATCTCGGTACAGCAGGTGACGTGGCGCAACGGGATCAAAGCTTAGATTATTTCAAGGGCTGAGATGTGTTTGGGTTTTAATCTAGTGTGGTAAGCCGTATTGTATCCTATTAAATCAACGGTTTAGATCTAAACACTATTAAATCTAACGGTTAGGATATTTTTAATATTTTTCAGATTGTTTTTAATCAAAATCAATATCTTACTCGCATGAAAAAATAGTAAAAAAACATAAATAGTGATATAGGATATCGTCTCTCTATTCTTCTCTTCTCTTTTTTTCTTTTCTCTATTCTTCTCTTCTCTTTTTTTCTTTTTTTCTTCATCCCCCTTTTTTGGCGCACTGTCACTAGCTATTTATAGCCAATGACAGGGACGTCCAAATCATCACCGATTTGCTTTGAAGAAAAAATGGATCACCTGCTTTCGGTGCACCTGCTCCTTTGACAAAATTTTTATTTTATTTTATTTTTTTATTATGTATAATAATATATATTTATATAGGTAAAATTAAAAACTCAATTCAGTATTAGAAAAACCCGATTCAACCGCTAAAAATCCATTTTAATGATCGAAGATTATGTTGAAACACTGGGGAAAAAAAAAAAAACTTTTGATGGGTACCAACCCGGTAAACCGGGTTTTGACCAAAAATAACAATTTTGACCCAAAATAGCCCAAAATTTATTTTTTACCCCGGTCGACATGGTTTGACCCGTATTGACTCGGTGGACTCGGTTCTTATGGAAAGATGCGGTTTACTCGAGAAAAATATTTTTGAATTTTAAACTTTTTCTTAATTTTTTTGGATTTTTATAAATAATAATAGAAATAAAATAACATTCAAGAAAATCTTGATGAATCCAAAATTGGGTTACAACACTCAGGAAGAAAGAACGCAAAACATAAGGTAAAGAATCAATGAAAAACAAATTAAGCCAAAAGATTTGATAAATTACAAAATCTAAGCGTAATAAAATAACAAAACAACATAAAAAATAATTAATTAAGCAATTTAAATGCAATATAATAACAAAAACTCTCTTCTTCTTACCTTCTTCTTCAAAAGATTAATCATTTTCATTGCTAGCTAGTTGAAACCTCTAAAAAGAAAACACAGGAAAGGAAAGAAAAATCAAATCAAATCAAAGAAGGCAGACTAGTGGTTGGTTTACGTTTGTTACAGTGCAAAATTGCATCAAGATGTTGCCACTTAATTATATGTAGGATGACAAAATCTATGGTAAAAAAAAAAAAACAAAATCAAAGCAAATCATAGATAAATAATCTTGTTTTCTTCCATAGAATTAATTCTCGGAACATGTTCCATTGTTGGCAATCGAAAGAGGATGAAAATACAATTCTGTTTTATTATTATTATTATTATTATTATTATTTGCTTGCTAATTAATTACAACCTTGCTGACAGTCCCACCATAACTTTTATTCCCAAAGCAAGCTCCATCATGGCACTTGAAAGAGAATGACTTTTGCTAATTAAATTTCACAAGGAGGCTTGAATCTTCATTGCTTTAATTCTATGAAATCGGTTGGTATTAGTGGGCTTAGGAAGTTCTTATTCTGCTCGGCTTGCATTTCTTTCACCGAACCCAAAATCGGTATGGAAGACGAATGGGCTAAAAATTAACTTGTTCCTCTCTTTTAGAAAAATCAGCTACTCTTTCAATAAAAGCCAAATAATATTATATCGGCTTTTATTTTATTTGTGCATGTTCAATACGTTCATAACATTTAAAAAAAAAAAAGACAAGTAAAATTTTTACGAATATGCTACATACTTGTTTCTCTTTGTTTCTATAAACAGAGTTGTCATATTACAACTAAAATACTAAAATCTAGAATTCTTTCTCCGAATTAACCCACTGGAAAGGGGCGCTCCATCGGTTTGTCTTGGAATCCCATTCATACTGTCGTCTCAAATGATCGATCCATGTTGTTTGTTGTTTGCTGGTTTCCATATAATGCGTACAACTTTGGTTGTTAGTTGGGCTGAGTTGATGGCTCTACAAGAATAAGCGGTTCCCAATCCAATGTGAAGACAAGGCATGTTTTTTTTATATTCTTTATGCTCGTTTAGGAATAACCAATTTAGAGTCAGGTTTCGGGTCAATTCGCCTGGCCAATCCAGTTTTTAAAACTATGGATGGTTGGAGTATCACAAGAGTAATTATAACAAATCCAAGTATATATTTGAAGTCTTGTAGATGTGGTTTGGGCTTATATTTTGTTTTTTAGATTATGTTTCTTTGCTGCTATTTGACATTGAAAGTACTGGTATTTAGAAATATTTTGTGAAGAACATACAAGAAAACGTTCTTTAAATTGGCCTAAGATCTTCAGAAATAATTTATTTTTTTTAAGAGTGACTTGTTTTGGGTTTAGTGCTTTCCATGTAATGGGATTGCATGCATGGTCCTGTAACATGGGTTTTTGATCCTTATAGACTATTTAAAAAAAAAGTACAATATGTATATTTAGTGTGGGGGTGTGAAAGGTTTTGATGCTTTTATTTCGGGATGAATAACCTTTCGTCATGTTATAGTAGGGACATTAGGCATATTTATGGGTCTATTCTATCTTAGTGTTTGTCCGCCTTAATGTCTACACAAAGATACATATGTGAAATATTAAAATCGTGTTTTCTTGTAATATCGCTTCTTTTTTTTTACAACTTTTGTTGTTAGAACTATGTGGTATTATCCAATAACTATCCCCATTGAGTTATTTGGTCCAGCTCATTATTAATGGGAGATCAAGAATACTCTCAGTAAGAAATATATCAAAGAGTTGTTACTAGATTGACCGAAAATCAATAATTATCTTAAACTTAATATAAAATTTCTAAAAATTAATGTTTTATGATTGCATAAAAAATAATCTGATAAAATATGGATTGTTCATAACATGTATGATGGATATTAGGTATGAAATCACTAATGGTGGTTAGGAAATCCTATAGTTAAAGATAAAGAAGAGGGTGAGTTTTTAGTATGTTATATGCTTGCTTTTAAAAAAAAAACTTTTTTGGTTGTTATAGTTCCCAATAAAAAAACGATGTTTTTCTAAGAACAAAATCAAAGTATAATGTTGATTTAATAGGTGTAATTGTAGAGTTCTGTGATGATAAACTAAATGGATTCAATTATAGTGATACTAATACTATGAAAGTAATATATTAGATATACATAATTGGGTGAAATTTTTAAATTAGATTGTTTAATTTTGATATTTAATGATGTTTTTTTTAGCGGTCCAAGTGGTTGGTTTACTTTTAGACCATTTTCCTTACCATTGTTATTTGGACACATATGGTATAATGCTCAATCATTCTTCAATTATGTTTTTGTTGGTATTCATTCATATTTAGGTGTTCCGGTGGAATTTGGAGAATTTCAAAAACTTGGAGATCCAACTTCAACGAAACAAGTAGTTTTTACAACATTAATTTATGATTTTTTATCTTTTTTTTTTTTGTAATTTGACATACTGTACTCGGGATATAATGATTTGAATCGTTGCCTTCTCTTTGCTTTGAGTCTGACCATTTCAAAAAATTTAGTTTCTTCCCATCCTAAACAAAATGAAGAATGTGAACCGCATTACAAAAATATGTAGAGAGAGAGGAATTCTACAAGGATGAACTGTATAAGATATTATTTGGCGTCAAATAGCTAAGCGATATATATGATGCAGCATCAGGTTAATTTATTCAAGCCAAATTAAAACTATAGTATATTTAATATAAATATTCTAGGGTAAATTTAGCTGATCATGAGCTTCTAATTAGCAAGGAGGCATGTCCGGTGGGGGAGGTGATAAACGTGCTTCAGTCCCATCCTGAACGATGAAAACAGTCTCCATGCCCCAAACTAGATGACGGTCAAAATGACAGTGCATGAACCAAACTCCTGTAGCATAAATTGAAAATCGTGAAACAAAAAAATAAATAAATGAAGCATGTAGCGGCAGTAAGAATTAATTACCAGGATTGGTAGCCTCAAATCTGATGGTGGTCCAGCCATTTCCAGGCACAGTCACTGTGTTTCGAAATGGAGGATCAATGAGATTGTAGTTTTGAGGGTCCTTGTCTTTGTCAAAATTCCCATATCCCCACCCAACGATGTAGAAGCTATAGCCATGGAGATGCATAGGATGATCAATACCAGCTACCACATTGGTTCCCTGGAAAATAATTTCCACAGCGGAATTAAAAGGCAATATTTTCACTTCCGTCCCTGTTTTCGATACTTCTAGTATCAATGGCAGATTATCAGCTGTAAAATTAAACACCAAAGGTGGAAAGCTAGGAAAATCAGCTCCATACACCCCATGGATATGCTTGTAATAAGCTTCTAGTATATCAATTGAAGGGTTCACAAAGGTTATATTGTTCATGCTTGCAGCAAGAATGGTTCCATTTGGACCCTCACATGAACGGTTTCTGTGGCAAGGTAAGGCGTTAACAGAAAGAGTGGAAACTATACGAGTGGTAATATTTGAAGGAACACGAACAGGATGGTCTTCGTCAGCTAAGCTCCTAAGGCTACTAAGAAAGCTATAGGCTGCATTTGTGTCATCATAATAAGGGAGTTGGGGTAAGGAAGGAAATGAAGAAAGGGTGTAGTTTCCATTGTATTGAACTATAGCAGTGGCAGTGGTGTTATCAAAAGCAACAGAAGGGCTGCTAGTGAAGGCCCTAGCAGCCATGTAGTAGTGATTGGGATCTTGGTTGGCATGTAATACGGCATCAATGGTTTGCCCAGTAGCTATAGTTATGTAGCCGCTTGTCAATGGCTTGGCGTAGCTGCCATCTATTCCGACAACTGTAAGATTATGCTTCGCGACTGAGAAGAATAGAATGGTGTTTAATGCAGCATTTACTATCCGGAGTAGGTAACTGTTGCCTTGATCCACATTTAGCTTGATTGTTTCTGCAATTACAGCGGTAGAAACTGTTAATCATCTTCTTCTCCTAGGGTCATATATAAAGCACAAATTTAACTGTAAAAACGAGACATGCACCTGACTTTGAACAAGGGTACAGGTCACCAGGCTGGCCATTAATGGTAAAAGCATCAGAGTCGGCGGGGTCTCCTCCTGTTATAACCGCTTCCTGAAGAACATCCATCACATCTCTCTTCCACCATTCTCCTACAATATTGCCAAGAACAAAAATAATTAATATATATGTGTATAATTAATTGCAAAACTAATATTTTCGCTTTGAAGGTATCAAAATGAAAAACCACAAATTAAATATCAATGAGTAAACAAAAAGCTAGTTATATGTATATTGGTTAATTTTTCGGGCAAGACCTTGTCATACCTAAAATGATAGGGACCTCCACAAGAGGTTTGGAAAAAGGATAGCCAGTTCCATTAATCTTTGGATACACAATGATAGGCCCGTGGACCGTCGCTCGCGACCAGTCACTATGAGCATGCCACCATAGGGTGCCTTCCTCTGTGGAAAATATGATCTTTTGCTTGAACTTCCCTCCAGGTTGGATTGGACACTGTGTAATATACTCAGGACCATCTGACCAAGGATATCCAGTCAGTTTTACGCCGTGCCTGCAATGGAAATGACAGAAAACATAAAGAATATTCTGTTTTTATATGAATGGTCATTTAAATGCCGATCACCTTCTTTCTGAAGGAAATTTATATATACCAGTGGATGGTGATGTTATATCTGCCCTTGTTAAGGACCGTAACATAGATTGTGTCTCCGTGATGAACGTGTAAAGCTGGTCCTGGAAATTGTCCATTCACAGTCAAGATCTTCTTTTTGCTGCATAGTCTTGTATATGGAGCTTCCATAACCTTTATATGCAGAAAATTTAGCTCCCAGTATAAGTGGTTAAAACTATTTTTTGTTTTTCTTCTTCTCTGCATCGCCATCATCTTACTGGCTATGACAGATATTAATAAAATTCTCGACTTTTATATATATATATATAAAAAGGGTTAAAACTAAGGATGAAGACGAGTGAATTAAAACATGGCGCAAGGATTAATATTATGCAGATTAAATTAGCCAACCATGATATAAATGCATCAGAGTTTTTTCAATAGAACTTAAAATAATTTTTCATGTTGGATATGTGCATGCTTACCTTGAAATGATAATGAGTTGCAGCCAAGCAATGGACGCTGAAAAAAAGTAGAACCCATAAAATCTTGAAGACTAAAGTTTTCTTGCAGAATAACATTTTTTTTCCTCTCCTAATTAAAACCAAGTCTTCTACCATCCCACATAGTACTTGCTTCCACCCCAAATGATTTCTAAACTTAATTATAGAGATCAGTGAAGAATTTAATAATTAGTTAATTAATTAAGTTGAAAGAATTTATTAAGTTCTCCACAAAAGTAGTATTAGTAGCCTTGAATCTAGGTCAGTGGGCCGATGCACAAGTAATCAAGAGAAATCAATGAAAAGGGATCCAATAATTCTGGAAACCAAGACTCTAACATGATATGTCGTTAATCTTACCTTTTTGCATTAATTTCTCTACTAAGATTGATATTATGCAAATTAACATCAACAAAAACTACTAAGACTGAAGCACCTCGATCCCTATTTTTTTCATCCTAGCTATTTAAAAACATAATTCGTCATCGGATGTTTTTCATTTTTTATTTAAATTTTTTGTGGCCTAATTAATTCTATTGGATAAAAATTTTAATTGAACTAAAAAGACAAAATTTAAAGTGAATGGACAAAGTAAAACATAGGAAAAATGCATAGTCAATCTTAAAGTTTTTAGAATTTTTATTTTAACTAAAAAAATTATTTTATTTATTTTTTAATTCTTAAATTAAAAAGACAGGATAGAAATTCATTGAAAAATAGTAAAGATATCGGTTGGTCATAATTCAACCACGAAAAAAGTGGATTTTTATATTGATATGTTGCTCTTCTCAAGAGGAGTTTAATTGAGATGGTTTTTCACTTCAAACATGGCAAAAAGGACTCGGTTTTGATTTTTTCATTAAGTTGATTTTCATTTGTTTTTAATGATTTTTAGGGTGTTTTGAGGTTATTGAGTGATTTATATAAGTTTGTATTGTTTTTTTAGGTGTTTTTGGATGAAAATTATTAGAAAAATAGATTTTTAAATCAACTCATTTCCTCCTAATTTTTCAGCTACCATAATAATGATCAGATTCTAAGTAGTTGCCTAGTTTGAAACCTGTCACCTATTTAATAATAATAACAAAAAAAAAACAAAGAGAGAGGGGTAACGATGGTGTTCACTTCTGAAGATAAAAAAAATCAGGCATGCTTGTATTTTTTTTATTAAGGCTAGGTGCATGAGCCTAATATTTTTTTTATATAATTTAAATTTTATTTTAAAAAAATTAATTTAATATATTATAAATATATCAATTTATTAAATTATTAAAATAATTAAGAATATATTTATGTAACACCCCTAGTTTTCTAGGGTATCTCTATGTCATCTCGTTCTAGAATCATTTTAATAATTAGTAAATAACGGGTTTATTAAGAATCAAGGTAGGTTATATATATATATATATATATATATATATATATATATATATATATATATATATATATATATATATATTCACTTTATTAAAATCTTAACAGAATTTTTTTTTTTTGTATTTGAACCATACCGAGTTCTGATAACTTCATTTATTTCACCAAATTCAATCTTAATCATGACTCATCCGTTCTATTCTTTATTTCACAATATTACACATTAATCGGCGCAATTAAATGGTCGAATTAGGTAAACTATATATTTTGAGTAATTTGTTTGCATTTGATTTGTTAATTTCAAGTTTCGTCAAATTAAGAGTGATTACAGGTTAACATACTTGTCACGCGAAGGGCAAACTTGGATACGCCTGCTGTCACTGCCAGTCACAGTCATAATTAGTCTGGCTATCTAACAGGTTTTTGATTTTTTTTAAAAAAAATAAATTTAAATATACATGTTATTTTAATATGTTTGTTTACATAAAAAAATCACAAAAAAAATTAAAAAAAATAAATATAGATCAAAATATTTAATCACAAAAAATGAAATATTGACCTAATTATATATACTAAACTTGTTTATTTAAATCAATAAATGATAATAAAAATACAAATACAAATATAAATGAAATTAATTGGATAAACTCACATTCTAAAAAAATATTATGCAAGGCCCCAACATATCAGAAATATTATTTAAAAATAAATTTTTTTAGCCATCATGTGGTGTCAAACCTGTTGTCTAAATGGCATGGACGTCACCCATTCACTAATTTTCTTGATTAAAAAGTTAAAAGTTCAACATAAAAATACCAAAATATCCCATGACCCTAGTAATTACCCAAAAATCTCGTGTGAAAGTACAAAAATAACCTTGAATGCAAACCTTATCTTTTGTATTTTCTAAGGTTAAATACGTGTTTTAATTTTACACGAAAAAGGGGAAAAAAAACTCTAGTTTAATAGCTCAATATTTTTTTGATATTAGGGGGTAAAAAATATTTTTTTTGTTTAAAAATTTATAAAAGTCAAAAAGCCTTCGGTCATCGACTATAAATTTAATTGATTCCTGAAATGAAAGAGTATTTATATTATGAAAAAACTGAAAAAGACCTAGATACCCCTGCAAAGCTAGTGAAAAAGACGAAAAATTTTGTTTACTTTTCCTTACTTAGTTGAAGAAGTTTTGAATATAGCAAACAATCGTAATACTTCTCAAAATCTTGAAAGCGATGCAACTTTGTGTGTGGAGTTTAAAGATCTGCTGATTCCAATGGATTAACACGAAAGAATCTCTTTTGGGCAATGTTGGTCAAGGAACAGCACGATTTCTTGAAGAATGATGCACGATTACTTCCACGAAATAAAATTGACTGGATTTCGCTATTATTAATTTTTCTTCTAAATCTTCTAAAGAAAAGATGACTTTTAGGTTTTAAAAATTATTTTTAACACCAACCTATTAAAATAATAAAAATATAAAAACATTAAATTTTAAAAAAATATGGTTTCAAATATTACATTTCCATCAAAAAAAATATTACCCATAAATACCAATCATAATTTTATTATGTAACCTTGAGAGGTATAACTGATCAACTGGTCAGGCTCTGAGTTTACTTCATAGAGATCACCAGTTCGAGTCTCACAAAACATAGAGCTACTGGAGGCTTACATTTCAGGACTCGTGGGATTAGTCGAGGTGCGCGTAAACTCGTCCAGACACCCACGTCAATCTAAAAATATATATATTATTATGTTGAGGAACAAACCAGGAGGAGCAACATCTCTATATGCACTTATATACGTGAAACTTTAGTTTATGAAATAATTCAAAAAAAATGTTTAACCAAACCGGCAATATTTTACCGTTTTGCAACTCATCGTAGGCTGTAGCCAGCTAGCTGGCTCCTCTAATGTTAGCACTTAATTTTTTTGACTCATTCAATTCTAAGCCATGCACGAATGCACGTAATGATCTCATAGATTACGAAGATTAAATGCATCATGACATTAATCCGGCGCCTCGTGCGATCGAAGATTTGACGAAGTTAAAGGAGTATTCTCCTATTTCCTGGTTTTACTAATATTATATTAATAATTATTTTTTAAAATATTTTCTTATTTGGAGATTAAGTTTTCAGTGAATATTAAATTTTTCTTCTGTGCTGTCTTTGCAGTGATTGGTAGTTTTTCCTCGATCTGCCCACTCCGAATACTCTCTTTCGATCTCGTTCCTGAGGCCAAAACCAGCAAGAAAAGGAAGTGACCTTTCACCGAACAATATTATTTCTTGGAGTCCAACAAAAACTAGTGTAAGAAATTACTTCGTCGCATGTAATTAGGTGGATGCTTGAAAGGATATTTGTTTTTGTATTTTAAAAATAATTTTAAAAAAAATTAAATTTTTAATATTTTTTATTTTAAATTAATATATATTTTTTTATTTTTAGATGATTTTAATATTTGATATCAAAAATATTTTTATAAAAATAAATATTATTCTATTATATTTAATACAAGCTCATTTACATCCCAACATACTTCAAGGTCTCATTTACTCCCACAAAAGTGTGATGTGACCCATCAAATATATGTAGATATAAGTTATAACTAGCCAGTGGATTCCCTCGTGAGGCTTTTCGAAATTCATTTTAATTTAAAGTGCAGCAATTAAAATACATATTCACAAAAAAAGGGGTATTTTTTAGCTAAACATATATTTTTTACTCATTTTTTAAAATTTAATAAAAATATGTCATTTTTTATGAACACTTCCAATAATTTGAATTAAAGAGAAAAAATATATATCTCTTTAATTAAACTTCCATTTCCTTATCCATGTAATTTTTTTATTTTGAAAATTTTTTTTATCAAAATTATTTTTTAAAATAAAAACATATCATGATTTGAAAAGAAAATTTCAATCAAGAAAAAAAAATCATTAAACAATTGTATAAAAAAATAAAGAGTAATTGATTTGATAGAATTATATAAATAAATTAACAGTAAAATATAATAAAATAAATATTTTATTTTCATTGAACATTTATTGTGCATATTAATTTTATATACAATTATTCATAAAATAATTATTAATATTACTATAAAGATCTCTAATTTTATTTGAAAACTATGGAATGATTAGATAATTTTTAAATATTATTTATTATCTTTATTTAAAAATACATTTTAAAAGAAAAAAAATGGTATTTTACACATGACAATAAACTTCATCAATGGGTGCTTAGCTATATAGAAATGGTATTTTTTTTTTTTTCAACGGAAGTTATATTGTGTTCATTCATGTTTTTAAATAAAACAATCTTTGGATTAACTTTCACACATCAATCTAAAGTTCATCTTTTAAGTCCTATTAAAAACAAGTTATTTATACTAAAACTATATTTTGAGATTTATAGCCAGCTCGATGGCTTGGAAATCAAATTGATGTTTTTTTATTGGCCTGTATCAATTTGAGGGGGATGTCAGTAAGATTATATCAAGGCATAATTAACCTATTTATTTATGGCATGATTTGTGTATTATAGCTGTAAATATTTCGTGATCAATTGTATATTTTAGTTTTCTATTTAATTAAACAGAATTGATGTAATTGCTGAGATTCAGCCATGTAATTAGCTAAAAGCTAAAATATTGCTATATAACAAGAAGAACCCTTACAAAGAGGTACGTCGTCCAATATACACAACTAACAAAATTCACCGAGGATAAAATCTTAAAAGAACATATTTTGAAGTGGGAAAATCTTGTTGAAGGAATTTAAGTGGTGTAAAAAGCTTGTTGTAGATTTATTAATTGACTATTATACTCTTGAATTTGGACTAGTAATGAAATATATTACTCAAGTATAATTTGATATTTGAAATCACAAAAATGACTTTGCAAATTGTTTTATTTATTTATTTATTTTTAAGTATTTTAATTATATTATTAGTTATTGAGTTCGCTTCAAATAATTTTAATTCTTGAAGAATAGGTAAATGTCATAGTAATTATCTGACCGGTAGTTTTTGGTTGATATTTTTGTTTGTATAATTTTCTAGCCGTGATTCTTGTCATTCTAAACACTTGAGCTATAATTTTAACCCATTTTTTT
>Ga0325405_1000131_pt1 | contig 69553 bp, 32 predicted proteins | sample PopdelMetagenome_21_FD_205663 | JGI IMG/M metagenome (GOLD analysis project Ga0325405, IMG submission 205663) | Populus deltoides microbial communities from Bellville, Georgia, United States - Xylem-Control-R2 | ecosystem: Host-associated > Plants > Phyllosphere > Stem > Wood/Secondary xylem...
TGCGTGGGATGAGTAAAGCGGCATTTAGTTTTATCAAAGAATGGGTTTGTGGGTATGGACACTGTCACTAGAATGGGTTGATGGGGTATGAACACTGTCACTAAATTCTGGTTTCATAATCTTGGCTCCCTTGTACACATATTTTATTTCTCTCCGGTTATAATTTTTTTTAAGCTTCTTGTAAATTTTATAATATATGTGATCGATTGATTAACTTTTATTGCGATTTTTGTATTTTATTGCAATGCTTGTGTTTTTTTTAAAAAAAAATATTTTCTTGTGTGTTGCATACGGCCAATACCCTAACATGTTTTTGAATTTTTTTTTATATACAAAAATATTGGAAGTTTTGAAAATGTGTTTTCGCATGGATTTCTTAAACACAAAAAAAAAATTGTTTTCTTGCATTTCTGGATTTTACAACATGTTTGTAAAGCTCCAAAGGGTATTGGCCAATATTCCAAAAAATATAAAAATCTTATTTTGGGGGGAATTCATCTATTATTCACCGCTAATGTTTGGATAAAGAAATCCTTAAAGGATGAATATCCAAAATATTATTGGGAATAATTTGTTATTATTCACTGTTAATATTTGGATAAAGAAACCCGGAGTGGTAAATATCCAAAATAATTTTCTAGGAATAATAAATCCGCACACATCCTTGAAAGAAGCCTTGATTATAATCGAGGACATTTCAATTTTTTTTGCTCCACGGTTTATGAGCCATGAGAGTATAAAACACTAAGGCAAAAGGGGGCTTTTAAAGCGCCCTAGATTTCTAAATTTTTGTCCCTCGTCCTTGCGATTTACGAGTCGCAAACTCTTGAAATACTAAGGGAAAAATGAGCTTTTAAAGCACATGGAATCTCCTTGGATTTCTATCTTAATAAATTTAGTTAGAATCAAACCTAGGAAAACTGATGGGATTAGAAAACACCAACACCATAGCAATTATAAGACAAACCAAACACCAAGCAGCTTACCTTAGGTAGGGTGTACTAGGGGTGCTAACACCTTCCCTTTACGCAACCAGTCCCTTGCCTTAGAATCTCTGAAAGACCAGTTAGGTTTCCTAGTGACCATAATACTAGGTGGCGACTCCTTTATTTACAAAAACAGAAAACGACCTCGAAACCAATCGAGGATCGCCGCGACGCTGCGCTCCGCCGCGAGGGTGCGACAACTTTTAGTCAATGTTTAGATTTGTGAAGCATCCAACTATAAGCTGAGAGTTTATTCAATAATGATGGTTACGCTGTGCCCTAACGATACCTTGTAAACCCCCATACTGCTTTCACAAAAGGTGATCACTAGGCATATCATAGACCTTTTAAGGTCAAATAGTAAGTCTACCCCTCATGTAGTGAGTTAGAACTTACCTTTAAGATATGAACTTCCTAATAATTCATTTTGCATCAAGGTAAACCTAATCAAAATCCTGAACACTGTAGGATTTTCTGATCTAAGACCATGACTTCAATGACTTTTTCCGAGTAGAGGCAAAAAATGATGCAATTAATTAAAGGAGATTGCCCAAGGATCAAAGTTGGGGAATTATCGCGCATGACCAAAGTAAATTGCTTAATGGATAATATAAAGAAGCTTGCGTTAGTATTGGATTATGTGTTGAGAGAAGGTATGGGAGAATTGCCCATCTAGAAAGGCTCCCAGTATAAATTTCTATAGTTAAGGCCAAGGTTGTCAAAAACACATTTTTGACACGGCACAAAAAATGCAAAATAAATTTGGATTGTAAAAACGGATCATAAAATCATAAGGAATTTTTTTTCATACATAATTTAAATAACTTTTCATTAACTAACAATTAACAAACTTAAAACAAACAATCTACTAGTGTGTCATGTAAACTAAAACTAGCTTCATTGTCTTCATTTTCCTTATTATTCCTCAGACATTCATCAATATTACTATCATCAAAAGGATTTTTAATGTCACTATTAGTACTAACACTAATATTATAAACATAAGTGCTACTACTAGTACTAACACCAATATTGTCAATATTATTTAATTCAAAACTCCTTGAATTCTCTAGATTGTCATCAATTGAAATCTCCAAATCATCTCCAATAACATGACTCTCCATTTCAGCATCATTAGGAATTTTTTCTTCATCATTTTCATCTTCTTTACCATTTTTTCTTTGTGTCATTGACACCAAGCAAATCAAAGTTTGATGAACCATCATGTTTTTCTCCCTCGGTTATCCAATCATCATTAGATGAAAGATCATCTAAAACTACACCAAAATCATCAGCTTGCCTTTTTTACTTGGTTATCATTCAATTTCATATTGCACATTACAAATACCAAGTCATTCATTTTTTTATGGTGCAAATGATTTCTTCGTTTTGTATGAACCTACATAAACAATTCAAATTTATAAGATTTTTATCAAATATTTCAACATTTAATATGATAAGATAAAAAAAACTCATCATTTCAAATACACTACAGTTACGCTCACATCTATATGAAGTACAAGTCAAGCTTAGAACTCGGATTGCGAACCTTTGTAATTTTGGACACTCATCCCTATAAGAATCCTACCATTAAGTTGGAGTTTTTTTATCCCTTGCTGTTTTGACAGCCTTAATGCCAAACAACCCTTTTGAATCCTTGAATGATTCAAGTTGTAAGTCAATTTTGCATCTTTCAATTGTATCAAACACTATCATTTCTAAGCATTGATATACTTAAATTTTAATGTTGACATTAACCTTAAAATTGAGATTATAATGATAATGAGGATTCAAATAATAACCTGTTGCATGTAAAGGTCTGTGGAGTTGAAGTTCCCATCTTGCATCAACAATATTCCATATAGGTATATAACTATAAAAAAACAATAAAAATATCATTACAATCTAGAAAAATCTTAATTGGAAGTATCTCTCTAAAGATATTCATATTAATAGAGGACACCATATGAAATAAACAATTAGCAAGATATATACCTTTTTTTCACAGAATAAAAATTTACTTGTACCTTTTTATTTGCTTGATCCGTTGCTTTATATATAAAACTCATAGATGGTTTTTCATCTGAATCAACTAATTAAAGAATTCTAATTAGAGGATATGCTGCTTTAATACATATAATAACATCGTGCCAAAACTTGTTATCCAAAACACAGTTTTGAATTCGTTTCCCTTTCTTTATTCTTGAAAACCTACATAACCTCCATTATATGGAAGTAAACATAGTCATCAGCTGTATTTTATGATCATTTCAAGCATCCTAGAGTCAAATATGTAGTAGCAAATCGAGTAGCAACAAGCCTAATCAAATCCATTCCTTTCATAAAGTGCCTTAGCATGGAAATAAGAATAGTTCTTGAATAAATATATGAGGTGATTCTCCTCCCTTTAGCAATAGTTAATTGATGAACCTCTAGGTTCTTCTCAAAATCTTCCAATATCAAGTCAATACAATGGGTAGCACATGATGTCCAAAACAACCTCTTTCTTTTTTCCATCAATAATTGTCTTACTGCCCTTTAATTTGCAACATTATTGGTGATTACTTGCACAACATTTTCCTCCCCAATCATCTCCACAATGGCATCCAACATCTCAAATACCTTATTAGCAGTCTTTGACATATTAGAAGTATTCACCGATGACAAAACAAATTGTCTATTTAGGATTATTAACCAAAAACTTATAAATACAACGTCTTTTTTTATTTGTCCATCCATTATACATTATTGAACAACCTGTTTTTTTTTTCCATTCTAGCTTGTAATCCTCAAGCAAGTTCATTGTTTGATCCACTTCTTACTTCAAATACTTCTCTCTAATATAATGGTAAGACAGAGGCTTGAAACCTGACCCATGCTTTGCAACCAATTCAAGTGCCTCAAGAAAGTTATGGTTTTTTACACAGTTAAATGAAATTGTACTAGTGTAGAAAAACCTTATAATTTGTCGACATGCTTCTTCTCTAATATCCTTTTTTTTGGTAATTGATTCGGGGTTGTTTGTGTACTTCCATTCCCACTAGTTGTTCCTTTTCCTTTGTCCGTGGAGCTAATTTGTTTCATTTCATCATCATCATCTTTTCCAATATATTGATGAGTCTTTCTTTTCTTTTCAGTTGCCTCTAGATTTTTCACCAAAACACCTAAAATCATCTGCTTAACATTTTCTAGTACTTGTTGGCATTGATCAACATTCTTACGAGTGCAAGCCGAATGATACTTGAAACAAAAAATACCTCTACTGATAATTTTTTGACAATACTTGCACTGAACTTTTCTAAAATTCTTATCAATATCTATACCATGTTGCCATCTCACACCAAGCCTATTACCAGAAGAATGTTTTTCTAGATGCCATATGTTTAATAAATAAAGAATCAACTCAAATCAGCCCTGTAATCAATCCAAACATTATATGATTCTAATTAATTTTTTGTTAAAAAAGAAGTACTATAATACATGTGTTATACATAACAATTCATATAATTCAGAAACATGCATAAAGAACTCGCAAAACTAAAGCAATAAGATGATAAGATTATATAATAGATAGGAATATGGCAATAGAAGCATGCATCCATACTGTGTTAAGCATGCTGAGGGTGATGATAATAGCTCCACTAAAATCTGACTAGTCTTTTGGGGACATGAAATAGAGATCACAGCAGCATGACAACATTAAAGAATCTTACACTGGTAGATATGAATATGGCAAGCGCATTTTGATTTCATATGCAATTAAAAGTCATAATATTGTGTCTTGCTTTGTATGTTAAGCACATGTATCATCAAGACAATGAATAGCAATTAGCTAAGAGCAACTCTGTACTAATGAGCCAAACCGGTGAATCCCCATATTTATTGGTCAATTATGATAAGATCTCTTATATTTATTCATGTCTTCTTGATCAATGATTTCTAATATTAATGAAGAAAGAGAGCTTTAAATTATTCCATATTTTAGTGAGAAAGAGTAGGGTAATTGATCAACAACCTATAGTCTGGACAGTGCTTTGAAATTTGTAGGCTATATACATATATATATATATATATATATATATATATATATATATATATATTGAGTCTGGTGTGTGGCATAAGCAACATCCTTCTTGATAGTTTAAACTTAGCTAGTATGCAATCATTGTGATTTAAGAATGGAAGACCAACGATTGAGAAAAGATTAAATATGAAAAAAAAACCCTAGACTAAGGGGCATCAAAGAAAACATTTAGGAAAGCTGTGTGAAAGCCAAAAAGTAGAAATCACCCGCGCGCTTAAAAGTAAGTTAAGGCTAAAGGTAGGAAAATTCAAATCGAGTCTCGGAAGGGAAAAAAAGTTTTAATTGAGAAATGGCACAACAAATACCAAAATTCGATGTCGAGGGCAAGAGTTCAAAAAAAAAGAAAAAAGATATTAAACCATGAACATATTTTTTGGTATATATGATAAAGCCTCTCACATTTTCAAATGTTTAAATTGGTTATCCATTAAAGAAAAAGTTGGATTTGCTTTATGGCCTCTGTTAAGAGAATTTTGATCTTTTAGGTGAACATAGCATGTCACATTCTTCTACAAAGACAATAAGAGAAAGAGAGTTAATGAATAGTTGATAGTGATCATGTCTTTGAAACCCTTAAACACTATTAAGCCTATGAATTTCCCTTTCTTTTGTAGCCATGAATCATAGTCTACATTATATGCTTTTAAAAGCTCTTTTTAATTAAGGAAGCAATTTGAACTCATAAATGACACTCTCAAAAGTTGAAGAGCTTTTCTATAAGAGTTATGGCTGCATGAACTAAGTTACTGGTTATTATGCATGCTTATAAAATGGATGCTTAAAAGAGATAAATTTTCAATAAAACCTCTAGTCTTTGCTCAAACCTTCTACTATTGAAATCCATAGATGGTCACCTCGTCACATACCATCAAATGACATATCCAAAATTAAAGATTAAAATTGACATAAAGAACCATATGAAAACTATTTTAATCTTATAACGGATAAATTTCTATTTTCAAAACATAAGACAATAAAATGATTGCATGTGTTAAATAGGGTATGTTGGGTCTTTGACCAAAAAAGCTTGATTTTCAAAAATATTTTCAACATTGATATTTTTATGATTTCATTTCAACAATTAGACTTGAATATACATGATCTTTGAAAGGTACGAGTTAAACAAAAGAAAATTCTTGAACAAAAAACCATGGACCGAGTTTGCAAAATCCTTGACGAAAATGACATCAACACTTCTCGACACTCCTTGAGAAGTGGGCTCGCATCACCAAGAATACATTCAGATTAACTGAAGACAATGCTGCTTAAAGACTGTGATATCCCACATCGGAAGCGAGCGTCCAGAGCCAAGGCTTTATGAGTAGTGCTGGTCGCTGACTTGTTGTACTCGTTTTGGGGTGTCAGGCTCAGAAGTGGGCTCGCGTCACCAAGAACAAAACCGTGAGGGCGGTAAGGCCCAAAGCGAACAATATACAGCAGGTTGGGCCGGGCTATTACATTTCGGTATTAAAGCTTAGGTTGTTATTCCGGGGACATGAATAATTATATGGTGTTGAAATGTGTTTCAGGATGGTGAGAACAAGGTAAAGAGGTAGGACTGATCCATTCCCAGTTCAGGGAAGCGATCAGAGTCTTCATTATGAAAGTAATCCAGACTGGGATCCCTTGGCAGACACCTCGTCTCATGTACCTGTAACATCAATATACTCTAAAAGGGGCGAGTCAGTGAGATTTCAAGATGATTCGGTGTCTCGTCAGGCAGAGGTATCAATGCTCGAGGTATCAGACAGATAGGAGGAAATAATATACCCCCACTAGTGGCATCGGCAGCTGCATCAAACCCATTTTCAGATCCTGCTTTTATGGATCATATAGTGAGAGCTGTGGCAGTAGGAATGGCAGCGAAAGTTTCTTGATTCTTGCTAGGTATTACAAGAGGTTTATTGAGGGGTTCTCCACTATAACATCACCTTTGACTAAGCTGGCCCGCAAGGAAGTCAGGTTTGTTTGGTCTGAAGAGTGTGAGGCAAGCTTCTAAGAACTGAAGGAGAGGCTCACTTGCTACTGTGCTAGCCCTTCCGTCAAGGACAGAAAGGTTTGTGGTATATAGTGATGCCTGAAAAGGGGTCTAGGATGTGTTTTGATGCAACACGGGTGTGTGATTGCTTATGCATCGAGACAGCTAAAGTTGCATAAAGTGAATTACCCAGTTCATGACCTAGAACTTGCAGCGGTGATGCTTGCCCTAAGAGTATGGCAACATTATTTGTACGGGTCACAAGTTCAAATCTTCACGGACCATAAGAGTTTAAAGTATTTGATGTTAGAGAAAGAGCTAAACATGCGACAAAGGAGATGGGTAGAGTTGATAAAAGATTATGATTGTGTGATTGACTACCATCTTGGTAAGGCTAATGTAGTAGCTGATGCCTTGAGTAGGAAGGGAAAAATACAAGGGTATACTCCCTAGAACCCAGATTACAAAAAAGTGAACATAAGTTAGGATATACTCCTATCGTGCATGCGATGGTCCTGAAACAAAATACATATTATTGAAACATGAATATCACAATAATATAGCAATACAAATATCCAACAATTTAAAAAGGCAAACATGCATTCATATTTTATTCACTTCTCCCTTCTGGTTTTCATTGGAAATTCTTTCTCCTTCAACTACTAAAAACCATTTCCTCTTCTATTATCAACCTCCATTCAAGATTTCATAAGATCAACCATGATTATTTGCGCTTAACACATTACCGATACCAATTTCACTAGTATCATTATCACCCCGTAAGAGTCAATGCAAGGTGATCCTCCTACCCAAGATCCTAACATACACTAAATGTATGCTAGCAAATACATGGTGATCCCCTTACCCGGGATCCTAACATACACTAAATGCATGCTAGTCAATACATGTTGATCCCCTTACCCGGGATCCTAACATACACTAAATGTATTCTAGTTCACGCCCCATATCACACTTCTCATATTTCCTTTGTCAGTGATAATTTCATCACTTGACAATTCACACAACATCCTTTCACCTTGAATATTATTCAAAATATCAACATCATTACGCAAAATTTCCTCCCTTCCCATAATATCCAACATTCGGTAATTCACATATCACATCAATAACATATTAAATCATGGAATTTAACTTGAAAGTATAGGTGTGGATCACCAACCTGTAGTAGAAGCTCTACTTGTGCTCCTCTGCTGCTGCTGTTGCACCACACCGATGGTCCCTCCTGCAAGCACAGGCTCATCTCATAAATTTTTCTCATTAAATGATATGTTTTATAATAATCATATCAATAGCTAATAAGTCTTTCTTTCAATAATTTCTTTCTTTATATTTTATGTTTTTCTCATTACACCCATTAATGTTGTCATTCTTTATCCAGCTATAGTTATCATTCATTTCTTTACATTTGAACTGTTACTGTTTAAATCTTGAACTGTTACTGTCCAACTATTACTGTCTAGACATTGAACTGTTACTGTCTAGACATTAAACTGTTACTGTCCAACCGTTATTGTCTGAACTCTCCTCAGATTTTTAACTATATCCAGAGTTTTAGAACTTTGTTTCTAGCAAGATTAGTCTCGTTGGAAAGATATGACACGAGGATACAAGTTCTCTGCAGGAAGGAGAACCCAGTTCTGCCCTTAAAACAATCAAAATTGTTCATCAACAAGTCAGACTTACTACCCTATAGAGTTTGTCATGACCCAGTCTCGGTTGATAACCCATAATTGGAGTTTTACAGTTTAAAATTGAGCAAGACCAATTTCCTTAGCTAGCTAACATCCAAAACTACAATTTCTATAAAGGAACCTGGTCCTAATTCCCTCATCCTGCTATCTGAAATCTTACCGAAAGTTAGGAGACGAGTCTGTCCAGATTCGTCACCCCCTTCCCTTCACACATAAGTTTCACAAACTACCCTTTCTGGGTAAATTATCATGGTTTCACATCCCCAATCATATACCAAACATGAATTAATTTAATTTTAACAATAAATACTATTTTCCCCAATTCAAGTCTAAGAACCCTAATCTATAATTCAACATCAAGGCATCAATTCATTATCGAATTTGAAATGAATTATAAGATCATGTTTAGAACACCTTACCTAGTACGAATTAAGGTTTTGATCTTCAGTTGAAGATTTTCAACTCCCTTTTTTTTTCTAATGATAGTCGGCACTCCTTCTTCTTTTTTTGTTCAATTTTCTTGTTAATCCCTTGCCCACATATGTTTATTCCATCTATAAACCCTTAATCTTGGATGAGTTTTTGAAATTTTGGTGTTTCTCTCTTGATTTACAAGAATGGATACAAAAACTCCCTCTTTTCTTTCCTTATGGTTGCTACAGATTTTTGGTGAGAAGAGGAGTATTTATGCTCTCAATACTTTATCTTTTAAAGTTTTATCCTCATGCAAATAAATTCACCTACCCATAACTATAAGCCCATTAGATAACATTTGAAATGTTGTCTCTATACCCTTGTTTACCCTCTCCTTCATCTCCTTTACTTTCCCATTGCCTGTTGAGCCACCAAGACATTGTCTCAAAGCATAGATTGGATCTTTAATTGAGCTAATAGTGATCCCTCAGGCTCTACACTTAACCGTAAGCCCATCTTCTTCAATTCCACTATACTTCCTTGTTCTTTTATCTTCATATCATTCATTAATGTTTTTCCCTTTCTACTCAAGGCATCAACTACTACATTAGCCTTGCCAGGATAGTAGTCAATCACACAATCATAATCTTTTATCAATTTTACCCATCTTTTTTGTCGCATGTTCAGCTCCTTCTGTGACATCAAATACTTTGAACTCTTATGGTCCGTGAAGATTTGAACTTATGACCCATACAGATAATATTGCCATAATCTTAGGGCAAACACCACCGCTGCAAGTTCTAGGTCAAGAACTGGGTAATTCACTTCATTCGACTTTAGTTGTCTCAATGCATAAACAATCACACGCCTGTGTTACATCAACACACATCCTAGACCCCCTTTTGAGGCATCACTATATACCGGGCTAGCATAGGAGTAGAAGTGTGCCTCTCCTTCAGTTCTCGAAAGCTTGCCTCACATTCTTCTAACCAAACAACCCTGACTTCCTTGCGGGTCAGCTTAGTCAAAGGTGATGATATAGTGGAGAACCCCTCAATAAACCTCTTGTAATACCCAGCAAGACCCAAGAAACTCTAGATTTTTGTCACATTGATAGGTCTCTCCCATTTCAACATGACTTCAACCTTCCTTGGATCCATAAATATTCCTTCTGTTGAAATTGCATATACCGGGCTAGCACAGGAGCATTGGTTAACCCAAAAGGCATCACCAAAAACTCATAATGCCCATAACGGGTTCTGAAAGCAGTCTTCTGAATGTCTTGCTCCTTGATTCTCAACTGGTGGTACCCAAACCTCAAATCTATCTTAGAGAACACCCTAGCACCCTTTAACTGATCAAACAAATCATCTATTCATGGAAGTGGATATTTGTTCTTCACCCTAGCACCCTTTAACTGATCAAACAAATCATCTATTCATGGAAGTGGATATTTGTTCTTCATTGTCACTTTATTCAATTGACAATAATCGATGCACAAACAAAGTGTTCCATCCTTTTTCTTTTAAAAAAATTCTGGAGCTCCCCAAGGCGAGTTACTAGGATGGATGGAGCCTTTATCTAACAATTCCTGAAGTTGGACCTTCAGTTCAGCCAATTCCATAGGTGCCATCCTGTAAGGAGACTGGGCTGTAGGAGAAATTCCTGGAATAGTTTCTATGGAAACTTTAATTTCTCTAATTGGAGGTAATCCAGACAACTCTTCTGGGAACACATCTCGAAACTCTCTCATAATAGGAATACTAGCCAAATCCATGCTACCCTTTTCCAGATCTCTACATGGGCTAACCAAGTAGAATAACCCTTTTCTCATTAACTTTCCAGCCACCAAGACTGAGATTACACAACTTGAAATTACTTTTCTTTCCCTTTTAAACACTACTCTTTTATCACCTATTCCTTGGATTGTCATCGTTTTAGTGAAACAATCCACTTGTGCCTTATATTTACTTAGTCAATCCATGCCTAAAATCAAGTCAAAATCATATAACTCTAACGGCATAAGATCTACCCTTAATTGTAACCCTCCAATATATAGTTTTACCCCTCTATAAATATCATCAATATGTATATTCTCTCCCAGAGGTGTACTAACCGTCACTCTTACACCCAACTTACAAGATAACACATGCAGGTTATTCACAATTCTATGAGCTACAAAGGAATGACTAGCTCCAGGATCAATTAAAGCATAAACTTGTATTGTATCTAACTGTAAAGTACCTGCCACCACATCAGGTACAGCTCCCACATCCTCATGGGTCATGTGATATACCCGACCCTAAGTCCTTCCCTCCTGAGCTCCAGGCCTTCCCCGAGTAGCACTTGTCCCTGACTAGTAGGCCTGATAGAATGATTGACTATAATTGATTGTTGCTAGCTCCGAACCTCAGTCCTCTAACCATGGGCTCCCTCGGTAGTTTTACGGGGACAGTTCTTCTTCCTGCAATCGTGTCCCTACAATAGTAACAGCCTCTGCTTACATGCAAGCACTCTCTCCATTAATGCCCCTCTCCTCTACAAATATAACATCTCTCCGGCATCGTGACGCAATCTCCAGGATGTCACTGCTCACATCTTTGACAGAATGGATACATTGGTCCCTTCTGCTCTGTAGACCCTCTAGCAATTGTGACTCCCTATCTAGCCTGTCCTTCCCAGGATCCTCTTCCATCAATCTGTCTAGATCCTCTTGAGCTACCTCCTGGGGTGAAACTCCCACTTCTTCTCTGGAACTATCCTAATGACTGCCCACTCTTCCCTTTCTTTAGGAGAGGAGGTCTCCTAGTCAAAAACCCAAAATCTCTCATCTGAGCTCTAGTTTCCTGACTCTGCTCGACCACTGGCTTCGGAGCATCCCTTTTACCCTCTTCATACCCTGAGCAACCCGAACAGACTGGAACTACATGGATGGCTATTAATATCATTTTCAGCTCCTGCTTCAGCCCATCACGGAACCTCTCCACCTTGTGGCGCTATGTAGGAAGGTAAGTGGAGGCAAAAGCTATTAAATCCTAAACTCTCCTCTCATACTCCAGAACTATCAAATCTCCCTACCTTAAATCCAAAAACTCTTGTTCCTTTTCCCTCCTATGCTCCCAAGAATAGTACCTATCCTCAAACTCTTCACGAAAGTCCCTCCATCTCAATACCTCTCCCGATCTCCTCTCTGATGGTCTCCCACCTAGAGTAGGCACTTTCAATCAATACGTGAGTCACGCAATCCACCTGTAGCTCCTCTAGCACCTGCATCTGATTTATAGCTCTTTCCACTTTCCTCAGCTAGTGCCCAGCATCCTCTTTACCATGGTAAGTCATACAACTCATCTTCCTCATACCCTTCACCTACTACACTATGGTGACTACTCCCCCTAATCTAGGAGTTGTACTGGAGGCTCCTGCTACCACAGCTCTCATTATATGATCCATAAAAGCAGGTTCTGAAAATGGGTTTGATGCTGTTGTCGGTGCCACTGGTAGGGGTATATTATCTCCCCCTATCTATTTGATACCTCAGGCATGGATACCTCTGCCTGATGAGACACCGAATCATCTTGAAATCTCACTGACTCGCCCTTTTTAAAGTATATTGATGTTGCAGGTACATGAGAGGAGGTGTCTGCCAAGGGATCCCAGTCTGGATCACTTTCATAATGAAGACTCTGATCGCTTCCCCGAACTGGGGATGGATTAGTCCTGGCTTATTGCCTTGTTCTCACCATCCTGAAACACATTTTAACACCATATAATTATTCTTGTCCCCGAAATAACAACCTGAGCTTTGATACCAAAATATAATAGCGCGGCCCAACCTACTGTATATTATCCGTTTTGGGCCTTACCGCCCTTATGGTTTTGTTCTTCATGATGCGAGCCCACTTCTGAGCCTGATGCCCCAAAACGTGTACAATAGGTCAGCGACCAGCACTACTCATAAAGCCCTGGCTCTGGACGGTCCCTTCCGATGTGGGATATCATAGTCTTTGAGCAACATTGTCTTCAGTTGATCTGAATGTGTTCGTTCTACTAATTATCAAAAAGAGGCATTTGTTATTACCAGATTCTAAACATACCTTCGATGGATTTCATTGGATCATCATTTGATTATGTTTCTTTGCCCCTCAGCTGATCTGAATATTGTTTGCATTCCCTCCCAGGATCCACTGCATTGCCTCAGACTGCTCAACTGTTCAAGGAGTGTCGAGAGTGTTGATGTTATTTTCGTCAAGGATTTTGCAAACTCGGTCCATGGTTTTTTGTTCAAGAATTTTCTCTTGTTTAACTCGTACCTTACAAAGATCATGTCTCTTCAAGTCTAATTATTGAAATGAAATCATAAAGATATCAATGTTGAAAGTATTTTTGAAAATCAAACTTTTTTAATCAAAGACCCAACATACCCTACTTAACACATACAATCATTTTATTATCTTGTGTTTTGAAAATAGAAATTGCTCCGTTATAAGATTAAAATAGTTTTCCTATGGTTCTTTATGTCAATTTTAATCTCTAATTTTGGATATGTCATTTGATGGTATGTGACGAGGTGACCATCTATGGATTTCAACAGTAGAAGGTTTGAGCAAAGATTAGAGATTCTATTAAAAATTTATCTCTTTTAAGCATCCATTTTATAAGCATGTATAATAACCAATAACTTAGTTCATGCAACCATGACTTTTATGGAAAAGCTCTTCAAGTTTTGAGAGCGTCATTTATCAGTTCAAATCGCTTCCTTGATTAAAAAGAGCTTTTAAAAGCACATAATGCAGACTATGATTCATGACTACAAAAGAAAGGGAAATTCATAGGCTCAATAGTGTTTAAGGGTTTCAAAGACATGATCACCATAAACTATTCATTAACTCTCTTTCTCTTATTGTCTTTGTAGAAGAAAGTGACATGTTATGTTCACCTAAAAGATCAAAATTGTCTTAACAGAGGCCATAAAGCAAATCCAACTTTTTCTTTGATGGATAACCAATTTAAACATTTGAAAACGTGAGAGGCTTTATCATATATACCAAAAAACATGTTCATGGTTTAATATCTTTTTTCTTTTTTTTTTCTTTTTCTTGAACTCTCACCCTCGCATGGAATTTTGGTATTTGTTGTGCCATTTCTCAATTAAAACTTTTTTTCCCTTCCGAGACTCGATTTGAATTTTCCTACCTTTAGCCTTAACTTGCTTTTAACTGCGCGGGTGATTTCTACTTTTTGGCTTTCACACAGCTTTCCTAAATGTTTTCTTTGATGCCCCTTAGTCTAGGGTTTTTTTTTTCACATTTAGTCCTTTCTCGATCATTGGGTGGTAAAGGGGAATATCAGTGATGATGACAATGCATTTCTTTTCACAATCTGATTAGACGGGCTAAGAGGAACTTTTAGAGAAGAATATTAAGCATACAATGATGAGATTTTATGCATGTTTGGATGACTAAATAGTTCATAGAAGTTTGATATAATTGCAGAGTATGGTTCAATTGAAGGCAACATCATAATTGATTAACAGTCTAAGATGAGGCTAACACTAGAAAACATTTTGATGATTGTTGGCAGGATGCACACAACCTATCAGAGGACAGTTCTTGAGAGAATCAAAGAAGCAAAATGATTATTTCAAACTCCTTTATAATGAATCATGTAACACCACACTTGGAGGCATAGTCAGGCTTGACCAACAACGAGAGCGGTTATCGTTGCAGATAGCCCAAGATAGGCACTACACTTGCATTTAAGTAGGGAATTGGCATTGGTAGACTCAAATGAGCCAGTGAATTAGAAAAATTGAGAAGGCTTTGGATAGCAAACAAAGACACCTTATGACGGTGGAACATAAAAAAAAAGGGTGTATATTTCAATCCAGGTTGGGATACATGCATGTCATGTAACCCCAAAGCATTACATAAATTTTTTTGAATCTTTTAGAAAAATCCTCGATGAAATCCAACAAGTTTTTGAATCTTAGAAAGAGCAGGTCGCTCATGAAAATAGATCAGCTTTTGAATTTTTAAAAAAAAAGGTCGCCTAAAAGAATAGTTAATTTTCTGAAAAATGGGCAATTCGCCCGTGAAAATAAAGCAGTCTTAGAAACTTAGAAAGGGCAGGTCGCCCACAAAAATAAACTATTTTTTTCTCAAAAAAAAAGACAGGTCACCCATAAAAATAGACTGGTATTTGAATTTCAAAATGGGCAGGTCACCCTAGATAATGAGACCCATTTCAGGGAAGCATGAATGTTTGTTGATTTTTTTTTTAATCTAAAAGGGGCATGTTGCCTGTGAAAATAGATTAGTGTTTGGATTTTAAAATGAACCGGTCACTCGAGATAATAAGACCAATTTCAGGGAAGCATGGATGCTTGCTGAAGTTCTTTTGGAATTTAAATGAGCAGGTGGCCTGGGATAATGAGACCAATTTCAGGAAAGTATGGACGCTTGCTAAAATTCTTTTAGAATTTAAAGGGGCAGGTTGCTCATGAAAGTAAACCAGTGTTTGGATTTTAAAATAGACAGGTCACCCGAGATAATGAGACCAATTTCAGAAAAGTATGAACACTTGCTGAATTTTTTTTGGAATTTAAAAGGAAAGGTCACCTGTAAAAATAGACCAGTGTTTGGATTTTAAAATGGGCAGGTCACTCGAGATAATAAGACCAATTTTAGGGAAGCAAAAACGCTTGCTGAAATTCTTTTGGAATTTAAAGGGGCAGGTTGCCCGTGAAAATATAATAGTGTTTGAATTTTAAAATGGGCAGGTCATCTAAGATAATGAAACCAATTTCAAGGATGCATAGACATTTGCTAAAGTTCTTCTGGAATTTAAATGGGTAGGTCGCTTGTGAAAATAATAGATTTCAAAAATGGGTATGTTGCCTGGGATAATGAGACTAATTTTAGGGAATCATGGATGTTGCGGAAGTTCTTTTGAATTTTAAAATAGGCAGGTCTCCCATGAAAATAGACCAGTGTGAATGTATATGGGCAGGTCGCTCGTGAAAATAGACTAGTGTGAATGTGTATGGGTAGGTCGCTCGTGAAAATAGACTAGTGTGAATGTGTATGGGTAGGTCGCTCGTGAAAATAGACCAGTGTTTAAATTTTAAAATGAGCAAGTCACCCGAGATAATGAGATTAATTTCAAGGATGCATGGACATTTGCTGAAGTTCTTTTGGAATTTAAATGGGTAGGTCGCTTGTTAAAATAAACCAATGTTTAGATTTCAAAAATAGGTAAGTCACTTGGGATAATGAGATCAATTTCAGGGAAGCATGGATACTTGCTGAAGTTCTTTTGAATTTTAAAATGGGCAGGTCGCCCATGAAAATAGACCAGTGTTTGGAGTTTAAAATGGGCAGGTTGTTCAGGATAATGAGACTAATTTCTGGGAAGCATAGACGCTTGCTGAAGTTTTATTGAATTTCAAAATGGGCAGGTCGCCCGTGAAAATAGACTAGTGTGAGTGTGTATGGGCAAATCGCTTGTGAAAATAGAACAATGTTTGAATTTCAAAAAGGGTCAGTCGCCCATAAAAATAGACTAGTGTGAGTGTGTGTAGGCAGGTTGCCCAAGAAAACAGACTAGTTTTGTAACTTTAAAAAGGATAAGTCACCTATGATAATGAGATCATTTTCTGTTAAAAAGGAAAATCTTTAGAAGAGTGGATTGCTTAATAAGCCCGGGAGACATTTTTTTTTCTTTACAAGCTCATTATGCAAATCATTGATGAGGTTTTGTTTTGTAAGCATTGTAAAGTATATATTGCTATTCAATTTTTGACCCAATTTTTGATTATTTTTTTTAAAAAACCAAAAATAGCAAAAAACAACAAAAAAACCCAAAAATAAGTTTTTGACATATTTGCGTTATTTGTAGCGTCTTTTCCGAAGAATTTAAAATAAAAAAAAAAGGAGAAAGAAAGAAAAAGAAAAAATGCATTTAAATTTTTAGTGATCTAATTTTAATTACAGAAGAGGGAGGACCAATTTGAATGGTCTACAATCAATTCTCTTAATCCAAGGATCCATTTTTCTTTGTTTTGTCTCCAAGTTAGCAAATAAATGGTTGTGATTTATTCTTGAAATTCAATGGTTGATCTTGATTTCCTTTCCCTTCAAGCAAAAAAAAATTTCACCTATAAATAGGTGGTCACACACACTTAAAAGGGAAGAAAGTTATTCAGCTGTAAAATGGACTGTGTGGTTACACACATAATCTATTTTTCTTTGTTTTGTCTCCAAGTCAGCAAATAAATGGTTGTGATTTATTCTTGAAATTCAATGGTTGATCTTGATTTCCTTTCCCTTCAAGCAAAAAAAAAAATTCACCTATAAATAGGTGGTCACACACACACTTAAAAGGGAAGAAAGTTATTCAGCTGTAAAATGGACTGTGTGGATACACAAATAATCTATTTTTCTTTGTTTTGTCTCCAAGTCAGCAAATAAAATGGTTGTGATTTATTCTTCAAATCCAATGGTTGATCTTGGTTTGCTTTACCTTCAAGCCAAAGAATTTTTTCAACTATAAATATGTGGTTACACACACTTAAAGGGGAGAGATTTGCGGAAAATCATAGAAGGAAAAAATAAACAAAAAAACAAAAACCTAAAGCTAACAAACCTAAATTGGTTCCCCCCCCCCCCCCCCGGTTTTCCCCCATCTTCTCTACTGAAACTACCAAGCACCCCTCCCCTTTTGCTTTGGCTAAACCCCCACGAGCTCCCCTTCATCTTCTCTACTCTTGCTAGAAAACAATTTTTTCACCATCTCTTGAACCAACCACACTTCCAGCTAGCCCCTCCATCTCTACTGAACCAACTTGAACTCCCTATTACCATCTGCCACCAGCCTCCAGCAACCCCACAGATCCCTCACTTCCTTTTCTTTCTGCTTCACGCCATCAACACCGTTGGAACCAAGAGAACAACCTCTGCTTTTTTTAGCTTCTTCATCCCCAGCAAACCACACTTACAGACCAAGCAAACTATTGTCACAGTAGACCATCCCCAACATCAGGATCAGCCCCAAGGTTCCTTCTTGTTATTGCCACATACAATTGTGACAACAACACCACTATAGTTTTTCCCTTAACCACTGTTGCTACCAATAGGAGTGAAGATCATCAACGCATTGACCACCACATGTGATAGCTCAACACAGCTAGTAGCTCTTTTTTTTTCCATGTTAGCCGCTTGTAGAAAGGAAGAAGAAAAAGGAACTAAAAAATCAGTATGTAGAAATTTTAAAGTGAAATAAACTACTTTGTAAGATTTGAAGCTTTTGCAGTTAGCGGTGACACTCTTCGCTAGTGCCAGAAGAAAATGAAGAAAAAGACATTCCTAATCCACCTGTTTTTCTTGTCTTCACCAGCGACAACATGTGGGCTTACGCACCTCCAATGGTGGTGGTGCGTGAGATCCACCCGTTGCCATTGTTCCTGCAACTTAGAGGCCTCCCAATACTGTTCCAGAATTCATAGCAAATTGATTTGTCAATTTTTGCAATTGTTTAACGTGTTGTTTGGTTTATTTTGAATTTTGATGATTTGTAAATTGAGATAATTGTGGGTGTGTGAGTAAAATATAGTAAAAAGATAAGGATGTGTATGTTTGTATTTTTTATATATATGTTTTTGAATGTTCAAAACAAAAAAGACAGAATTAAATGTTTTAATTGCATATGACCAAGTGTCTTAAAAATACCAAAAAAAAATCATATTGCATAATATGTCCATACGAAAATTCAAAATACGTATTTTGCATGCATTTTAGGATTTAATAACCAAATTATTAAATTCATGAGCATTTGACCAATATTTCAATAAAGCACTATTTTTTTAATTCATAAGAATGAATGGTTAAAAATCCTGGTATAGAATGCTAGACCTATAAGTAAGGCTGGAATTTGAAATATTATAATTGACCAGAAAATTCTCAAAGTTATTCTAAATATTAATCAATTTTAATTAGGAGTAGTTTTTACCGTAATACACAAATTACAAAGAACTTTTTTCTAAGAATTCATTTGGATACACAAGTCCATAATAAATTCTTAAACATCGGATTTATTCATACGAGTAAATCTCAATCCTAAACTACAAATATACTACCGACCAAAAAATCATCAAAACCTCTAAACCACATCAAACCACAAAGCAGTTTATTTCAGGTAGGGCACATGTGCAAGGGGTGCTAATATATTCCCTAAACACAACCAGTCCTTTACCCTCGAATCTTTGACAAGACTATTACACCAGGGTTTCCTAGCAACCCTGAACCAAATAATTAGGTGGCAACTCCAAACGACCCCTGATGCCACACATCCACGAGCAACAAAAAGTATGCATTCCAAGCAAATAAAAAAAAAAGGGTTGTCTTCAAATTAGAAGATTGAGTTTCGGTGTATATGCGTTAAGAAAGGTTTCCTAGACATAAGAAATCAAAGTTGATGCTTAGAGGAGATGGTTCATTCAGAATCCTTGAAGGAGTCAATGCCTACAAAGTGAATCTACAAGGTAAGTATCTTGTTAGTGTTATATTTAAAGTTTCTGATATTTCTTTGTTTAATATGGGTGATGATTGAAGGTCAAATTTGTTTTAGAAGAGATAGCATGATAAGGTACAGGCTACGACATTAAAGAATCCATTAGGAGTGTCTATTGGGTCTATACTAAGGCCTAAAATGAAGTGAATCCAAGAGGAGTTCAATAGGCGAAGTTAAGAGGCTTGAGTTAAAAATGTTCAAATTTGCCAGTCTAGATTTTTGTCTATTTTTTAGGTCATATCTGAAGCTAAATGAGGATTGTAAACAAGATTCTAATTGAGTTGGAAAATATACATTTGTACCTTTCCAATGACGTGTTTAAAGTTGAGTATAGAATCTGCCAACAAAGTGTGAAAATAGAAAAAACATTATTTCCTTAAAAGTTATAGATTTCATTAATTACAAGGAGTCCTTAATGTTATTAGGAACTTATATGGCAGCCTTTGACTTACTTATTTTATAAGGATTTCATATCAAACAAAAAGAATTAATTAATCAGAAATTAATTTTTCTTTTATAAGACATCAAACTTTTGTAAGGATTCTTCAATAATTATTTTTCTTAGCTATTTTTCACTATCGCATGTTGTAAAGGGCTAAAAATAAATTTAGACTATTATTTTATTTATTTTATTATTTTTAAATTTTATTTTTATTAGTTTGATTTTTATTTAAATTTGGTGTGTGTTTGACCCATTGGCATTATAGTTTTTTATTTTCAAGAGTATAAATACTCTTTGTAAGGATAAAATATTGACTTGATAATACTACTGCTGCTAAATTTATTCAAGTTATGTGAGAGAGATTATCGCATTCTTTGGTTTTCTAACATACTAAATTAACTTATCAAAGATTAATTGACTTTGTGGCTTCTTTCTTATACTTCTTATTCACGAAATGGTATTCGTAGGGTAGAGGTTCTTATTCCAATAATGTTGGAATCTTAAGACAGATTTTCATTATGTCACACTTCTATCAGACATGTTTTAGCTTTTAGGGATTTGTTGTCAATCTTGTTATAGGTTATGTAACTACGTGATCACGAGGTTCACAACAAAAAAATCATAATATGAGATCCAACCATTGGATCAAGTTCAAATTTTTATTGGTGATTCTACATATAGTTTTCTTATCAAGAATCATTTTGTCGTTCATCAAATCTCACAAAAATAAGCCTAGAAAATGTTGTTTAGGTCAATTTTGTTACTTTTCTTGATTTCTTGACTTTATTATTTTATTTTAGATTTTATATTAATTTTGTTTATACTTTAGGATTCGGATTTGTTTCATAGTAAATATAGTGTTTTCTAGCCTTTTTAAAGATTTTGTGAATCCCTTAAGAAGACAAACATTATTAGTCTTATTTTTAAAAAAATGAAATTATGAATTTAGAATTCATATCTGTAAGCTTTTTGCTCATAAAATTATGTGTTTTCTTAGTTGTTTTTGTTGTTATAGCTTCTATTTGTATTAATATGTTGAACAAATTAACTCGGTTAATTTAAAATAATATTATTTTAAGATTTTTAAAAACAAATTAAAAGTATATTATTTTTTGAAAAGAAAATCATACTGATTTTTAACCTGTTAATAAATTACCAATTAAATTAAATCAGATCAACTCTACTTTAACACAACAAATAATAATAAATTTTTTTTAAAAAAAAAAAAACCTTACCAAACCCTGAAATTTCCCTCTTTTCCGCATCGTGTGTTGTGTTGAGCTTAAAAAGAAAAATAAAAAAGGATTCCCACTTCCCACACCTTCGCTCCCCTATTTCATCAGATCAATTCCGAAAGATCACGTCTGTTGTTTATCACCCTTCCCCCACCCCTTCCAAACTGTAACTCACCATTCTCATCACTCTCTTTTTCTTTTTATTATTGTTTTTAATTTTTGTTATTTATTTTACTATATACATACATACACACATATAATCTAAATGGTTACTGGTGGGGGCCACCTAGAAGATGGAGACAGGCACCCGTCGTCGGCTGCTACTAGAGGAGGAGGAGGAGCCACCACCGGGTCTTGGGTGTCTGGCCAATCGATGTCAACTAGCGGCAGTGTGGGGTCTCCATCCAGCAGGAGCGAGCATGTCATGGCCACTCCCGCTAGTGATAACACTTTTTTAAGGTTGAACCATCTCGACATTCACGCCGATGATGCTGCCACTCAAGATGCCGCAGCGTCAGTCTTCTTCTTCTTCTTCTTCTTCTTCTTCTTCTTCTTCTTTTTCTCATTATCATTAGTGGTTGATTAATCACGCTTTCATGTTATAAAATATAATTTAAGAGAAGGGTTTTTATATTTACGTGTATATATTATTAAATCATGTTGTTCTTGTTTTGATTATTGAATTTGTTATCTGTTGGTTGCTATTGTATGCAGCCAGCCAGCCATTGTATAATAAACAACAACAACAACAACAACAACAATAATAACAACTTTCTGCCTCAATTTTAGGATAGTCTTGAAATTGTGAATTTTGATTTAATTGTCCAAAAAGGGATTCGATTGCGAGGCTTAAAGTTGTTTTTATCCATGATCAGTAATAAGAAGAAAAAGAGAGGTCAACGGGCAGCTGGTGGAGCCGATAAGAGTGGTAGAGGACTTCGTCAATTTAGTATGAAAGGTATTTGCATTCATCATTTTCTAATATGTCTCCTTTTTTACAACTTGAGAAATCATCAGCACTTGTGTATGCTTGTCTTCTCAAAGACAGGATACATTGCCATACCCGAGCTGACTTCATGATTTTACTACTGTTTTGCTTCTCTACAGTTTGTGAAAAGGTGGAATCCAAAGGAACAACCACTTACAATGAGGTCAGGTGGTTTCTTGAAGTCCCTTCATTTTCTTTTCTTTTCTTTTCTTTTTCTTGCATCAGGCACTTGTTTTCCAGGAAATTCCTTTTCTTATGTATAGATGACTACTTGCAGCACTGTAAATTTCCCTTACAGCAAGACGTCTAAATGTTACACATGGAGCATTGGCTATTGTTCTTGTTTTGTTTCGATAAACAATTAGCATACATATGCTCCACCTTGGTTTCCAGTAACACAGAAGTAGGTTGTTCTTAGCATATAAAATGGGATGAGAACTTAGTCATTCCCAACTGTGCTTACTGAGTGCTTGATTTATTTCTATAAACAAGTGACAACCTGGAACTTATTTTTACCATGTAATGGCATTAGATAGATAGCATTTGAAGTATGCTGGTACTTCTGCTCTATCCCAAATGTTTTATTGAACTTTAACATGTTACTTTTTCTAGATACTCTGGTGCTTCCATGCACCCTTTTATGGTTATCAGGTAAAGGCATATCTTTGTTGAGGTTAGTTGGGAGATTAGGTTTGAAATTCAGAGGCAATACCACTAGAGATATAGTAGGGTCTCAGCTCATTGATTGAGATCCCCAGAAACGTACTTGTTTTGTATTGGAGCTGTCAAAAGAAGTCTTCCTTTATTCTTGAATGAGGATAATATATGAACTACTCGATATTTAATGTCCTAGAATGAATGACATTGCATAGTGGTCAGAGTATTTATAAAGTTCACATTGGTCAATTGAGCGTTATGTATGAGAGAGAAGTTGAATTTTTTGTCACATTTGTTGGCAATACATAAAAATCTATATTAATCACCATTTCAGGGGTTGATCATGGCGTAGTTGTTGGGGGCTATGCACTCCACCACTTTGCTTTGGTTGTTGATTGGAGGGATGGGAAGAGAGATGGAGTCTACATTCCCCATTTAGCAGGCCATAAAGAGAATATCTGGAGATGCTGAAAGATTGTTTCTCCTTTTCACTTCCAAGTTGAATTTCAGACCTTTAAGCACTTAAAAATGTTTCCCTAGTCCTCCATGTAGACAAATTGGATTGATCATGAATTGACTTTCCTGATGATGGTAGCCAGGAACAGTTATACCTTGTCAATATCCTTCTAGATCTTTATGCAATAGTTGAATGCTTTCTTGGTGACCTGTCACGTGTACATACAAACATTTTGTTGATTAAGAATTTGTTTTTATCTGCTTTGATTTTATGTGGCTTGCTCTGTTAAAGTTTCCGGAATAGCTTTAAGTTCTAATGTTTCGTGTACTAGAATTGATGCTTTTTCAGGTCTTTGTATATATATTTCTATGATCATCACAAGTTCCTGTACCCATATCTGAGAGTTTTAAGTAATTCGCAGGTAGCAGATGAACTTGTTGCTGAGTTTGCTGACCCTAGTAATAGTGTTTCTACCCCAGATCAGGTTATCTCTTTTGTCAACTAAATTTATTGCCCTTTTTTTGTATGTATCCTCAATCTTAAGTGAAAACTTAAAAGTTGACTGTACGGGTCCATTTTATTTTATTGTATTAATTTCATTTGGCAGCAACAATATGATGAGAAAAACATACGGCGGAGGGTGTATGATGCTCTGAATGTACTCATGGCATTAGACATTATATCTAAGGATAAAAAGGAAATACAGTGGAAAGGTCTCCCCCGAACTAGCCTCAGTGATATTGAAGAATTAAAGGTATGTGTTTTTCTTGTGTATCAACAGAAGTGACTTTTGACTTTTAAGATCTAACATGATCTTCTCCAACTCCTTGAATATGATTAGGCTGAGCGTCTAGGATTGAGAAATAGGATTGAAAAGAAAGCTGCCTATTTGCAAGAACTGGAGGAACAAGTGAGAATAGCTACACTCGTATGGTTTGAATTTTAAGCTAGATACATGCACTTAGGCATTTTTCTCTTTGCTACACTCATTGGTGTTTTTAACTGAAATGTCTTGTCCAATCAAGTTCATGGGCCTTCAGAACCTGATACAGCGAAATGAACAACTGTACAGCTCAGGAAATGCTCCTAGTGGTGGTGTGTCATTGCCTTTTATTCTGGTTCAGGTAAAATTTTTCCTCAATTTACTTTGCATATTTGGCCATCAACTAGTTTAATTTTAAACATCTTAGACTGCAACGAAAAAAGATGTAGCTTCATGGTTTTAGCTCAGCCACCCTGTTCAAAATTCAATAGGATTCTCAAAATTCTCTAGTTTGTTATTTAAGCAATAGCGTTTTAACTCTCTTATTGTCCATCCATCCTTGGGGTTAAAAGATTTATTAACGTTTTACTTTAGATGAGTTTCTCAAATCTGTAGAATGGTTCCTTTTTCAGCTGTTATTCTGTTAATATGTTTTGTTTGCACTGCAGTCACCAGTTGCTTAACTTCATCTAAAAAATTTAGTTTATGTATTGCATATTGCAGTCAGCAGATTCAGTACTCAGCAATCATTTACCTTCATCATTTAGCCAAAATTTTGATAATTAGGTGTCTATTGGAATGAACCCAAACATTCCTCTTATTTTACCAGGAGAACAAAAATACACCTCCCTAACTGATACTTTCCACTTCTCTACCATGCAAATGGTGCTATGGACCTTGATCAAGCAAGTCTTTAATATCCTGATTCTTGGTGTGAAATGGATGGCTTAGTTGAATTCACAGGATATTAGGGACAGTACAAGTCACGTCTAAAATTTCCACTGTATTAGAAATCCTCCTTTCAATTAAAAGTACATCATCCAGTTTGGTTTTTGTGTATTCGCTGTTCACTTGTGAGATCATTAGGTTCCCTTTTTTGCACTCTTGTTTGGGAGAGTAATAATTGGAGAATTCATTTGTTGTCTGCATTTGTGTTTCCCTTCTATTTCTTCCCATGTTTCATATGCATGTAGACCTGATTGGTAGGATAGGTTAGGATAAAGAGATAATGCAAGTTTTCTGCTTTCTGTAGCTGGATTTAAGCTTTATAGGATTAAACTGATATTTTGTAGGTTGTTGCAAATAGAGCAGACAAGGTGTGAGGGAGACACAGTATTTCTTTGCACACTTGCATGTGATAAACACTAAAATTAATTTGAGAAATCCACGCTGAATATAGTAACTGACTGGATATGGAGGAGGATGGTGGAAGGAAGAGACTTTAAATTTGTATGTTGAGAAGATTGAGAAGTGCCAATCCCACATTGAATAGGTTAAAGGGAGGTAACCCCTGTTTTCTATGAATATCTGTCAGTTAAAGGTTTTGCAGTTTGGAAGGTTCTTACAGATTAATGGTTTGATAATTATGAAGATTTGTGCAGTAGATTCCAGTCTCAGATGAAGGAGAGGCCAGTGTATAAAGGGAGCCATTTTTAGTGGTTAGCTGCAAGTAGGTGGTGATGGAATTTTGTTGAGGCAGAGCATGTGTGAATGCGTTCACATTTTTTATGTGAATTACACATTCTGCTCCAGAAATCTGAAAAAAGCAAAGCCTCACAATAGATGGCCATTCCTTAAAGGGTTAGGAATTGTTATTGAGGACTTAAAAATTCAAGTTCCATCACCTTCTAGGTCCTTTTCCACTATCCTTTTGCACTGAAGATTCCCTTGTGGATTTTAGGCTTTTGTCTCGAGCTTTTCTTGTGCTGCATTAATTGTTGCGTGACTGTGGTGGACTAGGGTTTCAAGCAACAGAGAAATTATGTTTGGCACACCAAAAAGAAACATCAAGTGATCTTGGGGCATTGGTACAATTAGCCTCCCATATGAGCAAAAATAATAATTGTCTGCATATGTTCTAGTTCACAATTAATTTTAGTGAAAAAAATAATATAATATCTGTAAGTTGGAACTGTTACCTATGCATCTGAAGCCATTTTTTGAGTTTGTAAGGCAAGCTTACTGCAATGGGTTGAGCTCTTGGAATTTGTAATCAGCCAAGGATAAACAGATTTATAGCATTTTCCTTGCAATGTTGGAAATTTTATCTGGAAATATGCTTTATGGTTGGAAATATTTTCTTGCATTGTACATGAATATGAAGTCGCTTTTTTTTATCGTGCCTTTTTTTTGAATTTTTTTCCCTATTGGTACCTGTAGACACGCCCTCATGCAACTGTTGAAGTGGAGATATCAGAAGATATGCAGCTCGTTCATTTTGATTTTAATAGGTAAGAATGCCCTTCAGCTCTTCAATTTTCTCCCTCGTAAAGCTAGTGAAGTTTGTTGAGTTGCTACACCATATGATTTTGAAATGGTTTAGTCAAAGCACAGCATTGTGGCAGACTGGACTTGAAATCTGCAAATAATCAAATTATTTATAAGAGATGTGAAGGGGCTTCGGATAAGTTTTCATCATTCATGCGTAAAGAGATACCACTTTCAATTAGCAACTGAGCACTTTTGGACCTTGTTATTCTCCTTGTCCCCGATCAGTAAAAATTAGAGTTTTTCCATTGACAACACTTTTATTGCACTCTGTTTGCAGCACTCCTTTTGAGCTCCATGATGATAATTATGTTCTCAAGGCAATGAAATTTTGTGAGAGACCCCAGAGTTATAATATGGCTGCACCCAATCCAGCGGCTGATGGAGGTGAAGGTTCTAGCATGTCCATCATGTATCAACCACAAATCCGTACTTCCCCAAGGACAAACAATCCCGTTAGGCTTCCTACCTCTCCTCCTCTTCCTGGAATAATAAAAGCACGTGTTAAGCATGAGCATTGAGTCGTGCTCAATCATCTGAGCCATGGGCAATAACGTCAGCTGATTCTGTATATTGTGTAAAGTAGTTTGCTGGAGATGGGCTCCTCCCGATATTATCCCCATTCACAGTTTGCCCATGTTAGGAGTTGAGATAACAAGCAGATTGGTCCATTTGCTTTGAGACTTCCATGGAACGCTTGGTTTGGTCAAGTTATCAGCTTTAGAATTCGCTTTTGTAATTTTTTAATCATTTTTCGTGTTATTTTCTTCCCATTGTAGGAAAAATTAAGTTTAGTTTGTTAGGCTACGTAGGATTGTCCAGGCTTACAAACAATGATAGAATTAATTCAATCATCAAGAATTTAATGTTCATTTTATGTTGCATTGCACTTGCTTCATCCATGTTATCATTCTGTAATCCAGTTTTATTTGTATTTGTATTTTAATTCAATGGCAGATATATTCCTAAAAAAGGAGGACAATGGCGCATGTTGTGATGGAACATGTAAGAAAGTGATCTCCACTTTTTTGGGTTGGCCGAAGCACAGATCCCTACGATTTTATGTTTATAATAGATCTCGAGACTCATTGTTTCTTCTTTGGAGTCCACAGCGACGGTTTAAGCGGGTTAGGTTCTGTTTGTGTCTTTCTCCGATTTCCCAAGGGCTTCTCTTTTCCCAGCTTTATTCCCTTCTCAAGCCTGCCGGTCAGAAACCATATCAGTCTCGAGAAGGGTTCTGTTTCTCTTTGTTTCGAATATTGTTGATGGTGCGTTTGGTTCCTTACTCTCAATTGTTTTAATTTTGGTGTCCTTTTTTAAAAATATATATATATATATTGGCCAAAGTTAACTTCTCTTTGTTATCATAGGTTCAACTGCCATCACAAATGGTATTAAACTAGTTCGAGGCCTGTCCAATTTGATTATCATCTGTTTATTTTCATTTTTTAATCAAATTTATTAATACTACTTAGATATTTGGCTCTGTTGCATGTTGGATTAAATTTTGTTTAATATAAAATTAATATTCAATTATTGCTAACATTTTTTTATAGCAAAAAAAAAAATCTATTGTCATAAGATAATAATAATAATCTCACAAAAAACAAATCAACATAAATTATGAAGTCTATTTTTCAATTTGCTAGATATTAAATGATGAAATTGAAAAAACAATCAATTAAAAAAACAAAAAAAATAACCTCATAAAAAGCAAACTAAAACAAATCATGATACCTAATTCTCAATTAATAAAATATCAAAGGATGAAATTTAAAAGAAAAAAAATCAATAATAAAAAAGAGTCAACTCATAAAATCTGTGACTTGAGTTCTGAAATTGTGATAATGCGATAAAAAAAACAAATTAAAACAACTCATCAAGTTTAATCTCAACAAACGAAACATTAAAAGATAAAATTAAAATTGAAAAAAAACTATTGACGATGCACAATAAATTTTATAATTTTCTCAAATTATACAACTTTATCATATGCTATTATATAATTAAGTCCATCATTTACTATTAATTACATAATAAATTTTATATATCATGGAAGTAAAGTCATAGCAAACATAGAGTTGTAGAGTTCTTTTTTATTTTATTATTATTATTTTTTTTTTTTACAGAAGAAAGAAGAGGGAAAACTATACTTTGTTAAACATAACACCTACTGCATCAGATTGGAGAGCATCCTTTAAACCGGGGGAGGAAAATCCCAAACCTGATCTATGTTGGGCCTGCTAGAATCAATACGAGCAAAAATATCAGCACAATTATTTCCCTCCCTCAATTCATGCATGAACTTGAAACTGAATAATAGCCTCCATACTATCAGATTCCACAAGTTTTTGGCAGCTCAGCAAAAATGATACTGGAGGGGCCATTAAAGCACGAAAAATATGTGATCCATTGTCCAGAAAGCTCTCGAATCAATCATCCTATACCAGCTGCTCCCGAAGTGGCAAGAACACTGCCATCTACATTTAATTTCCACCAGTCTACATCGGGGACTTTCCAGGACACCAACTCAGCAGCACGAGAAGAAACAGACCCTGTAGGCAGCGAAAAAGCCAAAGAATAACCACGAATGAGTTTGCTTTACTTGTCGGACCTGCTCTGGCATATTAATTAGGACACCATCAATAACTACCTTATTGCATGCCTTCCATATGGTCCAACAAATACTAATACTAACAAATAACCAAATTCAGTAGCGAGGATTCCTGCCAACATTGCTCTTACATTCCAGCCAAACCATAGTATCACCCAGGAAAAAATTAGGAACTTCAGAAGAAGGTAGGAGCTTCATCCAAAGCTGTCTAGCCCAATAGCTGTCAAAAAGAAGATGAACAGACTCAACTTGACAGCCACACCGAGCACAAAGTGAAGTCTGAGAAAGGTTTCTGTGGAAACGGACTTCATTGGTTAACTGTCAATTCCAAGCAGCTTGAAATAGAAAAATTATATGCTTTTGAGACAGTAGTCTTCCAAATCCTGGACCAGCTTTTACTACCATAGTTCGGGGTAAAGGTGTTGGAAACTTTGGAATTAGTTTATAAAATATGTAATGGGAGTTTTAAGATCAAAATTATACTTGAGGTTCACTCATATTTGAAAACCATGTTGAATTTTAAATGAAAAATTGTTCTCAGAACATTTAAATAACAAATATTTCAAACCCAAAATACCTTATGGATTAGACGGTGCGTTTATAAGCGTGTTCATAGGCTCATAAGTTTGAGCTTAAGTTTGGTTCATAAAAAAATATTTATTATTAAGTCCCTGTTTGATTAGAGATTTCTTTTAGTCCATAAAATATCTTAGTATATGAATTAATACGATGAGAAAAAATATTATTATGAGTAATTCATGAACTATGAACATTCATAAATTTTTACGATATATGAGCATTCATGTATTATGAACATTCATCATCATTAATGAATTATGAAGATTTAAGAATTATGAGAAATTAATGTTTTGGTTTTCAAATCTTATAAATAGGTGTTTTGGATTGGTAGAAAAGTCGGATGAAATTTCTTGAGTTTATTCCTTTTTTTGTTGGTTTTTCTTATATTTATTCTTTTACTCTTTTCTTTTATTCTCAAACTTATGTTCGGTCTTTGTAGAGAGATATTAAGTATAATTTCTTTTTGTTTATTGAACTTTGTTTAGGAGTACATCTAAATAAGTTGGTATTGTTGAAATCTTATGAGGCTTATTGAAGAAAATCCTTTTATACCAATTAAGGAGTAATAAAGTCTTATGGACAAAGGTTTAATCATTGACAACAATAAAATTTAAACTTGAACAAATTCTAAGAGCTTCAACAAGTAAGTACTTTACTTGTTTTTACTTTAAGTATTATTTGAATATATGCTTTAGTATGCATACTAGATTGGCAGCCCGCGCTACGCTACAGGTCTAGCCAAGTTTTTCTCAACATAAAAAAGAATGTTGAGGCGATGATAGCGTTTTTAAAAAAGTAAGAAAAATCTGAGACTTGACTTAACTCAATAAGCGCGGTTAACCAAACAATATGATTTTAAAAAATAAGCAACGACAATAAATAAGTTAAATTAAAATAAGTTAAACTAAAAAAAATACAATGATCAACTTGAAAAATAAATGCTTGTCAATGTTATGGAAATGTATCATCTTAATATTTGATAACAAAACACAAATCAAATGAGAATGTGATAACCCCATATAAAGAAACAAAATTGAAGCTCAATTCCCAGCAAATCAAATGTTGAAAGATGAAATTATAAAAAAATAACTCGAGTCCGCCCGAGTCGACCTATCAAATACACTAACTAGTTTGAGATCAAGATGACCTCGTAGAAAGAAAATTCAATAAAAAAAATGAAGCTCAAATCTCATACAACCCAATACTGAAGAGCGAAACTGAAAAAAAATTCAATGTAACCCGGGTTAACCCATTAATCTTGCGATCCAAGACATGAGATCAAGAAAACCCTTTAAAAATAAAGTAAAAATAAATCATGAATCTCAATTCCCAACCAACTTTATATTGAAAGATGAAATTAAAAAAATTATAAAAGGACATAAAAGACACCAAAAGTCAACTCAAGATAATCTTTGAAACTCATGACCCGGGTCATGAGGCTGAGGCTAACCCCATAAAAGGAAAACATGAAAAAGCCACGAAGTAAAATCCCCAATCAATTAAATAAGGAAGGATAAAATTTAAAAAAAATGATTAAAAACAATAATAATCAAAAAATGAGCATCAAATTTGAAATAAAAAATTAAATTAAACAAAATGTTGAGGGATGAAATTGAAAAAAAAAATCAATTAAAAAAATGATTAAAAAAATAATTATAAATAAAAAGAACGAGGATTAAGTCTGATATAAAAATTAAATGAAACCAAATAGTAAGGGAAAAAAAATAAAAACAAAATCAATCAAAAAAATAATTCAAAACAAAATAAATAGCAATCAAAATAATGAGGACCAAATGTGATACACAAAATAAATGAAGGGCACCTTTATATTTTGGCAAGTTAGCACGATTCTCAAGGAGAAGAAAGGGAAAAAAAAAAGAGAGAATAAAACTCATTGGAGCTCAAAGATGCTTCACCTACACTTACCGAACCACCATGAAGATTGAGGCGTAATGCTTCAAACATCGTCACAGAATTCACCATTCAATTGCCAAAATTCATCGCAAGCTTCGTTTGAAGAATGCAAACGCTTCCCACACACCAACCTATTTTCCTTGCCCATTTACCCCAATCCCCATACTTGTATAATTTTGATTTTGGTCCTTCAACATTAATTGTTTTAAATGAGTCAAATTCTATTTTATTTTTTAAAATTGAGCATCAACCGAGCACTATAAATCTCCCCTGATATTGCAAGATCCTAGTATCAAGGCAATCAAAATAAAATACCAAGTTAAATCTTAAATAAAGCTAATGAAAAGGGATCAAATTGAATTAAATTAAATTTAAGAGACTGATATAAAAATAAAAAGAACATGAACTTCCTCGTTGACTATGCAAATCAATCCCTGAATTTGGGGGGGAAAGTTGTTAAACATGTTTTTTACCTTTAAATTTGATCTTTGAAACTCTAATTATTCTAAATAAAATAAATTGAATTTTGTTTCAAAAAATATTTTCAAACCTATATTTTCTCGACACCTTAAGATCTCTATACATAAGCATTGAAAATAAATCACCAAAACCATTTGCAAACCAAAAGCAATGTCAAATGACCAAATAAAAAGAAAAATAAATAAAGGAACCAAAGCATACACAAGCCTAGGGACCAAAACAAAAGAAAAACATTGTTGTTGTTATAGTGTTTTGTGTCGGGCTACAATTCTTTCACTTTTTTTAATTAGGAGTTATTTTCAATCTCTTATGTATGATTTAGCGCTTGCTTTGTATGTATACTAGTCTTTTGTTATGATTGCAAGCTTAGAATGAAACTGTAGCTTTGCATGATTATAAACTAAACATTATATGATCACATATCTAGTTACTTAGTGACAAATTGGAAAACAATAGGAAGTTAAAAATCATACCCACTTATTACTATATACTAACTAGAGAGACTTTAAGAGATGGCTACATAAAATGCTGCTTCATGTGACCACCTTGAACTTGAAAAAGTTCTTTTAAAAAAATGCATCAAAGTTGTCAAATAATGAATATGATTTATTATATTATTATGGTAGCTTTGGATGGTGGAATTATAGTGATTTCATGTGTAAGAACCATATCTTAAATACATTGGACAATACACAATATAATATATATAGTTCAATAAAGAGTGTAAAGGCACTTTTGAAAACTTTGGACAAAAACTTCAAGGTTGAAATTATCAGTATGAAAAAGTTCAAAGTCGATAAATTTTCAGGTTTTAAGATGGTTGACTCACGAATCATTATGAGTCAAGTTCAAGAGTTTCAAATCACTTTGCATGATAACTATGCTAAAGAAATGCTTATAAGTGAAAACTTCCAAGTGACTACAATTATTAAGAAATTTTCACCATCTTGGAAAGAATTCAAAAATTAGCTTAAGCATAAGAGCAAAGAAATAAGATTTTAAGACCTCATCTTGAGGCTAAATGAGGATAATAAGTTGTTTGGGAAAAAAAAAAAAGCCAACTCTTTTGGTATAGCCCCTAAAGCAAACTTTGTGGAGCTAGTGGTGAAGTTCCACAATAAAACCCAAAAGCCAAAGCTTGTTAATAAGGGAAAAAGTATTGTCAAACCTTTTAATGGATCTTTTTTCTATAACAAGACAAGACACCTAGTCAAGGGTTATAAAAATAAGGCTCAACAAAGTAACCCAAAAGAGATAATGATTACTGAAGTCAATATCAATGAGGTTGATTACCTTGTTGATAAAGTTTTGGAAATGAACATGTTTATTATTGTTTTTGAAGTCAATTTGATTAAATGTCTTAATTAGTGGTGGGTTGAAACTAATGCAACTAGACATGTATGCATTAAGAAAAAGATGTTTTTCACTTATAAAGAAGTGAATGATGAATAATTGTACATGAAGAATTCATCAACCTCCTAGTTATTAGGTGATGGGAAAGTTATTTTGAACATGACTTCTAAAAAATCAATAAGCCTCAACAATATGTTTCATGTTGCTGACATTATAATGAACTTAATGCCTGGATTGTTGTTAAGCAAAAATAGTTCTAAGTTGGTCTTCGAGTGAAAAATTTATATTCTCTAAAGATAAAGTGTTTATAAGAGAGGGGTATCTTAGTGATAACCTTTTCAAAATGAATGTAATGACTATCATAACCATGGATAATAATAATAATAATAATACATATTCTTTTTATTTGCTTGAGTCTTGTGATATGTGGCATGACAATTTAGACCATGTGAATTATAACCTTTATAAATGTTAATAAATCTTGATTTATTACCTTGTATGACTTTTTATAAAAACATAGGTGTGAGATTTGTGTAAAATCAAAATTCACAAAAACTTATTGTCACTTAATTGAAAGAAGTAGTGAACCTCTAGGTTTAATTCACTCAGATAATAGTGATTTAAATTTTATGCAAACTAGAGATGAGAAATAGTATTACATTACTTTTATAGATGATTGCACGAGATATTGTTATACCTATTTGCTTATAAGCAAAGATGAGGCTCTTGAAATATTTAAACATTACAAGAATGAAGTTAAAAACCAACTTGATAAGAAAATATAGGTAATAAAAAGTTATAGAGGTGGAAAATTCTTTTTCTAAAATGATATTATTCACCAAACTACTATTTCTTATTCACCTCAACAAAATGACATTGCATGATGTAAGAACACACTTTAAAAAAAAATGATGAATGTCATGTTAATAGTTCGAGAGCACCTCATAATTTGTTGGGGGAAGGCAATTTTAACTATCAATTATATAATTAATAAAGTACCCCATAAAAAGTTAGAAAAGATACCATGTGAATTTGAAAAGGTAGAAAATCTTCTTATAAATACCTCAAAGTGTAAGGGTGTCTTACAAAGATAGTGGTACCTGATCCTAGAAAAGTCAAGAAGAGACCTAAAAATATGAATTATGTATTTATCAAATAAGCTTACAATAACAGTGCATATCAATTTCTTGTAATCAATTCAAGTATTGAAGATATTCATCATAATACTATCATGAAATGAAGAAATGTTGCATTATTTGAAGAAGTGTTTCCATGGAAGGAAACACAAGAAAATTGTTCACTTAAAAGAACAATTGGGGCTAGCTTAAGTAGCCATCATCTAACATGATAAAGTTGAGTTGATAAGAAAAGTAAAAGGGGAAAAAAAACCAAAACATTTGGTCCTGATTTTCTAACATACTTGTTAGAAAATGAACCTTAGACATATTCCAAGGCAATGCCACGTCTTGAAGCTTCTTATTACAAGGAGGCATTCAATAGTGAAATAGAATCCATTATAAATAAACATACATGAGAACTAGTAGATCTTCCTCTCGGTAAACCATTAGCCATAAATTGATCTTCAAAAGGAATATGAAAGCTTATGGTAATTGTCGCAAAGTTAGACTTGTTGGGAAAAGAGTTAGATAACAAGAAGGTGTAGATTATTTTGATACATATTCACTTATATCAAGAATAACTTTTATATGAATATTAATATCCATCATAACTATTAAAAAGCTTCAAATTCATTAAATGGATGAAAAACACCTTTCTAAATGGTGACTGGAAAAAAAAGGTTTATATGGAACAACTATAGAAGTTTGTTGTTAATAAACAAGAAAATAAAATCTATAAGCTTGTCAAGTCATTATATGATTTGATGTAAGCTATTAAAAAGTGGCATGAAAATCTATGAAGTTGATAAATGTGTTTATATAAAATACAAAAATTGAGGATATATCATTATATGTTTTCTATATTTATGACATGCTAATTTTGATCAACAATGATCACATAATCAAATATACTAAGAAAATGTTAACTCACGTAATGGTATAAAAAGCATTGTCAATGTCTGCAATTTTTTTTTTGACAAATTTTTTTTATCCAGGTTGTAGTGGAGCGGGACCACGACCATTAGCCAAAAACAATTCTAAATGATAAAAGAATTTGAAACTAATTGTATTTGTATGTAAAATAGGATTTATACTTTAATAAATAAAAATAAAAACAAAATTATAATGATTTGAAGCAACATGAGGATTTATACATAATGTTTTGGTTAAATCTCATTTAAACAAAGTATACAAGGATAATAAATTAAAAGGGAAATTACCTTTAACATCCTATAATTTAATTAAAATTACACTTACTTATAAAGTTTTAAAAAATTATAATTTACAATCTAGAACAAAAACAATTTTTTAATATAATAAAATAACCACAATATCCTTGTATATATTTTAATAACTAGAAATATTAAGGCCCCGTTTGTTTACTGGAAAGTATTTTCTTTTAAAGTGAATTATTTTTCGATGTTTGGTAGTGTAATGAAAAATAAGTTGGAATACACTTTTTAGTATTTAGTTATGTCATGGAAAATGAGCTGAAAAATAACTTATTAATTTTTTATTTTTTCAAGTTTATTAAAATAATGAAGAACAAATTTTACAAATTAAAAAGTTGAATGAGAATGAATATAATTTTATAAATTATCTCAAATAAAATAAATAATAATAAAAATAATAAAGATCAAATTTAACAAATAAAAAAATTGAGAGATGAAAAAATTAAAATAATAATAATATCATTTCATAAATTATTTCAAATAAAATAAGTAACAATCAAAAAAATGAGGACCAAATTTGATAGATAAAAAATTTTAATTAAAAAATGATAAGAGAAAAGCAAATAACAATTATAAAAATAAGGACTAAAATTAATATAAAAATTAAATTCTAAGGGATAAAATTAAAGAAAAAAATATTCAAAACAAAATATATATAGCAATCAAAAGTTTGAGGATCAAATTTGATATAATCAGCAAATAATATGATATTTTTAAATTTTTCACAACTTCCAGAAAGTGTTTTCCGTCAAAAATTAAAGGAAAATACTTTCCTGAAAACTCAGTCAAATTTTTCTTTGACTGGAAAGTGTTTCTGTTGACTAATTTTTTTAATGATAATTAACACAGAAAAATTTTAAAAATAATTTCTAAAAATTTATTTTTTGCCAAACAAACGAGGCATATATGTCAAACTACTTTGTCTCTTTAATTCTATCTCTTTCTTCGACAGATATTGAAGAACTTCTAATTTTTTCCAATTCAAACAATAAAATTACTATTAAAATTGATTTATGTTTCAACGTGATCGTCAACCTTCTACTGAGACAAGGGGTGTCAGGATTCTTAGCAGGGATTAAAACAATGTTAGAGATAGTCCTTGAAAATTTAGTTAAGTTATATGGTTGTTGTGTAGAAGGAAATCATAGAATTTTAGTTTACAACTACCTGGACAATAATAGCCTTCCACAATCTCTTCTCTTCTAGGTAATTCTTGAATATCCTTCTTCTGAATATCTAGTATCTTTATGGAGGTTGTTTTTGGTAGTTTACACCTGGGAAAATAATTCTGACTTTCGGTTGTGCTTTTATAGTTTAAAAAGAAAAGGAGAAGAAATCATTTAAAACGACGTCGGTAAAATGTTATACACTCACCAAAGTAAGTTTTGATGCAAATGGTAATTTTTTTTTACAAGTCGGACTACACTATAAGATAGTAGGGTAATTTTTTCTAAAGGATGAGCAGAGGCTAAAACGACGTCGGTTACAGTGTTAGTTATAAAGAGCAGTTCAATCTCTCTTTCCCCCAGAAATCAAAACCCTAAAAGAAAATGGGAGGCAAGTGTCCAAGCAGGAAGGTGAAGAAGAGAAGATACTCTCACAAGACGGCTCGGCGCTCAAAATTTCTACTCAAAGATATCCTTATTATTAATTTTTCTTAATATATATATATGTATGTATGTATGTATGTATATATATATATGTATGTATGTATATTTGTTCTCTTGAAATTCCTTGACTTGATAATTTTGATTCACGCGACGATGCGGTATATGAGGAGCTGCAGCAAAAGCCTGACGGGGAGATGAAGGAGGCAACGTTGCCTCTTGACGAGGATTTACCTGGCATGGGCCAATATTACTGTCTGCACTGCGAGTATGTAAAAGATTTTTTTTTGCTTTTTCACAAATTTGCTGCTCTGCTTTGGTTGCTCAGCTTTTCTTTTAAAACTAATTTGGGCAGCCGTTACTTTGCTAATGTGAGTGTGAGGGACGAGCACTTCAAGACCAAACGTCACAAGAAGCGGTCAGTTTTCCTCTGATGTCTTGTTTATTCCTGGAGATAACCAAGAAGAACCTCAACAGATTTGTCTACTTTAATTGTCTTTAAAATAGTGGATAGGATACATAGTCTGATGTTACTTTTGCTGAATGCAGTGTAAAGCAAATGATGGGACCTGCACCGCATACTCAACTTGATGCTGACTTAGCTGCCGGGATGGGTGCCCCAGATAATGGTCTTAAGCTTATGTCTATGTGATCATCTTTTGGTTCGTTGCTGATGCATGTGTTTAGATGACAGATGAGTTTAAGCAGGCCTCCATTGGATGGAGGATATTTGTTTTGTAACAATGGTTTTCTAGTGGCAGTTTTATGTATTGCTGCTAAAGTAATGGTAGCTAGCTTTCTTCACGGTCTACTCTGCTTATTATATACATCTGATAGTTTGATAGTTGTGGGAAATAGGGATTTCAACCTTACATTTGAAGGGAAGATCAAATACCTTTGCCAATTCAAGTTATGTGGATTTACATCTGGGTATATTGATTGTTTTGAAGATATAACAGAACTGTTGAAAGACAATGTAAAGTGTTAGCGATTTTGAATTTGCCTTTTTCATCTACTACTGAGTCATAATCCACTTCCTAAGGTCCATGTTGGAACTAATTGGGGTTTCCCAGCATGTTGCCTTTAACTGTTTTGCAAGTGTTTTCTGTTTTTCTGGCCTAGCTTATTGTATGTTTATGGCCAGTCATTAATTAGCCAAGTTCAGTATATCTGGCAAAAACAAAGGGAAGCAAAAATTGCTATAGATGATAAGTTGGCTGTTGTGTTTCAGATGGATGGCACAGGTTATTGGTTGACTACCATTCAAGTAAGTTCTTTCATTTTATAATGGTTATGCTCCAGGATTAGATTATGTGATAATAACTTGACAGGGAATTCTAAACAGAAGGTATTAACTGCTTCAGCAGAAACTGTTTTCATACACCACCAGGTCTGAAAGTACCCGTTGTGCGACATTTTGTGACTGTGCCGGGTACCTTTTCTTAGAATCTAATATAAGTGGTTTATGTATTTACGAATTGGGATCATACTTCAACTTCCTTTATAGTCCCCAATACCTAAAGCCTGCACTTTGAGATGTGTGCTTTAATTTGCCTTGGTGTATCATTAAAAAGAAAAAAAGGCACTTAGAGATCACAAGAGATTTTAAGTGAAATGGGCTAATTGTGTGTCGTGGAGTTTTGCCCCAGTGGAGATGGTAGAAGAGGCGAAATTTTAGAGGGAGCAAACCCTTCGCTGATTTTCAAGCTGCTCGTCAGCCCCATTCATATGTGCCCAACTTTAGTTTTAGGATTTTGTTAATTTGTTGGAACGTGAGAAACAGGAAAGGAAAGCATAACATTTTCAAAAGCAATCTGCACATGAAGGTGAATTCTTCACTGGCGGTAGTTGTCGGCTAAGTAGGCAAAGTGAATGTCTCGTCTGATTGTGAAACTTGAACACAACCCATAACTTGTTTTGCTGGTTGAGTAACTATTAGTAACGAATCGCTAATAGAAATAGTGGGTTATAACCAGGCATTTATTATATGCTATAACGATGGCCTCGATTATTGACATGAATACTTACATCCACATTAATAATTACATCTTCTTGCTCTTCTGCATGATCTTAACCATTCTCCCCCAGTTCATCTTCAAGAAGCTCACCAAAGCAACAACCAACACCAAACTCCACCTTCCTCCAAGCCCACCAGCTCTTCCAGTGATTGGTCACCTCCACCTCTTCGCTCTTGCCTTGTACAAATGTTTCTACAATCTCTCCTCCAAATTAATATGGCCCTCTCCTCTATCTCCGACTGGGCTATTCGCATTGTCTTCTCGTATCATCAGCATCCATGGCAACAGAGATCTTCCAGATCAATGATCTTGCCTTTTCGTCTCGCCCAACATTTGCTTTAAATTTGTTTATGAGTTAACTTGTGGAACCTCGGGATTTATCACTGCACTTTATGGTGATTACTGGAAATTCATGAAGAAACTTTTTGTGACTGAACTGCTTGGACCAAAAGCGCACACAAAATAAGAAAATTCAATGAGGGGCAACAAGAATAAATGCCTGGAGTTATGTATAAAGATGTTTTTTTCCAAAACTTTTACATCGTATTCTATTTTTTCAAAACTTTCACCAAACTGTGTTAGCTTGATAAAAAAACTCAATTTTGACGCTCCTTCTCTCTCATGTCAAGCACTTTATTTATGTTATATTTTGTTTAGCCAAACCAGTAATCTACCCATAAAGATTCCAGTCCCGTTCTCTTTCGTCCTCCTCAAGTAGTATGACATGGACGCTAGATGCAAATTTTGATTCCTTTTTGAATTCCCGCATAGCTTTACCTCCTCTGCTAATACTCTACGACAATTGCAAGAATTTCACCTCCACTTTCCTAATTGAAAGTGTCAACAATTTTGTGAAGAATGGATAGGTGCAAGGGAGGCACCACCAATAAACAACGATTTTTAAATTTCGGTTTTGTTTTCAGCTATTTTTTGCTTTTGAATTAACTACTTTGTTTAAATTCATAAAATAGAAAACAAAGGCAATAGATAATGGGTTATTAAAACATAGTTATTACTGATCATAGATTTGAAACCATAACAGAAGCATTCAAAAGAGAGAATGTGTTTAATGATGGGGTCATTAGAATTTTTTATGTGTTTGCAGCAACAGATAATCAACATTTGGCAAATATTGCCTTTGGAAAGGTATTGAAGAGCATACGGAGCAGGAAAATAGCACAAGAGCCTGCAAACAGGATATGTGAAATGCATCTGCAAATGTTTCAGAGCTCAATTTCGTTTATCAAACAAAAAGAACGAAAAAAAAAGACTGATTCTCCCGTCTTTGGTGATTGTCAAATGATCTGCGAATGAAGGATTTTCTCGAACAAAATATTTCCTGGAGAGGACGTGAACAGGGGATAGCTTCCATAATTATAAAAAATAACAAGAAATTTGTGTTTAGCAGTTATCCCTTACTTTTAAACCGGAAAAACAAGTTAAAGCTGTGCTCAAGGGTTTTTTTTTTTTTTTCCCTGAATAAGCAAATGTCCAGGAGAGAGTGTCAGAGCAATTGTTGCTAGCTAGCATTGCCCTTTTCTGTAAGGTGAAAGCTAGAAATCTAAATGGCATACATATGCTAAATAGCCAATTAGGTATCATCCCTTGAGTTTATAGGTTGACAGTAAACCTCTTTCAATTGCATGAATTTCTTATTTTATTTGGGTTTATTGCGTTTTCTTTCAATCAATAAGGGAAAGGTGGAAGGTCACAGTATTGGTTTCTGTTAGTAGAAACAGCAGCTTTGCCCCTGAAGATATGAGCTACCAAAGTCCTATCATTTTTATAAGGTTAGGTAGAACTCGGAAATCTTGATAACATTAGGTTTTCTTTTCTTTTGTTTCTTAATGTTTCTGTCTCATATATACTTTCTGGTAGTGCCTTTCGGTGGATTGCTTTTGTATTCAAATGCAAGGTGGGTTGGGTGTGTCTGCTACATCCACTGTCACACTAAGAAGACCTTTGCAGTGAAGTAATAATTGTAAGACCAATGGACACTTGAACGGTATAAGAGGAAAAAAGAAATCTTTACAGAGAACAGCGCATGCTGCAGCCAGATGGATGTATCACCTGAATCCTGAATGCAAAATCATTTTGACCTCTTTATGAGCAGTTCACTGTAGCAGAGCCGAGAAGATTGCTATCATATCTTTCAGGTATTCTTGTCCCTTCCATTGTTTTAAGTATTTGCAACTTCCAGTTCGGACAAGAAGCAGCAGTTGTAGACTTGTTGTCAGCACTCAACAGGGTGTCATCACCCAATGTCACTCCACAAGCAAAATACAGATCTTGAGCACTTGAAAACAAGTGCACCATTGAAGCCCGTCTGTTGCCACTAAACATCCATATGTTTCTTTAATGCAAAGAGATTAGGTATGACCCACACAAAGAACACAGAGACGTAGCATCCCATGAAGCCATGATCTAACACTTTCATCTCCCTTGCTGTCATTTTCCAAATGCCATATCCTAAACTTTTCTCTAACGCGTATCCACCACCACCAGCTTCTACTAATGGTTGAAGGTGCATGATTTACTGATTTCAATCAGGTCCATTTTTTGGAGTATTTGTCCTGTTTCTTTTTTCACTCTTGCCTCTATCTTGTCCTTCAAAACTCAAATGACACATACGCAACCCACCTCCATGTGAACTTCGACACTCAATAATTTCGTTCCCCACAAGCCAAATCATAAATAGATACGCATCCTATTGAGCTCAAGATTGGATGATTTTGAATCGCCAAGAGCTCATCACCTTAAAGTTTGGGTTGTGATGTATAATTTTCCAACACGTTATTAGTATTGAGGTCTTCATGATTCATTGCCCTTCGGGTCCTCCTTTTCCTTTTTATTAGTGTCCGAAAGTGATGGAATCCTAACATTCAGGATACCCCTTGTGGCCTAATTACAAAGACACAGCTCATTGATCATTGTAGCAAATATAATCAGGATTCCATGCATGATTTGATTAACATTACAAGTTCGGACACATTTGTATTCGATATTACATGTCCTCATCGTACATCAACACGCAGGGAATGCCTTGACACACCTCTCTCAATTATTTTCCAACACTGGGTATGTTTCTGGCCATTATGCGTCTTTTGTTAAAGCATGGGCGACAAACCAAATGCTCAAAGGATGCTTCCATGAATTTTAATCTTGCTGGAGTATTCATCGTTGTCATTTCCATAGAAAGATTCATAAGATTAGCAAATCTGTGGTAAAAGAAAAAGATGATACACATACTATACTACTATACCATAACATTAAAATCGAAACAAAAACCCAAAAAGAATCACATGGGGTTGTATGGGATATACTCCTGTTACTGGTGTTTTCTCTTTAACCATACTAGCCTTCCTTCTCTCCATCATCTTTAGGTCTAGTTGAGGAACTTGATCCTGATGTCATTCCAACGACTTGGCTATGTGTGAACCTTTGTAACTGTATCATGCGGGCATAAGACCCATCAGGATAATTTTTCAATAGATGCGAGTGGGATCCTTGCTCTGCTACTTTACCATCATCGATTACAGCAATGACATGGGCATTCCTTATAGTTGATAGCCGATGAGCAACAACAATTGTGGTCTTTCCCGAGCAAGCACGGTCCAGAGCTTCCTGGACAGACCTCTCAGATTCTGCATCTAGTGCACTTGTTGCTTCATCAAGTAGCATAAGCTCAGCCTTCCTTATTAAAGCCCGGGCAATGGCAACTCTTTGCTTCTGTCCACCGGATAACTGAACTCCCCTCTCCCCTACGAATGTTTTGTACCCATCTGGCAATGAAGATATGAACTTATCAGCATTGGCCAAAGTAGCGGCTTCAATAATTTCAGCCTCAGTTGCTGACTCATTCCCGTAAGCAATATTTTCATAAATGGTAGTAGCAAAGAGGCACGGCTCTTGAGAGACTACTGCAATGTGCTTCCTCAGGGACTTGAGATTATATTTCCTAATGTCCTTTCCATCAATCATCACACGCCCGGATGATGGCTCATAGAATCTCTGTATGAGAGCAATGACAGAGCTCTTGCCACATCCACTAGGACCCACAAGGGCAAGAATTTTCCCAGCACGTGCACGAAGGTTAAGGTCACGGAAAATTGGAACATCAGGGCGAGTGGGATAAGAAAAGTCAACATGCTTTAGTTCAACTTCTCCACGAAGACGGTCAGGAACTGGGGTGGCATCTGGATCATCAGGTTCAATTTCAGTTTTGCGGTCAAGTAGGTCGAAGACTGAGCGCATGGCTCGACCACCCTTAATGAAGTCAGGTGCCAAGGTTAAAGTTTCAGCTGCACCATTGGCAGAGACCATGAGGACCATAAAAACTCGAATTGTATTAGAGAAATCAGAGATTCCATGCTTCACAAGCCAGGATGCATACCAAAGACCAAGAGCATAGGAAGCATAAAGAGAAAACTGTGCTATCCCAAATCCACTTCCTGCAATCTGTCCCTTCCAAAAGCAACGCCGTAAAGGTGTTTCAAGATTGGAAGAGAAAAGACCCACTATTTTTGCCTCTGAATTGAAGGCAGCAACAGTCCTCACATTGGCTATGGCCTCTCCAGCTAGTTGTGTAGCCTTCGAATGGGCAGCCTCTAGGTCTCCCGAGAAACCATTCATGAACATTTTCTGTTAACAATCAGAGCCCGAAAAAAAATTCAGAAAAAGTTAATTAAAGTGAATTATTTCACACACCTAACATAAGAGATGAAAATTTTAGATCACATCTGGCTTTTACTGAAACATCATAAACCCATTTGGATTTGTCTATGAATGTATAGAACTCTTCTGATGAATCATAAGATGATTAAAAAAGGAATCAATATTTCCATCTCTGAAACATATCATTTCCCTCCTACATAATTCTTTCAGTATTGTTACCAAAAGCCAAGATCGAGTGAACAATTTACTGTTGACAGTAGCTTCTCAATAATCTGATTACAAGTGACATTACTGAAGAACTGGTCAGAGAAACAAACCTGTAGAACAGTGGCTGCAACAACCAAAGGGAAGACAGCGATGAGGACAAGAGCAAGGCGCCACTGCAAAACAAACCCTGCAGTGCAAGCAACTAGCATGAGTGCTGTATTCTGTACAATCACTGAAATTCTGTCTCCAATGGCTGATCTGACATTGTTTGCATCGAGAGCCAATCTTGCTGCAATCCTAGCACTCTCATTTTCTTCCTGATCAAACCATGCCATTTCATTTTTTAGCACTGCTGTCAGCATTTTCTCCCTTACTCGTTTTGTAAGGTTTTCTCCCACAATATCCCAAAAGGAATGCTGTAGTGTATTGAATATCAATGCAGCTGATGAGAGCCCGATTAGCAAATAGCAGTATTTTGCAATTTCTCTGCTCATATAAGCATGGTTCGGATTATAATAGATGCTGAGTACAGCACTGAGAACATATGCAAAGAAGGCGCTAAGGGAACCACAAATAACAGACCCAATAGAACCAACCAAGGCATAGACCCATTCAGGAGAATTCATCTTTGCAAGGCGCCAGAAGGAACTAGCTTGCTCCTTGAAAGCCAGCTTTTCAAGTCGATAATTGGGGAATGAGGCATCGAGGGAGAGACTAAAATCAGAGGTAGAAAAGTCAGAAAGCCTTCGTGAGTATGGTGATCGGCCATATGAGGAATTACGGGCGATTATTGGTGAGCTTACAGAGTTCCTGGCACTAGAAGGCCTGCAATAAAGAACAGCATTAAGTGGCAAACTAAAGGCTTGTCAATAACAACATTTGCATGTTTTAGGAACAAAAGACATACCAAATTAGAATGATCAAATATTCAAATGAGGAATAAATTGATGGAACCTACCTTGCACTGCTCTTTCTGGCATTGTTTAGAGCTGTTTCATGTGCCATCTCCTGCATTCTGATGAGCTTAGAATACACACCATTCTCTCCTTTAGCAATGAGCTCATCATGAGTTCCTATTTCACTAACACTACCCTGCTGGAGTACAGCGACAAGGTCAGCCTTGCGTATGGTGGAGAGCCGATGGGCAATGACAAGAGTAGTCCTACCAATCATGAACCTGTCAAGGGCCTCTTGCACAAGCTTTTCTGACTCGGAATCCAAAGCACTTGTTGCCTCATCTAAAAGTAAAATTGCTGGGTTTTTCAACATAGCCCTGGCTATAGCTATTCTCTGCTTCTGCCCTCCAGAAAGCTGCAGTCCTCTCTCACCTACCTGCAATTTTCAAATCATTTAAAACAAGTGCTGTATGCTCTGTTGAATTTCTACATGACTTTTTAGCAATTGCCAATGATTCCAATAAAAGTAGAAAAAAGAAACAAAAAATTGAGAAATCATATTCCAAAATAAGACTGGATTGGAGAAAAATATTTGATAATTCCATTTTCATGCAATTACTCACCAACTTGTCAAAGCATAATGTGATTACCTTTTCAGGCATAATTGTATCAGCATAGGGATATTGACAGAATTTTCCTTTAGTTTATTTCTTCGAATTTTTCCCTAGGTCCATTGTAAATTAAGACTTTCTTGCCAGTGATATGCTAATGTTAATTCTTTTTTTTTTCCCTTGAAAGATATTGTGTAGCTTATAGTTTTGCTGATTAACTAGTATTCAAACGAGTAATTTCTTCATGAATATTAATTCATTCTTCTCTCAGCTATGTCTTCCCACTTGTGGTCTTCAAGTACTTACCTACCTCCAACGTCAACATCATCGAGATTCTTATTGGCCTTCTAATGTAGTGGAGTTTTGTAAAGACTTGAGAATTCTTTATTTCCCTGGGGATTAGACTGACATATTTAATGATCACATCATGCCTTTCGTTTATTTTTATTTTAATATTGCCTTCTTCTTGATATATCCTCTCTCCAAGTTTATTTCCTCTTTATTTCTGCATAAGCATATAAAACCTTACATTTGCACATGCAATGTTCACTATAGCATGTTACTTCTATCAAATGCATGCCTGACCAAAACGCATTCCCACATTGACTTCTAATAAGAAATCCGACAATGTTAGGCTGAGTTTGTTGACCAAATAAATCATTCAATCTTTTAATACTGTACTGTATAGAAGTGGCAAATTATATGGCATAAAAAATAAATCCAACTACTGTGATCTCCACTGGCCACCGGTCAGGATCTATCATTTCATTTCACATTCTTGAACGAACTAGTTTTACCCCACCTGCCACAAAGTCAAGTATTTTACCTTGCAGAGGGTTAGTTCAGTTGTTATTTCTTTCTTAAAGGATTTGATTCAAATTTACTCAAGGGATTTAAGTTCAATTATTCCAAATGTGTAAAGAAAATAGATAATTATGACAGCAAGTTAAATAGGTACTTAACAAGGTTAGACAACCTAGTTGGTAAGTACCCATTGTCAATTTCTTACCCAATATTCACAGGCCACAGCATATTTAAAACCAACTTACCTGAGTGTCAAAGCCATCAGGTAGCTTGATAATGAATGAATGGGCATTTGCAACTCTGGCGGCTTCTTCGACCTCAACTTGATCTGCATCAGGCCTTCCCAGTAGTATATTTTCCTTGATGGTTGTTGCAAACAAGGCAGGCTCTTGGCTAACAAGCCCTATCTGTTGTCTCAACCATCGCAGCTTTAAAGTCTTAATGTCATGCCCATCTAGCAGTACTTGTCCTGCAAAAACTTTGTTTTATTAATAGAACACTTGTGCTAAAACTTTCAGATCCACATGTACTGGTTGAACGAAAGAAGCAAATTTACTTCAGTTGGCAGTTATACATTAATTCTGTCAATTTAAACATTGACATTTTTCACAAGATGTAATTGTCTACTCTAGTTTATTTACCAAGAATGAAAATATAGCACAATTTACCTGAGTTGGGATCATAGAATCTCTCAATGAGTGAGACTACAGTGCTTTTACCAGAGCCACTGCTGCCAACCAAAGCTATGGTCTTTCCAGCTGGGACATTAAGTGAAAAATTGTTCAGAATTCGAACGTCTGGCCTTGATGGGTATGCAAAATCTACACTATTGAGCTCCACAAGCCCAGTAACTGCCTCTAATGCTATCCCAGATTCACTGTTTCGATCAATAGCCGGCTTATGATCAATTATTCGGAAAATTTTTGCAGCTGCAACTTTTGCTTTGGCAAATGCACCCATGCTAGGGATAGCTTGTCCTATACCTCTGCCAATCCAATAAAAATTTAGCCAAATCAAGATTTGATTTGATAAATGTATCAAAATATTATACTTCATTACATGAGTGAAATCAAGGGCTTACAATCCTCCAATCATGACTGCAAACATGGTAGCTATGGCTAGACCTCCATTGGTGTAACGATGTCTAACAAGATAACCTCCATACCAGAGAAGAAGAGCATAGCAACAGAAAACTACAAAGTAAGTTGCACCTAATCCCATTCCCTTAGAAAATCCACTCTTGTAACCGATCCTTTGAGCGACCTTCAAAGCCGACGAGTAGGCTTGTAATGCTCTTGATTCCCCAACAAATGCCAAAACAACCCGAATTTGAACTATTGTCTGCAATTTGGCTTCAAATTAGCAAATACCCATATAATACAACCGGGAAAGATTCTCACGAAGTAACTTGAGCTCCAATCTTCTACAATTTGAAACTAAATCACAGAGTGAAGTTGCAATTTTTTGATACCTGCTCTACAATGTTTCCAGCCTGTGATAAAGCTTCTTGGCTCTTGCCAGAGAGTTTGGCTAATGTGGTGGTGTGGATGGCTCCAATCACAGCTATGAGTGGAACCACTGCAAGAGTAACCAGTGCCAATTGCCACACAGCGGTGAAACCCACCACAAATCCAGAAACAAATGTTGCCATATAGTGAATAAAATTACCCAGCTGCACAAAAACCAAAAAAAAAAAGACGACGTAAGACAATTTTAGACATAAAGGGGGGGAGGGGGTAATTAGGAATGATGAAATCATGAAACAGAGTTGTTCTTGTTCAGTTTTTACCTTCTCACTAATGGCATCTTGGACCATCACTGCATCAGTGTTAATGGCAAAAACAACGTCTGAGGTCCGAACCTCGGTGTCAAAGTATTGAATGTCCTGGTTTAACGCTGCTTCTAGGTACTTGATCCTCATCTTTGTCGATTGTCTCTCTCCAGTCCACATCCAACATGATATTTCTGCATCCAAAACTCAAGCTTTCTTTCAATTCCATTATTGTTCATTAGTATAGCCAAACAATAGAAACCAATATCAAAACAAACTAGGCAACTGCAACAGAACCTACCTGCCCATGACGATGCCCAAATGGCAGCACCAACGATAAGAAAGTAAAATGCGTACTGCAAAACTCAAAACCACAAAGTTACATTATTGTTCACATTTGTCAATATGTTAACATGAAAAAGGATGCTGCTTATTAGTACTTTTCATGAATTGTTTGTTTGAATTAAGTACCTTCAAAACCTCTTGCATCATCTTATCCATGTTATTGGCGTTAGAGCCAAAAGAGTTAACAAGATCGGCAAAGAACCGAAGAAAGAGAGGCAAAGAACATCCGTGTACAAATGCACCCATTGACCCAATTCCCATCAACACATAATCTAAACCATCAGCAAATCTAAACAGCTCTCCAAATCCAACTAGAGCCACATCACCCGGCTTCTCTCCATTGCCACCACCACCACTACTACTAGAAGTCCCACCTTTCTTTGGCTCTGTACTTTCCATTTCTCTTCTCTCAACTGCACTTCGTTGTTGTTGTAGTTGGTCCTTTGAGTTTGTGTTTAATGTTAGACTTGGTGTTGTTGGTGTGATTTTAAAGGGGTGGGACAGAGAAGAGGGATCAGGAGGAGGCTCAGACACGAGCTCAAGGCCTTGCATTTCTGACCATTTCCATTGTTCAATCGTCTTTATCTCTAGAGACTCTTGTGACATTTGTAAAAATTATCACTTGCTAGCTACCTAGCTTTATTGAACAGACAAACCCACCTCCTTCTCTCCTCTTTATTATCTCGCGCTATCTGGCTTTTGTGCTTATGTTCTTTTATTTTCCCTCTCTCTTAAGTCTTTTCTTTTTTCTTTTCTTTTCTTTTACCCTCTCTTAAGTCATGTTTCTTACTTGATTGTTACTGTTTCTTTGTCTCTCTTCTTCTCCTCGTACCTTGTATCCAAAGCAGATACTGGCAAAGGGCTTTTTCTTTCTTTTGCCTTTCACTCTTGTATTTGTTATTCACAAGCCATCTTTCACGCATTATACATTATACTAGATGCTTCACCCGATATTTACCGCGGGTTAAAAAAAATTATATATATATATATATATATTAAAAACTATATGTGCTAATAAATAAATAAATAAATAAATAAATATAAATAATAACTAAAAATTAAACTAGAAAAATTAAAAGATAGGTGTAGATCAAGATATTTAATTTTACAAAACCGGTTGTGTTTGCTAAATTTATTTATTAAAATAATTTTTTTATTCAATCAAATGATAATAGAAATATATACACATACACACATTAAATTAATTGAATAAAATAAAATAAAAAAATAATAATATGCACAGCTACACATATTAGAAATATTATCGAAGAATAAATATTTTTTATTTTAAAAATAAAGTTCTTATGCATAAAATACTAAAAAAATTATAGATAAATCAAAAAAATCTCTTCAAAAATTAAATGCACACAAAATTACTATCATTTAAAAAAAAGGCTTCCTAAACAAAATAAAAGACATAAGAGGTATTAATCTCAATATAAATAAAAATTATAATTTTGAAAAAATATAGAAAAAATCATTAATTTAAAATATATATATATATATATATATATATATATATTTAAGAAATAAAAAGTTAGGTCAGCCTACTTGACCCATTTTGTTAGAGTCAACGCAGCTAAGCCCCTTTTTTTTTGTATATGAGTCTACCCTAATTTTTTTTTAATTAAAGTTTGATGACGCGTCGTTTGTATTGTTCAATTTCTGATCACTGTGATGCTCGAAAAAAAAAGGTTGCTTGTTTTTTTGGTTTAAAAACTGAATTTTCAACCCATTTTTTACCTAAAACATTTAAAAAAACATTATAGACAACTTAATAAATTCATTCATAACCTCAAAAAATTGTCTTAAAACCCGAAACCAAAAATCTTACCAAGATCATATTTGTTTTTCTTGACAATTTCAAGGTAAAAAAAACTCTCTAATGTAAGCCCCCTCATCAAAAGGAATAATTTGACACCAATTTCAAATATTTTGATGGTCGTAATCAGGGCCTACAAAAATTCTTTCTTTCTAGCATTGGATTCCAATGACTTTCTCTTACCTCTCTAACACTAGAGGGGAAAAAATAAGAAAAATATATTTTAAGACTAAAATTGGTTTTTCTCTTTAATTTTGAAAACTAAATGAACACAATATCTATAATTTATAAAGTATAAATACTATAATAAATATTTTTCCTAAACTTTTAAAGCCACTCATTCCATTCGTGGTTTTTACTTCGGTTCTGTCTTTAATCTCACTCTCCCTACAACAAATTAACTTATAATTGGTTCAACAAAGGCCAAATAACAAAAAATGGCATTGTGATCTATTCGTCCATAGTGCCATATAAGAGGATCCACAACAAATCCTTCACACGTTTTAGTTTTTTTTAGTTAATTATATATTTTAAGTTATATTAAAAAATAACTAAAGGAAATTATTATTTATTGTTTCAGTGCACTCATCAGCTAGCTATAGGATATAGTGTTGCTAATGAGTTTGGTTTTGTTTAGTACTTGAATAATTATTCTTTTTTATCATTAAACTTTTCTTTTAATTTCATTCTCTCCATTATATTTATATATCTATAAGCTTAATAATTTATTTTGTTTTACATGCTGCATCGTGTTTGCAATATCAATAAAAATTCTAGTATTAAATTAATGTTTGATTTTATAAAATAAAATTTAATTTTATCAATTAATAAAATAAAAAATAGAGACCAAACATAAAAATAAAGAGAATCTATCAGTTTTTCATTTTTACAATCATATGACTTAGAAAAGTGCAATTTGGTCCCTAAAGTTTTTATTTTCTTATTTTGACCCTTATGCTTTAAGGAGTTCACATTTTATTCCTAAATTTTATTTTTTTTAATGTTTCAATCCATAAAAGGTTGTGTTAATAAGTTCGCCTTAGATAGAAATGTTCAATAAAAATAGTGTTTTCCTTTAAAACTTGAAAGGAGAGTTCAATGGAGTTAGTTTCTCCCTTTGAAAATGTTATAAAAACTAAATAAGTTATATGTAAAGTATTTTTTATTCGATTGGACTTTGATTTTTTTAAGGCCATTTTAGAAAAAAAAAATTTAGGGTTTGAAATGTTTTTATTAAGATTACTAAGGTATTTTTAAATGAAAACAAGTTAAAAATTAGACTTACATGATCCAAAACTCAAACTTAATTTTTTTTATTACTAGAGGTGGGCGACAGTGAATTAAAAAATGATGCATCATTTGATCAAACAAACGATATATCATCTACCCAAATAAATGACACATCATCTGCTATATAAAAAAAAATTAAAGTAAAAAAATGTGTCATCAATTTGTTAAAAAATTAAAACAAGTGCATGGGCATGACTTGTTTTATTAGGACCAAACACACCTAACTTTCTTTTAGATATCTCTTTATTTTTTTCTTGTTAAAATAAATGGATTAAAAATCCCTTCGAATCAAATCAATGTATTGAAATAATATTGAGTGGAGTATCCAATCATGCTATTGTTTTTAAGAATATTATATTTTTTCTATGATGATATTATTGATTGTTTTATAAATAATTATGTATTAGCCTAATAAGAAAAAATTTAAAAATAATTTTCTTATTAATATTTAATGAGAATAAAATACTTATTTTTAAAATTTATTTATTAAAAATCTCTAATAAAAGATTCTCAAAATTGTTGTTCTTGAATTGTTTTTATATAGGTGTGTAAAAATAATAAATTATGTTTTTTTAATTTTTTTATTGAAACTTATTTTCACGATCATAATAAATTTTTATTTAAAAAACTATATATAAAAATCATAAAAAACAATTTTGTCAAAAAAAAGCATGAATAAGAAAATTAGGTTTTCATTAAAAATACTTTTTTCATTTTTAGTTCAAATCATTATAGTTTTGTGAATATATTTTTATGATTGCTATTATTTTTTATTCAATAAACTATATAACTAATAAAAAATTATTTTATTGTAAAAAAAATACAAGAATTAGAAAAAAAAATGTTGATAAAAACAATATATTTATTCTTTATAATTTTTTTATTATCTTTCTTGCAATTAATTTATTATCATATAATTAAATAAAAATATATATACCGGTAGAGTAAATATCACTAGTAATTTGTAGATGCTTGATATTATAGTAGTTTTTTATGTTGAGATTTAAAAAAAAAAATCTTTTAATCATGGTTTTAAAAAATATTTTTTAAATAAAAATTATTCTATTAAAATTTTTATTCTGCAAAATAAATTAAAAACATACTATTTTATGAAATTGTGCGTGAGGGCCTGGCCCAGTACAAAAGCAAGTAGTTTTTTCTATGTTAATGTAAAAAAAGGGTTGGAAAACCAAGTGAAAGATCACAGAAGCAGTGACAAAGAAGCAAAAAGGTTGTTGGTCCTTGGGACCTAAGAGACGTCGAGACTATCATAGCTTTCCAAACACAATCATATCATCACCCCCTTTCAAATTCTATGGCTCTTTGAATTTACATAGTAATAGTTGACCAATGCCAATCTTCTCTTTTTGTAGTTATTAAATAATAATATCTTTAATGACATAGGAAGAAATTTTTTTTTTAAAAAAAGTAATTTTTAGTCACTCATTACACCAAACATTGAACTTGAAATTACGAAAAAAAATAAATTTACAAGAAAGCCTAAACATAGAAAATAAAAAAATAAAATGAACAAGAAAATGTTAGAAATAAGGAAGTCCAAAGATTTATAAAAAGATATTACCATAAGAAAAATTATGGAAGAATAATTTTTTTTATAAAGGAAAGTATTTGATTAGATATGTATTATTACAAGGATATTTTAGATATTAAAAGAATATTTATAGCACTTGTTTAGTTAAACATGAAACACAATTATTAAACATGTTAATTTTATCTAAAAAGCATGTTAGAGAGGTTATGTTTAGGGCGTCGTAGGAAAAAAAAAACTTTTTTTCCCTATTTTTGAGACTTTTGCTAACATTCAATAAGCTATAATATAATATAAAAAAGAAATTAAAAACGCCAAAACAAATGTTTGGGTTTCCAATGTATTATAATATAAAAATACTACCAAATATTTTATTACAGTTATAAAATGCATACCTAAAAACTAATTTACTTGAAACCTATAAAAAAAGGACTCTCTTTTTCCTGTTTAGAATACATGTCATCATGTATGGTAAGAGACTGGAATTCATGAAGATGTTAGCATGGTCCGAGTCCAGATAACTAAAAAGATATCACGTCATCATCTTAACTAATGGGGGGCAAAGGCAAACAACATGAGATTGCTTTAGTTTTACTTTTGGGGTAAAAAAACATATAGAAAGGGACAGATGCTGCTGATATTAGTGAGGGAGGGAGAGAGAGAGAGAGGGTTTAGAGTGGATTCTCCACCCGACAATCAACAGTGTGTGTGGAAGTTGGCGGTGGGAGTTTGACTACGCCACCAATTCATATTCGTAGTGGAAAACCAATAAGAATTTTAATTTATTTTTAATTAAAAAGAATTTGTATAATAATATAATGAATTACATTATCAAACACGAAGTTATGCCGCAAAGTATAGGGGGAAAGAAGAAGAAAATTTTCTATGTCCCTCCCTCACCTCACCTCCCTCCCTCACCTCACCTCTCTCAGGCTGTCTCTCAGGCCTTTAAATCCGGCGTCTTTTCCTGGAAACAGCAGAAATCCACTAGACGTTAGCTTCGACTATTAACCTAAACGTTTATTGCACGATATTATTAGTTGATAATCAGAAACTTAACACATATTTAAGGATTAAATGGACTCATTTAGAAATATAAAAATAATTTTAGTGGCCAACCTTAATTCTTTCTTTTTTTTCATCTTTTACCCTTAAAAATATCTGGATTCTACCTCAGTTAAATGAACCAAAATTATCTTGAATTTTGAATCAACTGAACCTAGCATCTTAACTTCAATTTCTTTTATTTGAGCTTTATGAACTAGTTTATAGTAAAATATGGCCCCCTCCATATAGGTTTATGTCCCTTCATTCTTTTTTTTCTTTTTTAATCGCATGTTTTCCTGACACATGTCATGTTTCTAGCCTTTTATATGCTATTGAAATTATTAAAAAATATATTTTTTTATTAAAAAATTGCTCAAATTAAAACAATTAAAATTTAAATGATTTAAAAGATATCTCTACAATAAAACTACTGAAACATTAACCAAAACTTTATTTGGAGTTGGAAAAATACCATGGAAAATACTGTAGAGACATACTGAAAAAACTATTCACTTCTATAGTAAAAATATTTTTTTGTCCTTATAATAAAAAATAAAAAGCATGTTATCTAGAGGTATTTTGATTTTTTTGCATGACTAGTCATTGGTTATTTGACTTAGAGCATGTTTAATTTTTATTTCTTTCTTGAAGCAGTAAACTTTATTTTTCCTCCTATTCAAGAATTTTAAAGATGTTCATTTAGGGTATTTTAGTTTTTTCTTTTTTTATATATAGTAAAAAAAACACATTTACCTTCAAACTTCAAAAATATAAATTGTGGATCTAGGGGATTTTTTGTACTTTCAAAGATTTTTTTTTTCTGAAACCATTAAAGGCAAACTAGCGCTTTCGAGTTGCTTAGTTAATATTAAAATTAAAAATATTATCGGCACGTGATGACAATACATCAACGCACAGGTGGTGCCCACACTTTTTGGATGGTATGTGCAGCACCTTTAGTGGTCGAACTTGTCATTCCACTGTGTTGTTGGAAGTTTCATTATGTTTTTTTTCTCTCTTGGTATAACGCGTGTTGACGACTTTATGGTGATTTATTGCTAGTGATTTTTTTTTTTTGTTTTTGCTTATTTTCTCTCTTCTCCTTAAAAAAGTGTGGGTTAATCCTTTTTATTTTTTATATTTCAACTTTAATCCTTATTCTTTTGATTTCTAGTTTTTTTTCTTGGTTTTTTTATAAAAACAATTATATTCTCAATTTAATCCTTAAATTTTAATTTATCATATATATTTTTTTAATTTGATCCATATTCTTTTGATTTCTTATTCTTTTCCTTGATCATTTTATAAAAGTTTAATTGGTGTCAATTTCATCCTTCAATCCATGTTTATATATTCTTTTCCAATCTAATCCTTATTTTTTTAATTCTTTTCTTTTGTTAAATTTGTTTTTTCAATTAACCCTCCAATTAGAAATTTTTGGTTTCCCTTTTATTTACTTTTTATTATTATTTTAATTTTTACCCTCATTCTTTTAATTACAATTTTTTATTTATTTTAGATCATTTATATAAATAGTTTTTTTTACTGGTGTCATCATTCAATGCTTGATTTGTTAAGAAATGATCTTCATAATTTTTTCTGAGTCATAAGTTTAAAAAGTTAACGCAAGCCAATATCTATTTTTTTGGCTTATTTTATTTTCCTATTTCGAAGTTCAATATTAATTGTATTTTTTTTAAATGGGCCTTCTATGGTGTTACTCTCGGCCTCATGATCAAGGTCACTGGTTTCAAAAGTTAACACGAGTTGACTTTGGTATTTTTCTTAGGTCCTTCTATATAATTAATTTATTTTCAATTTCATTCTTAAACATTTGATTTTTTTTAATTGGTCCTTGAGCTTTTTTTTTCCTGCATTCTTTTATGTGGGATTATCTCAATCTTATACATATGATCGTGAGTTTAACATGTCAGTCCATGTTGACTCGTTTTTTTAATTCATTACTCAACATTGAGTTTTTTGCTTCGTTGTTTTTTTGTTTTACCTCTAAACAATCAGTTCCGACCTTATGATCACGGTCACGAGTTTCAGTGGTTTGCACGAGATGACTTTGATCTTTTTTATATTTTTTTTTAAATTAATTTCTTTTCAATTTCATCCTTCAATATTTATTTATTTTTAAAATTGATCTTCATGCTTTTTTTCGCTTTGCTTTCACATTTATTTTCTTATATCAAATATCTTAATTTTAGTTATTTCTTGATCAAATATCAATTTATTTAATTAGATTCATATATAAGCATATTGATTTATAATTCAATTTTTTTATCCAATGACCCAATGAAAAAGCCTATATTTTCTTTTTTTTTTATTGGAAAAAATATCCAACCAACAAACTAAACACAAGTCACATGGCTAGTAAATAATATTGATAGCGGGATTTAAACCAACCTACATGAGCACTTATAAGAAAAATCGAGAATATAGTAATTATAATATTTTATATAAAATTCTTATACAAATATTTTTTTTGTTATTTTTTTTATTTAAAACTAATCATATCTTACTTGAGCACGAGTTGACACTTTATAATATATTACATTTTGTAATAAAACATTTGTTTTCAAATCATTTTTATTTTAGGTAACAAATCTTTTCCTTGAATATTATAGCAAAAGCTGTTAAAAGAGCTCAAGTTTTTACTTTTCATTCTCCACAATGAAACTACTATTTTATTTTTAGTTTGCAAAATCATTTAGACCCTATTTATTTGCTGGAAAGTAGTTTTTTTAGAAAGTAAATTCCGAGAAAGTGAATTATTTTCCGATATTTGGTAGTGTAATGAAAAATAAGTTGGAAAACACTTTTTCAGTGTTTAGTTATGTCATGAAAAATGAGTTGGAAAATAACTTATTAATGTTTTATTTTTTTCAAATTTATTAAAATAATGAGGAACAAATCTTACAAATTAAAAAGTTGAATGAGAATGAAATTGAAAAAAAATTATAATTTCATAAATTATCTCAAATAAAATAAATAATAATCAAAATAATAGAGATCAAATCTAAAAAATAAAAAAATTAAAAGATGAAGAAATTAAAATAATAATAATTACCATTTCATAAATTATTTCAAATAAAATAAGTAACAATCAAAAGAATGAGGACCAAATTTGATAGATAAAAAATTCAATTAAAAAATAATAAGGAAAAAATAAATAACAATTATAAAAATAAGGACCAAAGTTAATATAAAAATTAAATTCTAAGGGATGAAATTGAAAAAACAATATTCAAAACAAAATATATATAGTAATCAAAAGTTTGAAGACCAAATTTGATATAATCAACAAATAATATAACATTTCTAAATTTTTCACAACTTCCGGAAAGTGTTTTCTACCCAAAATAAAAGGAAAAAACTTTCCTAGAAACCAAGCCAAAATTTCTTTTGACTAGAAAGTGTTTTCCGTTAACCAACTTTTCTAATGGTAAACAAACACAGGAAAATTTGGAAAGTGGTTTCCTGAAAACTACTTTCTGGGAAACAAACGCATTCTTAGCTTTATTTTAAGGGCAAGGAGATCTTTTTCATAGGACTCATTATTCATTACAAGAATAAATAAGGTTAAATAATCTTTTTGCATTTTTTGCATAGTATAATTATTTTAGGACAACATAAAACATTAAACTTTGGTCTATAGGACTTTTAGTCTTTGACTTAATTTGAAAATTGTTAAATTATGCTATTGCCTTTAGGGATTTAAAAAAGTTTTGCCTTTGATTTAAAGCTTTTATTGTCCTTTCATTTAGTTATTTAGTAGTTATTGGGTGTTATTAGGGGCAACAAAGTAATTTTGTAAGACTATAAGCACATGAATAGTGTTTGTTGGGTTTAGACGACTCATGTGGCGTCGTTCAGTGGCCAAAACCATACTTTTAAAGCAGCGACCAAAGTGTCTCGGAGTACACTCCATCTACAAACAATGTGTATAGCTTAATTGTTGTTGGTTTGGCATGTGTAACCTTTTGTTTTTTTTTCTCTCCCTCCCTGATTTTCATGTTAGATTTCAAAAAAATCAAATTAGCCCTTGAAGTTTGTTGTCCTTAAGATTTCAACCCCATTTGAAAACGCGGGGCAACCCGTGTTTCCAAAATATTTAAATTTTGTTTGTGTTAAAAATGAATTTTTTTTATGCTTTTGGATCATTTTAATGTGCTGATCTCAAATATAATTTTTTAAAAATAAAAAAGCATTATTTTGATGCATTTCTAAGCGAAAATCTCTTTGAACCACAACAACAACCACACTCCTATACAGACTTTTTGTTCATATTCTCTTTATTACAATTTTTTATTTAGAATAATTTAAGAAATTAAGGATTTTTTTTTTATTTCTTCCCCTCTAGATTTTTTTCATTATCAAATTTTGTTCATATTATTTTAATTATCATTTATTTATTTTATAGTAGATGCTTTTTTAAATTGTTTATTTTTTTACAATTTCATCATTCTCGAGTTTTTTTTCCAATCAAATCTAATCCTTTTTGTTAATTTTTTTTATTTTGCAAGATTTTTTTAGATTTTTTTATTTCATTCTTTAATATTTGATTGGCTAGGTGTTTAGCTTCTTAGTTGAGTTCGAGTCTAGAATTTAAAACATTATGGGTTTAAAAGATTAACTCCAATTTACAAAGTTGACATGAGCTTTATTGGTTTTTTCCTTTTCTTTTAAGCTTGTTTTTCATCCTCCAACATTTTGTTATTCACTTTCTATGATATTTTTTAGTTGTTTTGAAAATAACACGGGTTGCCTCATTTTTTTTATTGATCTTTATTAAATGTAGATTTTTTAAAAGGATTTTTATATTTATATTAAATTAAATTAATTGATTTCATCCTCCAACATTTAATTCTTCAGGTGTTGAGTTTCTAGGTTGATCTTGTGTCAAAAATTTAACAGATTACGGGTTTAAGAGTTTAACCAAGGTTAACAATATTCACTCTTGTTTTTTTTTTTTTCCCTTTTAGAGATTTGTTTTGCAATTTTATCCTCCAACATTCTTTTTTATTCTTTCTATGAGATTTATCTTTATTTTTAAAATAACAAGAGTTGTCTCGAGTTTTTTTTTTCCGGTCTCTGTTAAATTTGGTTTTCTTAAAAGGAATTTTGTTTTTTTAATTAAATTAAATTTATTAATTTCATCCTTAAACATTTAATTTGGTGGGTAGTGAGTATATTAGTTTAGTTCATGTCTATAATTGAATGGGTTACAAGTTTGAGAGATTAACCCGAGTTTACAAGATTCACTCAAACTTACTTGGTTTTTTTTTCAAGTTTTTTTTTGGTTTCATCCACTAAAATTATGTTATTTTTTAAATTCATTTTCTATGAGATTTTTTTGTGGTTCTAAAATAAACAAGTGTTAACTTATATTTTTTTTCTTTGACATTTGTTGAATCTAACCCTTTTTTTTAAATATTATTTGTTAATTAAATTAAATTAATTATGTAAGAGTAAATAAGAAATGTTCGATTCATGATATTTTGTTTTTATTTGCTTTTCGGATCACTGTTCTGTTAACACATATGACTTTTTAGTTACTAAATTTTTAAATTTTTATTACTCCTAAAATATTAATATCACATGAGTTTATATATTTTTTTTAGCAAAAAATTAACCCAGTCTACGTCGTACCACAGGCAATTTATATATTTACACCGGAAGGAAAAAGATGATCCATTGCAGCAATCTTTAATTAACAGTAACAATACAGAAGCCAGTGTAGTGTTTATGTTATATTATGAAAGTAGGTAGAAACTGGAGCGAAATTTGTCAAAGGGAAGCAACATTCCCGGCTTCTGCTAAAAGAAAAATCTACAGCTAGCTAGATGTCTATCAAGCTTCTTTCACGGGTATGAAACCTGTTCCGGCCTAATAGGTTGAGTTAAGGCTTTGGCCGGATTTTAAAAAGGTAAAATATAAGTTTTTAATTCATCCAGTCAAAGTCGGGTAGTTATTTAAAATCTATGTGAAATCTAATTTTTTTTAATAAATTTAAAAATATAAAAATTAATTTATGAGTTCTTAACCTCACATATTTTTTTTTATAATTTACATCTACATAAATTATTTCTTAATTTTTTGATATGAAATAATCAAATATATAGTTTAGATGTATATATAAAGTTTCTTAATCTTTTGATGATGTGAGATAACTATATTTTATTTTATGCCTCATATTTCTTTTATAATCTATATTCATATATATTGTTTTTTTAATTTTTTGATGTGTGATAAGTATATATGACTACATTTACTTGAGTTATTTTTAAAATTTTTAATATGAAATAAGTACACTATACTTTATATTTTTTTATAGTATAAATTCATATAAATTGTTTTTTAATTTTTCAATGTGAGATCATCATACATTTTATGTCTCATATTTATTTTTTTATAGTCTATATTTATATCCATTGCTTTAAAATTTTTTTATGTAAAATATTAAAAATTTATATATATATATATATATATATTAATTTTTCAAAGTTAATTCTAATTTTTAAACTTGTGTCACCCTGTAACCTGGCTTCGAGTATAATAATTATGGTTTTTTTTTTGTCCGTGAGCAGTAATAACTCCTCCAGCATTGTAGTAAAACATTAAAATAAAATCACCAATCGTGTCAGTCATATTCAACAGTTTTCAACCATCCTTGTCTGGAGAGCCACAAACTTAACATAGTTGATAGACAGTACATCTTATATTTAGTATTAAATACATGTAGAACGGAGAACACTTCAAAAGATAAGAGCTTGTCAGGAATTCGTGGACAAATCTTCAAATCTGGGATTCTATAGATTTATTTATTTATTTATTTTTATCATGAAGATGACAGCAAATTAACCCATATGCAACCATTTTCTTCTCTTAAAACTGAGATGCTTTGAATTTTCTCCGTACTGTTTCACACTGTCATAGGCCAACTAAAATAAGATTGTTTTTCAGAGAACAGGGTGAGATGTTGCTCTAATCATGCCCATCTAGTTTTATAACTCAGTGACTCAGCTCTTCTTATTCTTCTTTTTCTCTTTCAGTTTTGGAAGTATAATAAAGGAAACTGACATATTTATACGTTTTCGTATTCCTTTTTAGTGGGGATTGTGTAAAAAATTGTGAAATTAGAGTCTATTTATGAGTTATGAGAGGGAAATGAAAGAGAAAAGAGAGAGTGGTTTGATATCTTTCTCTCTTTTCACGCATACTGTACCTTGTTTTTTCCTCTGCAAAGACATCTTTGCTGACCAAAGGGTCTCTCTCCTTTGCCCTCAGCCCACGGGCAATTGTCTACTTCTGCTGCAGCCTGCGAAGTACTTGCTTCTTTAAAACGTTTATTTCCCCCTCTTTTTTGTATAAATATGTCATAAATCTGAGAGAGTGCTCGTCAAGCAAGAGCCAAGAGCCTCACTCCTTGTGACCAAGATTCAAATAATCTAATTGCATGAATCAAACTCTTAACCTATCTTTAATAGGATTCGAAAATTAATTTGTGTTGTTTAATCACTATCTAGAAACACCATTCGAGTACAATAAAACAATTTGTATTAATAATAAATAAGTATTTTCACGAATATAATAATGTCACGTTTAATCAACTGATTGGATACATTAACTATTAAACTAACAATTATTATCCTTAAATTTTACAAATGTTTATCATAATGGGTATTTGTTTTTCATAAAAATGCTATGTATTTTTCCTTTTAGCCTAAACTTCAGAGGGAGTATTAAAAAGAAACTTAAGCTCTAGATTATGATTTTCTAATGTATGACCATCAAACATCTGAGAATGATAAATCTCCAAAATGTAGTAATTAAAGTATTAAAAAGAAACTTAAGCTCTAGATTATGATTTTCTAATGTATGACCATCAAACATCTGAGAATGATAAATCTCCAAAATGTAGTAATTAAAATGTGATAAACTTGGATATAGATGACTTAAGTTTGGATTCTAGTAATGACCATTCACAATCTATAAAAGGATGAATTGGATTTTAGTAGTTTACTTTTAGATCAAGTGATGATGGATGCCTAGAATCTAAAAATATGACTTCAAAAAATGCTTTGTTCGAGTTAGAGTCCATTATAATTTATATACCAAACCAATTAATTATTGAGGATATTCCTAACTTAGTGTTCAAGTCAGTCAGAATATTATGACATCATCATACTAAAAGTATTTCTAAACTTTCTAGTACAGTTAAATATCATATGAGTCATTATATGTATAATCATCATTTGTTAGAATCAAATATGTCATTTATAAATCAATTATATACTGTATCGATTTCTAATAATATACAAAAAAACCTTATCTAACCTGATATGGAAAACAAATATAACCAAAGTGATCAATTTTTTTTAGAAAAAATAAAACACAAGAACTTATTGATCCTCTATCAGGAAAAAACTATTTGGATATTGATGAATTTACATAGTGAAGTACAAGAATGATAGAATAATTAAACACTTTAAAGTAAGACTAGTGGTGAAAGGTTACACCTAAACCTATAAGATTGTTTTCATAAAGACATTTGAACCTGTAGCCAAAATAAAATAGTTTGAGCCTTACTATATTTTGTTGCGAATTTAGATTGGACATTATAATAATTTATGTGAAAAACACTTTTGTTCATGGTGAATTATTTGAAGAAATGTCTATGGATATTTCACCAATATAAATGATGCCTAAAAGATATAATAAAAGGTGTATAAGTTGAAAAAATCATCGTATAAATTAAAACAATCTCCTAGACTATGGTTTGGAAGGTTTGTAAAATCTATGATAACTTTTGTCTGCTATCAGAGCAATTCATATCACATATTATCATTGAAAAAATAGTTAGGTAATGTTATAATCTTTATTGTATACATATATGATATAGTAGTGGTTAAATGACATGATCATGAAGAAAGGAAGGAGGGCCCTATAAAATTATTTGTCTAAAGGATTTAAAATGAAAGATTGAGGTTCTTTGAAATATTTTTTTGGAATTGAAGTGTCTCAAGCTCATAAAAGAATCTTTTTACCTAAAATAAAATATGTCTTAGATCTTTTACAAAAGACATGTATGCCAACATATTGACTAATTGATACATTTATTAAAGAAAGTCTAAAGTTATATGTTGAGTCAAATCAAATATCATATGATGAAAAAAGATGCCAAGGTTTTATAGGAGATTGATATATTTAGCACACAAGAGACAATGACTTGAATTGTGCATTAAGTATCGTTAGCTAGTTTATGCATGTCCAGGAGAGAAACATATGAATCAATTATATGTATTTTAAGATATCAAAGTTCTAGACTTGTAAAAGAAATATTGTTTATTAAAACATAGGTTGTTAAAGTATAGATGCAAGTATTGATGCTTATTGGATTAGAGCAATAAATAATAGGCGATCTACTTCTAATAACTTTTACCTTCATAGATGGTTAATTTGTTATGTGAAAAAGCAAGAAATAAGTTGTTATTACTCGTTCAAGTATAGAAGATGAATTCATAGGTATAACTTGTTACCTATTTTTGACCCACAAAAGAAATCAGAAAAAAAAAATTACAAGAGGATACACATGAAGAAAGCCTAGAAGATTGTTAAAGTTGGTGATGAATGACCAAAATGACAAGTGAAAAAGTTGAAAGATTAGAATGTATAAGATTTGTAAAATTAGCGACCCAATTCTGATTGACAAAAGACCCATTCGGTGAAAATATTTTTATTTGAGGTAAAGAAATACAATTTGGATGAGTAAGAACTCAATAAAGATTTTGGAGGGAGTTTCATTAAAAGAAATTGAAGTTTAAGGGACTGAAATTGGACTTTGAAAAGTTTAAATGGTCAAATCAGGGGCTTAATTGTCAAAACTTTAAAGTTTGATAGCCAATTAAGGGTTTGATTGAATAAATTCAAAATCAAGAACTAAATCGTTAAAAGCATGAGATTTTAAAAGCTGAAATTGACCAAATCAGAAGCAAATTGAAGAAAATTAAAAGTTTAATAGTCAATTAAAGTTCCAAATACACAAATTATAAACTAAGGACCAAGATTAAAATGACGCTAAACTCTAGGATTGATGAGTGAGTTTGACAGAGGTAAAATTGCATGAAATTAAGAGTTTAAGAGGCAATTAAGAGTGCAATTAAAAGTAATTGAAAGAACAAGAACTAAAATATATCTGTCAGATAACCCATATGACGCGTCGTTCAACCTTTGTTCATCTTCTTCCTTAGCAGTTCATGATGATCAGGTTAACACATTCCAAGAGCTCGTTGTGGAGTTCTAAACCACCAAATAACATATGGTTTCTTGCAAATGAAAGAAGAACATCCCCTCTACAACTCCATTTCTATGATATTGGATGTTTACATCCCAATTCTTTCATAAGTCCCTAACATCTTGTCTCTAATCAACTATCACTCAATTTTCAGATTATGGGTTGATTGAATTGACACTTTCAATCTAGTGAATGTTGAGTCTCATACCTTTAAATTGAATAAGGTTGGATCTAAACAAAAGATGTGTACCCCCTCTACCAACTTCATGTGGTCTTTAACTACAATGATGTTGGAAGTGCTCTAACAAAGCCTCGCAAGTGGCCAACTCAATCAACCTTGACTATGATACCTATTGGTGCAAAACCACTTAACCTTTTCATGTGTTCATACTTCAAAGCTCCGAGAAGGTTCTTATTAAGAGTTATAAATTGTTCCTCTAATATCAAAATGTGAATAATGCATGCCTTTGTCTCTAAGCAATGGAAAACCACCTAGGCCAAAACTATTATTGCAAAAACAATTGAAGGATAGAGGTTTCAACTATGAAATTTTGTCTAGAATTCTCTTATTTTGATCGAAGGGCTACCTTTGATCAATCTTTGATAAAATACATAGAAAACCATAAAACAAATCTATAAATACCCTTGGAAATTCGAGAAAAAAAGAGGAGGAAGAAGAAAATAAAGGGAAAGAAATATTGAGAAAATATCATAGTTGTGAAGGTTCATGAGCCTAGTATAAGGTTTTTTTCATCTTTGAAAGGGCAACAAGTTTGTGGAAACAAAACCTTACAATGTAATGCAAAGAAAAGCAATAATTGTTCTTATGATTTGAAGGTGCATTTCTTAATCTAAAAGTATGGAAATATGTTTGTAATGTTTGAAAAGTAGGGAGGTGCTTGTTTCTTCTTTTCTGTTGTAGTTTTTTATTATATGGTTTGATGTTGTTCTCTAAAGAATTTTAAGATGTGTTTGATTCTTTTTTATGTAATAAAAGCTTTCTAATTAAGTTAGTTTTTGATAAAATAACATTTTTGTTTTCTTAGTTTTGTTAATGCATTGATAAGCCATGTTATTAATCTTGAGTTTATAAGGCTTTGGTCATGGCCAAAATATGTTTTGAAAATTATTTTTGAATCCAAATTACATGGATAAACTTGTTGTTTTTATTTGTCAGTTTTGAAAAATAGGATTTCATGGATTTTTTCATGATTTGTTGTTTTTAATTGTTTATTTTGATTCAAATGTAAATGATTATGACAATGTGGTTTGTGTGAATAAAAAAGATTCGGTTTTGAGACTTGGTATGGATTTCTGGGTTTGGCAGTAGGCTGATGCATTTCTAGGCAAAATTTGGGTTGGTGTTCTTAATGTTCTTCCCAAGAACATTGCCTTAGCTACGAGTTTTCGACTTGATTTATTTCATTTCTTTGCATCCTCACAATTGTATGACATCATTAGACAATAATTTAGGGTCTTCATGCATCAATAACACATTTTTAAGTGTTAATCTTAGGGTTTGGTTTCAAACCGAAAACCTCTTTCAACAAAATCATGTTGATTTAATGATAATGGAAGCAAATAGACCCTTGATTCTTGATTTATGCTTGATTGAGAACAAAACCCTGTCTTTTATTACTTGAAATCTAGTCGTGTTTGATGTTTATGTTGCTGGGTTTGACTTTGAATTTTCTTCATTGTTCTTTGTGTTTTTTGTTTTCTTGATGTTTGATATGTTTTCGCAAAAAACTTTTACGATTTTTATGTTTTTTTTTAGTTTTGATTTTATTTTGGTTTAAAACTCTGTTTTAGTTTAGTTTTGGGTTGAACCTTAGTTTTTGGTTCGACCTATGGTGGAATCAATGTTTTCGGATCAACTTGGTCGGGTCAAAATCGGGCCAGTTGATAAAGGTCTATTTGGTTTGCTAATATTTTGTGAATGAGTTTTTGGCCTAAGGAGTTGTTTGACAAACACATTTTTAGACTTATTTTGACCGCTTTGTTTTTGAATAAAAATGGGTTTTGCCAAACAAATCCCAAATAAATTCCAAAATCTTTTAAGACCAATCTAAATTTTTTTATGGATCCCTTGCACCTTTTTCCATTATTTTCATTTAATATCAGGATCGCATACTTAAACTGTAAAATGTGGGTCTGATATTAAAATACTCGCTTTTCACTGAAATTTTGAAAAGAATAAAAAATTAAAAAAAATCTTCTCAATTGAAAAATATAATAATTCTTGATAAATGGATCATGAAAAGATGTAATTATAGAGAAATCAAGGTCGAAAACTAATTAAACTTTAAAAAGTTTTTAACCGTGATAATTACAGTGAAAACACCTTTCATTTTAGATTTTTTTTGTTAATGAATAAGATTTGTCTATGAATATTAAAGATATTATATTTAATTTTTTTGTGTGGATTTATATAAATTAACTTTTATAGACAATCAAAGTCAGAATCTCTTGAAAAAAAGAAAGTTAGGCTTGGATTGATTTAATGGCTAACACGATTTGGAGTAATCAATATCCTCATTGTTAAAAAAAAAAAACAAAACTCAAAGTCATTAGTAATTTACCCATAACATGACATGGATAGAAAAGAATGTATATCCTATGAAAATACTGAATAATTATTTTTGATATATGAGGTTCAACCGTTCAAGGAGAAAAAAAAAAAAGGATTTTATATAATTCCATCACCCAAATTGAGGGCAGAAGACAAGAAGTCTCAATATCCAAAGGAGGCTCAACCACCCAATGCAGAAGTCATATTCCAAAAAAGAAAGAAAGAAAGAAAGGGAGGGAGGACAAGTGCTTATCCGTGAAGATTATACAGTACTGTTTGACCCATTAGTACATTATAAAGTGAAGATTCCTTGGAACTAAGACCAGAATAGGACACATACATACAAGAGAAGCAAGGCAAAGATGTTTTTATGGTCACTCTCTTTCACATTCTTGGTCTTAAACTAGCACGAACAAGAAAAGAAAAAATAATGCGCTGCATCCAATCAAATTGCTAGGAATATTAACAATAAAAACAAACCAATTATGAACATGTAATAATAAGGTCGTTGGGGATTAGGTGTAAAGTTAGGGGGCGGTGGTTCATCTTCCATCAAACAAATATTGAATAAAAGTGTAATTTGGAGACTTTGAAGAAGTCAAAAGAAAGAAAGAAAAAACTAATAATCCCCTCGCTCTCTCTTTCCCAGGGAGAGGTTGTAATTATTGTGATCAGAAAGGGGTGGTCCATTTCACCCCACCGTCAGTCAATCTTGTTCCAATGAGGGGAGGGTTAAAAAAAATAAAAATAAATTAGACAAAGGGAAGGAGTAGGAGGGTATAAAAAATAGTAATCAAATGGCAAACACTCATTAAAAGGGGTGCATGTGTCACTCATTATGCCATTCCATTGTCTTTCTTGTGGTTAAGTGTGCATTAATTTTCTTTTAATCTTAATTGTTAACAAGGGTTTTCTAGTCTTAATTTATAAGCTATGATCCTTTGAATAATGATTCTGTGGTCTGTGGACCCATAACTACTGCATTTTAGTCCTATAGTTGCCAATCCATTATGTATATACCCTTCAACTTAAAACTTACTTCATAAGAACACACGTTTTGCAACCCAAAGATTGTATATTGATCCTACGAGTTTTTCTTTATTATCTTATTTTATAAGTTTACCTAAATCTTTTTCATGTAAACTCTCATTTAAATATTTATAATTTGTGATTTCATGCCATCATCTTGATTTCAATTTTTTAAAGAAAAGAAAAGAAATTGTGAATTGTTTTCTTGAATATATACAATAATGTGAGTGTGGATGGTCGATTGAAAGAGATTAAAAAGGAATAATATTAGTTTATCATCTTGAATGATGCACGTTCCTTGTAAATCAACCACACTATATATAATAAAACAATAAAATGAAGTAATAATCACAAAGCAATCTTTCTAACAAAGTTTCCATCTCTTGAGCAACGAGCATAATTAATTGCTAGCATTTATATCCTCCATTAAGGAGTATATATATAATTGTAATATTTCGTTTTGAATAAAGGATCCGTTAGCACATTTTCTTCTATCTTTATCTATTTTGAATTAATAATGGAGATACTATCAAACTTGCTCTTGTTGCCCTAATTTCATGTAGTGGGCTAGCTCTCTCAAAGAACGTATGGGAAGATGTTAACCCTAATTTCATGATTGGTGTGTTGACAGTTTAGTGACAATAATGACTTAGGAAATACGCTTAAGAATATCTATCCGAAAAGGAAAATAAGGGATTTATTGATTAATAGAAAAAAGATAAGAAGTTATTGATATTTTGGTCCTGAAGATCGATGAACTTATCGTTGCCTTTTCATAATAAATTTGCTTGGCTGACCGTTCAGAACCCCTTGGTTTGGTCCTAACCCTACCTCTAAGAAGCGTTTCTTGCGGTGTGTACGTGTATGCAGATAAAAACATTCCTGCACAAGAGACAAACCAACTTCCAATTGTAAAATAATAAAAACAAAAGTTATTATTAAGCCCTGT
>Ga0325405_1000132_pt1 | contig 69441 bp, 30 predicted proteins | sample PopdelMetagenome_21_FD_205663 | JGI IMG/M metagenome (GOLD analysis project Ga0325405, IMG submission 205663) | Populus deltoides microbial communities from Bellville, Georgia, United States - Xylem-Control-R2 | ecosystem: Host-associated > Plants > Phyllosphere > Stem > Wood/Secondary xylem...
TGGGATTGAGGAGGGCTAGCTTTCACGTGGTTCAGGCTCCAGGGGAATGCTTTTTAAGCTCATACCAGGAAATTCCATATTAATAGAATTCTTCCATTAGAGCGAGTTCGGTCAGATCAAGCTATTTAAGCTATTTTGGCTTGGGGCAGGGGTGTAGCGAGCAGAAAATTCCCTATCAGACAAAGCTCTATAAGGTAAGGAAGAAAATCAATTCACAATTTTATCAGTTGGGAATGAATTCTCTTTTTTGGTTCTATCCTTCAAGGTTAAAGTTTTTCGATATGAGGCCTTGTGATTTTCTCTAATTTTATCTTTATTTGTTTATCATGATCTCATCACTTAAACCACAGGTTTTGTGAGTTGACCTAGGTTGGCTTAATTTTTTTAGGGTTGTTTTTTTTTTAAATTTAATATTTTTTGCACTTTGTCTTTCAGCATTAAGTTGTTTTAGAATTGAGTTTTGTCTATTTCTCGGTTTGTCGTCTATTCAACTATCTCATTTGTATGATCTGGTTCACAAAGTTTTTTTTAATTGACCATCTTTTAAATTTCATCATTTGACGGTTGATTTGTTTGGGATTCGACTTTAGATTTTTTTAATTTTTTTCTTTCTATTTGCTTATCTTGTTTTCATGACTTGACTTGCATATTTGACATGCTCGATTAGGTTGACCCATGTTTTTTTTTTAACTTTTTTCTTCCACTTTTGACTAGTTAGAATCTTAACTTCATTGTTTTTTTTTAACTGTTCTTTTTTTTGCAAGTTCTCATGATTTTTTTTCTTTTAAGTTGGTTCATATACCAGTCTTTTTTCTTGATCAGGTATAAGCCCCCAAGTTGCATTTTTTTTAAATTGCGTTGCTTTGATGTATTTTTTTACCCATTAAAAACATTTTTTGGCCCACGTTGCAAATCTAGTTGATATTAACAAAAAAGCTAAAACATAATTGTGTTTTACTATAACTTTTCATGATTTGTTTTCTCTATTCATATGTATCATCTTTGCTACCATGTATTTTATTTTTTTTCCTTCATTCTTATATGATGTCTAAAAGTTTCTTGGATCTTCCTTTTCTTTCTTCCCTCTTTATCTTCTTTTTATTATCTAAAAAAATTATAATTGCATTTTGAAAATCACTTCTCTTTTTCCAACTTATTTTCTTCCTTTTTCTCTTTTTTTTTCTTTTGAAATTAGGTCTTTTTTTTAATCTCAAAACCAGCCACCACCATCACCATCTCATTTCCTAACCTACGAATCTTTCCTCACAAAACCAACCGAAAATCAAGTTTTCTAATCCTTTAGTTTTTTTTTTAGTTAGTTGTAGGGTTTTGAATTCAAGAAATGTCAAGAAATTATATATATATAAAAAATCAGGCTATATCCCTTTTATCTTCAAGTTTTTGCATACTTCATTGTTGTCGAGTTCTTTATATTCTCTAAAAACTAGTTATAGCATCAAGTGTAAAAAAAAAATTATTTACAATCTTGATTAAAAAAGTCATATAAAAATAGAAGTACAAAGAAAATCTAAATTTTAAGGACACTAGAAAACCTTTTGATATTTGTTGGCATGATGCACACGGCTAATCAGGGGGCGGGTTTTTTCAAAAGGTTGAATGATTAGTTAAACTCCTTCATGATAAAGCAAACAACAGCATACTTGGGGGCATGATCAGGCTTAATACATAATAAGATCAATAATCATCGTGAATAGTCTAGGACGAGAACTTACATTCAAATATAGGATTGTCATACGGTAAACTCGAATGAGCCGATGAATCAGATGATTAAGAGGGCTTTTGATAACAAGCAAAGGCATCTTATGACAATGGAGAATCGAAGATGAGGGCCATATTTCAAATCAGGTAAGGATGCATGCATGTCATCTAACCCTAAAGCATTGCATAAGTGTGTTTTAAAATTTTACAAGAAAAACCAACAATGAAATCAGAGTTGACAAAAAAATAATCCTTGATCTATGATAACAAGGAATCTCAGTTGTAACCCTTCAATCAAGAAAAGGAGATAAACCCTTCCATCAGGAATTTCTCTGATTTTTGGCATCGAGGAATGTTAAAATGTTCAAACCCCACAATTAGAAAGTATCATATGTCAACCCTACAATTAAAGTGTTTCAAATTTAATCAAAATGCCTTTAGATAGTTCTAGTTGAAGAAAATCATTGAAATACAGGATTTCAGGTCTATTGAGCTGAAAACAAAAGTCAATAAGATAATAAGACTCTTCCACATATAGTGCCTTTGTTTCTTCTCTATTGTCTAGCCACAAAAAAAAAAAAAAGCATGACAACCCATCCATTCATCCACCAACATTAACCCTGAACCTATCAATTGCTCACCCTCCTCGTGATCTCTATTTTGTCCACCAAACAACATCAGAAAAATTAATTAATACCCCCACCATCACCAACAACCTTCAACCTCCAGCCAAGAGACCCATAAAAATCGTAAACTCATTTTTGAATCCCTGCCACAAGCCATTAAGAGAATAGAACAAAAAATATATCCCTTTTCTTGTCCCTCATATCACCTACATATTAAAACCCGATCTTCACTAATATCTCCTCAATAATAGCACGATGGCTAGCCACAAAAGCGCCACCAAGACAAACGACATTTCTAATTTTCTTACCGACAGTCTCTCAAGGAAACCATCTCTGTTCAGCAACACCTCCCCTAGTAACTCTATATTATGAGCCACCATAGCCTCAACCATTATGAGAAACTAACCCCCCTCACCAAATCACTTCAACCTCATCCACCACGAGCAATAACTGCAAACCATCCCACAACAGCCCCAACAAACAACGACCCTTTTTTTTCCCCTCAAAACCCACAAGTCATTCTCTCTCACTCTCAAGAAAACCCAAAACTAAAAGTGACTCACAACAACAAAGAGAGACAAAGAGCACCATCAGCTCATCCTCCATGGGCTACATCTCTCATGTTCCAGCTGAAAACCATGACAGCCATCAACGATAAAAATCAATTGATTGTGTGGGTTGTGTTTTTTTTGCAGGTGATGTTGGCCTTTACCATCAATACAAGGATGAAGAAAATGATCAGTCGCTCTAAATCCACTGACCTTTCATGTCTTCATCGGTGATGGTGCATGGTTCCATGCGCTGCCATTGTTCCTGCAACCTTAAAAGCTTCCCAACACTGTTCTCAAGTTCCAACAACTTCTTTAGATTATTTTGTGAATTTCGGGAGGTTTATTTTACAAATTTTAGGAGTTTGATGTGTGTTTTATTTATTTATTATTTATTGTTTGTAAACATGCAATTGTGGGGTGTGTGAGTTAAAAAAAATATAGTAAAAAAGAGAAAGTGTGTGTGTTGGCTTATTTTACATCACTTTTTTTAGTACGTGTTAAATAAATGGTAAGAAAAAAAGATAAAAGACAAAAGTTTTTTTTTAATTAACCAAATGTTTAATTGTATATGGCTAAAAATCATTTGAGCATTATTTTAAAATCTAGAATATTTTGGCATGTTTTAAAAATATTCTATGGATTTTACAAAAAGTTTGTTAAATTCCAAATGATTTTGGTCTATATTTCAAAAATATTAAAATATTAACACCCCTGATACCCCTGATATAGAGAGTAGTTTTTTTATATATATAAGGATAAAAAAACCTATAAAAGGGTTAATATTCAAATTAGAGATAATGATTTATTATTACTCACCTTTAATATAAGGATAAAAAAAATGTATGAGTTTAATATCTAAAATATTATTTAGAGTAATACAATTCATTCACTCATAATACAAGGATGAAAAATTATAAGGAATTTGATCTGAAATATTATTTAGAATGACCTGATAGTAAAAAATTTCAGATTTATCCTAAAAAAAGCCTCAATGATAATTGAGAACATTTCACCATTCCATACCAAGTTTTTGACCTTGAAAACTAGGGTTCGTTTATCATAACAAACCCGTCATAATAGGCTAATAGAAACATAAATGTCATCACACCATAGAAAACAAAGAGAAGAAACAATATAGTTTACCTTAGGTAAGGCGTATCAGGGGTATTAATATCTTTCCTTTACGCAACTAATACCTTACCCAGAATTTCTAAAAGACCAGTTAGTGTTCCTATTAACCATAATATTAGGTAGCGATTCCCTTATCCAACCAAAGACCATCCAGAACACGCTCGGGAAGGGTTGCCGTAATGTCGCACCCTCGCGAGGAGAATTGATGATATAAACGTACATAAGACAAAGCATGAGTTCATGTGCAGTTTCAATATTGTTAGTACCAAAGATGGATGGGACTTGATTATCATGTCATCAATAATATTACGATAAAGTATAGACACTTAATTCCTAGACTTGATGATATGTTAGATAAATTGCATGGGTCTTGCATGTTTTCTAAGAGTGATTTAAAAAGTGGATATCATTAAATAAGAATGAAAGAGGGAGATGAGTGGGAAACTATCTTTAAAACTAAATATGGTTTGTATAAGTGATTAGTTATGTCTTTTGGACATACTAATGCATGTAGTACTTTCATGAGATTAATGAAACATGTTTTGCATAATTTTATAGGTAAGTTTGTTGTGGTTTATTTCGATGATATTTTGATTTATAGTAAGAATTTAGAGGATCATGTTGAATATTTAAGAAAAGTATTGGTTTTTTTTGTGAAAAGAATGTTTATATGCTAATAAAAAAAAAGTATGACTTTTGCATGGAAAAGATTATATTTCTTGAATAAGTTGTTATTGAAAAAGGTATTGAGATGGATGAGAAAAATGTTAAGGCTATCAAAGAATAACTCACACTTAAATCAATCAATGAGTTAAAAAGTTTTTATAGTTTGGTTAATTTTTATAAGAGATTTGTTAAGGATTTCAGAACTTTAGTTGCGCCTTTAATAGAGATAGTTAAGAAATTTGTGGGTTTTAAATACGGAAAAAAACAAAAGCATGGTTTTAATTTATCAAAGGAAAAATTAATTTCAACTCTATTATTATCATTGCCTGAATTTACAAGAACTTTTGAGATTGAATGTGATACCTCATGGATATGTAATAAAGGTTTTTTAATGTAGGAAAAAAAAGGCATATGGTTTATTTTAGCAAAAAGCTTAATGGTGCAACAATAAATTATCCTACTTATGATAATGAGCTTTGCACTTTGGTAAGAATTTTAAAAACTTGGCAACATTACTTACAATCTATGGAGTTCTGATCCATATCTATTATAAGTCATTGAAACATCTTAAAGGCTAAGGAAAGTTAAACCGTCAGTATGCCAAATGGGTAGAGTTCATTGAAAAATTCCCATACATGATTAAATACAAACAAGGTAAGGCAAACATGGTGGTTGATGCACTATAGTGAATATATGTATTTATTTCAACTCTAAACACTAAATTAGCATGATTTAAGTAAGTGAAAGATTTATATATTAAGGATGTTAATTTCTTTCAAGTAAATGTTGTATATGAATTTGAAGCCTTTGATAATTTTTATAAGGTTAATAGATATTTATTTTAAAAATAAAATTGTATGTACCTAATTGCTTTATGCATGAATTATTAGTTCGTGAAGCTCATAGGAGCAGATTATTAGGACACTTTAAGGTAGTTAAGACTTTAGATGTTTTTCATGAGCATTTTTATTGGACTTCGATGAAAAGAGATGTACAAAGAATTTAGATAGGTGCATAACATTTAGACAAACTAAGTCTAAAGTTTTACCTTATTGTTTATATACTTTTTTACCAATGCATAGGGAACTTTTGTTTGATATATCTATGGATTTTATGTTAGGTTTACCTAGATCAAAAAAGGGTAAGTATTCTATTTTTGTAGTTGTGAATAGGTTTTATAAGATAACACATTTTATATTTTGTCATACAACCCATAATGCAACTAACATGACAGATTTATTCTTTAAGGAGATAGTTTGGCTCCATGGGGTACCTATGAGCATTGTGTCTGATCGTTATGTTAAATTTATTAGCTACTTTTAAAAGGTTTTATAGGTAAAATTAAAAACAAAATTGTTATTTTATACTACTTGTAATCCATAAATAGATGGTCAAACTGAAATAGTTAATAGAACTTCATTCAAAAGAATTTAAAAAATTAGCAAGATTGCCTACCATTTATTGAATTTGCTTATAATAAGAGTGTGCATTTTACTATTGATTATTCTCATTTTAAAATTATCTATGGTTTTAATCCTTTGACTAATTTAGGATTGTTTCCTTTACATATTGATGAAAGGATTAATCTTGATGGCAATAGAAAAACACATATAGTAAAGGCTCCTCATGAGAATATGAGGCACAAAATACAACAAAATAATGAGCAATATGAATTCAAAGATAATAAAAGGCAAAAAAGGGTTATTTTTTAACCAGGTGATTTGATTTGAATGTATATATGAAAAGAGAGATTTTCTCAACAAAAAAGATTTAAGTTGATGCCACAATCAGATGGACCATTCCAAATTCTTAAAAGAATTAATAATAATACCTATAAAGTGAATCTACCATGTGAGTATGGTTTAATGCTACATTTAATATTTTTGATCTCTTTATTTGATGTAGGTGATGATTCGTGGACAAATTCTTTTGAGAGAGAGGGGACGAAACAATTAATGCTACACCAAAAGATCTATTGCAAGTTTCAATTGGGTCAATTACAAGATTAAGGGCAAAGAAGCTCAAATATACATTTAATAGGCTTATTTAAAGTATTTATTATCAAAATGAGTTTCAAGAAGGTTACAGCTTTAATAAGTGATTATCAGACCTTAGTCAATCTAATCTATGTGAAAGAGAGGTTTGATCCATCTACAACTTGTGCTTAATTATTTCATAATGGTGGGTTAATTAATCTAATAAGCATAATTTATGATTCGCCTATTAGATTGGGCTAAAATTTTACCAAAAAATCTTAGAGGTCTTATTCTATATTTAGTTAAAATTTTAGAGCAACTAGAAATCAGGAAGGCTTCGATGAAGTTTAGAAGTTACTATGCAAGAATTGTATTAGTTTTCTAGTTGATTTATGCTTATTTTTTCTATTTTATTTAAAACTCTTTTGTTATTTTTCCAACATTATTTAGAATGTTGTTACTTATTATAAATAGGGTTGTTTAACTTATATTTAGGTTTTTTTGGAGGATAGACTTTGATTTCAGTGATTATTATTATGTGTATGAAATTTTGCTCATACTTTTTGGTTTTTTATTGAAATACTTTTAACTTATCAAAAAAATAATCAAGTTTTGTAGCATCTTCTATACTTCTCATTCATATCTTTTTATAGGAATTGGGTGGGGGGTTCAGTTATTGATAATCTTGGTATCTCAATACATGTTATCGTTCTTTCAAGCTTAATTTCAAAATTGATGTTAACTTTCTTGAGAAGAGTCGATTTGACTGTGAATTTTTATATCTTTATATTTGTGGATTTTGCATCAAAATTCTCTCTGGTGCTTGTGTTTATAAAATCTTTCTTAATTTTTGCAAATTTTATTTTGTTGTGGAATGTTTATATGTTGTACCAAGATTGATATGGATGTTGATTTTGCTCATAAGCTATTTGTTTCTTCAATGATTCCTTCTCTCAAGTTCTTTTGTTTATACTACCAACTTATTTGATTAATCGATTAATTAATTAATGATCTCATTCACTAATTCACTAACCATAACTCTCTCTTTCTCATTCACTAATTCACCTTTTCTTTATTCATGAACACTAGAAGTACTCTTTGTCTTTGTCATTTCATTTATTGGGTGTCAAGTTTTTATTTTTACATACTTTTTTACCTTTTGTTTTCTTCATTATGATTTTTCTTTGTTTGCTTACTCATAAAATGGATGGAAAATAGAAGAAAATATTGTTAAGTTTTAGAATCTTTTTTATATGATTTAATTCAAGAAAATATAGTGTTGTGTTATTGAATTAAGTCTTGCATGCTGGTAAATGAAAAACAAGATTTGTATTCTTGTTCGCTTGCAAAAAAACACTTCTTGATCAAGGTAGATGTTTGGTAATTAATTAATTAATTTAAAATGAAAATAAAGTTACGGGTGCTAAAATCATTTTCATAGAACTCAAAGAAGCTCAACCTCTAGCTGACAAGATGGTGTATATTTCAGGATTTGTTTCCAGAAACTGGCAATAGGGCAGAAGGCATTAACTTGGATTTTCCATATCCAAGTACTGAAATGCTCGTGCTTCAAACTCTTCTAAGCTGTATTATAAACTATAATGTTCAGGATTGTCTTCTAAACCTCCAAAAAGGCTCAATATGTTACTAACCCGAAGAAAAGATTAATAAAGTTTTTTAATGGAAAACCCTTCAACATTAGTTTATTGACAGCATGCTTAGGAAATTCCAGGCCCTAGACTCACAGGGAATTGGTAGCTAAACAAGGAAGGCTTTGATATTCCTGCCAAGGGCTATATGATTTAAATAACCCAATAGCTTATATAAGTTTAAGGCCTTAGTGGTTTTGTTAGAACTATTTTATTACTCAGGTTATTTGCTCTAAGTAATGGCCTATTATTTGGTTTTATTATTCTGGTTTGTAGATGGACATATAAGGAGTTAGGATTCAATGAAGAAACTATTTTATTGATTTATTTTGTTTTATGTATATAAAATGTCAAAATTTATTAGAATTTCAAGGAATTTCTTCTTTCTTTTTCACTAATTCATAGTTGGGAAAAACTCGGCTACCTAGGCTTTAATCCTTTCTTGCATATCATTAACATTGTGTTGTTTCATTTTGCAAAGGGTTCACATTAGATTAGTTTGGGCCCCTAGTTGGTTTTCAATGCTTTCTTTCCTGCTTGTAACTTAGGTGTTCGTCAAAAGTTTGAGAAAAAGGTTTCTTCTCTCTCTCTCTTTTTGTGTTTTTTATCCTTTGCATTGCTTCCAGTGGCGGAGCTAGAATTATTTATTAGAGGGGGCCAAAATTAATATAATAAGATATAATATTTGTTTCTCTGAATATTCAAACCACGGATAACTTTTGACCCAATGAGACTGAAATCGATGAGGATGTTTTTTACCAGTCAGCAGATATTCAGACATCAAAGGTTGATATGGTCCCAGATTAATGAATGCCCTTCGAATTTTATCTTGTCGATTAACCGAGTATTCTTAAATTTGAGGATGATTACTTGGATCTCTAATTAAATGAGCAATGTCAATTTTGGTAAGAGGTTGCTCACTAATCAACGCAGATTTTTTGTAAATTGAAGCACATTGGGGCGGCTCAACCATAACTTCAACATTACACATCGGAGTTGGTTCACTAGGTTGTGAGTCATCAATATTTTTTTTTTCAAAAAAAGAATCAATTCTTCTTATTTTGTTCATGGTTCAACCTAAAATCAAAATATATATCGTAAGAAAAAATTGATAATTTTGATGGCTCTGCTAAAAACAAAACATAAAAAAATCCAAACATAATCAAAACAAACCAATAAAATATATCTAATTAATTAGAAAAAAATCATTATAATAAGAATTCAAAAAACAATTGGTAGAACTAGCAGATTTGAGAAAAAAAAAAGGAGCAAAAATGGTAGAATTATAAAAAACCTCATCAAATTATTAACAAACATCTCAAAACAAAACAAAAATAGATTTTGAATTTAAATTACCTTGTTTTGTTTGATGAAAGATAAATTAATTAATGACTTTATTTTAATTTTTTTACAGAAAAATTTTGCTCATAATTTATGTTTTTATTTATCTGTTTGATCGGCTGCAGAATTTATATTAGTATAAATTGAAGGCTACTTGGCTCTATTTTTTATTTCATAAAGAAATTTCTTTATATTTTTTTCTGTCCACATATGCCAATATGCCAAGAGTAAATTGAAAATCAGTAAATTGAAGGCTACTTGGCTCTGTTCTTTATTTCACAAAGCAATTTCTTTATATTTTTTTCTTTCCACGTATGCCAATATGCCAAGAGTAAAATCACTGTAATAAAGCCACCTTAATCTCTGGGTAATGAAAAAAAATTAAAATGTTTTAGGGGGGGCTCGGGCCCCTACTTGCCCCCCTTGCTTCCGCCCCTGATTGCTTCTATTTTTGAGATGGCTTTCCACATGGTTGATGTTAAATGGTGCTTTGGTTTGTGGTCTAAGGCTTCCTATCCCATATTAATTTGGTTGGCTCTTTAACATCTTCCTCTTATTTTGGAAACATTCTTTACCATTTTAATGATAATTGTGGTTTTAGCTATTTTTTTCACAAGTAGAAATATTGAATTTAGACGCTTCAATACGCACACTTTACTTGTAGTCTTTAATGGGAAATATTTTTTTTCTTGTAAGCCGGCGGGGATTTAGTAAAGAAACATCATGAGAGTACCTATCAGTGTGGAATAATTAATCAATCTGTCCATGTATGTTATGCTTTTATTGACTCTTTGTCGTTGCGAGTTTTTGCATTATGTTGCGAGTCCGGGAGTCGATTGAAGTTTTGTGTGCTTGCTAATGTATTTTATATATGCTTATGATCTGTGTTATTTGACATAGGACCTTCATTTGCTGCCTTTATTTTTGAGAACTATATTGTTGGTAGTGGTTTGCTTGATTTTATTTGCCTTTTTCAAGTGAGATTAACTATAAAAGCTTTATCAAAAGCTTTTTTGGTTTTAAATTGTTGTGTGAAGATACTTATTGAGCTTAAACAAAATTATGTGCTCTCTATAATCAATTTTTATACGGGAAATTATTTTTTTTAAATAGATTAGAACACTTTAACCCTTCGATGTTCCACATACAAAGAAATTAATGGTTTCTTTTAAACTATTCATGCCTTGTAGTGGCCTGGGATTTATAGGAATCGGCAGATTTACCTGGCCTGTTTCAAGGAGATTTTCTAGGAAAAGAACTTAGCTTCAATGCTTGATGAATGGTCCATCTTGTATAATAAATGATGGTTGGTAGTTTTTTTATGGCAAGATTTTTATCCGCTTGGGGATAGGCTTTCATGAAGTTTGAATTTTGCAGTACAAATAACAACTTTTATCAGTTCTTCAATTTTACAAAGAGTAGTGGCAAAAAAAATGTAGGCTCATTTCATTATAAAAGGAAAATTTGTTTCCATCATTTTTTTTCAAGACTCCTTTCATTATAAAAGCAATCATAAAGTTTAGAAAACTGTTTGTTTATGTTGTTTGATCGATAAGCTGCGGATTAGTTATTGTTGAGTGAAGAAAGAAAAGGTTGTATCATATATATTTAATGATTTTTTGAGATCCTAGATTGACCGATATCAAGAGAGGATATAATATAATTTCAAATGTTGTTGAAAAAAAATACTACACCAATCTTTTGGTTTTTTTTTTATCAACATCCATATTTTTCAACTACGCCCTTTATTAACCAACATAGCTTTGGTGTCTATTTAAACATAATGTATTCAGCTTGATAAGGTCTGTGAAGGGCTTATATCATAGGTTAGTTACATGCTTCCACTTACTCTTTTCTTTATAAAATTCACAAACAATATATAATAGTGCATATCAAATGTAGAAAAATAGATTACTCGCTACCTAGTTCTTGCCCATTACTTGTTTTGTCAAAGGCCTCCTCCTCTTGATTCTGGTTTTTCTGATTTTATTATTCTTAAATGATTGTTAAAAGATTTGAGTTTTGCTTAGTGATTTAGTGAGCAAAAACATGAGTCTCATTTTTAGAATCTTTTACCTTTATTCATAATTAGTTTGATTGTGCATACTGCTATTATCATCTTTTGTTATGTGTTTTAATTATAGTTTGCTCTCCACTCTCTTAATTAGGAGAAGATGTTTTGATCTTAGTAAATTCAACACTATCTCATTGAAATATAAGAATATGTGGGCTGGATAGTTTTTTCACTTTCCTCTATTTGTGCACCTTTTTTTTTTTTTATCAAATTAAGCTCATTATGTTTCTGCAAAATAAGAATTTAAGGATTAGTAGGTTGGGTTAGGTCTAATGGGATTGAAAGTAAAGATTGAGTTATTCAAGTCATGTCATTGTTTCATAAAGTTTTTTTGTTTTTTTTTTAAATCATGCTATAAAGTCTTACAATTACAAGAACTTTCTTACTTGTGTTCTTATGGAATGTTATTGCCAATTAAAGATTATACGTAACAATGAAATCATGTGCAATATAAATAAAAACGTTTATTTTATCTTTAGTAATTAACCATGAACTTCCATACATTACTTCAAAAGATGTATTTGTTATTGAAATAGGCTTGAAAGTCCTTGACAATATTTTTTTTTGAAAGATAGACAAAAACAAATGACAATTGACTGTTTCTTTTCAATAGAATATTCATAAACATGAATAGTTATATTACTAAGAAGTGTAAGGTTCTAATCACGTGTCACTTTAGGATAAAAAAATCACATATCTATCTCATTTCAATAAATTTTCTTCTTCATGTGAGTTTTATTTATGTTGAACACAACTCTTTTTAGCAATAAAAGAATTTTTAACATCCTAAGTGCGACAACCATAACTCAAGTATCATCATGTTATTAAAAGAGTTACTTGTAAAAGACTTTGTTCACTTTTAAGCCAAAAGTCATGTCTTATTTTTAAGTATAAAGCTAAAAGGTGGGGAAAATATTTTTTCCCTACACCCATTAGTACAAACAATAGATTACAATAATAGTTCATGGAGTTTTTTTTATATAACTTTTTTTCTTTTGGTTATTGATTTTTTTTTAATTTAGTCTTATATGATATGTTTATGGGGATTTAGAGTTGATAATTTATTGTCTTTTATATAGTTATTGTAGTATTAAAAAAATATTACAACATCAGCATATTATTAGAAAATTTGCCTTTTATATGGTTATCGTAGTATCAAAAAAATATCTCAGCATCAAGTTGGTATCAGAAAAATATCTTAGCATCGCGGTATGATCTATTTTAAAAAAACTTTAGTTAAATAAAAAATGATTTAAAAAAAACTAGGTTATTAAATTTTATAGAGTTAATATGGTTTGTGAGTTTGACGAAGTAACTCTGGTTGCCCTAGTTTACGGGTTAATCAGAGTACCGTTTTTTTAATTGAACTTGATTATATAATTGTCTATTTTTTTTATCATATAGTTAAGAAAATAGTTTTGAAAAAAAATGTTATTAAATTTTAGAAAGTCTATGGGCCTGTTGACGGCTATGACAAGTTAAAATTTTTTTAATTGATTTTTTTATTTTATCTTTTGATATTGGGCTGATTAAGAATTGAGTTTTATAATTTGTTTCGTTTTGGTTTTTATAAGGGTTATCATAATCTTAAAAAAAAGTCTCGATATTAATTTGACGCTCAATTTTGCGATCGTCTATTTTTATTATCATATAGTTAAATAAGCAAAAATTTAGAAAAAAAGAGTTATTAATCCCAATAGAGTATATTACCCAGTTTGCGGGTTTGATATGTTGACCCAGTTTACCCAATTCACGGGTTTATCCATCAAACCTGGTATGTTTTTTTTAGTTTCTGGTCCTTTAATTTTTCTAGTTGTTTTATTTAGTTATTTCACTCTTATTCAATATTAGATTAATTGAGAAATAAAATTCATGATTTTTTTTAAAACTTTCTATAGGGTTATCATGATCTCAAATAAATATCTTTTTTAGGGTTGGTGCTCGATTTTAAAAGCATCTAAGGTTATCATAAAATTAAATAAAAATAATTTTCAAAAACAACAAAGTTATTAAACCCATTGAAGTCCATGACTCAGGTCGCAGGGTGACCGGGGTCGATCCAGTCTAGCATCGTCTCAATATATATATAAATTGTTTTCTTAAAGTTTCTTTAAAAGTTATGTCATGTTTTTACAGGTCATGCAATTTGTTTTTAGACCCATTAAATTGAATAATTCACTTTGAATAATCTCTCACGCGGTTTAATTCGAAACTTGAGTTAGGTAAGGAGCTGGGTTGACATGTTTTAAGATCGAACTGTTTGATTGAATTTAATGATACTGCCAAAAAAATCTTTATATTCTTAATATTTTTTTAAGTTTAAAAATAAATATTTAAACCGCAGCGAAACGGGGTGAATGTACTAGTTTCTTATTGTTTCACAAACCATCCACATTACTATTTATCCAAGAATTCAGCTAACTTTTCATTTATATTAGGGTCAATAATTTTGAGAGTCAATACATTATTTTTTATCTTTATATTCATTCCACCTATTCCTGTATGTTGAGTTGTTGATGGACTAATCTAGGCTTATTATTGAGCAAGCCTAGGCATGAACTTTTTACCTAATGACCAAGCCAGATTATATTTTCAAGTAGGGCTTAAGCTTAATATTTTTTTAGTTTGGAAGCCCCATAACATAATAATAATTATTTTTTAAAATGTAAAAATATATAAGTGCAGCTAAAAAAATAAACCCTAAGCATAATCACTTATCTCTCTTTCGTTATATCTTTTTCTATTGAATATCATGTTATTTAGATGTTATAAAGCTTAAATTGCACAAACCTTATCATTTTTAAAAGTTATCAAAAAAACCAATTTCACAAAGAATATAATTTTTACATCAATATGAAAAAACATTATGTGAGATTCGATAAGTGTTTAAAGTTGTTAATAGGCTAATTAATGCATAAAAGTTGCAAAAGCTTCAATTCCACAAACCTTATGTTTTTTGCACTAGTATGCAAAAAGGCATTATGAGACCTTAAAATGCCTAAAATTACTCAATAGGCTAGTGAAGGTACAAAAGCTGTGAAAACACAAATTCTATGAGGCATAGAAAGGTGCGTAAAGTTGCCCGCTAGGTTAGTTAACATAAAAGTTGCAAAAACACTATTTTCACAAGAAAAAAATAGACCCTAATAAGTGTTTAAGTAGGTTGGTTAATTGGTTAATGTACAAAATTTGTAGATGCTCTAATTACACAAATGTTATAACTTCCAGATCAATATGCAATATATTATGTAAGCCCTAGTAAGGGTGTTGTTGATAGGCTAGTCAAGGTAGAAAAATTGCAAAAGGCCCGATTCTCCAAATCTTATGGTTTGTAAAAGCTGGTCATGAAGCTTCGAAATGTGCCTAAAGTTGACTAGTAGGCTAGTTAAGGTACTAAACTTGCCAAAGCACTAATTCCATAAACTTTATGGTTTTGCACCGATATCTAAAGTCCTACCATGAAACCTTGAAAGGTTCCTAAAATAGTCTAGTAAGTTATTTAAGGTATAAAAATTTTTAAAGTCCTAATTCCACAAACTATATGGTTTCATATTGGTATACCAAAACCTACAATAAAAGCCATAAAAGGTGTCTAAAATTGCCCGATAGACTAATTAAGTGTTAAATGATGGACTTTCCTTCCATTAGAATTATCCAACCACAACATATTTACCTTTATAAATACTTATTTATCAAGCTAAAGTTCAAAACTATTTCCATTAAATCATTGGCAAAGATAAAAATCCCACCTTATCTTGCATTAGCCAAAAACATTATAGGCCTTGTGAAGCTACTAGGGTAAAACCAAGGAGCACTTCACCAGGTTTTAGACATAGAAACAGTAGATTTGTAATATTAAAACAAATGATTATACTGTCTTTTTTTTATTTTATGCCTACCGGTAATCATACACAAATCCCACAATTTTTAAGCCCACTATAAATAAAAGGATGATATCTATGAAAATATTAGAACTACTCTGTTTATAGTTACAAATGGTTCTTCTTAATTGAGAAACCAAAGTTTAAATGCACAAATAACACAAAACTTACAAACTTCATGTGAACAACAAAAATGCACAAATATGAGTATTTTGTACATGCACACATTATTTATATGTAGATTTATGCATACAATCAATGTAAATCCTTTAAATCATAGCAGTGTTTGGGATAGAATGCAACAATAAGGATGTAAAAATAAATGATATATTTTACATATAACCTTACAACATTATAGACATACTTCTTAAATGTTAAGAAAAGTAAAACAATGGCAAAGTTAGGAAACATAAACACTTTTCAAGTATGTATTTTTCTTAAGCTTTATATAAAGTAATACAAACTTTTTAATTCAATCAAATGAGTGATTAATGAATTTGATTATGGCGAGTAACTATATAATATGCTTCTTCTGCTTCAGTTGTCTTTTTATATAAGCAAACCTAAAATCAAATCAAAAAAGGAAAGGAAAGCGATAATAGAAATTGTATCAAAAGTAACCATTGTTTCATTGCTTTCTATAATGAACTCCCAGCATTCCAGTACTTATAGTATTCATTCACTTTTCAAAGTTCTTGTTGTCACATGTGTGCGGCGTCACTGCAACCGTCTTTTCGGGTCAAGATTTTCATGGTGATGGGTAGAAAGAATAAGGAATTCTTGTTTCTTATCAAAAAAGGGATTGAAGTCGCTACCTAATATTTTGATCATTAGAAAACCCTAATTAGTCTTAGAGTCTAGATAAGGGGACTAATTGTGTATAGCGAGGATGTATCACCCCTAGTAAACTTACCTAAGGTAAGTTACTTTGTTTGTTTGTCTGATATAAGGTATTATTGTGTGTTTATAATCATTGGTCTGTCTAAGGTTTAAGACATGTTCTCACCGGTAAAGAGATCATTATCTTATCAGGTTATAACCTAACCATTATAATGTCAAAACATATTTTTTGCATTTTTTTTAATATCGGGAATATATCTTACATATAAGTCCATAATCCTTAATATTAGAACAAACAAAATAATATTTTTGATAATTTTAAAATATAGGCCAAGTTTTTAAGGATTTTATAAATTGGTTATTAAATAAAAAAATTCATGCAAATATATCAACAAAACTATTTTTCTTGAATTTTCTTATCAGGTTAGAACCTAACCATTATAATGTTAAAACATATTTTTTATATTTTTCTTTAAATATCAAAAATACATCTTACATATAAGTCTATAATCCTTAATATTCGAACAAACAAAATAATTTTTTTGGTAATTTTAAAATATAGGCTAAGTTCTCAAGAATTTCATAAATTGATTATTAAATAAAAAAATTCATGCAAATATATCAACAAAACTATTTTCCTTGAATTTTTGTATTTAAAGATGCTAAATCAAGCATTGTGTTTTTTTTTTATTATTATTTACACAAATATGATTTTATTTTTGAGAAGCTTGGTCATATGCATATAGATAAAAACACATTTTTTTTTTGTATTTTTCTTTGAATAAGCAAATTTTAATTGTAATTTTCTGAAATTTTTGAAGAAAAGCAAGTATATTTAAATCGGGTCAATATTTTACAATATAAATCTACCGCCCAAATATTAAATAAAATGGTTGGAAAATATGCAAGGCACCCAAAAATAATTTTAAAATGGTCATTGAATTTTTTCCAGGGTCTTTTGGAAATTATATAGGGTCTGTTTGGCAAAAGCACAAAAAATAAGAAAATAAATATTGCGGGAAAATAATAGGGTATATTTGCCAAACACGTCATTAACTAAAAATCAGAGGCTAAAAAAATATCTTAATGTTATGTTTGGCAAACACGCCTTAAGAACAAAAAAAAATGCATTTTTCTTTTGGTAAAAACCAAATTCGCCAAACACTGCCTTATTAAAAAGATGGGTTGGGTCTCTTAGCCTAAAGATCCAAGCCCATAAACAAGGTCTAGAAACACTGAAGATCAAACAAGTTTTTTTCTTGAATTTGATGAAGAACAGGAAAAACGACAAGAAATAAACCCAAAAAACATAAATTCAATTTCAGACCAAATTACGTAAAATTAAAGGCACAAAATCACACATAAACATCATTCAAACAAGATTTCGGGGCTAGATCATCAAAATAATTCAACAAAAGCCATAATTATTTGATTTTATCCAAAAAAATGAAAAGACAGAAACGAATATTAAAAGCCATAAAAAACAATTTTTTAAGCAATAAAAATTTCAGATTAAAAATCAATAAGTATGCACACACATGTAAGAACCAACAATCGACTAAAATGATACCCATATCAAAGACCTAAGGCAAAGTTCATAGCAAGAACATCATCCCAAAAAAGTTTGTAAACCTAAAAATCCAGCAACAAAACTTAAACCTAGAAAAAAATATAATATAACCTGGAATAACAACTAAACCTTGCAAACAAAGCTTAAGTATTCTTAATACAACCCACTTGAATCATCAAAACAAACAAGAAACAAAATCAATAGGAAAAACAATAAGCAAGGTCAAGTAAACCAGTGAACAAAAATAACATTTCTTAGATAAAAAAAAACATTGTTTTATTTGATAAATTCAATATCTTGATGCTTAAACAATATACACATAACTTTAACAAACGTATCAGACTATCTTAAAACAATTTAAACCATAGCAACTTCAAAACTTAAACACATTTCCATAACTTCAAAAATGGTCATCTTAACATCAAAGCATGTAAAAAATTACTATATACTAACATTTAACACTTCAATGAACAAACTTAATCATTCAATCAAACTTCAAACAAAACACACACACACACACACACTAAATCATGCCATCACTAACCACCCCTAACTAGTCTGGATTCTACATCTATCTTTATTTTGTACGTTAATCCTCTAGTTCCTTTCTTAAATCAATTATAGGATTCCCTTTTCAACTCTAAAGGCATTTCCTCTTTTTTTTTCTGCCTTTTCTTTTCCAATACCCCTTTTTCTTAAAGAGCAACTACTCTTTTATATCTAAATCCAAAACCAGTCATTGCAAATCCAAGATGGTTTTGCACAAAAATAGGTGACTTAGGGAAGATTCATGTCCATCCTTTCCTAACCTTCCTAGAAAAATGGGTTTTGGTTCATTTTGTCGTCTTGTAGGTTCAATTCGATAAAGAGAAGGCAACCATGGAGTTAATCAATCAAGGGAGTTTTTCTTCTTCGGTCATAGTTGATTGAGTGTGCTACTTTGACAAGGTCATTATAAAAATTAAGAGATAATCATAACCTTGGTCTACCTGAACTATGCAGTGGGGATACATATGTAACCTTAAAAACAAACCACACTCAATTTGAAAGTCTAGAACTCCATATTCATTGCTTGGAAGTTTGACCCCTGATCAATTTCAATATGTTAATGCAGAGTGGCTAATAAGAGACAAAATGTTGTTTGATTCGTTGAAAAAGATAAGATGTAAATATTTGATGGGAGTGACTCATCCTTGTAAAGGATATGTTTCTCAGTTTATTGATGGATGTTAGAGCCTCTGGGGTGGTTAGAGATGCCGTATTAATTTATATAAAGGTTGTATCTTGATCAGTCTTCTCGGTTGAAAAAGGTGAAACACAATGACTGGATGACGTGTCATTCATTTTCTTCATTTAATTTTAAGTAACACATCATCCCATAAAACCCTAAAAATTATGAATTTTAAATAAAAATTTAAGTAATTTTGATTTGGTCATTGTACTTTCAATTTAAGCCCAAACATCATTGATTGAGACAAGACTAGCTAATTTTATGCAATTGGGATCCTTCAAGTCTAGCATCTTTAACAAAGTAACTCTTGGTTTCCAGTTTGTTCAATTTAATCCCCAATTAAGCCTTAAATTTTGATTTTTTTAATCTAGTCCTTAAAAAAGTTTGGTATAGCTCCCAATGTTGCTTGCTTTTTCTAGAACGGTCCTTGGTCTTGAATGTTTTCAATTTGACCCTTAATTAACCTTTAAACTTGAAATGTTTTATAATTGAACCCTTGATTACACCAATTTGGCATTTCAAAGTTTTAATTGTGTCCCTAATCTTTCAATCTTTGCAAATTGATCTGAATTAAGCCTTCAAAGTTATTATTTTTTTTTTAATTGGGTCATTGATTGAATCATTAAAACCATTAAAAATTTAATAAAGTCTTTGAACTTAATTAATTCTTTCAATTTTGAGACCAAATTGACTTTTAGGTTTAATTTTGCTTCAATTGAATCCTTAAATTAAGTTAATTAAACCTATTAGAAATTTAATTAAGTTCTTAAACATAATTATTTCTTCTAATTTTAGTTAAATCAAATTTCAACCTTAAACTTTATTTTAATTACATTTTTCTCCCTTTCTTGTTAAAATACTTCAATCTAATCTGGCTAGTCATGACATTTAATTTATTGTAGCTTAAAGTCTTATCTTCTCATGTCTTGAAAATATTTAATAATTTTAATTTTTTTGAATTCTTGAATAAAATGTATTTTTCATAAAACAATTTTCAAGATACAACTAAAATTGGTTACAACACTTGTTTCAATAATTTTTACAAATTCAAGTTTAAATTGATTGCTTTAAAAGGAAAAATAAAGAGTTCTAATTTATAGAAAACATAATTAAAAATAGAAAATAACGTAATATACCATGGACAATTACAATAAAAGAGAAGCACAAAATCTGTCCCTAAGAACTTGAAACAGTAAGGAAAAAAAAGAAAGCTCAAACATATTAACAATTAATTATTCTCAACAAATTGGCCTGTAATCTTCAACAAATCCTCTCTTCTCTGCATTTATTCCAGACAATAACATATAAACGACAACTAATCAAAAGGAATCAAATCCCACAAAAAAAGAAACAGAGGAAAATCTGGAAAAATAATCTACAACCCATTAAGAACTAAAACTACATATAAATGCTCGCAATCAAACCCAATAAACAAAATAAAAACCATAAAAGAATATACATTTTTAGGTTTTCTCATATTCTCTAATCCATCTTAGAAGCATTTCCGCCAGCATCACAATCTTCATCATCACTGAAGCGAGAGCAAGGCATGCACTCTCCTTGCATCCTTTTCATCTCCCATGTGACCTCTTTCGATTCTTTACCACTTAAGGTAAATTAGAGTTTAGCCTTTTTCTGAAATGAGAATTCAAGGTTTTCTTGTAGAGGAGTGGGTTCAAAGTAAACAAGGATGAGATCTAGGCTCTGCGACATTAATGGTGGATTGGAGTGTTCTTACATGCCATGGGAATGAAGGATGGTACCAAAGAAAAAGGATGAAGGAGGGCAAAAGAGAAGATATGCAGAGATGAAAAAAGTGAGAGTAAATTGCCAAAGCTTAATTAGAAGCATGCAAAATTCTCCAGTTTTGTTGTATATATAAAGGCATCAAACCTAGTATTGTTGAACACCAAGCTCAAAGAAGAATAGAAGAAATAAAAATAAAACAATATTGAAAGAAAAACAAAAAAAGAATATCAATTAAGACGAACATACCAAATATCCAGTAAAAAAAAAGATATTTAGAGGTGAAAAAAGCGAGAATGAATGACATCAAGTAAAAAAAAAACTAAATCAATAACTCCAGGGAGACTAACTTAACCTTTCATGAAGAGATGATTGGTATCAAGTTCCCCCAATCACTATACTTGTAAGAAAAAAAAGGAAGAGAGATTTGGAAACTAGCAACAAAAAATCTGGCCCAAGCTTCCGTTTGTTTCCTATAGAAAAAACAAAAGGTGATTTGAAAGATGCACGTGAAAGGTGAGAGAGAGAGAGAGAGAGAGAGATTTGGGCATCAAATTAGCCATGTCCCTCAAAATAGAAAAGACTAGGTCAAGATGGAAATACCCAGAAGTGACTAAATTCTCTGATATTTATAGAAGATAATACTAGATTATTAGTCGAGCTTCATTACAAGTAAATTTTTTTTGAAATTTGAATGTTTTCAAAATATCAAAACATTATTAATGGTTTTTTTAATAAAAAAAAAAATTACACTATATACTTGATAAGTTTTAAAAAAATCTAGATGGTTGGTAAAAATATACTAAAAAATTTTGGATAACAACTTTTTCTTAAAAAATATTGAAACAACAATATTTTAGATCAATTCGAGTCAACCTAGATTAATCTGACAAATTCACAAGCCTATTTCTACAACCATGATAAACTCACAAAAAACAACTCAAACAAATTATAAAGTTTGATTTCTAATCAACTTAATGTTGAAGGATGATATTAGAAAAATTAAAAAAAAAATCCGAGTCAATCAGGGTTAACCACTCAAACTCGCTACTCGGGTTATGAGAATGAGATAACCCTATAGAAAGCAAATTGAAACAAATTATAAAACTCAATTCCCAATAAACCCAATGTTGAAGCAAGAAATTAAAATAAAAACATTCAATAAAAAAAAAGACACAAAAAAATAACTCGAGTCGACCCGTGTTAATGTGCAAACCAGGTCATGAGACCGGGATAACCTCATAAAAAACAAACTAAAAAAATAACCCTAGTTAACCTACCAAACTTAAGGTTTCGGTCATGAGATAGCCTAATATAAAGCAACTTAAAATAAATTAAGAAGTGTAATTCTTAATCAACTTAAAATTGAATTTTTTAAAAAAATAACTAAAAAACATTACCCGAGTTAATCCAAGTTAACTCGTCAAACTCGTGACTCGGGTCATGAAACTAAGATAACCTGATAAAAAAATAATAAAATGTAATTCTCAATCAATAAAATATAGAATGATAAAATTATTGAAAAAAAAAAGTCAATTAAGTTAAACCTGCTTCTCGAGTGATAAAGTTAGAATAACTCTATAAAAAATAAATAAAAATAAATCATAAATTTAATTTTTAACAAAGCAAAAATAATAATAAAAAACTATTGAAATTAATAATAATATTATTTTGTGAGGTGACACATAATAAAACTGCACTTATGTGATCTCGTTTAGTATTTTGTTAATTAATTAGTGCTTTCTAAAGTCAATAAAGAAAAAAAAAAGAAAAAAGAAAAAAAAAATCTCTACTCGTGAATAGAGAATATGGGATAAAACAAAGGCATGAAAATTAAGTAAAATCTCGACAATGGCATCTCTACAATAAATGGACGGTGCAGTCAGTATACACTGGAAATCCATTCTGTTTTAGTTTATTTGTTAATTGATAAGGAGAAGAATATAGTCAAAAAAAGTAATAAAATAGTAGAAAGTCACTAGTTAGTGATTAGAAATGAATTAAGGGTATTTATAAATATAGTTGTCCTAGGTTTAAACCTATAATTATATTTAATTTAATTTAATTTTTAATATTTTATAAATTATAAATATGACTCATTCAGTTTTTATTTTATTTTGTTTGAATAAGTTGTATATATTAAATTGAGCTGAGATTTTTGTGAATATTATAAATATTCACGAATTGAGTTTATATTACTAATTTTTAATTAGAACTAAAATTTTAGCTCAATATATTAACTTAAAACTTGTTATAAATTATAATAAATAATTTAGATTTCATATATTAATTGAATCAATCGATTAAAACAAAAAACATTATTGCAGGAGAGAAAAAATATATAACAACAAATATATACCAGAAGAGTCAAATTAACCAGGTTTTAAAAATCCTGACTCACCATCCAACTTATAATATTAGTTTCCTAGACTTTTTTATTAACTATTATATAATAGTGTTTAATATTGTAGTAACGGTTGCTTTTTAAAATGTTGTTTTTGTTTAAAAATATACTGAAATAATATTTTTTAAAATTTATTTACGATACCAACACATCAAAACGATTTAAAAACATAAAAAAGTTAATTAAAAAAAAATTAATTTTTTTAAACATAGCTTAATCACAAAAACAACAACTAATATAATATTATCTAACTTTAATCTTGATAGTTTTTTTGAACACCAGTGGTAGATAATTCATAGTTATCAGACCCCATAGTGCTTGACGGGTCAACTTAGAATTTGGGTAATTCAGGGCCTTGATCGAGTCTGTTTTATTGAAAATTGGGGCACGTAATTAGCCTAGAAAAAACTGATCGACTTGCCGGTTCAACCTGGAACCTAGGTGATCCAGCAAAACCTGGTAGAGACCCCTTTTTTTAATCAAATGTGTTTTTTCTCCTAGCCAGATATTTTTTTCTTCACATTTTTCAGTTAATTACTAACCCATTTCAAAGTTCACTATATAAATAATAGAAGAATGTTTTATTTTTTCAATGTACAATTTGAAACCCTTCAGTATATATACTTTATATTCACAAGAAAGAAATTATGCTTTTTTAATGTGGGAGAAAAAATCTTTTTGATTTAAATACTTTAACTTAAAGAATAAAATAATATCTTTTCAACGTGAATAAAAAATCATTTTGAAATAATTTTTTAAACTTTATTATTTATAATATGTATAGTCTATATTCATATATATTACTTCTTAATTTTTTCATATAAAATATTAAAATTTTAAATATTTTTTTAATTTTTTAAGTTAATTTGAGATAATTCAGGTCCATTCGTATAATTTGAAACCTATCTCTTAACCAGGTCAACTCCATACCGGGTTTGAGAACCATGAGATAATTAGCGAAAAGTGAAAGAAACTTCAAAGATATATAAACAACCGAAAACAAGCTAGTAGAGCGCAGTACCTTTTTTTTTTTTATATTAATTTTTATTGTTTTAGGTTTTCGGTAGGAGTTTTCGCTGGGATACAATAGAGGGGGGAGGGCTTAAGTCGAAAGGGCGTTCCCACCACGCGTAGCGTAGCTTCTCCTTGTCTTCTTCGGATCCACCCTCTCTTCAACTGGTAATAATTTTAATCTATTTCTGTTTTCTTCTCCTTCGTAAATAGTCATTAGATCGCTTATCATCTCCTTCTTCTTCCTAGTTTGCGTGTAGTATCAACTTAAATAAAAAGAAAAGAGAAGAGGGAGAGATGGCAGATCGATTGACGCGTATAGCCATAGTAACCTCTGATAGATGCAAGCCTAAGAAGTGCCGTCAAGAGTGCAAGAAGAGCTGCCCCGTTGTTAAAACTGGTATTTTTCCTTTTTTTCTTTGTTTAATTCGTCTTGTTGTCTTCTTTAATTTATTGATTCACAATTTGTTCTTATTTTAATTCTCATTCTCCTCATTATTCACCTCGATTTGGCGAATCTGTTTTATTTAGCCCGTGATTGCAGCTTAGAAAGCTTTCTTATTTTCAATTTGGAGCATTAGGTTTTGTTTGAGAGCAAATAATAATAATAATAATAATAATAATAATAATAATAATAATAATAATTACTACTACTACTACTACTTCTATTGCTGTTGCTGTTGCTGTGGAATTATGATTAAGTATAAATAAGTAATGCTCTAATTACATATTACAAATCGTAGGGAAACTGTGTATAGAGGTGACTCCTATTTCGAAGATAGCTTTTATTTCGGAGGAGTTGTGCATTGGATGTGGTATCTGTGTCAAGGCAAGCTTATACTGTTCTCTTTTGGAATTCAATAATTACTGTTGTTGTTTTTGATACTTTATCGGATGTGGTATCTATGCTTAGCTTGCTTATTAGGGGATTATTTATCTTCTGATGCAGAAATGCCCATTTGAAGCAATTCAGATCATTAACTTGCCTAAGGATTTGGATAAAGACACTACCCATCGTTATGGCCCCAATACCTTTAAGTTGCACAGGTTGGCTGGCTGCCTTTTTTACCTGCTTAATAAAATGCTTTTCTAGTGAAAAATAAAAAACAAAAAAAAAATGATGCATTTGCAGGCTACCAGTTCCGAGGCCTGGGCAAGTTCTTGGCTTGGTTGGAACAAACGGCATTGGCAAGTCCACTGCTCTCAAAGTTCTAGCTGGAAAACTGAAACCTAATTTGGGTCGTTTCAATGTAATAAGCAGCCCCTTTGTATCCTTGTTCTTATTTCTACCCTATGACGATGCATTTGTGTTAGTTACTTTTTTTATTTTTCTTTGCAGAACCCTCCTGATTGGCAGGAAATTCTGACTTACTTTCGAGGATCTGAGCTTCAGAATTACTTTACCCGTATCCTAGAGGATAATTTGAAGGTAACCTTTCTGTTTGGGCACTGCTCAACTGCACTTAAAACTCTGTATTACTGCTAGATATATTACCCCCTGTTGTGAAAGAATAATGTCTGTGTCCCACACTAAACTAGGAGCCATGGTACTGTTTCCTTTGACCTATCTTGTCTGTGGACCACTTTTTCCTGAATGCTTGTAATTAAGTCTGATGATATCATTCAGATAACTGTGCTGTTAGGATTCATTCACTAAGGTGCTGTATAGACCTGTAAGATGGGATTGTCATAGATTCATGTGGTGGCGGTTGCTTTTTACTTGGAAATGTATTAAAATAATATTTTTTTTATTTCTTAAAAATTATTTTTGATATCAGCACATCAAAACGATTGGAAAATACAAAAAAAAAATTAAAAATTTTGAAGCAAAGAAAAAAAAATTTAAATTTTTTCAAAATTGCTTTTGAAACACAAAAACAATCACGCTTTTATTGTGATAGCTTGAATCACAATTTGATTTGTATGCAATATGTCATGTAAGCTTGCGCATGCCATAATTTATTCTTTACCATGCAATCACTTCCCTTTGGGAATAACCAACCCTCATATTTGAAAAAATGTTTTATGGAAACAATCATGAAATGATGTTTTCTTAAAGAATGTATTTTGACAGGTTATGATGTAAAATCAACATGAAAAATCATGTTCAGGTTTATACTTGTGTTTTCACATCCTGATTGTTTTTGTCATGCCTCTTCTTTGATATACTTGCCTCTAGTTTACTTTTTGTGTCTTCCTACTAAAATCATTCTTGTTTCATACGTAGGCCATCATAAAGCCTCAATATGTTGACCACATTCCAAGAGCAGTTCAAGGCAATGTCGGGCAAGTGCTTGACCAAAAAGATGAGAGCCACAGGAAGGCAGAACTTTGTCGTGATCTTGATCTGAACCAGGTTATAGATCGTAATGTGGGGGATTTATCAGGTGGAGAGCTCCAAAGATTTGCTATTGCTGTTGTTGCAATACAGAATGCAGAGATATATATGTTTGATGAACCTTCAAGTTATCTTGATGTCAAGCAGAGGCTTAAAGCTGCCCAAGTTATCCGATCTTTGCTCAGGGCCAACAGGTTTGACTCCATTCTTTTCTTGTTGTTAGCTTTGCTTTGCACTTTGTACTGAGGATTTAGGTTGTTAAGACTGTGCTTTCACTTCAGCTATGTTATTGTGGTGGAGCATGATCTTAGTGTCCTGGACTATTTATCTGACTTCATTTGCTGCTTGTACGGGAAACCGGGTGCGTATGGAGTAGTAACCCTTCCCTTTTCTGTGAGAGAAGGTATCAATATATTTTTGTCTGGGTTTGTTCCTACAGAAAACCTACGATTCCGGGATGAATCTTTAACCTTCAAGGTATTTTAAATCCTCTACACATTTACTTCCCTTCATTGTATTATTTTTCTGTCATTAATTTTTTTTGTTCCTTTTCCCAGGTTGCTGAGACTCCACAGGATAATGCTGAGGAGATTCAAACATATGCACGATACAAATACCCAACCATGAGTAAAACTCAGGGCAATTTCAAGCTTAGTGTTGTTGAGGGTGAATTTACTGACTCTCAGATTGTAGTAATGCTTGGTGAGAATGGGACAGGGAAGACAACATTTATCCGCATGCTGGTATTCTCTCCGCTCATCAATCTCCCTTTCTCTATCTACAACATGATCTTCTGCGTGTTTAATAAATTATTTTGTTGGCAAAACGTGCAGGCTGGTTTGCTGAAACCTGATACTATAGAAGATTCTGAATCTGAGATACCTGAGTTCAATGTTTCTTACAAACCCCAGAAGATAAGCCCCAAGTTTCAACACAGTGTCAGACAGTTACTGCATTCAAAGATACGTGATTCGTATATGCATCCTCAGTTTGTTTCAGATGTCATGAAACCACTTCTTATTGAGCAACTGATGGATCAAGAAGTTGTAAATCTATCTGGTGGAGAGTTGCAAAGAGTTGCATTATGTCTATGCCTTGGAAAGGTAAAGAAATTTTATCAGGTCTACTTATCATTTATATCCGTGAATGAAGATAAGACTTTTGGATTTGTTTTGTTTATGCTTTAATTCATGATGCTGTTCTCTTAAAGTATCCTTTTGTTTTTTAACCCCTCTGTTTCATGTGTTGAGCAGTCCTGTGACATGATAGAGTTTTTACATGTAGTGCACAAGTTTGTTAAATAGTGGTTTTATAGATTCTGATTTTTGAGAGGTTAATGTGTTCAAAATTTATGTCAAGTCAAAATGCCTTGACAATACGTTGATGATTAATGATGTGTTGATTGCTTTCTTCCTCTGTTTTACTTTACTATATCAGGCAATTTAGTCCCTTCAGTTGGACATCTTGGATTGAATGGCTTGCTACTCAGCATTCTTCAAGATTGCATTTTAATATATTTAAGGTTGCTAAATATGGTCTGGTGTGTGGTTTTCTTGATGTAGCCAGCAGACATTTATTTGATAGATGAACCAAGTGCGTATCTTGATTCTGAGCAGCGTATTGTTGCTTCAAAAGTCATCAAGAGGTTTATCCTACATGCAAAGAAGACTGCATTTGTGGTGGAGCATGATTTTATAATGGCAACATACCTGGCTGACAGAGTTATTGTGTACGAGGGACAGCCTTCTGTGGATTGTACAGCAAATTCTCCTCAGTCATTGTTGACTGGGATGAATCTCTTCTTATCTGTAAGTCCAGTATTCTCATCCCTATTCTTCATGCATTAAGGAGACAAAAGGTAAAGAAAGATGAAAACATTAATGAAGAGACCAAGTCATTGTAGATTCTGTTATAAATCCATAATGATCCATTTATGATGTCCCCTAGTGTGGTGCCCGTTTCTATTCTTACCAGTTATGATTGAGATGAAATCAAACCAAGCTTACCTGAACAGTTCACAGTTGCTTGAGTAATCTGTATTGTCCTATATGTGACACATCTATATTCTTTTAGGCATGCTTTCATCTCTCTCCCATTCACTCTTCTCTTACTCTGATGCAGCATCTGGATATCACATTTAGACGAGACCCCACTAATTTCCGGCCAAGAATCAACAAATTGGACTCGACCAAGGACAGGGAGCAGAAAACTGCTGGGTCATATTATTACCTGGATGATTGATGCAACAATTGACACAGGTCAAATTTCTTGTATTCTATGTTGCAGCAAGTGTAGATACTAGACTCTTTTTCGGCCTGCCTGGGTATTGACTGGTTTTTTAATTTTATTTGCTGTAGGCATCGCACGGATTAATTTATAATCCTGGTCAAGGTGGCACCGATTTGATTAAATTTTCTATCCCAGTCAAGTCAATGTGCTATGCTGACAAATGACTGGATTTCCTCTGCCTGCTAAGCGGCCATGGTTTCTCTTTTCGCCTAAATGAGTCTGGTGGCTGCTCATGATGATGCTTTATGATATTTTCTCCTGTGTCGAGTTTTTTGTTCGCCAGTTTTTGTTTTTATGACATTAGGTGAGTGAATCATAATGATAACAGAATCCTTTTTGGGCATTTGCTGCTTCAAGTTGTATTTTGAATAGAATTACTATTAATCAGAAGAAATAACAAAAAAAGGGGGCAAACACTGAGCTAATAGAGGTCCTTGACTGTGTTTTGTATCTTGGCTTTGGTATTCTAGCAGGATAATTAATCCTTTGAGATTTTTTAGCCCTTTTTCACTGAATTTTATATATAATTGTATTTTTAAGTCTTGATTTTATAGAAGTTAAAATAATATATATATATATATTTTTATTAATAAAAACTTTTTTTTTAAAATCTATTTTGTAAATAACATAGGTTAACTTGTTAGCTAATTCATGACTTCTTCATTGTATACAGGTAAAAATCCGTGGTCTTCATTTTGATTAAATCTCGTACATATTGAGAGTAGAAAAAAAAAATAGGTTTGAGCAATTTTTATTAAAAAAAAAATAGGAGTTTTTATGTGTGGTAATTTCTTAATCTTGGTCTAGGTGATTCTCTCTAATTAGTTATATTATCTTAGATTCTTGCTTGTATTAAAAAAAAGTCATACTCAGCTTAAATTATCTTATCCTGGAGAGTATTTATTAGGTTTATTTATATTTTAAAGGCAGATCCATCCTAAGCCACGAAGGATAGACTTATTACATGGTCTAAAAAGGATATATGATTTGCCTGGTGATTACTTTTCGTGAATGCAATATAAGAGTTAGAAGGAATGGTCGGAGTATAATATGACCGTCATTACCAAGTAAATGCTTAGCTTATAGTTGGATATTTTACGAATCTGAACTTCGACTAAAAGTTATGAGACAGATCGTTACTCCTTACTTAATCTAGAATTGATTTATTCTTAAAATTAAAATGCATGAAAGCATTAATTCATACCTGATGTGTTTATGCATGAGCAGTATGTAAAACAAATGCATGCTAAAATTAAATGATATAGACCAATAAAAATAAACAAGCAAACAATCAAATATATAAAGTTTAGTCCAACAAGATAAGTCCTCAGTGGAGTCATTGTCTTGTCGTGGCGTGTACGACATCAAATGATGGAGCCCTTTTCTAGATTGAAGGGTGTTTTGGGTTTAATCATATAGGTATGATTTGAGGGAGTCATCACCTAATATTATAGTCATTAGAAAATCTTTGATCACCTAATATTATAGTCATTAGAAAATCTTTGATCTGCGAGAGTCTAGGTAAGAGAACTAGTTGTGCAGGGGGGAGATGCATCACTCCCAGTGCACCCAACTTAAGGTAAACTATATTATTGATTGATTATTATTCTTAACTGCGTTTCTATTCGTTGGTCTCATTTAAGGTTCAAGGCAGATCTCTTTTCGTGAAGAAGATTCTAACTTATCGGGTTAAATCCTAACCGTTCTAAAGCTTAATTTTTAGCATCATATTTATTTATTTTTTATTTTGTATACATGAGGGTATATGTAACAACTCCTTGTACTAAATAAAACACCAATCATATATCAAATGGAAAACATAGTATTTTTTTAATAGTTTTCATATAAAAATCTACCGAAATATAACTTGTTATTCACATATAATATGTTTACACTTCTAATATCCCACATTTCTTAACTCAATCATGACCCAATTGTTTTAGGTCTCAATCCCACAAACATCATTATCATCATCATCACAACCACAATATTTATAACATATATTGAACAACAATTATTATTATAGAGGAATAAATGAGATATACATGCATACATGGAACATGATTGTATGAATTACATAGTTAAGTTCATCTATTCAAGTTTAAACAGTAATTATACAAATTAAGTTATATAAATGTTTTAATATTCCAAAATACAAGGATATACTCCTTATAACTAGATAACAAAAAGTGAGCAAAAGCTAGGATCTATTCCTGTCGTGCATGCTATGATCCTGAAACAAAATACATATTATTGAAAACATGAATATCACAATAAGTATAGTAACACAAATATCCAACAATTAAAAAAAAACATGTATTCATATTCTATTCACTTCTCTCTTTTTGTTTTTCATTGAGACTTTCTCATTTAACTACTAAAACTGTTTCACCTTCCATTTTGAACTTTTATTCAAGATTCTATAAAATCAACCACAACTATTTCTGCCTAACACATTACCGATACCAATTACATCGGTATTATCATCACCCTATAGGCATCGATGCATGACGATCCCCTTACCCGGGACCTTAACGTACACTAAATGTATGTTAGTCGATCATGGTGATCCCCTTACTCGGGATCCTAACATACACTAAATGTATGCTAGTCGATGCCCTATAGGTATTGATACATGGTGATCCCCTTATTCGGGATCCTAACATACACTAAATGTATGCTAGTCCACGCGCCATAAACATCGTTACATGGTAATCCCCTTACCTGAGATCCTAACTGATTAGTACTTAAAAGTGTATTTTTATCAAGGTTTTATATCATCCTTTTGCATTTGAAGTATCAATAACTCCTTAACTAAAGTATGTTTTATAATAACAAGTTTGAAACTATAAGATACCTTTAATTTATGGCAAATATTCATCTTAAATGCAGGCCTATCACATAAATCAAAGGATTGATTGATGAGTTGAACTACTGAAATTGAGAAGACAAAGAGAGGGTTAAGCTTAGAAAAGAGATGCTGGTTCAGTCCAAACTGTAACACTGTTTAGTCATTGGGTCATATCTGGAGCTGTAGATCTTGGATTTCAATTTGGTTTATATGGCTAGAAAGCTAAGACATAGGCCTAAAACATTCATGGAAGTGCAAGACTCAATTCTATTGTTTGGAAGTCCAAATCTTAGCAACAATGGAGAAGTCAGAATCTATCCTGCAGCCCAGACACTGTTCAACCTATATCTCGAGTTCTAGAAGTCCAAATGCATTGATTCTTTTTTTGTTGGAAAGCTGAGACAATATCCTAGAACTTTCATGATTTAAGTCTGTTCAAATTCTGACGTTATCAATGACGTTTTGTTCAGACAAGAAGATAAGGATTGTCACCAAGTCAAGATGTGGCCATCCACTCAACAATTAGTCATCAAATCAATAGTTCCAAATTTTAGCCTATAAAAGAAGGCATTTGCCATGCATTTAGACATCTTGGTTTTTAGATCAAGATCATGTTCTTGCTCTCTCTCTTTATATTGTTATAATGCTGAAGTTTTGTTTATATTAATCTCTTGTTCATACTTTTCATTTCCTTGCCTTTACTTAGTTAACTTATATCTTATTTATGTTCTTATATTGTTTATTTATGTTTCTATTCTGCATTATGTTTAGCTAAGTTTATTATGTTAAGGTGAAAAGGTTACACTAATAGTGTAAGAATAAGTATAATATAAACTCAACATGGACCTTAATGTTTGATACTAACATGTTTTATATTTGTTATCTTGTTCACTTTTAATACTTTGCTTGTTAAATGATTAATCTAGATTTATGTTGTATAACCCTTGCTATAACAAATACTTGGCACTTTCATAACCTAAACTGTATGGTATAACCGACACCTGTGCTATGAAAGGAACTTGTTTTGTTGTTAACATAAGTTATAATCATGAATGCCTGACAACATTTACAAGGATTAGAATTATTCGAATAAGATAACTAATGTAATCATGTTAACAATTTATAATCCGATTGGAACCTTCTTTGTGTGTGGTTTCCAGTTGAATAATAAGAGTTTATACTATACTTGTTTGAAATACCATTAGTGGATCCTCTAACCTTGACAATTACTTTTATCATTGTTTAATCCTCACATTAATCTTACATCTCAAAGTTCTCATCAACTTGTTGTTGTTGTTGTTGTTGTTGTTGTTATTTATAATTTATATAGTTAACTTTCTTGTGGTTTGACCTCGGTCTTGCCGGGTTATTTATTACTTCGACACTCCTGCACTTGGGAGAAGACATCAATCTTTTGGTCGTGTCACTAACATACACTAAATGTATGCTAGTTCATGCGACATATCATACTTCTCATATTTTCTATGTCAGCGATACTTCCATTGCTTGGTAATTCACACAAAAGATCATTCACCTTGAACACATATACATTTGGGATACTATCCGAAATAACAACATAATGATGCAAACTTTCATTCTTTTATATGATATCCAACATTTGCTAATTCACATTTCACATCAATAACATCTTAAATCATGAAATTTAATTAGAAAGCATAGGTGCGGATCACCTACCTGCAGTAGAAACTCTTTTCGTGCTCCCCTGTTGTTGTTAATGCACCATACCTATTGTCCCTCCTGTAATCACATATATATCTCATAAATTATCCTTATTTAAGGATACATTTCATAATAACCATATTAATAGCAAATATAGGTTTTTCTTTCAATTATTCCTTTCTTTATATTTTACTTTTTTTTTTCTCATTTCACTCATTAATATTGTCATTCCTTGTCCGACCATAGTTATCATTACAAGTTTCCATTTTTAATATGACTCATTTCTTTTGGAAGCTAAGATATAATATCATATGTTTCCTGAGGGAAAGGATCCAAGTTTCACCTTTAATGCGTCTAGATAATTGTTTTAGTGACTTTCCGAATCTGACAACAGAGGTTGCATATCGACCTCTCCTCAGATTTCTGACTATATTTGAAGTTTTAGGACTTTGTTTCAAGCGAGATTGGTCTCGTTGGAAAGCTAAGACATGAGGCTACAAGTTTTCTAAAGAAAGGAGAACCTAGTTCTTCCCCCAAGACACTCGAAATTACTCATCAACGAATTAGACCTACTGCCCTATAGGGTCTGTCATGACCCAGTCTCGGTTGGTGATTCATAACTGGAGTTATATAGCTCCAAATTGAGTAAGACCAATTTCCTTAGTTATTCAACATCCAAAACTACAATTCCTATGAAGGAACCTGATTCTAATTATCTCATCCTCCTACTCGAATTCTCTTTGAAAGGCAGGAGATGAATCTGTCTAGATTCGTCAACCTTTCCATATACACACAACATCCGTAATTCATCTTTCCCTCTTTTATCTCAATCCCTAGCCATATCACATGCCATATAAGAGTGTCAAAAATATATTTTAAGAGCCGATTTACTCTAGTTATTTCAATCTTCCCTCTAGACATCAAAATAGAATATTTTTACCGATTTTACTAACTTTTCGAACAATATGCTTCTAAACACAATCCTTGCTATTTCAACATGTATTTTTTCTCATTTTGACACAATTAAACACACGTCATCAAGCTAAATATGTCAAATTAAACATCCTCCCCCTTTGATACATAATTGACCGGAAGCTTGGCCTTAAGGAACCAAGAGTTCCCTCATTCATTTCATGCTAATTTCATTTAATTTACACACACATTCACATAAAAAACAACTTTTTATAATAAATTCAATAAGAAAAACCACAATTTGCCCCTTTTCCCTCTTTACTCTTCATATGGTTGGCCACCCAAATACCCATGCATTTTCTTTGATGAATCATCATGATTTCATGCCCTCAATCACATACAACACATGAATTAACTTAATTTTAACAATTAATATATTTCCCCAATTCAAGTCTAAGAATCCTAATTAAAAATTCAACATTAAAGCATCAATTCGTAATCGAATTCGAAACAACTTATAGAATCTTGTTTAGAACTCCTTACCTAGTAAGAATTAAGGTCTCGATCCTCAACTAGTCGAAAATTTTTGCCTCCCTTTTTCTAATGACAGCCGACCCTCCCTCCTCTCTCTACCTTCAAAATTTCTTCTTAATCCTTGCTTACAAATATTGATTCTACCTATAAACCCTTAATCTTGGATGGGTTATTGAGATTTTTGATGTTTCTCTCTTGATTTGGCAAGAACAACATCAAAACTCCCTCCTTCTTTTTTTTTTTTTTTTTTTTTTTATAGCTGTTGTCAACTTTAATGGGCAAGAGATGTGTATTTATACCCCATAATTTCTCTTATTTGTACTTAGACTCCATTTCCTTTGAGTCTATTATTTTTTCCCCCACATCTTTTTTCTTATAATTAAGTTATACCTCTTTTCATTTCTTATAATTCCACCCCTCAACTTTTTATTTTAGTTTATTTTTTTTAATTTAATTCAACTCTCAGTATTTGCAGGTTAAATTTATAATATCTCAAAATATTTCATCCGAAAATTTATATCTGAAAATTTTTGAATTCCTGTTTTATTTAAATTTGTACATGAATTTCTTCACTTTTTTTCATTTATTTAGTTTGTAATTTAAGCAAACATTTATTTCCCAGGATTTACACTATACTTTATAGTGTAATTTTATACTACCAAATATTAAAGTCTATAATTAAATCCTAATACTTTGAATACTAATTAAAAAATTAATTGTTATGAGATTTTTGATATTTTTGCCAAATTCTAATCGATAATCATAAACAGGTTACAATATCCATTCTATATTTTTAAAACATGATAAAAATAAGATTGTTTTTTTTAGAAAATATACATGAAAAACCTTTAGGATTTAACTGTATGCAATTAAAACATTTAGTTAATTAATTATTTTTTTTATCTTTTCCCTTTTTTCCCCATCTATTTAATGCAAAATAAAAAAAGTAATAAAAAGAAAATACAACACACATGCATTCTTTTTTTTTTACTATAGTTTTTACTTACATACCCCACAATTGATACTCCAACCTTTCGATTTAAGTAACATGAAAAGGTTCAGGGGTTATATATACTCTTGAACCACTCAAGTAAAAAGGCTCACAGTTTCTATTTTCTAAGTATTTGTATTTTAATTCTTAGAGCATATATCATACAAAAACAAGAACAAACACTCTTGTTCTTATAATTTAAAGCTCATTTTTTTTATTTATTGTATTTTTTATTATTAAAAATCACTGATTTTATCATCGGAGGGTCCTTAAACCCCACTAAAAGGGATTGTTTTTGTGTTTGGGCTTCTACTACTAACCATTAACTTTGTGAACTCTGAAGAAGGAAATATTGACGTGAACATATGATTATTCATTATCTAAGCACAAAAAAACCCCATTCTTGGGCATATTTGAATTTGAAACATCAACAATTGACATTGTCTGTTGAAAATTGATTAGAAAGCCATCAATTATTCTTCCTAAACTAATTTGACATCCATTATCAGCTATCAATGAAAGACAATCAAGATTCCCTTGGAAACATCAGGCCTTGCCACCCCAATAAGTCCTAACACATGATGTAGCTCCCTCAATCTCAACTCCTTAACCATAAGTTGTCCCCTCTGCCACGAGACAATTATATTATCCAAAAGAGGTTGGGCAAAGCAATTTGGAGAGCTTTCCACCCCAACAATCTCCTAGTTCCTTTAGAGATCATTCTCATTGACGTGAAGCTCTACTAATAAATGGTCACCTAGATATGATCCCTTTGACCACAATGAGATAAAAGTTAGCTATCAATCCTATTGTTCCACGCTAAAATTCTCTAACTCTTATAGCCTATTAGACAACGTTTAGGGAGAAGTTTGACTAGTTCTAATTTTATATTTATGATGTGACTAGTTAAAGTTGCTTGGTTAAATTAGTTAGTTGTTCTTTAATCAATTTTTTTTTATCTCTTTAAAAGATTCTTATAATTGTTTAATATTAAACTTTGTACTTAGCCATAATTAGGTCTCTAGCATCACGATTTTAGGGTTTGCCAATTTTAAAATGGTTTTAACCTTAGTGTTGCTAAAGACATCACCAACATCCTTATATGTGTTATACTATTGTTTTAAATAAGGATTGAAATTCTTCTCTTGCCTTTAGTATTGATCGAGATCCAAATACTTTTGGATCAATTATACTACGTGTTTTTCATTTCTTCCTTCCAACAAGAAGAATCTACAACTATGAACTTAATTCTAAGTAGAGTGAGGTAACAACCTAATAAAATCAAATAGAGTTTAAGGATATCATGAACATCTATCATATTATTCATGATCAATTTCAACTTACCTTTTCATATGTGATAATTAATAATTATTGTTCTTATTTGGTTGACATACAAATGTTTATTTTTTGTGTAAACAATGACCTCATATTCTTTTATCTCTTAAATGAAGAAATATTCCCCCTATCATATTTACACTAAACTTGATCGATTGAATCAACCAACTATGACATAACAAGTGACATTATTCATCAAACATATTGATCATGTTTAAAAATGTATTTGATGTATCAATCATTTTAATTTAAAACAATATGATCTCTAGCTTTTATACGTGTTACTTAAAGCCTTACATATTACACTTGATCATTTATCTCTTGCATAAAAAAAAATTCATAATTCCTCTTTTAAAACCTAAAGACTTCTTCGTAGAAGACTAATTAAAAACCCTAAAAATTATCCATCTTCTCAAATATTACTAAAATGGTAGCCTGAAGCACTATTCCTACGAAACCTATGTTAATAGCTCATTATTAAAATTACATAGACTATTTAATAGTTGGTCCACAATTAGTGTTACAAAGAATATGACTAAAATGGTAGCCTAAAGCACTATTCCTACAAAACCTATGTTAATAACTCATTATTAAAATTACATAGACTATTTAATAATTGGTCCACAATTAGTGTTACAAAGAATATATAAAAGGAACATCTTGGTTTATTTTTTAAGAAGGTTTTTAAGAAATAAAAGGATCATCCTTTCATTTTGGACATTGAAAAAGAAAGACTTTTCTTTTAAGATGACCATGTCAACTTGAATGTTTGAAAGAAAATCTTTTCTCAATGACCCAATGTTGCTATAACTAAATATATGAAAAGGTTGGAAAGAATGTAATATCATTTTTAGTGAATAATAAAGGTATCGAAATTTTTTTGACATAATTCAAATATCCAAAGTCACTTAAAAGCCTAACAAATATTTTTTTTCTACCCTCTCTATATTCTAATCAAGTTTATAACACATTTTTAATTAGGTATGAATTGCAAACCATTACCTTATATGATTTGATATAATAGGTATTCTTGACCTAGTTGGTGTGGAGCTTATACTTTCACATATATTAATATCAGTCCTTTTAAGGACTTGGTGTTTGGCACATTTGAATTCAATATGCCGATAAGGAAAGGGGAAGAAATAAACATCCTTTCTACCATTAAAAAACATAGTCTTTTGGCTATACAAGGATGTAAAGATCTTATTATTCGAAGTAAAAAAATCTTACCAAAGCATAACTACAAATGACAATAACCTAAATAAAGAGCAGGATTGCAGACTTAGGGTTTTTTTTTTACTGAGTCACATCTATTAAGCTTTAGAAGAGTGTTATGTTAAATGTGAAGGAGAACCTTTTATGATAAAAGAAAGCATTTATAGGGTACTTTGGTAGGTTTGGGAGTGGACAACTATCTATTTCCTAAGGTTCAGTAATGTGGAGACGAACCTAGATGCAAACTCTTTGTTTTAGGAATAAATTTATTAATGTCATCTATCTATGAGTTGCCTTATAGGGATTATACAAAATTCTTCCTAATCCTCACAAATAGGAGTGGCCTTGTAATATCTCTATTGGCTTCAATGAGGATACATTCTTTATGGATATTGCTTCTCAAGCACCAAATGGTAGATATAAAATGAGAGGAAAACACTATAATTTAAAAAAGTATTTTGACATGTTAGGATCTACATTTCTAGTTGGTGATAGACCATGTTTCAAAGAAAAATTAATATTCTTGTAAACCTTATCACTATTCTTGTAAACCTTATAACCCTTATATGATGGCTATATAATTAGGGTTCCTTTAAGGTATACCATTCTCCCATGCTCTATGTTAAGAATAAAATTGGTTTGAATAAGATAACCTTCAATAGTCTAGATCAAGTTAATGAAGTGACTTAGCAGTAAAGTTTTATTTCACGTACTTTTAAGTAAAGGACTTCTCATTAACTATGAGTTTTCAATTAAGGTTCTTTATATATATATATATATATATATAAAAGAAGACCTTAGACCTCATGTATAATAAGACTTCATTAGAGGATGTGGCAGTAAGGTTTTTTTTGGAAAAAAAAAACTATAAGGTAAGGGAAAGATCTTTGAAAGCCCAATTACAAGATCAAGTAAAAAACATACACATAAAGCCTTAGGTAAGAGCATTTGTCTTTAATTGCTTTAATTTTAATTTTTTATTTATTTTATGGTTTTATTATATCTTCTTGGTGCAGTTCCTCACCTTGTTATTCATCCCTAACCTTAACAGACAATTAATCCTATTATGCCTTAAAATCTTCCATCATTTGATAAAGAAAAAAAAGGATGAAGCTCATATTATTAATTTTAGGATCAGACCTTGGATAAAGTTCTTTAATCAAATTATCTCAGCACTCATATACTATTTAAACTTTGTCTTACCATATTTCTTTATTTATTATAACAATTAGTTTTTCTTGTTGCATATTCTCCTCTTGTTCCTATTACATAGATGATAACAATAAAGGTTTGTTACGCTTAACATCTTTAATTGAGTGTTACTCTTTCGTTAAAAAATGTGCCACCTTCTACTGTAATGATTCCTAAAGAATCTCAACCATCCCTTATTGATATGGAAAGAAACCCTTTGACTATATGCTTCTACTAAACCTGGGTATACTTCATCACTTATAACTTTCCATTCCTATACAAGATGATTTTTCCATAGTGATACTAGAGTAAAAAAACCCACTTGTTACTAAAGCTAAATCTTTCAAACCCTCGATAATAAAATCTCTTAGGGTACATATGTTTTTTGGTTAAAGGGAATGCATCTTAATATAAGCTTTTTTTTACAGGGTTGATGCTATGTTGAGAAAGTACGTTTTCAATTCAAAAGAGAATAATAGTGAATAAGAAAGTGAAAGGAATTAGAATCCTAACACAATTGCTCCCAATATCTTAGAAGTCTCATAATTTAATGATTTAATAAGTGGTTTTCTCTTCTTGCTTTTATGGTATAAAATAGATACAGACGAGTGGAATGTAACCTAGAAGAAAAAGAGCTCATATCAATAGTTGGTCCAATTTTAAATTATCAAATAACTAACATTCTTAAAGAGTCTATAAGAGGTGAAATCTCTTGTCTTCCCATGAGTAATTGATTAATGACATTATACTCCTATTTAAAAAGTTGTTATATCAAGCTAACTAGCCATAATAGCTCTTTCTTCAAAATAAAGTGTAAGTTTGTATTATTAACTTAAGTCATAATCTTTTATAATTTTAATGCTAATAGATACTTTCACATATTGTGTAATTAGAGAGCTTTAGATAATCTATTTTCTCAAATCTTGTCCCCTTTACCAATGAAAATTTCTTCTACTAAATTAGAGCATGATAAAGACATCAAATCAAAGAAAAGTTCGCTTACCAATGTCAAGGAGATCCTAGCCATACTTGCCCTAGGATATAGTGTTTTAGGAGATTGAGTCACCACTAATCTCTTAGTGTAGCATTTAAAAGGAATCTCTTAATAATCTTTGTATATTAGATCATAATATATGCAAAGCTTTAGTGTAGCTATATTTAAGTATCAATCCCCTTTCTAGCACTAAAGAATCCATAATAAAGTTTATAGTTATAAAGTTGTTCATGAATTTTTTTTTTCATCTGAAGGTTGTCCCAAGATATTTAGTATTTGATAGTCTAACAAGCTTGCTAGTTTCTCAATGATGCATTAGCACAACTCCAATTCTAAAATATTGTCAATTTGGTGAGACTTTGATGAAAACTCATTGATTTATTATCAAACATATTTTAGGGTTAAAATTATCGTCCTAGTTGTATGTCGATCCATAAAAGAGACACATCGACCTAACCATTAAAACCAAGTTTAATAAAAACATCGTCATTTTTTTTTATAGAAATTTTGATGAAAACTCGTAAATGTAATTTTTTTCTTTATTCTTAAAAAATAAATATTCATAATGAAATTGTGTATTAAAGCCATCGACATGCAATATAACAAATTAAAAATGACATCAACTCCTAATATAACAAATATAAAATAACATCCATAACCCATTTGACAATTCAAAAACAACATCCATACAACACTTAGAGCGTGTTTGGCAGTGTGGTTGCGAGTGCTTTTCAAATAACTTTTTGTGCCAAAATGCATGCCAATGATGTTTTTTCATTTTTTAAAAATCATTTTTGATATTAGCACATCAAAACGATCCAAATGTACAAACCATATTAAATTTTAGCAAAAAAAAAAATTTCAAATTTTTTGGGAACGCGGGTTGAATCGCGTTCCCAAACGCTTCCTTAACAATTCAAAAACAACATCAACACACATTAAATTTCACATAAATACCAAACTATTACACCTTAGATAAAACTATTGCAACCTAATCCTCTCAACCCTATCGCAAGGTATTGATTCCAACCTTATTGTACCTTGAAAAATAAATTATCGCGACACCATACCCTTGAGTTGCCAGTTTTCATATAAAAGTGTGAACACCAACCCTTATTTTACAACAATCATCCACAATAAATTAGCAATCAATAAAAAAAAATTTAACAAATCCAATATTCAATAACATGTTAAAATTGTTCAAAGATTCATCTGGGGTTCAAAATTAACCTTTTGTAGTTGTTGCGATAGCCTATAAACTACTAGAGCAATAAGTGGATAGTGTTGATTTTGGTAAGATTTTGATGAAAACTCATTGATTTATTATTAAACATATTTTAGGGTTAAAAACATCATCCTAGGTGCACATCAGTCTCTAAAAAAAGGGCCCATCAACCTAAATTTTTAAATCAAGTTTAATCAAAACATCACTAATTATAAAAAAAAGACTTTATGAAAACTCGTAGACGTAATTTTTCCTCTTTGTTTTTTAAAAAATAAATATTCACAATGAAATTGTGTTGTAAAGCCATCAACACATAATATAACAAATTAAAAATGACATCAACTCCTAATATAACAATTCAAAAACAACATCCATAACCATCGTAACAATTCAAAAACAACATCCACACGCAACTTAATAATTCAAAAACAACATCAACACATCAAATTTCATATTGAGACCACACTTCAGATAAATCTATTGCAACCTAATCCTCCTAACCTTATTGCATGGTATTGATTCCAACCCTATTCCACCTTGAAAAATAAATTATTGGCAACATCATACCTTCGAGTTGCTTTATAGCGGTATGAACCCCAACTTTTATTTCACAACAATCATCCACAATAAATTAACAATCAATAAAAAATATCAAAATAACAAATGCAATATTCAATAACATGTTTAAATTGTTCAAATATACATTTAGGGTTTGAAATTAACCTTTTGGAGTCGTTGTGATAGCCCAAAAGTTACTAGAATAATAGGTGGACAATGTTGGTGTGAGACTAACATGTGATGACATGTCGAGGAAGCTATCGGTGCATGGATCCAAGCTTTAGTGAGGGTTGTTGTATGTGATCCACTTGATTGGGCACACATCCTCTTTATCTTTTTTTTGATCAAATGTTAGAAATTTTATAGATAAAAAAAGAGCTAGCTGAAAAACTAGCAAGCCAAATATACACATGTACATAGCTAGTAGAGACATGATCCCGGCCAGCATAGAAGAAAAATAAGTCAACCCAAAGAAAAAGAACAACGATTATTTTAGGAACCCAAAATCAAAGGTGCCTAAAATAACCGGGCAAAAGACAGCCCATACACAAACTATCTGCTTAGGAAAGCCCAAAGCATATACATATACAAAAGATGTTAAGGCGAGCCACATAAATTATAAACTACAAAACCATGATGGTGAGCCCAACCACAAGTTGCAGCACGTAAAAATACATGCACTGCCAAGACGCTCCATGCACGCCCAAGACTTCTGCATTTATTTACAAGACGTCTCCAGTAATTAAAAGACGAATAGAGGAAGAACCCACCTGCACTGAAGAACCCAACCATAGAGGATAATAACACCAGCAATGTAGAAACTAGGTGTAACACAAAGCAAAACCCCCGGGCCCACCAACTGGCTGCAGCACGTAAAAACCATGCATGCCTAAACTTCACCATGCAAACACGTGAAGAAAACGAATGCCATGAGGAAGAGAAACCATGAACAACGAAATAAAACCATGCAGGAGACATCAACAATGGACAGGGAACTTCTACCAAGTGAAGACAAGTCAGCGAAAGAATGCCTGAAACACAGGGCTGAGACCACCAGGCGCCCATGCTAAGATGATCAGCCAACAAGCAATTTGAATGGGTCTGTTTCATGAAAATGGAAGATAGTATAAAACAAAATTTGAAATCTTCTGAACACAACATCAACTTCCCTAGTTTTCCCCTAAAAAACCCTCATGTTTCTTTCCTCCCAGATGAGATATACTGTGATAGCCAGGGATACTCTTCTCATCCTAAACTCCATATTGCATCGCGAAGCAGACAACCCAGGAATTGCACTGTTCAGAGTAAACATTCTCCTGCCAATCTGCAGCCAAGATTTTATCTTATCCCACAAACCACCCGTCCAAACACAAGCAAAAAACAAGTGACTATGAGATTCCACGCTGTTGTAACCCATTTTTGGGTCCCCCCACAAAAATATAAATATATAGCCGGAAGAAATTAGAAAAATAATAAGAGGTGGGAGTGCTTAGAAAAGAATCAGAAAAATTGATGAAGGAGGTTCAGAAATACAAGGAGTGAAATTTTTTACAGGATATACTTGAATGATGAGAGCCCTGTTAGAAAAGAAAAATTAATTTTGAAGAGAAAAGGCCAAAATTGGATGTTTATGGACTCAATTGGATTTTATTGAAGGTTTAATTGAATTTATAGAGGATTTGATTGCAAGAAAAATTGATTTTTAAGTCAATTTAGGCTTTAATTGGAAGAAATTAAAGTTCTGGGGTCGAATTATAATTTTTGAGAGTTGATTTGGTTAAATCAGGGGTTAAATTGAAGAAATTGAAAGTTTGTTGATCAATTGAGGGTCAAATTGCATAAATCAGAGACCAAGGACCGAAGTGAAACACACGGCCAACTATGGGGGGCGGAGACCGAAATACTGTTCCTCTTTCTTCTTCCCCCGAACATGCAGCGGGGAAGAAGGAAAAAGGAGCTTTTGTTTAAATTTTGTCGGGGCCTCTCTCGCCTGGAGCCCACCAACCAACCCGAGGCCCCATGCCGTTGGAGCCGAACCTCGACAGTAGCACCCAATGATCGACCAACCGCTGCGTGCCCTGCTCCCCATGCGCAATGATGCCTTCCCCGCTCCCCCTTCTCCTATAAATACTGCTCTTAGCAGCTGTATTAGGGGGGGATTTTTTGGAAGAGAGAGAGGGCTGTTTTGAAAGACACAGGGGGAGAGATTTTTTGAAATTGATAGAGGAAGAAGTTTGCAACAAGGAGAGTTATGGTGAGAGGTTGAGAAGAGAGGAAACGAAGCAGCAAAGGACTGCTCGCCACCAAAGATAGCTCACCACCTTCTTCCCACACGCCGCGCCACCATTGAAGAAAAAACAGGAACCTTCACCTCTACGCAGACGAAGAACGAAGCAACAAAACACAGCAACACCACCAGGAACAGAGCACCTCATCATCACCACCAGCTGCCATTGTCTTACCCGCCAGCAACACCACCGTGAGAAACAGAAGGAAGAAAGGGAAGCAGGGGAGAACAGAGCTGAAGAAAAGACGCATAGTAGAAAAGGAAGGAAGGCCGCCACCACCAGCGCCTCCACGAAGCAGCGGCAGGGAGGGAAGAACATCGCTGGCAGCAGAGAACACCCGAGAACCAACAAAGAAGGAGCTGACAGAAGAAAACAGGGAAGGAAACCAGAGGCTGGCGCCTCTGCACGGGGAAGAGGAAGAGAAAACAGCTGCTGTCCCCGGCTTCCACAGCCATCGGCCACCATCCAAGCCACCCCCGGTCGGCCACCACCAGCACCACCGCGAGTGTACGCCATTGCCACCGTCTTCAATCACCGTTTCCGCCACCAGGTTTGCTCCCCACGTCGCTGTGCATGCACCATTTCCTTGCATTTCACTGTTCAAGTGAAATATAATTCACTTGAACAGTGAAATGCTATTTTACTGTTCGTGCAATATAATTCACTAGTTACTGTGCATATGCACAGTAACTCGGTGACTGTGCTGGTGCGCAGTAACCAGTCTATGTTTGTTTTGGGCTGGAACCCCAGCCCAGCCCATGCTGCTGGGCTGAGTCCAGCCCTGTAGAAACCAGGCCCCAATTTATTTCGGGCCGATTTTGGTCCAGTTTTCTTTTGGGCCGGGTCTGGCCCGCTCGAACAAAAATTCTTCAAAAAAATTATTTCAAAAAATATGTGATTTTCTGTAATTTTATTACTGTATTTTGATCAATATCGGTTTGTATTTTTATACTGTAAAGATACAAATCCGGTATTAAAATAATCGGTTTTTGTCAAGTTTTCAAAAAAAATGTTTTGTTTTCATGTATACGGCCTAGTCTCTTCAATATATATATATATATATATATATATATATATAAATATTCTAACATCATATTTTCACACAACAAAGAAAATTTCAAAAAACAATATATGTATTAACATGCATTTCGGCTTTAATAACCAGTTTATTAAAACCATGAGAACTAGGCCAATATTTCAAAAATTCTAAAAAAATCTTTTTGTCTTCTTTTAGTATCTGGGATTATGAATTTATACATAAAACATATTCCTGATATTAAAAATATGGTTTTTTTTACATAGATATTAGAACGATTAGGTTTTATCCGATAAGATAAGGACCTCCTTATTGAGGAGGACTTTTCTCGAACCATAGACGGACCAACAACTAGGAAACACAACGAGACCTTGAATTTTATCAGACAAATAAACAATGCAGCTTACCTTAGGTAGGACGTATTTGGGGTGCTAATACCTTCTCTTTACGCAACTAGTCCCCGTACCCAATCTCTGAGACAAGTTAGGGTTCCTAGTGACCATAATACTAGGTGGCGACTCCCATTCCATTTTCTACAAATAAAAGACAATATTTTCTTGTCTCCCCACATTTGCCAGATAGATACCATACACATTTCCTAGATTTTAAAAGTGGAATACTCGCCGCGACGCCGCACACCCGCGACACATGCCATGCTGCAGAAAACACAAGCAGGATCAAGAGGGATGAACCTCAATCGGTCACGTGTTCGAAGTTTGCCCAGGATAGCCAGCCAGAGGATGAAACTGTACTTAGGCAGGGACCACTACTCCCAAACCACTCGATTCCATGAGACAACTGATCCAATCGGTCGAAAGAAGTTATATGCATGGTGAAGGAATGGGCCAGCAACAAAAGACCACTGACTCATCAAGGATATGTTCACCTCTGAGTCCCCACAATGCTGAGAAAGGAGGTCCCTTACAGAGAGGATAACTTTCCACAATGGGGAAGAAGATGAATGTGTTTGAACAGACCAAACAATGCCACTCCTCAAATAAAAATGATGAATCCAGCGAATCCACACTGAGTCTGTTTTAAGGTGAATATTCCAGAGCTGTTTACCAATAAAGCTTCGGTTGCGGGCTTTGAGATCAAATAAGCCAAGACCACCTTCTGTTTTAGGCATACAAATAGTCTTCTAGGCAACCAAAGTTGAGCTATTTCTATTGACATCTCCAGTTCATAGAAAGTTTTTGCAGATGCTAATAATATTCCTCAGTACAATGTTAGGGATGGGAAAAATATTTAGCCAGAAATGAACTTTCCTAAACAGAACAGACCGAAGGAGTTCTAAACGCCCAGCATATATAAGATATTTGCCAATCCAACCTTGGATTGACGACTTCAAATCCAGTAGAAGGGGCGAGAACTGGCTGGCTAGAAGCCTATGGGGACTCAGAGGGACCCCAAGATATGTGAAAGGGAAGCTACCTTCTCTGAAGCCCGACATAAAAAGAATAACTTGCTTTTGAATAGTGCCTACTCCCCCAAAGAAAATGGATGATTTTTGCGGGTTTATATCCAAACCAGATGTCTAGCCAAAAAGTGATAGCTGTAGAGGAGGCATTGAACCGAATAGGAGTCACCACGAGAGAGAAGTAGAACGTCATCTGCAAAAGCAAGGTGACTGATACCTTGCAACTCACACTTGGGATGGAAACAGAAGCCCTCCTGTTGAGAAGCTAGCTTGAGCATTCTGGAGAAATACTCCATACAACATATGAAAATGTATGGGGATAATGGGTCCCCCTGTCTAACGCCACTGTTCCCCAAGAAGAAACCATGAATGTCTCTATTAACTGCAATAGAGAAGGAAGCGATGGACACACATTGCATTACAAGGGTAACAAACTTGGCTGGAAGGCCAAGGTGGCAGAGAAGGTTTTCTATAAATCCCCATTGGATAGAGTCGAATGCTTTTTTAAAATCAACTTTCAACAAACAACGAGGAGATGATCTCTTCCTGCCATATTAACAGAGGAGCTCTTGCACAAGATTAATATTGTCACTCATAAACCTGCCACCTAAGAATGCATTCTGCATGGGGCTAACAATCTCCTTTAAAACGTGAGCAAGACGACCAGCAAGGATCTTGGCGATCACTTTGTAAATGACATTACAACAGGATATAGGCCTGAAGTCTGAAGGAGAAGAGACATTCACTAACTTGGGGACCAAAGAAATAATAGAATGATTAACCTACTTAAGGAGACTGCTCGAATTGAAGAAGTCCTGCACCGTTGCACAAAAACCCCCACCCACAACAGACCATGCTTATTTATAAAATAAGGAGGAATAGCCATCAGGCCCCGGGGTTTTATCATTGCCAATACTGAAGACTGTCTTGCGTATGTCCTCATGAGACATAGGAGATAAGAGGAAGTTATGTGAACTAGAAGGAAGACATGGGCCACATCTAATAACTGCACTGTCAAGGGGAGTGGTGATTCTGGATGTGCCTAAGAGGTGCTGGTAATAGGCAACAAATTCATCGCCTACTTGCTGTAAAGAGGTGCTAAGACCACCATGGTTGCACATAATAACAGAGATGAAATTCCTCCGATGGTTCTGACCCATGAGAGCATAAAAAAACTTTGAGCTTCTGTCACTATGTTAAAGAAAAGTGTATTTGGTCTTCTGACTGAAGAACTGTTTCTCTGTAAATTTTAAAGTAGACAATTTAGAGCAAAGGAGACGGTTTTGAGCATGTAAAAGTTGGTTATCCATGTCCTGTTGTCATGCATATTGATGCTGCTCTAGCTCAGATTCAAGCCGTGAGACTCGTTCTAATATATGCCTGAAGTGAAGACGATTGAGCTCCTTCAAATGCACTTTTAGAAGTTTGAGATGGCGACATAAAATGTACATAGGGGTGCCATATACAGGGAGAACTAATGGGAAGAGACCAACGACAAGAACTGAACATGTGAAGCCCACATGTTAAAAAATTTAAAACAACATCTGCCCTGCTCAAGAGGACCCAAACGGACTGCTGTAGGAGAATGATATGTAAATGCTCCAGGAGGGCCAAAGTGAACATGAGTGATATGATTCAAAGAAGACCATGAAGGGTTGATCATAACCCGATCAAGCTTGCTCCAAACAAAGCCATTTGTCCAACTAAAATGGCAGCCAGTGAAGTTGATATCATGCAGATCAAGATCAAAACAGCAATCACGAAAGTCAGAGGATTCATATAAAGAAACAGCTGCACCATTGTGTTTATCTGCTAAGGAAAGCATCGAATTAAAGTCTCCAAGAACCATCCAGGGTGAGTTAGAATTCCATCGCCTTAACTCCCCCCCATAGGGATCGTCTAGCAGAGATGGTATTAAAGCCATAGATAAAAGTAAGCATAAAGCTAAACTGAGATATCAGGCTGGTCACAGAGAAGTGAATAACATGTTCAGATGATGCAAGCAGGTCAAGTTTAACCATTGCTGGATTACAAAAAACCACAATTCTAGCAGTACCTGCTACATCCGCATTTGTAAAATACTGCCAGTACTTGAGACGAAGTTTATGCATTGATGCAACTCTAAAGGGAAGCAGTTTAGTTTCAAGCAAACCACACACATCCATCTTATGTTTCTTCATAAGGCTGACAACCTCATGCTGCTTCAGGGGATTGTTGAGTCCTTTGATGTTCCAACTGTATATTATCATGAGAGTGCAGGGGAAGGGGAAACCCTTCCATTACGATCATGATTCTTCTGATTATGGGTTCTGACCCTGCTCCTAGCAGACACATCCAATGAAGGAGCTCTTTCAGAATTTCTAGCTATAGCAATATTACCAGGATTAGCATCTAAAAGGCTATTTCAGGCAGGAGAGGGATTGCGAGCCTCTCCAGCACTAGGATGTGCCACCAACGGTGCAACATTAGGAAGGGAAGAAACCCGAACATCTCCAGCACATGAAGGAACCACCAATGGATCAGGCCTGGGAGGGGAGATAGGCCGAACAGTTCCTGTACATATAGGGGAGGAAAGAGTGATAGGAGTGTTAACATCTAACCCTGTCTCAGAAACAACCACCTCCTTCCCTTTAAGACTGCAACCAGACTTCTTGCTGGATTTACACCTAGGTTTCACCGTAACCCAACCCTCAATAGTAGCATGATCAGCTTCAGAAATAGTAGCCACCCTAAAGGCTACTAGAATGTCGTTATCTTGAGACTGGCCTTGCACCTATGACGGAGGAGGGGTACCTTGGTGAGAGAGTTGGGGACCCAATCGACTAAGAACACTTCTTTTCGCTGCTTGAGCAGCCTGAGCTTGGGGTTGACTAGGAGAGACCGAATTGGTAGCAGCAGAGGCTTTGGGGCAGAGGAGACAAGAATGGCCAAGAACATGGCAAAAGTTACAATACTTAGGCAAGTTCTCGTAAACAACTTTTTGATGCAGAGTAGGACCTTCAGGCAATGAAATCTCCACTGAGTGGCGTAGTTCCTCAAGGAGATCAATTTCCACCAGCACTCGTGCATAAGACATATGGGAAAGGTTTGAGGTAAGCTGGTCACACTGAATAGGCTTCCCAATAACACTGGCTATCTTTGATAAACAAACTGGGGACCAGCAGCACAGAGGAAGGCTTGGAAACTTTACCCAAACCGGCACCCTCGACATCTCTTCACTGGAGAAGTTAAATTTTTTTGTCATAGGCCGTAGAACAAGGGGCCTTCCATACACAAGATAGGGTCCTCCACGAAGAACCGTAAGCTTCTTCTCTATTTTAAATTTGTAAACCAGCCACCCAGAGTCATAGATGGTAAAGGTGGCCTCACATTTCCAAACATTGTAAATAATACTGTTCAAAGCTCTGTAACCGGGGCTTTTTCCAGAAACATAGCCCATAGCACAAAAATTCCAAACTTTAAATTTTGGTTGTATATCCTCAGGGGATATGGCACAAGTTTTGGAAAGGTGGTTAAGAGAAAAGTTGTGAAATTTGGTACAAGAAATAGTAGATCTATTGGAAAAGAAAAGATCCCTCCATTTGCTACCACTAGGAGCAGAGATAGTTTTACCTACAACGGGTGCAGGCTCTCGACTGCCAAAAGATGGAGAGGAAGCCATCGCACTATTCGGCGGTAGCGAGGGGGTAGATATTTGCTCAGCTGGTAGTAAATGAGGAGGGGAAGACAAGTTCTTTGCAGGAAGCATAGCATGGGCTTGAGGGGAGTCATCACACTCTTCATCTGAAAAGTTAAAATCCAGCTGATCCTCATCCAGGATCTCATCATTAGAAGCAGCAGTGCAATCTTCCACCAGAACGCCATCCAAATGCTTGGAAGTAGAGGTAACCACCAACGCTGGAGCAAGGTGGGGAGCACGAAGACCCACATCACGAGGTGGAGATGGAGGCAAGGGTGGAGGAACTGGACAGGGTGCATAAGGATCGGCATCGGGATCTATGACAGGAACAAGGGCTAGAATCTATGAACCATCACCATCGTGATCATGAACCTTGGGACCAACAATATGAGCAGGCAAAACATTTTGTCTACGAGCTACAGTAGAAGTAGCCTTTCGCTTGTTCTTCGCCATTTGAAAAAAATGGACAGGCAGGAAAAGATGAAAAGAAGGGGGAAACCAAGATAAGGTGAAATCAGTATAAGGGAGCAGAGAAACGGAGAAGAGATGGGTAAATGGATAAAGAAAGCCAAGAAAAAATCAAATAGCAAGAGTCGTTAGCAGAAAAGAGGGAATCCACTCCATGGAGGAGGAGAGCATTTCTCTCTAGATTCTCTCTCTTTCTTCCAGCTCCTCTTCTTATGTTTTTTTAATTTTGCTGAATGTTGAAGCACAATAAAGATCTCTTTCCTTTCACACATCCTCTTTATCTTCATTTCTATACTAGTGGTGAGTCTTACAACCATTTGAAGAAGAAGATTAAATCACTTGAAGTTTCAGCTTATTTCCTCTCTCTTCTTCTTCTTCTTCTTCTCTCTCTCTCTCTCTCTATCTCACAGGTTTGGCTATTTATCGGTGCTAGAAAGGGTTAACGATGTTGATGGTGGTTGTGGTATGGCTGGGTTGTTAGTGAAGAGGCTAATTTTGGTATAAAAAAAGATATAAGGTGTTTGATAGGCTGAAAAATGAAGAAAAAGAGGCTACAAGCATAAAGAGATAAATAATGGCATGAGTCTGGAGGAGAGAGAAGTAAAGGCTAGGTTCATGATGGTTGTGGTTGCTATGGTATTGTTAATGGTGTTGGCTAACATGCATGATGAAGAGGGAGAAAAGAATTGAAACATTATACCTTTTTTTTCAAGGATAAAGATATGATTTTACTATTCCAATCAAAGGTAACTCACACCTTTAATTACAACACTTTTACCATATCGATGAGGGGTTTCTTTTTTTGTTAATGTTGTACGCAACCTTGTATATTAATTATTCATATCTCATCTATGTTTCTTTTGTTTTAGTTTTTCCTATATTTTTTTGGTGTACCCCTTAAATAATGTCACATTCGTCAAATACATGGAGATAAGTAAAAAAACTTTATTAATAACAAATATATTAAAATTGATAAGTAATTCATTGTTTGTGGCCATAAACTCAGTTCACTATTGGACTAACGTCTATGGCCTTGGAAAAAAAATAGTTTGCTTTTGATTTAAGAGTATTTTGGTATTTTCAAACGGTATAATAGTCATAAATTATTTGTTTAAGGGCATTTTAGTATTTTCAATTTTTAAATGAATTGTAAAATAATAAAAGCATCCATGGAAGTAAAAAATTTTTTTTTTTTTGTGTGGGAGTATATAGGTATATATTTTTTTTTAAATTTTAAGTGCATAGTAGAATTACATATATACTCTTGACTCTTGGATCTAGAAAATTTACTTCATTGAGATTAAGGGTATTAGGGTCTTTTAATTTTTTTTTGTTAATTTTTTGTTTGATTGAGGTAAGTAGTGTAATTTAACATTTATATATATATATATATATATATATTTATTTATTTTGAAAAAATTGTTGACGTGTGGGAGCCACCGCACATTTTAGGCAGTGCATACGGCAGCTACCCGTGGTGAAAAATGTCCTTCTGCCATCTCATTTGATGCCTCATCGTTTTCTCTTTCATAATAAGTGATGAGTGCAAGCCAAAAATGATCGGTTTATTGCTGTTGACTGTTTCTTTTTCTTTCTATGTTTCTCTTTCCCACCGTAAAAAAGCACCATAGTACTCATTTTTATTAATATTTCAAATTCAATCCTTTTAATTTTGATTTTCTTAGTTTTATTTTTTTTTGTTAAGGTTTTTTCTTTTACCCTTAATTTTTAATTTGTATATATAATATGTTTTGAAAACAGCTACCTATAAAAAATCAAATCTAGTCAACTTCAACTAAACCTATACATAGATTGCTTGATTTGGATAAAAGATGAGAAAGCAACTTAAGAACTTGACAAATCTTTGTGAGAGATTCACAAATTTGGATTCTTTGTTCTTTTGAAATTTTTTATCACACATGAATAATCAATTAACAAGTTCATGAATAATGGTTATGAGTTTTATATTTGGTTATGGTTGATGGTTGATGGTTGATGGTTAATGTGAAAAAGGAAGAGAGACGGATGCTAATTTGCGAGGATAATATGCCAGCCAACAAAGGAGGGCGAGAAAAATGAATTGATCCATGAGTTTAGGGACTCATAAACTACAGGGACCAAAGCATAATTCACTCTATAAATAAACTCCAATGGTGGCCTGAGTTCGGCCGGGCGTGAGGCCTCCCTTACGGACTTCTCTCTCTTCAGCAGTCGTCAACCATTCAGGTTCTCTCTCTATCCATGTATGTTTATTATTATGAAAAAGCAGAGTTTTAAGATTAGAAATAATAGTAATGAACTGTTTAAAGCATTGATTTTTGTATATTGTTTGATTCTTTCAACACAGAAAACAACAATCAAGAATTGTAAATTTCGTTTATTCTTGCCATTATTTATTTCTAGACTGAAACACCCTCTCCTCTCTGTAAAAAAACGAACCAAACCCCAAGAACTATGGAGGCTGCGGCAGTAAACACTAACCGCAAAACCTCAAAACCTCAGTTTGAATCAAGCTTCGACTCTCAGGATATTTCCCCATCAGCTAGACTTCTCTTTGAAATCATAACAAGACCCTCATCTCATGATATTGAATCTGCACTCTCCTCCACTGGAATCCCACCCACTCATGATATTGTGCATGAAGTCCTCAAACTTTGCCACGAAAATGCCACTTCTGCAATCGCATTCTTTCGCTGGGCTGGCCGGACCCACAAGCTGACCTCATACGCCTGGAATTTGATGGTGGACTTACTAGGCAAGAACTGGATGTATGAGCCCATGTGGGATGCAGTTCGTACGATGAAGCAAGAAGATATGTTGTCAATGGCAACTTTTGTTTCTGTTTTTGGAAGCTACTGTATGGCTGGTAAGTTTAATGAGGCTATAAAGAGTTTTTATGTTATGGATAAATATGGTGTTCAGCAAGATGTTGTCGTGGTGAATTCGCTTTTGACCGCCATTTGCCATGAGGAAAATCAGACAGCAAAGGCGTTGGAATTTTTCGACAAAATTAAGCTGAAAATCCCCCCCAATGCGGATACTTTTGCTATTTTGTTGGAAGGATGGGAGAAAGAAGGCGACGTGGCCAAAGCCAAGACTACATTTGGTGAGATGGTGATTAAAGTTGGATGGAGTCCAGAGAATATGTCAGCATATGATTCTTTTTTGACAACACTTGTTCGTGGGTCGCAAGCAGGTGAAGCTGTCAAGTTCCTTCGGGTGATGAAGGGGAAGAATTGCTTGCCAGGTTTGAAATTTTTCTCTAATGCTCTTGATTTGCTTGTTAAGCAGAATGATTCTACCCATGCCATCCCTCTGTGGGATATAATGGTGGGTAGTGGTTTGTTGCCTAATTTGATCATGTATAATGCAATGATTGGCTTGCATTGCAACAACAATGATGTTGACAATGCATTTCGGTTGCTTGATGAGATGGTTTTCAATGGAGCTTTCCCAGATTTTTTGACCTTCAACTTAATTTTCCGATGTTTGATCAAGAACAAGAAAGTTCACCAAGTAGGCAAATTCTTCTACGAGATGATAAAAAACGAAAGCCCTCCAACACATTTTGATTGCTCTGCAGCCATTATGACATTGATTGATGGTGGTGACCCTGAAATGGCAATTGAGATTTGGAACTACATAGTTGAGAACCATGTCTTGCCTCTTGATGGAAGTGCAAATGCACTTCTCATTGGGTTTTGTAATTTAGGAAGGATGTCACAGGTGAGGCGGTTTGCAGAAGATATGCTTGATAGAAGAATAAATATATATGAATCAACTATGAAGAAGTTGAAGGACTCTTTTGATAAAACAGGTAGACACGGAAGAGACAAGTATGATTGTCTCATTAGAAGATGGAAAGCTCCCTAGATGTCATGCTGTATGTTTCCTTTTTTTATTTATCCTTTCTGGTAATGTTAAACATGTGGCAGTCCTTCCCAGAAAGACTTTGACGCAAGCTGATTCTTCTGTTTCTTCTTGCCTTTGCTTTTGCATCTGCTAGTAATATAAGATCCTTCCGTTGCGACAACCTTTTGTTCTGGTATATAAGGTTCATCTATTGTCTTTCGCTCTTTTATATCATCTGCACTTGCCTTTCAAGTTTGTTTTTGACTGTAAATTCCTAAATCACTTCTCATGTTTGATTCCAATGTTTTTAGTTAGCAATTGTTTATGATTTCTGCCTAAGCTAGGATTTCTGATCCAAAGTTATATAAAATGCATGTTTGTTTAATGAATTTTTGGAGTTTTCGAATCATATCAGTTAATTTGGCTTGATGAGTGTGGTATGCAGTGTCTGAGCTTCTTTCTTGGTATGTTATGTTTACATACCTTTCCTTCCTGCGATCCCGTTATTTATTCACTACATTTCTCAGAAGTTATTTTAAGGTAAGACCATTGGGTTTCTTTTGGAAGTTGAAGGGAAAATCAGCTGGGTTTCTTAACACTCAATATGTTTCATCTATATCAAGTTTGGACTGATTGCCTTTGGTTTCCTTCTCCTATGCTAATATTCATTTCTTGTGTCATTACCTTTGTTTTTCTTCACTTGGTCCTAGAGCATCTGTTTCAGATATCAGGTACCACAATAATGGGTTCTCCAATTGAACAGTGAATATTACTGAAAAATCAATTGTGATTTTTGAAAATAGCCGATTCAACATGGGAACAGTGTTGGGACACTCACCCCTAAGCGGCAATGCATAGCATGACCATGAATGTGATTTGAATTGCATGATGGCTGAGTTAGGTCTTGTCTAATCATGTCAATCTATTTTACATGAATGGTAAAGTGTTTTTTTATTTACTTCAAATCGATCTTGTTCATTCAAAATCTCTAACTGGACAGATTGAATGAATCATTAATTACCTTTAGCTTATTTTAGAAAAAATAAACATATTCTAAATTTGATGTACTAGTTAGATTAAATTTTTAAGGGGCCATTGCTTGGAATAATGCCAAGCATCTAAACTTCAACACCTATGCCAGAGGGGATTCACCTCAAGTAGCTCTCTTTGCTGTTCATTCTCATCCTTGTAACCAATGCATTGCACGTCCTGATTTTTTATACCAAATTATTTTGTGGTTCAGCTTATGGTGCCAGGAGTATTTATTGGCTACATAAGTGGCAAAGTATGTAATGCTGTCATTTTCTATTCCCCTCTTTTCTGTTTTTTTGATGTTGATCTTGTGTGATTCATTATCCATTTGCAAATTTGTGATATATATTGAGGTATTTTATTTTCTTGTTATATTTTTAATTTATAGAGTATTTTGTATCCCAAATGTTCTTATAACTTGTTCTTAGTTTGATTTGATTTTGAATGCTTCCCTTTCTTTTCATTTTTGTCTTTTAAATGTATTTCATGATAAATTTGAAAAACAATTCATTAATTTCGAATGTTAGGTGCTTCATAGGTGAATAGTTGACTAAGTATACTTTAATCCTACTCTCTATTAGTGTAATGTACGCATATAGCATAGCTAACTAGAATTTCTATTATGCTATAAGATTATCTTTTCCAAATTACTAACTTTTCTCTTCCGTTTTTGTTTTATTGGGTGAGGGAACTAAAGATGTGGTGGTCATTTTATCAAAATGACAAATTCTGGTGATTTAATGATTGATTTTTTTTTCAATTTCAATCTTCCTAGCTTGCTTAGCTTTGCTATCTTATTGGATGATTCCTAAAACCTCCTCCTGGAAATTGAATTTAGCGAAGATTTCTGCTAACTATGGTTTTCATGCCCAAGCCTTCTCAAGCCCTTCTGGTTCGAGTCTGAAAGCTGTAGGCCTCAGACAACTCAGATAATGTTCTAGAAATAGACAATTTTGATCTTCCTAGCATTGCCTAGTTTGCCTTGACGCCTTTCCCTTTCCAACCTTTCAAGGGCTTTTCTGACTGTTCTCTTTCGAGTTGCCATAGCCTAATACACAAATTTGTAGAGAAATGGTAGATCACCTTTCCCACTAATGGGCAATATTTGGTCTATTAGGTTCAGCTTAATCTAGAACACCCTTTGCAGCTCTCTTTCCTGTTTCTGCATGCCACTCTTTAGGCATCTAAAGGAAATTAACTAAGAAATTTTTGTAGAAAGGTGAGGCGCTTTACCTGGCATCCAAAAAAAATTTGTGATGATGACTTTTAAAAGATGAGCAAGGAGAGGGAGGGGGTGACTCTCGACCATCATTGCTTCTTCTTTGGGAAAAGAAGTTCATGACCTGTAGGCCTTGTACCTTCACGCAGCATTGCTTTGTCAAGCTCTTGCACTTTTTTTGTAAAGCTTTTGTTTGTTTATTCAAGCCGTGTATTGTTAAGGTGCAATTATTGATGGACAACCAGGAATTGGTTTTGGCTTTAGAACTGTCCTTGATTGCTTAAAGCTTGTAGCAGGGATGGTCTCTCTGCTTGGTTTGTTTTTGAAAATGCGTTTTTTTTTTTTTTTTTCCCTTTCATCTGATATTTGGGTGTGCCTGCATGAGCATTGTGTGCATGCTGTGGGGGCTGTGCTTCTGCATTCCAATTTCGGTGTTACTGTCTTTTGTGCTCATGTGCATTACATCAAAATACATGAAAAATTTAATGTTGCAGCATTCATGTGTTTCAAAACTAAACTTTGCGTGCTAGCTGCAATGAAAACTAGGCAACTTTTGGTCATTTCCACAGTTTTTTCTTTAATGGCGTTTGTTTATGCAAGGATCTGTGCAGTGGTTGCAACAATAGATTATTTTCTCCTTTTGTGAATAGATATCATGTAAATGCAATAAATTGGTGAAATGTTGGAGGAATTTATCTTTTCTAGAAGATTTGAAATGAGGTGAGGCGAGGCGAGGGGTGTGTGTGAATTGAAATTCAATTAGCTAACACATGGGCCGATGTAACATTCAGGGATGGTTTATCAATTTGATAATTTAGAGAGCATGTTGTACTGGATTCATTTAGCATCTGAATCGCTCCTGGAATCGAAACTTTGAATAGTTTTATTTGAAAAGTTTATGAGGTTATTGGGGGTGGTAAAAGTTGTTTTTTAAAGTGTTTTTTTTTTTTTGAAAATATATTAAAATATATTTTTTTATTTTTTAAATTTTATTTTTAATATCAACATATTAAAACAATTCAAAAACACAAGCAATATTAATTTTAAAAAATAAATTTTAAATTTTGATGAAAAACAATTTCAATTTCAAATGGGATTTTTGTCACAAGAACTATTTATGAAAAGTTCTTACCATGTCTTTCTACGAAGAAGAATAAAAATTATCGTCACTTGTCAAAATCTTTTGTTTCTAACCATAAAGCCCCTATTAAGATTCAAGATTCGGCATAATAAAGTATGGTTTATCAATCATCTAGTTATGTATTAAGATACAAGTTTTCTTTTAAAAAAAAATCAGATTATATATATGCTTACATAAAAATTAATACATGTTGATTGATTAATAATAATAGTTATTTATATAAAATCTTTTTGCAATTTATTACTTTCTCTCTTTTATTGCAATTTGCAACTTTTATTTATTGTTTTTCCTTGTAGTTTTCCTTACCATTCTTGCTTTTTCTTTATTGTTTTTCATAGTTTATAGTTTTTGGAGTAAACCTTTTCTTTTTTTAACTTGCAAGACTATTATCTGCCTTTGCTAGGCGTTAAGTTTCTAAGTATTGTTTCTCTTCATTGAAACGAAGAGACGAAAAACATGTAACATGTTAATCAAATAATCAACAATCAATTAATAAATTGATTATTTGAGAAATCAATAGATTGACATGTCAATGGGTGGTTTGTTGTCATAATAACAAATTAGTTATGATCCTAAAACTCAAATAGAAAAAAACATGGTTATAATGACTATTGATTAGTTGGTTCATACAATTGATAAATGTCATCCTTTTAGCAACGAGAAGTTAGAAAATAACCTATAAAATGCTTTTGATGGATATGTTGGTCAATGGAGTAGCCTCTATTAGAAATGACATTGGATGGCTCTTCATCGTCTAATTCTCCACATCAACAAAGAACTATACCTAGATAGAATCACAATGTTCTTATATAGTTTAAAATGCTTTAACCTTTGTTAAGAATGCTACCTCAACTAACTTTTGATGGATATGTTGGTGCTTATATGCCTTCAATATAGCCTTACACCTTTTCTTTTTAGGGAACTAGTGACACAATTATCCTGCCAAGCTAGTTTGGCTAAATTGTAATAAGTAGTGATTTTTCTTGAAGGAACATCATTTTAAAATTTGAATTTATTTAATACAAATTTAAGGGCTACCTAACTTGAGATAAAAAATATACCTAACATGATTTATTATAATAATATTATGATAGTTAATAAGACTATACAGGCTATGGTAGAACAACTTATTCAAATCCAAAATGAACTGAAGTAGAGTTGCACTTTGTTTATTTAGACACTCAAGGAAAAGTTCTAGGATATACCACAATAATGAGCACTCTAAAAGGAGTGTTTAGAAATTATAAACCTCATTTTAGATATCACGTGCTTACATTTCAAGTACCATAACAAGCTCAACCAAATCTGGGTATAATTGTTCCTAAGATACCATTTATCCCACAAGTATACAAGTAGCCTTGAATCAATTACATGACACAAAAAACTTATCTACAACCACAATAACCTATAGCTAGGTAGTTGAGCGCCTTATAAGCTCATATTGAGGATCAAAACCAAGGAAAATAATTGATAGGGTTGAGTTAGCCCAACATTAAAAGGAGATTGGTTTTAGAAGTTAGGTGTATAACTAGGATTTTATATAGTCATCCATATTTGAGTGTATTAAAAGGTTGCATCTAATTCTCACAGGGATCAAGATAATTTATGACTCTAAACAATTTTCAAAAGAGAACAACTAGTCAACATGGGAACATATCAACAAGTTTATTAATTAATGTGGTGATAGTTATGCTAATTCTTTTATGAAATTTAGGTTATTTGGTTAATCATTGTCCATAAATGCATTTTATTGGTTCTTTATACTACCATCTAAATCTATTAGTAGCTAATAAAAGATGAAGATATTTTTTCATGAACATTTCAATATAATTGAACCAAATGTAACATTGATTGACTTGATCATAAAAGTACAAGATCATGGAGAGTTTATAAAAAAAGTTATACCTTTGATTTTAGAACTCTGAAAACCAAGTGCACTAGCCATTACATAGTAAAGTGCATTAAGTTAATTTTAGAAGGGAAGTTATGAAATGCCATAAAATAGTTTACAGGAACCAAATATTCAAATTTTATACCTTTATAAATGATGATACTCGATATGAATAGATGATAGCAAAATAAACAAAAAAAAAATCATTTAGAGAAATATACCTAATTGGCTACTTAAACGAAGTAATAATGGTACATTCAATAGTGAATGTAGATTGTAATAAGGAGATTAAAGAAGTTCAATTACTAATATATATTATAGGGCTAAAAAAGAAATAGTCATTTAAGATTGTTGCATTACAAAAACTAGAAGAGACTAACAAGCCTATTGGTGAAGAAGTAAAAATGACTAAAATAACCATTAAAATTACAAAAAAAAAACTCATCAACATCAAGAGAATATAAAAAATATTCTATAAATTGATGTAAGGAGGATAAATCAAACTAATGGAGAATCACACAATCTTTACTATTGAATAAATAAAAAGGAAGATATAGTGCAACTAGCATGACTCCTAGAGATATGATATAGTAGTTATGTTGTTTTCAAGAGTGAGATTGAGAATTTATTAGAATGTGGTTGAATTTTATTTTTGGAAAAGAAAATGAAGATAAATAACAACTAATTCCTTAAGGTGAAAACAAAAATGACTACTTCTAAACCACAAAGACTTCTTGGCATTAGAGAAATGCAGTAAACTAGGTTTGACTAATCACGAAAGAGGCTATATATATATATCATGGTAAGGCCAAATAATTGACACTAAAAAAATCATAACTCTCTTTCAAGGTATAAAGGTCCCCCACTTATCATACAATTCTCCCTAAAAGGGGAACACTTAGGGGGGGGGATAGAAATCATTCACTCAACCTAAATCAACAACTAAATAAATCACAATTTAGGGTTTTGGATCTGGTTCTTAAGTTTGGTGTTTCAAATATGGTGAGATGAGACATCGTATTTCTAGGTATTATGAAATAAATAGTCATTTGAGTAAAAATCTGTTGGTAGAAGAACCTGATGAGAAGACTAGTGATAATGATTCAGATGGTAGAGATGAGGTTTTGCAATGTGATTATGATATCCTTTTCATTTAAAAAAGCTTTCTTGCATATAAAGGTGATTCAGGTGAGGATTGAGTATGCATTAGTCTTTTTATTAAACTTGCACCATCAAAGATAAAGTATATAATCCAATCATCAACGATAGTTGTGAGAAATTGGTGTAAAGTTGTAACTCAAGCTAGAAAACACCTCAAGCCCTACAAATTTAATTGACCAAATTGAGATAATAAGATGATTATAGAAAAATGCTGTTTTGTTTTGATTTCTATAGGTAAGAGATATCCGTATTTGGTATGATGTGATGTTCATGGATGCATGCCATTTATTTTTACATAAACCATGGAAATATGACATAAATGCCATACATGATGGATGTGTAACACACATTCTCAATATAAAAAAGAAGTGTATAGTGTTGACACCCTGAAAAAAGAGCAATTATTGATGATAAAACAAACAAGAGAAAAAATATATTATTTTTATTCTAATTTATAAAGAAGAAAGAGAAAGAAAAGAATAATGAGAGTATGGAAAATCAAAATGATATAAAAAAGGATACGATATGAAAAATGCCATTAAAGGCTAGTATTAGTTCTATAAAGATTGTTAGTGTTTCGGAAATTGATTCTTGGTATACTTTATACGAGTTAAAACACTATAAAGTGCTAGCATATTTGAGGTCAATGAAGTGCAGGGGAACTTACAACACTTTTAGTGGTCAACAACAACAATATAGGTAGATAGATGGCTAGATCTTAAGAAAAAGTTATTTTCAACTTGGGGATATAATTGGTTCTGATTAGTCAATTGTGAATATTCCATAACTAGGCCATATGGGTAGCCTTGCAGGGATAATTACTAAAAAATAGATTGTATCAGTCCAAGCCCAAAAAGAGATGGAACGATAGATGGAATAGGGCTAAGCCTGAAAAGAGGTTTGGATTGCGTAGAGTGATATACCTAATAAAAAAGCCCATAACTTTTTATCCAACATTTAGATTACTTAAATTTATTCAATTGATTTTAAGGGCCTAGTTTTATAGAGGATAAACTAGTTATAACTAGCTAAGCTCCGAAAAACCTCTAAATTAGACCTAAAAGGTGATTTCGGGCTAATTTTGTTATTTTCCCTCCTTATCTTTAGATTTCCTATTGCATTTCCTTTTATTCTAGGATTTCCTAGTTTATTTAGATTGTTTTTAAATTTATTTAAGAAGTTGTAAACCTTTTAAAGAGACAAACTATTACAAAGAAGAGAATTTAGTGATAAAATTTTGGAATAAAGGTTTTGTGTTGACATATTTTTTGATAGATTTTTTTGTTCTTATGCTCGTTGTCTTTCTCATGTTGTTTTTGTCTATCTGAAAACTTGTAAAAATAATGGTTACATATGTGATCGATCATGTAAAAGAGAAAACATAACAACTATTAGAGGCTTCATTCATTAAGCTAAGCCGGTATGTTGAGTGGATTTTTAACATTATATTATATTATTATTATCATCAAAGAATGACATATTAAAAGTTTATATAGATTTCAAAAACCTTAACCTTGAAACTTCAAAGGATAAATATCCAATATCAATGGTTGATGTGTTAATTGATTAATTGACTAGCAATAAACTCCTTAATTTTATAAATAGCTATTTATACTATAATAAGATCTCCATTATAGAAGATGTTGTCTTAAAAACTACTTTTAGATATCCTCGCACATTAAAAATGCATAAGTTGGCAGTGATGCTATTTGACCTAAAAATGTTTGTAATGCATATTATAGAGTAATGAATTTGATCTTTTATAACATGACTAACCATAATACTATGGTTTATTATCATCATGTTATGGTGAAGTTAAAACCTAAATATACCTACATAAACAGTCCATATTTTTCCTTTGAATGAATAAGAATGCATAATCTCAAAATAAATCCATTGAATTATACTTTCATTATCCAATAAGGGAATTGTTTTGGATTTGTAGTGCATCTGTAAATAAAAACAAAGTAAGGGCCATCATGGAATTACATCTTCCATAAATAAAAATGTAATTATAAAGCCTTATTGGTAACATCAATTTTTAAGGAGGTTTATATCAAACACTACAAGAAAGACTAAGACATTTAATGAACTTTTAAACACTACATGAAAGATCAAGCCATTTACCGAACTCTTGAAAGGAAAATCATTAAAGCATAAATAAGTTTTAACAGAATTAAATGCATCAAACTACCTTTTAAAAAATAAAAACTTATCTAGCTAAACCTCTAGGATTATACCTATCAAGACCTTGAAAGACTTTAAGGTTATATATTTCGATTATATAAGGGTTGGCTAGTTGCTTAATTTTTTTTTAATATAAGAATAAAGTTGAACATGAACAAGTGACGTATTATTTTAGTTGGTCCTTATAAAGGTAGAAGAACAATATACTTCAATAAAAAGCTCCATATATCTTTATATTTTTCCTGTATAAAGTTATGCTGGTACATACTACCGGTTGATGTATATGTAATCTATAACATATATTTCATAAAATATATGTTGTCCAAATCTTTTTTAAGAGGTCAAATTGACAAATAAATATTATCTTTATCTAAATTGATTTACATTATATGTTATAAAAAGCAGTTAAATGATAAGTTTTGGTTGATTTCTTAGCTGATCATATTTGCTTTGATATAACCATGAGCTCGGATAAGATATGAACATTGTTATAACAAAACTTGTTTTATAATAATTATGGTTTGGTGAATCTAAAACCATGAATAAAGTTGGTATAAAGGTGATAATAAATTATCCAGTATGTCATAGATTGAGCTTATAATTTTGACTTGATTTTCTCTATACAAATAATTAAGCTGAATATGAGGCCTTCACAACAAGTCTAGAAATACTTCTAGAGTTAGGATCGTAGTCAACTAAATTTATAGGAGATTAATTACCTGTTATAAACCTGATTACTAATGAATATAAATGTGAATATCATACTCTAACTCCATACCATGAGATGGTCAAAAACCTTATCGATAGATTTTCTATTTTTTTAGTGGAAAAAATATACAAAAGCTAATAACTTGGCTGAACATGGATCAAGATATAAAATGATTATTTATCATTGTGACATTATCCTTATATAGGTTATTGTCAACCATATATGGTATACACTAGGGATGCAATGATGAGCAAAGAAATAGACTTTATAGTAAAAAAAAAAAAACATAAAACAATAAAGATAAAATTATTGCTGGAAATTTCTATCAAGTACATGTAGTGGGTCTTAATAAATCAACTATTCTAGAACTATAAAATGATTGGAGACAAGAAATCAAAGTCTATTTCCAATACCCTTCATAGAAAGTTTTAAGATATTTTATAATGAAAACAACCAATTATATCCTCCTAAAAGATGTATTAAATAGTAGAGATAAAACTAGAGTTTTGCTAATATATATAGGGCCGAAGCAAGCATTATTGGTCATGACTGAGGTTTTTAAAGGACTTTACAGATCTTATTAATTTAGAATTAAGATAAGATGGTTGATCATGAACCATGAATTTTATTGGCCAAGTATAACCAAGGATTAAATTATTTATGCAAAAAGATGTTAAACATGCAAATAGTTTCTCTCAATTAAAAAGGTGTCATTTTTCAAATTTAATGCACTAGTCAAACCACGACCCTTCAAAGGCTAGGTAATGAGCATTATTGGCAAAATACATCTGCCATTTATAAGGAAACATAACTTCATTTTGGTTGTTATTTATTACTTTGTAAAATGGGTTGAAACTATTTCTTATCAATTGATTAATTATGAAACTATGATTAAATTCATTAAAAAATAGATCATGTAAAGGTTTAGATTCTCATAAACATTCATGACTAACCAAGGGATAATATTCACTAGAGAGGATGTGAAAAAATTTGCACATGAGAAAGAATTTAAAATAACTCATTATACTTAATATGCCTAGATCAATGAACAAATGGAAATAACAAATAAAACATTAATCCTTACATTAAAAAAATTAGTACGAAACAATTTTAAAACTTGACAAGATTCATTGTCAGAAGTACTAAGGGCATTCCAAACTGTATATATTAAAAAAGCTTTAAAAACTTCACCATTTATTCTAATTTATGACCATAGTGTTATATTGCACAAGGATAATATAGTAAATTACTTGGAAGGGCTCCATAATGTAACATAGACAATATAGATTGTCATACTCTATTTTCAACCCATTTATGTTTCAAAATTCCAAAAAAAAAAACCTTTAAAGAAATTAGAAATGAGAAAAATCTAAAAGTATTTTTTAAGGTTAACTAGACAAAGACTTTTTAAGTGTTAATTAGACAAAATGAACTTTATGAAGGTGTAATTGCATTGAAATCAATTGCAATTGAAGAAATTAAAAATTCTAGGACCAAAATTATCAACTAGGCATAATTTTAAAAAGTATAATTAATTCAATTAAGGGCTATCAATACACATTTTCCACAAATCATCATTCTTTGGAACAAGAAGAGCGAGCACAACACATAGACTCTTACTTTCCCTTACCAATTATTTTGAAATCAACTCATCAACTAGCATTTGCAACTCTACATGTTCGGTAGAACTCATTCTATAGGATGCCTTGATTAGAAGTATAACACTCAGAATGAAATTAATGCAATACTAAATATCTCTCATTAGAGGAAGTTCATATGGTATATGTTTATTAATCACATCAAAGAACTTATCAAGCAAAGGTTATACTTCAAGGGGAAAATAATTTATTTCAACATTCTCCTAAAAAACAATAGGAGAAAAGGCCAAATCAACATCATCAATGAGTTTTTCCATTTCAAAACAAGTAACTAGAAGTGTTTTCGCCCCTTTAAAAGGTTTGGACCTGGTTCAGAAGGACCTAATATAATCTCCAAACCAATTTTTTATAAAAGAATAAGTATTTTTAAAGCTATCATGTTGAACTTTCCTAGTATATTTCTATAGATGACCAAATGACAAATGACATGTATTCATAGGTATTATATCACACCAAACTTAATAAAACTTTTTTTCCAATGGAAAATGATAGAAGACACATATTTGTTACCTTTCATTCATGCTTATTTTCCATCCATCTCATTTTATAAGGTTAAGGGTGTGATTCCATCTTGAGTTGCAACTTGTTCACCATATCAGTAGATACAATATTAGTGTAAGCACCACTATCAATGATCACATCATAAACTTTTCTATTTGCATTGTAATGGGTGTAAAAAATACTGCAAAGAACCTAATCTTCACTCTTGTCATGAACAACATCCAAGCTTCTTTGAATTATAAGAAACCCACCTTAATCAACATAAGTCAATTCATCTTCTTGATCTGATTCATTCAGCAAGTCATCTTCGTTGGCTATCTCTTTCTCTATAATAACAACAATTTTGTGATTTAGACAATCAAAAGCAATATGTCCATAATTTTGACACTTGGAACACTTCTTTGAATTAGACTTGAGGAACCATATGCTTTAGGACTAACCCTAACTCTTTTCTTCTCTAGAGCCTTAAAAATAGAAAACTTTGATGTTGTAGTACTCTTTGAGAATGAATTACTCCCCTAATTGAAAGAGCTCTCCTTAAATGTTGATTTCCAACTAGTCTTTTTAATCTTTTTCTACTGCTTCTCCATATTCAAAACAAGTTTTCTAACATTATTGAATGTCCAACAAGGTTGCTGTAATATCCTAATTTTTCAAAGCCAAAATTGATGACAATTTTTTTTATAAGCCATTACGTTCTCAATGCTCCTCATAATAGTATTCTGGAAATTAGTAGACAGGCTCCATTCATTAGTATTGTACAATACCTATATGATTGTGTAAATCAACATCTCCTTGAAAGTGCTCAATACACATACCCACAACATCATATTTACATATTCATAAGTTTACATTATATTGTATTTACATATTCATAAGTTTGCATTATATCTCATAAGTTTGCATTATATCATAGTTACATATTGCTACCATTACGAGTTTATACAAAAAGTGTCGACGGTAATTACACACTTAATACATTCGTTCATACAAAATACATAATAACTTAAACATGAAAATACATAGTTCTTTTCAAAATATATGGACTCGAGGAATAAGATTTCCTATACACCTTGTTGTGTGACGTCCCTGCAACAATACAAAATAAATACAAGAATTATAACCAATTAGAAACATGAAAAAAGATAATTAAAATAACATTATCATTACTTTCCGTTTATAACCTAAATGTATATGATCCTTTCATTACTTCTTCCATATATAATATATCCCTTATTATTTCATCAACTACCAAAACTAATTATAATATTTGAACCTGGTCATCCATCTTGGATTCCATCACTTTAGGATGTCGTTAACCGAAGCTAATCATAATGCTCATCCTGGTCATCCTTCTAAGACACCATTAGCCGAAACTAATCATCAAACACAGCCCGACCATCCTTCTAGGACGTCATTAGCCGAAGCTAATTATAATGCTCATCCTAGTCATCATTTTAGGATGCCATTAGCCAAAGCTAATCATAATGCTCATCCTGACCATTCTTCTAGGACGCTATTAGCCGAAGCTAATTATCAAAAACAACCCGACCATCCTTCTAGGATGCCATTAGCCAAAGCTAATCATAATGCTCATCCCAACCATCCTTCTAGGATGCCATTAGCCGAATCTAATCATAATGCTCATCCTAACCATCCTTTTAGGACGCCATTAGTCAAAGCTAATAATCAAACACAGTTTGGCTATCCTTCTAGGATGCCATTAACCGAAGCTAATCATAATACTCATTTAAATATTCAATGAATAGTTTAGTATTCATTACAACACAATAATAGATCTTTCATAATGAATTCACTTCAAAGAATTAACATTATGCTAGAAAAGGGTGGAAATCACCTACATGTTCCTCTCGTAGGATGTCGTCGTCCAATCAAAGGTTGAATCCTGATCATACCATTTGACATATCAAATGATCATAATTCGCATATTCGCATCTAGCAATCACATAAACCATTACCATACATATCCTAAGAAAACACGTTCGCATTCAAGTGTTCTACATATCATAAAATCGTACAATAAAAATCATTATATCAAGACATTTCTCTTTATTTTAAACGTGGGTCACTCACGGATGTCCTAGTGTTTAATTCCTAAGTCTTGTAGTGAATTAGATTAGATTGATCATGAAATCGTCATAATAATTAAAACATTTATGAGATGGAGTTTGTCAACAAAACTAGGTCGCTGCTATCATAGAAAGTCATCAGCAAAAACTGGGTCGCTGGTGACACATAAATCATCTATGAAAACTGGGTCACTAGTGACATAAAAATCATCAGCGAAAGCTTGGTCGTTGGTAACACAGAATCATCAGTGACAACTGGTTTACGGCTGACACATGGAACTTAGAATTCGTCAGCGATAATTGGGTCGCTAGTGACATAGAATCAACGAAACTGGTTTACGGCTGACATAAGGAACTCAAAATTCATCAGTGATAATTGAGTCACTGGTAACACAGAATCATTAGTGAAACTAGTTTATGGCTGACGCATAGAACTCATAATTCATCAGTGACAACTGGGTCACTAGTAACACAGAATCATCAGTGAAATTGGTTCACGACTGACACATGGAACTCAGAATTCATCAGCGATAACTGGGTCGCTGGTAACACAGAATCGTTAGCGAAGCTGTAATCTACT